>Ga0114898_1000915_pt1 | contig 19451 bp, 11 predicted proteins | sample Malvired_Geostar_FD_83496 | JGI IMG/M metagenome (GOLD analysis project Ga0114898, IMG submission 83496) | Marine viral communities from the Global Malaspina Expedition - Malaspina viral metaG DeepMed_Geostar | ecosystem: Environmental > Aquatic > Marine > Oceanic | place: Mediterranean Sea... | reverse complement strand
ATGATGTAAAGAGAATCAAGATAAGGATAGGCATATGAGCAAGAATAAAAAGAAACTTGGATATTCTCAATATGAGAATCTCTTAGCTAATGCTCATCAGAAGCTAGACTTTCTTGCTGAGAAGTTTCAGGAACTACAAACATACTTTATAGGATATGTAGAATTCCATGGAGAAAATGTTGAATTTAATAGCTGGATGGAAGCTCGCATTAAGGAAATGGAAGCTCAAATACAAGCTAAAAAAGATATGGAACAAGAATCTAACAAGGAGGAACTAGTCAATGAAGAAGTATGAAAAAATAGGCTATGGATTCGTCAAAAAGAATCCGAAGCATACTCCTAACAGTAAGCAGCCTATGTTTACTGGAGAATTAAATCTCAATGGTGATTATATTGGAGCTAAGGATAAGGTCAGCATTGCAATGTGGAGGAAAACAGATTATGGCAAAGAATCCTTTAGCATCCAGGCAACTAAGGAAACTGATGAATGAAAGATGGAAACCCTACATCCGATACGACAAGAAAGAGGATAGATGGATTTCAAAAGCTATCAGAATTGATCGAGAAGGAAAAGGCTATATGGAAGAAACTATGGAAAAAACGCAAATCAAAGTTTTAATGGATAGAGAACAATTAGATATAATATCTAGAATAGTTGCTTATATGTATCATGATAAAAAAGATGAATATAAAGAGATAGCTTCTGATATGCGAAAAGAACATATTTATAAGGATCTAAGATCTATAGATATATGGTTAAATAGTCAATATAAAAGATTGGAGAGTCAAGATGAGCAGCCCAAGCAAAAGAAAAGGGAACGCCTTTGAGCGTGAAGTAGTAAATCAGGCCAAGGAGTTTGGTCTGAAGTCTATAAGAGCCTATGCCAGCAATGGCATGTCCCTGGGAGAAGCTGAAGATGTAGATGTGAAGATAGAGTCCTTAAAGGGGCAATGTAAACGTAGAAAACGCATTGCTCAATGGCTAAAACCCCCAGAATCGTGCGATATTGCCCTTGTACGGGAAGATCGCGGAGAAACCTATGTTATCATCGAATATAGCGATTTCCTTGAAATGGTATCATATATGAAAGAATTACGTAATAATGGTGGCGGAACCAAGAAATTCACTATGTTTGACGATAAGTAATAAGGAGAGTCACAAATGATTAGAATTAAAAGACCACAACAGTACAGCCAAGAATCTGATTATCCAATATCAGAGAATGACTATACTGCATTAAGGTTCCTCGCAAAAGAAATCTTAAGATGTATTGTAGAGAAAAAAGATATTAGGATAATAAAGAATAAGATATGTCTATTACTGAATGTAGCAAAAAACTTTAAATAACAGTTTTTGCATTAAATAGGGGGCTAGCACACGATTCTAGCCCCTTTTTTATTCCTTAGTATGTTTGGTCGGAAAAAGTGAGAAAGTCCCATAAAACGCAGTCTGCACCCTTTTAGCACCCCCTGTCAACCTTTTAAAGTTATATACGTAGGGTAGGGGGCCTTTTTAATTAAGTTTTCAATAATATTTCAGGTTCAGATAACTTTTTCGTTAAAAACGATTTAAGATTGAAGAAGATCCAATGCTTCCATTAATGTACCTTGGTCCGCTAATGCATCAGATGTCTGCCTTCTACTAGGCCTTCTACGTTTTCGTCCTCTCTTTGGTTCAATGCCTAAAAATCCTGCTGTTTTAGGAGCAATATCTATAAACTTTTCTAGAGCTAAACTCCTAGTAGCTCTTTGTTCCTTGCTTTCAAACTGTCCAAATTCTAATTGCATAGAAGGTATTATCCCTTGCTTTAAAAACACAGGCCAAGTATAAGCTGCAGTTCTTGCTACTTGAGAATTTCCAAGTGCTAATAGTTTATAAAGTTTAGTTCTATCATCATCTTCTAGATGTTGTAGACTTTCTGTGTGCTTTCTCATAGAGTCATCATCTGCATAGTAAACATCTCTCATTTCAGCCATAGATAATAAAAAGTTTAAGTTAGGCCCAAGGAAATAAAATCCACCCTGGCTAAAGGTTTTCTTGTCAAGCTTGGCAAGCTGATCAGGATCATCTCGATCTGTAGTAGCCCATAGGTACGCTGCCTCACCTGTTTCTACTACATCGTTATCAAATAACTTTTGGAAATTCATATGTGCTACAGATCCTGCGACTGCAAGTGTGGCATTTAAAATAGCATATCTTAATGGTTTCCATGCTTCCTCACTTGTAAAATCTCCAGCCCTTACAGACCTGAGTCCATCCTTTGCCCACTTATGCATAAGATCAAACATTGAAAATCTATAATGTAGGAACTGTCCAAAGAATTTTCCTGTCTTAGTCTTTAAAGATTTAGCTTTATTCCAGTCTGCATATTCAAAGTGAAGATCTAGAGTACTATTATATGCCATACGTCCTGCAGTATGTTCTATCCAGTCCTTAACTTCTCGACTTTTCTTACCTGCAATATCCTCAGCTGTATATTTTTTAGCACCAGTAGACATCTTCTTTGCTAGCCATGCATCAGGCATTGCTGAAAGATTCTCGTGAGCAAGAGCAAATCCTATTTTAAAGGTACCGCTACGATTGGCATCTTCAACAAGGCGATGCATAAATGCTGATTTTTGTGCAATATTACCTGCTGCTCTAGCAACTTTTTTTGTCATTCTATCAGATGCTAAAACTATCTCTCCATTTTCATTGACAGCAAGACCCTTCTGATTGTAAAAGTTTTCTTCTAATGCTCCCCTGGATGCTGAAGATATGTCAGCCCCCTTGCCAGTTAGGCCCTCTATAATTTTAGATTTAACATTAGTACCATCGAACCATTGGAAACCATAAAGTTTTAATTGTTTATTTACCATTTCTGTATTAGCCTCTGCATTGCCATGCTTAGAATAGAATTTATTAGCTTCTGACCTTGCCTGTAGTCCAAATTCTACAAACTCATACAATCTTTGAGTAGCATTTCTAGCTGCTGATCTTACATTGCCACCAAGCAGTCTAAAATAAGTAAGAGATTGCATAACTCTAATCAAGTCATTAGCTACAGTATCATTCTTCGGGCTCATAGAATTAACAGATTCATAAATACCATTCAAATTTTTCATCATTGATTCTGTAGCATCAATCACATCCTGATTTCCAGCCTCTTTAGCAGGCTCTAAATGGTCCTTCACAAGAGCATTATATCCCTTCATAAAAGTATCCTTAACATGAGCTCTGTAATTAAATATTGCAACATCTCCTGCATATTTTCTCAGGAATAAATGAGGATCAACACTATATCTATCATGTATTAATTCACTTCTACCCTTAACTCTATTAATAAGTAAGTCAGTCTTTTCTAATTCCTGCTTCAATTGTTTAGATGGTTCTAGCTTTCTATTTATAACATCCTTCTCTAAAGTATTAATTTGACTTAATATCCCTAAAGTATATTTTGGCACATAATGCTTTAATGCTACCTTGCCATCAGCTCCAATTTGAGCACTACCTTCAAAGCCTAGCTTCATTAATTCAGCATCAGGTTTAAATGCCGCTGGATCTGTAATAGGTTTTCCATCTGAAACCATATCCTGAAACTCAATCCTCCTAATTTGAGATTTTAACTGATCTACTTGAGCATCAACCCAAGGTAGATCTCTTTCTTTTGCAAGCGCAATAATACGATCCAGTGCTCTAACAAGCACAGGAACAGACCTCTTCCTTACCCCAGTATAGGAATTTACCATTTTTTTCAATAAAGCTTGCTGAGACAGAGTAATTTCTTTCGGTCTATTAGTTATATTGTCAAGAACACCCATATCTTTTCCTATAGCCATACCCTGAAGGGCATTCATCATAACTAGGTAGGCATCTCCAGATCCAGCTTTATAGAATTCTCTAAATCCATTTTGTATATCATTAATTTTTTTATTTGACTCAGTAAGAGCAACACCCTTTAATGTAGCTCTTCTTTTTAGCTCCATACTTAAGGCATTCTCTAATTTTTCCAAAGTTTTAGTATCAGTACCAAGGGATTTAGTTAGCTTACTAAAATCCTTAAGAAAACTATTAATTTTCTTACTTGTATCTATATTATAATCTCTAAAGAAAGATGTCTCATTAATCAAGCTTGTCTCAAGTCTCTTTAACTCAGGTAAGGTTCTAAGCTGAGCCCTTGGAAGCTTAAGAGCTGATGCAATAAGTCCCTGTTTTGTCCCTATAACTTCATTAAATTCGCGCAACCCCATCTCAAACTTACGAACATCCTTTAAGTTATGTGGCATTACACTGGGATCATATACTTTACCAGTATACTTTTGCCATAGCCATTCAAAGTGTTCAATATCATTTCGTTTGGATTGCTGTATATTTTTATACTTAGGATCACTTTCAAACTCCCTGCTTATGCGATCCATTCTCTCATATACTCTTTTCTTGGCCTCAAGAGTCATCTTCTCATCCCCACGAAGCTTTTTCCACATACTATTAAAGCTACAAACAAAAATACTCATACACTATTGTCCTTTAAGATAACATTCATAAAGTTCTCTATTTCTTTTTTGTACAGACTCTTCAATAGATCCATTCCTACCCCATTTCCTCATAGGAGCTGCATCTAATTCCGAAACAGATCTAATTCTCTCACCATATGTCTTGCCAGTACCATCCTCAAGCTGCTCATGTTTAGTGCGAACCATCTGTTTATTAATAGGAATGTTAGCTTTCGTTAATTCTCTAGATGCCTTATATAATGTCACACCATCTAAAAGCCTATTCCCTCTAGCATAATCTACCATAATTTCAGCAGCTCTCCTAATATTTTGATTTCTATTTTCAAGCTGCTTAAATATACTCTTATCTAAATGCATACCGCTTGACAAATATCCTTGCTGTATATCTGCTGGTTCTGTAAAGAATCTAGTCTCTAACATATCAAGATCAATAAATTTATTCATTGAAGCTAGGGCACCTATCTTTTTTTGAGCATTTATATTATCTAAAAATTCTTTTGCTGTAGCTCTATCCATACCTCTAGATAAATATGAACCATTTTCTATTGCAGTAAGCAATGAATAGACTGGTTCAGCAAACTTGCTTTCTATAAACTTAAGATCAAGTACAGCCCTTCTCCCCTGGCTACCGACTAATTTCCTTAATGATATTGCAGTATTATCTGTCCTTGGAGATAATAATCTAGATATAATTCCCCATCTATATAAATCTGCTGCTTCTGCACTGGGAGCATTAACTATATCTGAATTTCTGGAAAGTTCCTCAGTAATAATAGCCAGCCTTTCCCTTGCCATTTCAGCTTGAGAATGTCTATTCTGATTAATTAAATTATCTCTAGCTTCAGCTGTTAATGCATATATTCTATTCACAGCAGGCATAATAATACCCTCATTAAGCTCCATGCTTATAACATGCCTCCTGCCATTCTCATTTGTATAGCCTGGAAGTCCACCAAATCTTTCCCATATCATCCTTAAGCCCTGCTGTTCCAATGGATCAGTTATCTCGAAATGTCTGCCATTCTCTATAATTATATCACGCTTACCTATCTTCTCGAAATTACTCTTTCCTGGCAATACAACTTCCTTTACCTGCTTCGTAAAACCATCAACAATAACCATAGGCTTAAAGCCCTTATTAATGAATTTTTTTTCTTTATACCCTGGATTCCACTTCTTTTCCATGCCTATCTCTAAAGGATCTCCCCACTGAGTAGTAAGTGCAGATTCTAATAGAGTTTTTGCCTCCACTAAACGATTTCTCCTAGCTATAAGATCTTGATAAGACTTACGATCCAACAATTGCTCTGTCTTTCCAAATCTTTCTGCATCTTCTATCTGCAATTCAAGGGACTTTAATTTACCAGCCATATCTGACAATATAAGAGCTTTTTGCTGATCCTTTACAAAATCTGCTAGCGCCAATCTATATGTTTCATTTAATTTAACTTGTCTTTCGGCTGATTTAAGGCTCCCCCATTCCATAGCATCACCCATGAATCCTTCTTCAATATAACTAAGTATATCATTAACTGGATCTAATGCCTTAGGGCCTCTTTCTCCCGCCTTAATAGAATAAATCTGATCATATATCTGGTGCATACTCTTCATTGAGATATCAAATGGTGCTTTAGAATTAGCAAAATATGACTGTGCAGCCCTAAGCCCTGGTCGCATATCCATACTATCTTCCCAGCTCTTAACTCCAGCATAAGATCTTTCACTATCAATACTATTTAAAAGTCTTAAATATGCGTCACTATAATTAGAAAGTCTAGCCTTTCTTTCACTACCAAAACTATCAGTTGTTACTCCCCTATTAAGTGAAAGGTATCTATTAACTGGAAGGACTAATCTCTTAATTATAGCTTCTCTAACTTCTGAAGCACTATTACTTGCTAAATCAAATTCATTTGCTATACCACCTTCTCTGCGATTTACAATTTCAAATATACCATCCTTGCCAAATAATATATTATATTGGATGTCTCTAGCTTTATCTATTTCTTTCTGTGCTAATGCATTTTTATATAAATCTATATACCTTGAAGACCATTTTGCTATATTATCAACAGTGCTAATGTAGGATGCTTGATCCTTTAACCTTACTGTAAATATCTCGCCCTTGCCAATCCCAAGCCTTCTTCCGTCAAAATGCATTACATCTGCATCCTCCCTGAATATGTTAGCTAGATATGTTGCCGTCTGATGCATCTTAACAAACATTCCTCTGTGCATATTACCCTGTGCAATTGCTTCTTCATGAGTTATATCTGTAGATCTTATCATCTCAGGTATAGCAGATTCAAACATAGTAGCAAAGTCTTCTGCAATTGTTATCTTATTTCCACGTGTAAGATCATACCCAGCAAGACGACCAGCCTCCATCCAGAAATTACCATGGGCTGCAGTATAAGCAAATGACTTGTCCATATCAAAATCAGCATCTTGCGGAGAGATAGCATCAACATGATTCATCCTACTTATATTTCCACTACGTTTGTCTACAGTTGTAACAAGATCACCATTATCTTTCTCAAATACTTTGGCTTTATTAATAACAATATCACCAACCATATTACGAGGTTGCCGACTATTTAGAATACCAATCCCAATCTCTTTACCAGATTCCTTGCTCCACCTATAAGCCTGTGCTGCATATTCTGACATAGTCCCTGCATTATTCCCTCTAGCCTGATCTAAGAAATTTTTCTGCTGCTCAACAGCTAAGTTGTAAACCTCTTTATTCTTAAGTTCCATTTCAACCATACGCCGTCTAAAGATTGGCTTATTAGCTTCAATATTATCTAGATCTAAAAGTTTGCCATTCTTATTTATAGCCATTCCTTCAACTATTAAATATTGTTCACCTGTCGAACTTGTAGTTAGGAATGAATCTGCAGTCCTGTAGTCTAATTTTGTATCAGAGACCTTAGCTAGATTACCGTTATAATCTATACTCTGAGCCTTAGTTGCATACTTTATTTTCTGTATAATTGCTGACTGAACATTACCGCGTCCCTCGCCATACAATTCAAATCTCTTCTGCCCACCATAATGAGACATCTGGAACTCTCCAAAGAATTGTACTGCACTTATATCTTTTTGGTTTATGTTGAACTTACCTCTAACTGGTACTGCTAAATTACCTAAGTCAGCACTCATAACATCAATAGATCCATCTGGAACTATACCAGCACCAATATTTCCATTATTTATATAATAGTTAATTAGATTTTCTTCCAGCCTCTTCTGCATCCAGGGATCAGTTAATAATCCATTTCTACTTAACACTGATTCAATGCCTGTTCTTACTGCAGTATTATCACCAGACTCTGAAGCCGCACCAAATACTTTGTTTGCAAGTTCGGTCCTTAGAAATATATCTTTAATCTGCCCTTGGAACCCGTAAGATAGTCCATCTATTTTTCTTTCTAAGCCTATCCATTCTGCTAAACCATTATTATCTCTCATATGGACAGCAGTATTATTACCTACAAGAGGCGGATGCTCTCTACTAATACTTCTTAAATTAATAGAAGAGAATGGAATCTCTGTAATGCTTCCAGGAGTAATCTCTAAATTAATTTCTCCCTTGCCAAGAAAGTCTGTAATATTACTATTAATAATATCAGCATTCCCCTTATCTATACCTGAAGGAATAGCGTATCTTGTAGATTTCCCCTCAGCATCAACATCCCAAGGGCTTGTGGCAGACGCCTTATGCTCATTAATTTTATTTGCAGATCTGAATGTAATAGCGTCTACCTTGTGCATCTTAAGGATACCATCTAGCTCAGGAGCATACTTGAATGCTGTCTTGCCATACCACTCTGTAACCTCGCCATAATTAGGCTTTGAAATATCTTCCCATTTTAAATCAACATGAGTTATAGATGGCTTTATAGCTCCAGACTTAAATCCTACAATCTTACCAGTCCTTGTATCATAATCAACCATCTCTCTAGTAACACCACGCATAGCCATAGAAGCTAAGAGTACATCCTTAGATACAAACATTTCACCATCTGTAATTGACTTAGAAATCTCTTCATACCTACGAAGCATATAGTCAGATGTATAGCTATCTATTTCTCCAGCATCTAGGCGCCTATTAATCTGAACCTTTGCTCTTTCTATAGAACTAAATATATTAACCAGATTCTTATCCGTATATGATGCATTATCATCTATAGATAAGACCTTAACTTTTTTATATTTACCTTTCTTAGGTTCAACCCAATCTTTTACAGCCTTGTATACATCCTTAAAGAATGGTGATTCTGAATTCTTGTACAAAGTGGCAGTCTTTTCTAAATTCTGCGGAGTACCAATATATCCATTCTTAGAATGAGTCATGCCAAGCCTCTTCCAGCGATCTTTAAATTCTGCAGAGTCTACATTCAACTTACCATACTGGTCAATAGACTTTTCAACAAAGCTAGGCATATCAAGTATCAATCTTGCCATTTTAACTGCATCAGCTGCCAATGCATGATCCATTCTGCTTGCATCCTGGATACTTTCAATAAACTTTACAAGCCTAGGACTGCTATTAATAGTTCTACCCTCAGATGCCATTATAGCTTCTAACTTTTTATGCAAAACTCCACCGTCATTATTTCCAGTACCATTATCAAATGCTGCTGCTATATTTCTCTTAATACCACTGTCCATCCTAACAAGAACACTTGTCTTTTCATCTAAATTTATTATTTTATACTCCTTAGATAAGACTGGCTCTGAACGATCAACATCTATAATTTTATCCCTTGAACCAGTAGCATAGAAATCTGATTTACCTTGAAGATCTTCTATTTGGAAATCTTTAGTCTTTAATTCTAAATCAACAAACTGTCTATCTCTATTAACTACTAGGTTTTTAACATTGCCATCAGGCATCCAGACATCATTATTTAATATATATAAATGACGCTGACCTTCCCCCATCCCCTCTAATGTATTTATAAGCCCTGTAATACCTCTATCAGGAGTATACCCTAAAGGCTTCGTTGACTGCCATAATCTTCCTTGAGCTAAATCAATCTGAAGATGTCTAACAGGTCTGGTACTAAAGAAACTAGCTGCCACACTGTATAAATCTGACTCTACAGTTTCAAAATCAATCTTTAACTTTTCCCCAGCAAGTTCAGCAATATTTCTATCAATCATAATCCTAGCCTTCAACGGTTCATAAACAAACTTATGAAAAGCTTCACCATTCATTTCAATTTGTCCAGACTGTCTATCTAAATTACTAATAATATTCTCAACCTTAGTCCGCAAGTCCACATTTTGTATCCCCCCGAGATCATCATAATAGTCTGTTAAGAATTGTTTACCAAGGGCTTTAACAATATCTGCATTTACCCTTGCCTCAGTAGCTGGAGAAAATATATCATTTAACTCTAAAGCATTAACTCCATATCTAAGGCTGAATTGTGCCAGTGTAGTACGAAGAGTACTGTCTGTGACATCCTTGCCTGGGATATCTCCAGCAATATCTCTAAGCTTTTGTGTAACAAGATCATCTATAGTCGTCTGACTCCATGCAGTACGGCGCATCTTGCTTAAAGCATCATTCTTTAAATCAATTAATTGCTGCAGATAATCTGATCTAATATCTTCCTTTGCAAATTCTATTTGCTGGATTAAATCTCTAGCTGTCCTCATCTTATTTGACCATGCATGAAGAGTAATAGTATCATTAGAATCTATGGCTTCTTTTATTTGTGCTCCTAGATTTTGGATAACAATCTTAGATCTATCATAAAGATTTAAGATATCTTCTTGGGTTTTTAATCCCTTCTTATCTGTCATCTCTAAAATACCTTGAGCAAGCAGCTTACGCTTTAAATCTAAACTTTTTACAGCTTGAAATGCATAATTCGCAGTAATAGATCCTTCCTTAGTGATCAGGCCACCAATACTGGATAAAGCTTTAATCTTAGCCATCTTAAGGGCTGAAGCCCATTGTCCAGCTTCAGCCTGATTAACTTGCCCACTAAACTTTATAAGCCCTACACCTGCTTCTGTAGTAGCTTGAGTTAGATCTCCATAAAACTTAATATATTCCTTTGCCGCCTCTTTAGATAGCTCATTGGCGCGAACAGCTGCCTTCAAGGTTTCCTTTACATTCTTAAAGTCTGGAAATACTAATTGGCCTGACTCACCAAAATTAATATCTGGATTATTATAAAGCTCAAATAGTGCAGCCTTAGTATCAAACCCAACACGCATATCACTTAGTCCAAGCTTCTGTACTGATTTTTCAAAGGACTGTCTTTCAAAGAATCTAAATGCTTCTTCTCTAGAAAATGTATCTCCAACTAATTGTTCTACTTTATTCTTAAGTTCTACTGCCTGTGGTTCAGTTAAAGGTTCTCTAGTTTTATTACTGATCTGGGGATTCAAATTCCTAACACCTGTATGAAGTCTTTTTACAAACTTGTCTAGATTTGCCCTCTCGACTAATGTTTTTGCATCTCCAGCTTCAGTTGCATATTCTACTCCAGGATTTTCAATTGCAAATAATTTATTAGTTATTCGCTGAGTGAGCCTTTTCGACTCAGTAATATCCATATTATGTTTAGAATCACCAGTAAGAATAGCTCTAGCATCATTTACCTGCTGTATATCTGCAATATTCCTATAGGTATGGTACCATGCATCATTCTGCATAATTGAGATGTCCCGCTCTATTCCTTTTGTATCCCACCCTTCTCCATATGTATACTGCATAAGCTCATTAATAGAGTTATTCCATATTTTATTTGCTGCAATTAATTGTTCTGCATTTGGCTTTACAGGATCAGCTGTATGTTCTACTTCTCTAATCCATCCACTATTTTTACCATTTTTATATACAGTAGAAAAAGCTTCTAATAATAAAGCATCATTAAAATGAAACTCTTTCGGATCATGAATTCTAGGCAAGGTTAATATACCATCCTTATCCTGATATTGTACACCAAGCATATCATACATTGATTTTATAAATCTTTTAGATATACCCATAGGTTCTACAGTATTCTGACTGATAGAATCCATAATCCAGTCAGGGACTCTATCAAGTATAGTCTCATATTGTAATGGCTTCTCTCCAAATTCTATGCTTGAAATCTTCTGAACAATCTCCACTGCTTGCTCAGGGGTAACACTCTTCATATCCAGCTTTTCAAAGGTATGATTATCATGAAGATCTATAATCTTTTTAGCTATAAACATCTGCTCAATTAACTGATCACGCTTGCCCTCCTGCCCCTTCTCAGCATAATTTTTTGCAATATAGTCATTAACTGCATCTTCTATAGTAAAAAATCTACCCTTACCCATCTGGCGAATCTCACCTTCTTTTGCTATAAATGGAGTAAGTATCTCTCTAAGTTCATTCATCTCTCTAGATGATGAGATAGAATGATTAGTTATATTTTTAGCACGCTCACTGCCCGATGGAGTTGGAGGAGCATAATTTGCAGTAATCCTTTCAAGATGTTCTAGTCGACTTCCTTTATAATTTTTTATCATAGTCTGAAGAGTACCAGTAGTCTTCCTAAGCTCACTAGCCTTGCCCCCAAAATATGATTCTATCTTACCAGACTCCATAAATGGTATTGGATTGTTATCATGGAATGAATGAGGCCTCCTAGTAAAGAATGCTGCTGTCATTATATTGCCTATAATTTCTGCAGGATCTCTACCTAGGGCATTGAATGGAAGACCATCACCTCCATTTTTATAATACTCAAATAAACCATGAGCATTCATAGCAAGTACACCCATTCCCATTCTAGGAATACTTTGTGCAATCTCTTTACCAAATTCTTTTGTAAGTTCTATGGGAGCACGCCTCAAAAACGTCATCCTTGCCTCATTAAGGAAGTTTTTCATCTCCTTGGTACCCTCACCCTCCACAGCATCTTTCCACCACATAGCACCCTTTTTGGCCCATTTATCACCCATCCTAGCATTTAATGTACCTCCCTGGAGGATATCCATAGCAGTAAGCGTGTGTTGTAATTCCTTATGTCCAAGTCCTCCAGCATTCCTCATAGCTCTATACATACCAGTAAATGTATCCTTAGCCTTTTTCCATAATTGCTTCTGAGTACCACCTTTAATAAATTTAACTGGACCTATAACGCTGAACCATGCTCCTTCATTTAATCCATGATGCATAGTATCAAGCCAATAACTACCCTCTGGTTTTTCTCCATATTGGTCTGGACCTTCATATCCTGACTTCCATCTCTGAGCATTGCTGGCACCTGCCCTTAAGAGCCCCATATTAAGACCAATCATAGACTCATAAGCCATAGCTCCAACAATCTTTCCAGCTCTATTATCCAGCCCAGGAATTCTTCTTACCATTGCTCTCATCATATTGGCTGCATCAGCTGGATTATTTCTAGTAAATATTTCAAATGCTTCAGTAGCTAATTCATTAGCCACTTTCTGATCCATAGGAAGAGCCTTTGTTATACTCTTTGCTATATCTGCGGCAGCAATCTGCTGATACCATTCGCTCCCAATCTTCTTGCCAATATCTTGCGCGACACTTCCCTCGCCAGCAAGTTTATATACATCATCTATAATAGTATCTGCCTTCTTGCCAATAGTCTCTAAAACTTCATCACCATGTTGAGATGCAATCTTGCCCGCCTTCTCCATTAATTCTTTAGATGCTTGCTTCTTTAAAGACCTAACACCTACATTGCCAGCCAGCTTAGCACCACCCTTTACCATTCCTTTGGCACCTGCACCCCCTACTATAAATGTAGGCAGCATGCCAAGTGCAGTGCCTACAGTATATCCAGCCTTACCCCAATTAGTTAAATCTTCCCATTCACTGGGTCCACCTAAAGAGATCCAATCTTCCCAGGTCTCATATCCAGGTTCATTCGCCTGCATATACGTATCCCTTAAATCAAGTCCTCCCATTGTGAGAGCGGAAGCCCCTCCCCATAAAGCCTGGCCTACAAATTCCATTAAGCCAGATTGTCTATTAGCTTCAATCTTCTTACGCTCCTTATCAAGAAGTAATTGATTTTGTTCTCTTTGCTGCTGCTCTCTTATGAGGTCTTCATATAGTCCCATATATTATAGTCCTTTTAAACTTTTCTTAACCCTGTATTCTTCTTCGATAGGATCCCAGTAGTAACCAATAGGCCCTGCATAGAATGCACCAGGCATTCCTTCTGGAGCAAATGGCAATGAAACTACTGTATAATCATTCAATGATGATGGAAGGGCTGGAGTTTCAGTCCAGACACCTCCTATTTTAATCTGAAAAGGAGAGTCTCCTGCTACATATTTACCTGCATCCTTTAATCTGACATCTTCAATATTATATTCATAACCAGACTTTGAACTTACCGTTGCACCTATTAAAGACTTTCTTTGATGTTCTAAATGTGCTGTCTGATCTATACCTCCAAGCTCTTCAACATTATAAGCAAGCTCATAGTCCATTCCTCTATATTTAGGCTCTAATAATCCTGGAAATAATTCCTTCCCAGACATAGTCACTGCATTAAGACTTTCATCAAGATCAGATGGAATCCCGCCACTACTAATAAGATTCTCATTAGCCAATGGATCATCCATTAGTGGAATAATAGTTTGATCTTCAATATTAGATAGCGAAGATAATGTTTCCCTTGTAGCCTTAGTTGTTTCGATATGATCTGTGATACCTAAACCCTCAAGCATAGAGGGATCAGTAATATCTACTCCAAAATATTGCAATGTCTTTGCTGCAAATATACTAGCTTCTTCTGGATCAGATTGAATCTTTTGTTGATAATTTAAATATACATTAGCAAGAGCATCATTATAGTTCTTCTGGGTTCCAAGAGTACTACCATATCCACCAGTTGCATATTTAGGTTTTGCCGCAGACAACTCTAAAGACATTTGATTATATGTTCTTAAATAACTATTCCTATAACTATCATCTGTCTCATCTGACAGTGGGTCTGGAAGCCCGCCAATTCCTGTTATTAAATATTGATAATCTCTACCTATAATATATTTATTTGTTTCTATTTGAGCTAACTTCTCAGGAGTAGCATCCTTATATTTAGCCTCATCTGACTCAAATCTTCTAATAGCAGCTATACCACTATAAGTCTCTGCAGTATTAATAGCATTAGTAATATCACTTACATATCTTTGTTCTCCAATTTTAGCTACAGCCACCTCTCCCTTGGCTGCTTCACTAAACATCTTAATAGCTGTAGCCTCATCTCTAAGTCCTTTCATCACAGCTTTTCTCTTAGTTGCATCCTTAAGTTGGCTTATCTCAACTGCAGATAGAGACTTTAATACATCAGCAAACTCTCCAGTGCCTACAACATTCCCCTCTTTATCTAATGTTAACCCACCTTCAAGCACAAAGTCTTTAAATGATGCTTCTCTTCCCGTCTTATCACCAGCTGCAAAAAGCTGCTCCCATTCCTGACCCTTTTCTTTCCATGTATCTAATTCAGCAGAGAAAGCCCTTAATTTAGAAATATTTTGCTCAGTAGCACTCGTTAGTTTAGAGATATCATCAGATACTGAAAGAATGGATTCTGTACCAGCGCCAGTAATATGCTCAGTAGAAAATCCCATAGTAGAAAGAGTATCTATCCATTTATTTTCTCTTTCCTTGGTTAGAGAATACTGCTGTCTTTCAAATGCTAAATCTTCCCTAACAGCTTTATATTCTTTATCTATCCGATCCTGCTCAATCTGATGAGAAAGCTGCATAAATGATAGCATAGTATTTGGCAAACTCTCAAATAAGGTCTGCCATGGACTCTGTTCTACTACTATTCTTGGTTGCGGGTAATTGGGGTTTGCCATGCTATATCTCCTTAACCTAACGATTCAATGTAATCTAATCTATTATAATATTCTTCTTCTTCGCCCTTCCAGAAACTTTCCTTACCTCTTTCATAATCAATACCAGCCTGTGTTTCTGCTATGCCTACACGATCCTCAGCAATTCCTGCTTGCTTCTGTGATCTATCAAAAGCTGACTGTGCCTGTGTCATGCCTTCTGCCAATTGTCGCTGCTGTAAATTATAGTCTGCCATGACTCCCTTTTCTGCACGCCTAGATACACCAGCAACAGCTCCCTGGGTAGCAAAGCCTGATTGTGCCATCTGTTGTTCTGTTTGTTGTTTTATATCAAATAGACTCCTTCCAGTCTGAAGTCCAGCTGTTTTCATGCCGAGACCATAACTTTCTTTTGCAGAACGCAAACCTTCCTCCGATACTTTCCTTGTCTCTGCTATTGTAGCTAAATCTAAATCTCTACCTTTCTCAAGAGTACCCCCTGCTCCATATTCTTGTTCCAGAAATTCCAATGGTTTCCCATAGAACTCTTCAAAATCGCCTTCTTCCACTCCAAACCCTGCAGCCAACTGACCATAGCCACCAGTTTCCTGGACAGATTTTCTAAATTCTTCAGATGTAGGATCAAATTCACCTTCTGTGTATGTAAAACCAGCTTCTGCAAACGACTTTCCTTCTTCTGCACTACCAAATTTTTGTGATCCACCTGACTGCTCTGCAAACTTCTCGGCAATAGTTTCACGCGCCCACTTTGGCTGAGTATTATTAGCATCATCATAAACTAATGCTCCATCTTTATACATTCGGATATGTTTTATATTATCTATTCCTCCACCCCATTCCATTTGATAAGTATATTTAGAGCCATCCTGTCCATACCCCCAATTATAACTTTTCCATTCCTTTAATAAGGCTAACTTACCTTCATACTCAAAGCTATCTTCATGCAAAGTCTCCCCATAAGAAGAAGACTCAGGATTCATATCTATTACTATTTCATTATATATTTTCATCTTAATAATCCCCAAATAATCTTTTATGCCATGCTGAACTTTTCTTTAAACCTGTCCGAAACTTACTACCTAAAGGATTAATCATATTTTGTCCCTGTACACCATATTCTGGTAAAGAACCAAAGCCTCCTACGATGTCAGGTGATTGGACTGGGAAAGATGTGCCAACTGATTCCCATAGACCAGTACGAGTTTCATCAGTACCAGCCCCCATAGGCGATCCAGATCCTGAAAATTCAGGAAAATTCTGTTTAAATATATTAGCACTAGCTTGATATCTAGCTGAAGCTTGCCTATTTAGCATACTACTTCTATCAAATGGAACAGATTCTTCTAATGGCCCAGTGAAACCCTCATCAGATGTTGCATACGATCCTGCAAATGACAGATCGCTCATGCCTGGATCAAGGGCAGTTTCTCTCCAGGTTGTTCCCTTAGGAGCCCCATACCATTCTGGAACTTCACCTGCCATTATAGCTTCTGTCTGAGCTGCTCCAGTCCCTGCAAACTTAGATGGCCCTACTTTCTCTATTTCACCAAGATACGATGGATCTGAAGACTTCATTCTCCGTAGAGTACTACCTGCAATTTGAGGCGCCTGTTTAGCAGCTGTAAGTCTTGCAGCTGACTGAGCCTCTTGAATATCAGCAACCCTTTGCTTAGCCATACCTTCAAATCTATCCATAGCTACAATAGGCTTTCCACCCTCAATAGCAGCACCTTGTAAATTAGGATCTATCCATCCTTCTTTTCTGAACTGCCTTTCTAGTGCTTTAGATTGTATATGCTGCAAACCTTTACCAAGAGTGCTACCCTTAAAATCTATAAGATTGCCAATAGGAACTTTACCACCCTTAGTTAAGAATGCATCTGGAATGTTTGCTGTCCCTGTATCCCCTCCTTTGAATATACTTTCAAAAATATTAGTCTTAGCTGCTGTCTCTCCCTTAGCTATCTCACCCATAGGTAATTCTGCCGATACACCACCCTTGCCAACCTTCAGCTTTCCACCCATTTTACCCATAAGATTCATCCCACCTACCTTAATGGCAGTCTTAACAGCTCCAGCATTTATCTTATCTTTAATCTGCTTAGCAAGATCTGCCCTCTGCCCTTGGAAGAATCTACCACCTTTAATCTTACCCCCTGGAGACTGTCCAGCAAGATAATTTCCCAAATGCCCACCAACGGCAGATGCTCCGCCTGCAAAAAGCCCAGCTACAAATGGACTAGCAGCCCCACCAGTTGCCAGCATAGCAACGCCACCGACCAATGCACTACCTAAACTACTCCATAAGCCACGCTTTTTAGCTGCCTTCTGTATAGCAGCCTGCTCAGCCCTTACCTTTTTCTGTAGTCTTCTCATAGCCTTAGCCATAATTATCTCCTAAATTTCATCCCAAGTTTTATGTATTGAAGCTTCAGAACTTCTTTCAGTTTGATCTAATACCTTCTTATATAATACATTATTATGCCTTACATACTCTACCACACCTTCATTTGTAGATCTAAGCTCTGGAACACCTTCAGTTAATTCAGATATATTGGCAGGTGCACCATCTTTAATCTGCAATCTTTCCTGCTTCTTATGTAAAGCTATTCTTTCCTGCCTTGTTAATCCAGCTTCTCTTGTCATTACTTCACATTCTTTCCTCTATAGACTATAGAGATATCATTAATCTCAAAGTCTGCATCTATTGCTGCAGAGCCATCTCCACTTAATTTTAATCTAAAACTATTAATATTATTAATAGATGCACTGGGTTTTAATTCAGCTTTTAGCCAATCAGTAACACCTGCATCATACGGAATACACTTAGCATTAGAACCACTACCAGTACTAGATCCATCAGTACCACTTGTAATATTATTAAAAGTTAAAGCAGGGGCAAGCCCATCTACACCATAATGAACCTGTACATTAGTAGCATTACCCCTATATGTTATATATACTTTATATATCTTCTTGCGCACTGCAGGCTCACCAAAGTCTATATCCTTAGTAGTCATAACCATGGCAGCACTAGCACCTGAAGCATCATCCCATTTAACTACAGTTCCCTGATCATTAGTATGCGCATATACTAAATCTCCATTCCAATCTGTAATAAGGTTTGTTAAGTCAGCGCTTGTAAAAATACCAGCTGGCCCTTTAACCCAAGATTGTGTTACCATATCATATAAAAAAGCCTTACCAGTGCCAGTAGAGGTATTATCATCTACAACAACTAACTGTCTTTTCTTTGGTATATAGCCAATCATAGGCTCATTAGTCGTAAATGTTGCCCAATCACTTTCCTTTATTATCTGCCTACCACCTTTTTCAAGCAAATTATTTACCCTCTGTCCATCATATAAATAGCATCCCTGTTTATTAACCCAGGCTATCCCAAAATCAGTCTTACATGTAGCAGCAGGATGGCTGATTCCTTTATGCATAAAAGTATCTTCTAAAAATTCAACTTGCTGAGATACATTAATCAAATGCATTTTTCCCTCTTTGAACTGAAGTATTCTATCTGCATACTCTTCTAGCTTAACTATCTTATCCCCATCTCTAACACTTGCTTCAATTATATTTGATGATGGAAATAGATCAAACCTATTAGTAACAGATTTTAACATAGCGTCTCCCTTTACTTCCGATTGGAGAGACCCAGCGCTATATATAACTTCAAGATTCCCTATATAAGCACTCCTATTTGTGACTACCGCAGTTTTATATTTTGATGTAATACTTTTTTCACCAAATGGTATTCCTGAGTTTAATTCATGCGTTATAATATTTGGAGGGCTTGACAACTCGCTAGATTCTATTAACCAATAAAAATAGTTCTGCCCAGTATACTCAAATTGAGAATCATATTCTCTCTGTGTATTTATAACCTTCAGTTTCCCTGTTTGAAAGTCAGCACTAGCCATCTGATACCATGAGTTTGTATTAGATATAGATACATCTTGTACATATATATTGCATCCAGTTATCCGTTTATTCCAAGTTGTTCCATCCGAATCACCAGTCCCATTATCTGTTGGATCAGCAATAGCAAGAAGAAATTGAGGCCTAACAGCAGCACCCTTACCGCCACCTACAGATGGATT
>Ga0114898_1000914_pt1 | contig 19468 bp, 16 predicted proteins | sample Malvired_Geostar_FD_83496 | JGI IMG/M metagenome (GOLD analysis project Ga0114898, IMG submission 83496) | Marine viral communities from the Global Malaspina Expedition - Malaspina viral metaG DeepMed_Geostar | ecosystem: Environmental > Aquatic > Marine > Oceanic | place: Mediterranean Sea... | reverse complement strand
GTTGGGGGCACACCTCATCTAGCGTTTTTCCGCCACAAAAAATCTGAGCGTAAGCAATATCCTTTTCTTTTAAAAATTCGGAATAAGACCATGTTTGTGTTAGTTTTTTTGGAAAATGCTTAAAGTAAAGTTTATCTTTAGCGTATATGGCCTTACAATTCTTTTTGTCGTCAAATGTTTGAAAGAGCATAATTCATACTATAACAGATTTTACACGAATGTCAAACTTTTTTTAATAAGATCCTGGAAAATGTATTACTCCAGCCTGATCGGCTGCCATTAACATTTCCCCAATATTTTGTTCTTTTATTTTTCCTTGGTCGCCATAGATCTGTGCTAAGCCTTGTATTTTTTTCCTCACAACTTTATTAATATAGTTTAGGCCATAAAGAAAGTCATTATTAATTTTGTGTGTGTGGGCACCAACACCTTCTACACAATCAGGGTAGCATGTGCTTTGTGCTTCTCGGACCACCCAATTTTTTATTTCATGCTTATGTTTTATATTAGGTTTCGTGGGGTGCACTGCAAACGCTGCGGTGCCATTACCATCCACGTCAATATTATAATTGTGCACATGGCCGCTATTTTTTGTTGTTACACCAGATAACTTATTTGTCTTACCAGTGTTTAAACTCGCTAAACCTATTATTTTTTCCAAATGGAAGTTATATTTTTTCTTTGTCAATTTAATATTGCTTTCCGCTAGTTTAATGTCAAAATAAACTTTTAGCCAATAATAGTCACTATAATATTCATTATACTGTGATTCTGTTGTTAAGTCAATATTAACTTCTTTCACTATAAATTTAGTTCGCAAATTTTTATCCGTGCAAATAGTTTTTTTCTTTATCGTTGGGTTTTGAACGTAATAGCTATAAAAATTGTTATAAAAAGTTTTTTTAATTTCTTCGATTTCATCCAAGTAAGGTACGTCATAATAGACCTCAAAGAACTTATCAAATCTAAAAATTCGCGATGTACAAGTTTGAAACTTATCCCCAGTGCACATATTCGTTCCGTCTTGATTTTTTATTGGATCTTTAGCTCCGTACATCTCTGCAGTTTCCACAAAGGCCTTTGTTGATTCTGAGACTGTCGATAAAACACCTCGTAATGCTTTCTCTGTTTGTGCTGTAAATTCATTGAACATATCATTGTTCCAAGTTGCAAATTTAAAATCTTTTAATTTCCATTCCCCGTCTTTCAGTTCATATAAATCATCTAGCTCGGGGAGTTCTGGGAAAATATCTTTAATTTCTTCTTCTTTGCTTTTTAGAATTGCACTTTGTCCTGCTGTTATCATTTTTCTTTCGTAAGCTAAACGCATATATTCTCTCATTTTAAATGATTGTACATCTGCGACTAGTCGCCATGGAACGTTTCTGTCAATCATAAAACCAAATCTTCTAGCTGTTATCCTGTAAACATTGAAATTTGGATCTTGTAGAAATTCATGTTTTATCTGATCGTCATCATAAGGCTTGTCATCGATTTCTAAGCATAAGCCTGTTGACATTGGCGCCATATAAAAAGAGTTGATGATACCGCTTTTTGTGAAAGGCATGGTCTTTGTGTGTGTTTTAAGATATGAAACAAAAAAGCTAGTAAAATCAAAAGCATTTTCTAATAACTCCTTATATTTTATACCGCTCATAGATGTCGCAGATTTGGATAAATATTGAGAAACAAACATAAAATAATGAATGTCTTTTTGTAGTTTGTTCATTGATTCAAAATCCACAAAACCTTTCTTAGCTTCGAACGCAGCTATGGGGCCTTCTCTAGAAAGATAACCGGCGGCGACTAGAGACAATATATTTTTTCTTAAATCATTAAAAGCTTCTGCGACAAAATCAAAAGTTTGTACACCAGCTATGCCAGAAACGACCTCAACAATTTTTTCATATTTAGCATCATCATTAACTAAATTATATTTTGGAATTAAAAACTCTCCATTTAAATTTACTTTGCCGTAAAGAGGATTTTCATTTATAAAATCAAAAGGCTTGTCCATCCAAGGTAAGTCTCCACCTGGATATACTTTATCGTAATAAAACTTTTTTTCGTCATAAAGCACTGAAGAGTCTTCGATAGAATTCTTCCCCATTGGAATTTTAGAGAATAAATCGCTTAAAGGTGCCATTTTCTATTTTTTACTCCTAGTCTCAATAACATGTTGAAAAATACTTATCATTTCAGTGCTGGGCCCTTCTTTTATACAATCACCGAAAGTCTCCCATTTTGCGCGGAGACTAGTCTCATGGATCGGGTTCATTCCTACGTTTATTTGATGATCAACTTCAATTACCCTATAAAAGCCAACCAAACCAAGGCGCCTCCAGGCATTATAGTCAACTGAGCCGTCTTTAGTGGGGTCCACGAAAAATAGCATTCCAGGTTTGAAAACATTGTTCCCATACATAGTACACTGAAAACTATAAACATCTCGTAACGCTATTCCGCCAGTGGCGGTTAATCGCCCCATGAGGCGCGCCTCTCTAACATAGGGGATATTTTCTTTTCTAAAATCAGATTGCTTTACGATCGAAGGAATTTGCCCAAGATGCAAATAATATATACCATTGTTTATATTTTCTCTCTCTTTGACAGGGCTCAATCGAATCGGACTAATATTGTTTACATAAATAAACATGTAATTAAATTGTTTTTCAATTGGTGTATTGGGGCTGACTTTTGTAAGATCTTTTATATTTCCTCCTTTACTCCAATGTAGTGGTTCGCCCGGGGGGAATTGGTATGCGATGTTGCCCTTAATTCGATAAATAGCTCCTCCCCCGGGGGGGTATTCAAAAGCCGGGAGGGCCGTCGACGTCCCCGTAGAGATTGATGGATAAAATGGTGGAATTAAATATTGTTGGCTATTAATAGTCGCTTCACGCATTGTGCTAGTAAACGTGATTGCGCCAATTTGTTGATTTCCTTCTTGCGCATCTTCTACACACTTAGAACCCAGCGCAGGCAAAATTAAATCTTTAATAATATCTTTAATAAAATCACTTAATAAATATCTTTCTTTGCCACTACCTAAAACTTTAACTGCAAAAAACCCCATTAAAGTTTTTATTGAAATTGGCGCCCAGGCCAAATTAAGTATATATTTTTTGTTAGTTGATAGTGAGCTAGATAAATCTCTTTCTACCATTGGGCCCAATACTATACCCATATTTCTTTCAAAAAGACCACTCCTGCTTGGATAAGAAGCAATTGCTATGGCAGTATCAATAATATCTCCTAGATTAGTAAAGTAAATAGCGGACTTTGGTGTTTTTCCTTTTCCGAGAGTGGAAGGTTTGCTGGCCAACCCAGAACCTAAGCTATGTTGGATTTCTTGTGCTAAAGTTTTTGCTTGATTTGAAACATTTTTATCCATTCTCTTCATATTGATATTTTGAAAATCAGTATTGAGGGCTTCTAAACTCTTATTTAGATCTGTCACACCGGTGCGATTGTAACTGCGCACAATTTTAACGTCGAGCGGCATTATTGTCGATGTGGCGGCACGTTCCCTGGCCATTTCTGTTGCTGATTTAAGTTTGGCCGGATCCTTTTTGCTTTGCGGCGGCGTCCACCCAACTGCACTTTCTACTTGACTGGCTTCTAATTCCACGGCATAAACACGCTCTTGTGCATATAGTGCAGTAAAAAATGTTTTATATTTGTCTTGAAGGGCCGCTCTTCGAAGTAGTTTAATATATTCTAGTATCTTATCGACCAGTTCTTCAAATATCTTCCTGGCATTGCCTGTTGAAGCCAGCGCTGATTCTAAATCTCCGGGCTTGTATTCTAATCCTCCTCGGACTGAACGGTCTTGCCAGGGGATTTTGATTTTCTTTCCGCGTTTGGTAATCCAATAACTCTTGGCTTTTCCAGCAACATCAATATGGTGTTTGGTGGGGATAAGACCGCGCATCTCGGCCAACGTTGGATTGCCTTTATATAACTTACTGGCTGTGCCTTTTATTGTGCTCCAAATGTACCATTGAAGCAAATTTTCTTTAGGTGTGCCGCCTCCGTGATAGGCGGATTCTAAATCTTTGCGCAAATTAGTATAGTTATCGGCCAAATGTGTCTTTAATTGTCCGTGTGACCCAAATATTTGACCTGGGGTTTTTTTATCATCCATTACTCCTTTTAAGAGCTTTCTAGCGGTGGCTAATTTGTGTTCCCATCGTATTATTTTTTTTGTCTCATCGCCTGGTAAATTAAATATATCTAGCTCAGGAGTATTAAGGGATGATTCAATGAAAGCTTTATATTCAAAATCTACCAATAATTCTGGATCAGCGCCACTAGACTTTGAATTATATCTTATAGTATGAGCCACAAACTGAAGTCGTAAAATTATTGCAGAATTTCTTAAGAAAGATTTAAGGGCTTTTTTTTCATTTTCGTTTAATTTTAGACGGCCACCGCTATTTGTGCTAGCCAGGCTAACCAACGTCCAGTCAATATCGTCTGGGTCGTACCTAATACTCATTTGTATTTCAAAATATTTGTCATTATATGTTTCATTTAATACAACATCAGCTGCTGGTGGCGCGCCAACAAACTGTTCTGCAGTTTCATAACATGAGAGATCATTTTGTATTGTCTCAGAGTCGATCTTCGAATTCGCGCGGCTTTCTGTTGTTAAATACTTCGTAGAATAAGATATTAAATCTTGATAACTCCATATCATATCTTTTGTTTGGTTCTTCTTCCCGGGAGCCGGAACAGGTGTTTTAAATTCGTGTGTAAACAAATTAAAAGAAGAGAAAGACAATGTAAAAGAAATATCTTCTACAGTATTTAAAAGAGCAATATTTTTACCAGCAAATTTGAAATTTAAATCAGTTAACATAACATTGCCAAGAACTTTATGATCATGAAATAATTCTTCTAAAGATGAAAGATTTCTACGTGACTTAGGCATGCCTTCGCTATCGGCTTTGATGCTTTCTCCTAGTGGCATTGGTACTTGATATCTTATTGTTTTGTTTGTGCCCTTCTCGTCGACGTCGCCGTCGTCCTTAAGTTTAATGGTTGTTTCTGAAGGGTAAATTTTATTAAGCGCAACGATTGGTTTTAATTGTGTTAAAATGGAAGAATCTAAACGAAAAAATAACTCGGCGCCACTTTTTTGATTAAATTGTGAAATTAGCTCAGCTGGCTTGACTGCATCAATGCAGGTTATGTGATCATACGTGTATACCCAAGATCCCTTCTTTTGGGTTGCATACCATTCCGGAGGGTTTGCAAATGGTTTTATTCCACCATACCGTAACGGCCTGTGTCGGGCGCCGGTGGAAATGTCATCCTTATAAGTAGCTAATTTTTTAAATATATGAGATTTCCAATAATTTAAAAAACACTGTTCTTGAAACCGATATCGTTTTGATTTTTCAAACGCTGCTAGTTCTTTTCGAGTGCCCTCGTTTATTTGATTAGTAAAATTTGAGTCTACCATATTACAATCCTAATAATACAATTCATAAACTTTAAGTATTTCATTAATTGGCGTTGGTATATAAACTGTATCACCAATATTAACATGTGCTTCAGTTGGCTTTTGATTAAACCATGCAATAACCCACCATAATTCAGGGTCATTGTAGTATTCATGTGCTAGTTTATAGTATTTATCACCGTAAGTCCAAGGATGGTGTACAATGTTCATCCTTTCAATCTGTGAAGGGGTTGCATGCGTCAACATCGGCGTAGTATATTGATCGATAGAACCAACTCCTCGTTTTTCAAAATGTTCAGAGTATAGTTCATTTTCGTTAGAAGCAAGCAATCTTTTTTCATATCTCATATTTTTAGGCGCCTTTCAATACTTTTGCTATTTCTGCTGTGGCAACCTTATCATGCGTGTTACCGCTCTCTGTTTTTTGCCCTGTGCTTATCGCTTTCGAGCTAGGCTTTAAACTAGTATCAATTTTAATGCCATATGGCCATGAAGAGTTATTCCATCCTGCGCGTGAAGTTTCATTCTCAACCAACCCAAAGGAATCTCTTGTTTGAATTGGCTTAAACTCCATTACTATATCTACCAAGCTTGGAAAAAGATGTTTTCCCTTAGATCTCACAAAATATTTTTTAAATGCTGGAGGAGCTTGTCCTTGTGAAAGAATGTGTATTCCTTCTGTAAAGTTTGGACTATAAGAAAAACTACTAATGTATCCTGGTAATGGTCCTCCATTATTTGCTTGAATGAGGTTTGCAAATTTTACAGCCATAAAAGTTGATTTTGGTGTATAGTTGTTGTTACCTGAGCGTCTTTTTAATGTTGGGTACATTGATTGCGCTAACCAAGAACATTTTTGTAAATTACTTATTGCTTCTTCGGCATCGGTCGAGGGAACAGTCCATTCAAGCTGAATTGATCTTTTCGGCATTGATTGGTGAGCTATTGGCACAGATTGATTAGGATACTGTACTTCTTGCCAACCGGGAATAAAGTTGTCTTTAAAAGATTTAACAAATGCTTTAAAATCAACCCATGGGCGTTCAATGTGTTTGTATGATCTGAGCGCGTTTAAATTTATTATTTTTATGTGGGCCCAATTTCCATTATATGCATATGTTGTGGGATCATTACTCTTTATATTGCTACCAAATAAATTCATTTATGCAGTTCTACTCCTTTGTGCTTTTGCAAATGTATCTCGAACTGTGTCTTGGATTCTTCGTGTCAATACAGTTCCTCCAACATTAACCATTATACTGTCAGTAATTAGTACGCCTTCCAATCCTCGACCTGCTCCGCCTCCTCGTGGAGCTTCTGAAGCTCTTGCTGCCTGTACTGCAGCGCCTTGGGCGCTTATTTGGGCACCTGCACGTGCTGCAGCTACGATAGGTAAAGCAGAAACCGATCTAGCTTCTTTAGTTAATTGTGTTACTGCCACAATATTTTCTTTTGGTATCGTTTGCATAACATAACCAAGTCTTGCTATGGCAGCTGCAAATGAATCAACTTTTTTTTCATTTAAATTATTAATCGCTTTTGTTAATTCAGTAATACCGGTGGTGGCTTTGGTGAAGTTTAGTTCGGGTGCAGATATTTGACTGGCGGCGCCTAAAGCCCTTGTTAAACTAACAACTTTTTTATCGCTAATCGTGCCGATTTTATTTGCTAAATTGGCAATTGGCGAAGCAGCTTTTTTTGCCCATTCCCATAGTGCCCTCAATCCCTGTGCTGCGATTGAAGGTAGGGAAAACGCCTCTGGTGATTTCTTTTCTCTCATTTTACTTGAGAAATATGCCCATGCCCCTCCTGCAACGATTAACAAAGGAGCAATACCTTTTAAAGCAATTGAGAGAGCGCCAACACCACTTGATGCGCCAACCGCAGCAGCTCTCATCGCAGTCATTCGAAGCGTCCATGTAGCCGTCGCATTTGCAAGACTCCAAAGCACTTTAACAAGAATTAGGCCCTTAAATCCAAGAGTTTTCATGATATCTACTACAGATCGTACCCACTTCAGCAGAGTCTTTGCACCAAATCCTGCGTCCAAAAATACACGTTTGATTTGTTGAAATATGTCTACAACTTGACCACCCATCATAATTAACTTGCCCTGTGATTCAGCTTGTTGTTCTTGCAACTTTGTCAATTCATCAACTTTTGCCATGTTGCCTTGGAAAAATGCAGCTGCAATGTTCATATTTTTAAATCCAGCTGCTGCAGCAAATGCTTTTTTCTCCCATCTGCCTAAAGACTCCCAACTTCTATTTGTTGCGTCTAGTCCTGCTCTTAACAAATATAATCTCTGTTCTTCAGATGCATTTAACATTTGAATAGAATTATAATAAGCGCCTCCTAAAATTGCGTTTAATTTCGCGACATTAGATGCTGCATCTTCAAAAGTGTCGAACCTTGCAGCAATGCCAGTTAATGTATTCATTTCAATACCTGTTGCTTTAGCAATTGAAGACAAACCTTGTAAAACTTGTATTGCTCTGGGGCCAGAATATTGAGACATAACATCTAAAGCTTGAGTGAAATTTTGCACCATGCGAACCGGTGTTTCGCCAATAGCGACTGCTGAATTATAAAGTCTATTCATCATTTCTGGACCAGCAATACCAAATACTCGCATTGATTTATCCATTACAGCCGCAGTAGTATCAAATGATATGCCAAAGCGTTTTGCAGCAAGTGCTGTGCGATCCATTTCCAATCTTTGTGAGGGAAGCAGCCCTGAATATGCGCGGGCAACTGAATATAACTGGCTCTGCATTTGTGACAATTCATCATATGCTCCTGCCATTTCCTTTATTTCTTTATCTTCGAAGGCGCCAGTAAGGGAGTCTGTAAAATCTGAGCTAGCACCTGTAGCGCTTCTCAAGCTAACATCGGCACGATCAATTGAACCTACCATCATAACCGTAGTTTCTTGTATTTTCATTAGACCTGAGCCCATTACATTACTAAGAGAGCCTACATTAGATAATGTAGTAGACAAGTGGGCCATACTTTCGGTTACACCTTGAATCACTCCTCTGGCTTTTATTGCTGCAGCTGTAGTTTCCACCAACGAAGCACCCAATGTTTGACGCCACTTGTTGTCTAGACCAAAGAGCATTGTCATTGAGCTTTGCGCAGCTTGTGATGACCTTAGTTTTGCATCAGTGTATCGCATTTCCACAGTAATTTTTCGTGCGATTGCTTCTCTTTCGCTATCGAGTATTCGAAGCTGTTCACGGCTAAGTCGTGCTTCTTCTTCTCGCGCATCGATTAATCTTCTGGTAAGGGCTGTGAGCGATGCATTGTATGTAGTCGCTGAGCGGTCTAAGGAATCTATTTGATTTTCAAGATTTTCTATGGCCTCTGTCGCTTGCTGCCAAGCTCGTTGACTTTCATAGTGTTCTGTTGTAACCTTAGCTAAGGCTTGTTCTAAATTTACTCTATGCTGTTCTAAAAGTGCATTTCTTCTTTCTTCATTATCAGCAAGTTTACCAGCAGCATCAAGCTCTTGAAATTTTAATTTTATGGTATCTTCAAGTTTAGCTACGTGCTGATTGGCCAGGTTGGCTTTTTCTGTGGCTGAAAGGAGAATTGACCGATCCTTATCTACAATTTCCCCTAGTATACCTTCAATACCCTTTAATATTACTTGGTATTCTGCTATTTCTTTAGGGTCAAATCTGTCAGCCATTTATCTTGTCCTCCAAATTATACAAAAGGCCATAAGAGGCCAGTTGTCCTTTCAAATCCTTCGACTGCATCGCTAAGTAGGTATTTTGCTTCTCTTGTTTCTTCCTCATCCATCCCAAGCTTTAAATATGTATCCATATATTTATGTTCTGCTTTAAGTGCGCCAAGAAAAGAACTAATATCATCATCGGTCCCAGAAACGATTAATTCAAATTTTTCAGTTGGCTCTTTTTGCTGGCCAGGCTGTTGTTTATCTTCTGGTGTTAAAACATCATCGCCTTCGTTTTCTTCAGCTTCTGCAACCATTTTTGTGTATTCTTCTGGTGAGGGAATTTTACCAAACATTCTTTTTAAGATTACTTTAATAGTTTCACCAAACATCGCTAAAAAGCTTTCTTGTAACTGATTGTTCTTTAGCTTATAAAAATTAATTTCTAGGGGTCTTATCATTGCGCACTCCTCCTCATACTAATAAATAGTTGTAAAGTTTAAAATAATAAATAGATAATAATAGAAAGGACGGCCTATTTTTGTTTTTGGGCTTTTTCGTAATCTTCTTTTTCTTTTTCGAATTGCTTTATCAATCTTTTTGTAAACCAATTTCTCAAACCAATTGGTAAATTGTATACTTCTATAAAACTCCAATTACCATAATATTTCAATAAAAAGAATTGTTCATATACAGATTCCATATATTTACTGCTTAGGCCAAAAAAAGTCCGTTGTAAACGGAACCTCCATTTCCACTTCCGTGAAACAACTTTGACATCTAACAGTTTGTGTTAAGTCAATGTTTGGTACTAAATCGGTGTAAACCGTCCTTAAATAGTGTGAATCTTTTGCTGGCATATTATCAACAAACTCTGCTATTTGACCACGATCTTCAATTCCGTTGAGAGATACAATAAAAGTTTTCATCTGATCAGTTACTGAATTGTCAATTAAATTATATTTTCTTTTCTTTTCTGTGTATGTCAATAAATTAGCTTCATCTTTACCAGTTAGAAATCGTACTTCTGTTTTAACTTTGGATGATGGTAACTCAATAACAAAAGTTCCATTTTTAGTAGATTGAATTGAATCATCTACTTCTGAATCTTTTGGTTTAATCTCTTCTAGATCAAATGAATGATCGGCATTAGCCTGACAATAAGGACATTGGATTTTTGTTTCATATGTGCTTCCATAGGCAGAAATCCTTGTTCTCATCATTATTGCGTTTTTATCGCCCACAAGAAGGTCGCTGTGTTTTATTGTTTTATCGACAATAAGATTTTCAAGTAGTCTTTCAATTGCAATACCTTTTTTTAACAAGGACATTGAGGTCAATATATCCTCATCCTTCGCAGTCATTTGTTTTATTTCAATATGGTCCTTCTTGTGTAAGGGATGTCCTTCAGGATAAAATTGCCCCTTTGAAGGAAGCTCAACAAAATCTGTTGGTACAACAAAATTTAATGTACTTGAATTGTTTGTTAATTCAGCAATTGAAGGGTCGGAGCCAGCACCTGCGGCTGCTCCAAAGCGCTCTTCATTGTTTCTCATTTTTCACCTCTAAAAATTAATAATATCAACCACCAGAATAAGTAATGTTTGAATCGGATGGGAAATTACTGTTTCTCCCAATTCCTACGCCATCCAAGGCGAACGAATTATTTTTGGTCCATACTTCAGCCCAATCAAATCTTATAGTTACGCTAACGTCCATAAGATCATCGCTATCATATGACAAGTTGCCAAATTTAGCATCTTTTATCCATGGGTGCCTTAGTTTCCAAACTTCAACTTTATTGCCATCCGCATCTAATTGCCGAATTTCTAAGCTTGACAAGGCGGCAACAGCTTTTGTTTTAGAAATAGTTAGGAGTGGAGTACTTTCTGTAATATTTGGATTATATCCTGCAGCTTCTATCATGTGCAAAACTGTTTTTGTTGCGTCTGGTGAAAGTGGATCGACTAAGCTAAGATCTACCGTGCTCCACTCTACACGGCCTGGATAATAATAAGTATGATTAAGGAATCTGTGCGAAGTTTCTGAAATACTTACACTTGGCTTTGAAACAGATTTGATCGCATAAGGTGCAACCCTATTAAAAATAGCTACCCATCTATAAGCTCTCTTGGTCTCGAAAGTCTGCTGGTCATTCCAGAATCCCATTTTTTATTTTCTCCCTCGCACAGTTTGCGCCTCTATCAATAAATAGTACTTACCTTTTTTTTTATCCATTTTAATCTTCAAATGATGCTCCGGAACTCGTAATAATAAAGTCTAGAGCAATAAATTCAATAGCTCTAGCAGGCTTTAAGAAAACTTTTGCATACATGATGTTTCTATCAATCAACTCCGGAGTTGTGGTTGATTCATCTAACACCAGCTTATAGTCTGCGAGGCCTAATCTAGACTTAACGCTGCTCAGCAAAGTGTCTGCTCTTGCTCTAAATGACGCCCAAGTTACATCAAGGTTTGGCTCAAATAATGTTGTTGACGCAATTCTAGAAATCTCTTTTTTCAAGAAGATTAAGAGTCTCCTTACATTGATTCTATCCAATGCCGAAGGAGTTAACTGCAGGGTCTTTTGGCCAAAGATTACAATTCCTTCAGCAGGGAATGATGCAATTGGATTAACGTTAACTTCATAAAGTTTATCTCTTTGTTTTGAAGTTAGCTGTTGATTAATTCCAACAACGGGTACTCCGCCTGCGCCTGTGGCTGTTAATCCGCCGCGGCTAAATCCAGCTGGAGCGAACCAAACATCTTTAACAGAATCGCTGTACGCTAAAGCACCCAAAGCAACTACCGAAGGTGGAGCCCACAAAATTTGATTGGTTTGTGTATCTTTAATTTGTACCCATGGATAATAGGCGGCGCCGTAACTTGAATCAATTTTACGATTTTTCATCGATCGCACTGCTTCATCTACATTGCCTTGGTTTGCCATATCGGTGTTATTATTTTCACCAGTAGGCGTAAAGTCTTTTTGAATATCAATAATTGCCAAAGTATCCGCGCGCTCTTCAGCAACTCTAACCAATCTAGTGGTCAAGTTTGCATTAGTAACCCCTGGCATGGCCAGCAAATTACATTCTACGCGCTCTGGGTCTTTAATGATTTCAATAGCTTTGGTAGCCGAGAAATAAGCGTAACTATTTTTTTCGGTTGCGGCTGCTTTCAAACCGCGCGTTGTATTAAGCGGTTCTTTCTCTCTAATATCAAAGCCGTCAAAACCGCCATAAAGAACTGTAGTAAATTTATCATGCCCCATTGTAGAAGCAGTCAACAAGAAACTACTACCACTTTTCGTGGTGATTGAGTTGGTCGTCTGGCCGTTGCTTCCAGAGTTTTGTCGACTACCGCTAGTATAAAAAACGTTTCCGTTTCCTGCTTCTACAAGATCATCTAAAGAGAAAGCAAATTGAACTTCAGCATTCGTGGCCGTTAAATGAAAATCAACAGTATCTGCAGTGGTTTGATCGGCAAGCGTTTTAAGATAATCAGTAACGCAAGGATCAAATCTAGTTTCGCTAGAGCCAGTTTTCGTAACATCGACTCCCCAATAAGCTTTACTTTGATCAACTATTCCGCCGTCTGTTGCTGCGCCTCTTAATGCAAGTGAGGCAAATGCCAGTGAGGCAGTTAATCTTCCCGAGTTATTTTGTGAGCTTTCATAACCGCACCAAATTTCTCCTGCTGTTAGGTCGCCTTGGAGCCAATGGGGGTCGCCTGCGGGTTGGTTTCGGCTTCCTGTAGCTTCAAAATCCATGCTTGACCCAGCAAGAACAAAAGTATTAGCTGTGGCCGTGCCATCACTACCACCGATACTGCCTGCGGCGCCGCTAAAAAAAGTAAATCCTTTATACCTTGGAGGTCCATAACAACCAAAAGGAACAAGATCTTTTGAATAAGCTGCTTCGTTTGTTTTTACACGGACATATCGTGATTGATTATCATAATTGCCACCAACTTTTAATTGTTTATTAACTTTATCATAAGTAACTTGTTTGTCTCCTATTCTACGTGCGATATAGTTTGGAGAAGAAACGTTCAAGTTGCAACCTGTAAATTTTTCAAGAACGCTTATGTTTTTGTCTGTATCGCTTATTGAGCGAACTGCAACTGAAAATGTCGCCCAGGTTTTATCACTTTTAGCTGGTCGAATATCTTCAATTGATATTTTAATATTATTTTGATTCCATTCTGATCCTTCATCCAAAGAAACAAACTTAAATAATCTTTTTGCCCTTTGTTGGTTGAGTACATCAAAACCTGGAGAAGTTGCAGAAGTATCTTGAGAAACAATCCAGCCGGTTTCAGAAGGAATGTGTTCTTTTGTCTGGTCGGAATATCCATTAGTACCATTGCCTAACTGCACTAAAAGACCCCAGCATGTATTAGCGCTAGAACTGGCTACTAGGGCGTCTTGAACCGATCTTTCAAATGTTTCGCCTAGCCAATAATTTGTTGTACCGGAAGTGGTGGCATAAACATCAGTATTAACTAATTGTGGATTTGTGTTAAAAGCTTTTCGAATATAATTATCAGAATCAGGATCAAAGCTAAAAGCAGTTTCCACAACAGTGGCATCCGAAGAATCCTTAATGACTGCTTTCCATGTGAGTTTATCAGAATTTCCTATTAATACTGAACTTCCGGAAACACTTATAGGTACACTACCAGTTTCAGTGCCTCTAATAGCACCAGAAAGCTGCATATATCCACTGTCCAGATACCAAACAGCAGCAAGAGAGCCTGTTACTCGGGCTTGTTCGTCAGTTTGCCCTGTCGTCGCGGCGCTGGCGGCAAATTGCACAAGTGTCGTGTTGCCTAAGCCACTATCGGTCATTGTAGTATTCCCTCCAGTGCCTCTTATGTTTTGTTTTAAGGTCAACGAACCATCACCATTATTAGTAACAAGAATTGTTCCATTGTGACCATTTGCACTCTCAATACAAGTCCCAAGTCCCGCAGCTATAGCAGTGACGCCACCGGCCGAATCCTCGAACTCAGGTGGGCTTGCAGAGGTGTCAGTACCATCGGCGGCAGTATATGCCACGCTTTTACCGGTGGTATCGGTTATTGTAAGAGTTTTACCAGTTGTAACTGCCCCGGCAAAAGTTACTGTTGCCGTTGCAGGCGTGCCAATTGAAGCAGAAGGCATAACAAACAAACCATAAGCTCCGCCAAGGCTGGCTGCTAGATTTGTGGTTCTCCAGCCAGCAACACCATGATCACCAATAACTCCGGAATTGGCGCCATCATTTGACGCATGGTTTGCCCCAAGAATACGAACAAATGTTACAGGATTATTATTTCTTAAATAAGCTTGCGCAGCATATGCCGCATATGTAGGTCCATTATAATTGCCGTTTCTCCAAACGTCATCAGTTGCTCCGCCAGGAATGGGATTGCCAAATATTTCTACAAATTCTGAATATGAATGAACGGTTGTGGGCCGGAAGCCCGGGCCTCTTTCCGAGCGTCCCATAATGACTGGGCCCATTCTTGCTGGTAGTCTTTCCAATTGTGAACGATCAATTTCGTTGATGAAAATTCCAGGTGAAACGAATCTAAACTTTTTAACTGACATTCTTTTGAGTCTCCTTTTGGCTTATTTAAAAAATAAATTATTTCTCTTATAAATAGTAATAAGAAATTGCAAAATCCTTTACTTCTGCTTAAAATGAGTTTTACTAATAGCTTTCACTAGTTTAGCTCGTTTGGAGAGTTTTCTAAGCGCTGGGCGGCTTTTTTTCGCTGTTGTTCGGTTAAATGTTCATCTATGTCGCCAAGTATGATTCTTTCTCTGGGTATTTTTACTTCAACAGCGTTTTCAGCTATAACCATTTTTGGTGTTTCTTGATTTTTACCTTCGCCTAATAAATAACCTAAAACCTTGATATCTATTCTTGTTTCATATTTTCGTTCTTCTTGGCCTAAACCTGCCAGGTTGTTGTTTGCAGCGAAATTGCCCTGAATAAATCCTTCATAAAAGTGCCCTTTGTTTCTCATTGGAAAATAATTAATTGCACCAGTTTTAGTAATAAATGGCGTTGCTAATTCATTCATTTGTTGTTGATATTCTGTACGTAGTGATATTGCATACGATATTTCAACATATGTTGGCATTGGCATTGATATCCACTCATAAACAACTTTTTTATTTTCTCTAGGAAAATTAAGTTGGTTTTCTAATCTATAAGCATCTGCATTAGCAAAATTAGATGTTTTATCTTGGTTAATTCTCCTGGTAAAAGTGATAGAGCCTCCGTCTTTATTTCTGTCTACGTTACCCCAAAAAACACCTTTTCTGTTCATATCTTTTACAACTGATGTGCGCTCAATTGTAATTAAAGGCAAAATTAAGCTACCAACACCGTCTCTTATATCTTTGTCGTTTTTAATTTGATAAGATCTTTCTGCCGACGTCCAAATAATTGGGGTTTTTTTCCAGCCTTTATTCGTGGTTGCCCTTAGATCCAGCCCAATGACATAATTAAAAAGAGATTCATCGATTAATTCTAAAGTCGATGGAGTTATGGGAAATTCTTTATGTGGCATCGAAAAGCCCTCTTCTGGATTTAATACAATTAGCTTCTATTTCCATTTTATGATCTGTTTGGCCAAACAGTTGTCTTGGTTCGTTTAAAGTAGTTATTTCGTAATATGTATCGCCGTATAAAATAAAGTCTCCTTCCCTAACAAACAAATCTTGGTCTTCTGTTAGTCTTCTCTTGTGAAAATGTACTGTAATAGATGGTTTTCTGTCAATTCCCATGCTTGTTGTTTCAGTGGTATACCCTTTCCAAACAACTAAAACATAAACTCTAATTGGAGGTAAAAATGTTTTTTCTATTGCTTCTCCATATAAAGAATGAAAATTAGTATGTTCTAAGCTTATAGGATAATATGCTATTTGTTGGCCAATGACTCGTTCAATAAGTTCATCATTGACTTGTTTGACAAGATCTCGCTCCTTTTTACCAACAAATAACGGAGGAGGTGGTTTGCTGGGTTGTGACCATTTATTACTTGCCATTTTCTATTATCCCAACACAATAGGCACAGGATAAGGAATTTTACCCTGTACTCCCATTGCAGCTTCTGCCATGGTAGCATCTTTTTCGACTAACTTGGCGTACGTAAGTTCATCTAATGTTGTTTTTAGTTCTTCTCTTAGTTTTTCTTGCTCTTGCTGGCTCTGAGAAATTAACTCTGAGCCGTTTAAATTAACAGTTTCTCCAGGTATAGGAATAGAACTAAATTTACTACGCACTTGTCCTAATGTTTCTTTACTTAAAGCTAAAGCAAATCTTCTAATCCATTGTTTACCGATTGCATTAATATTTTTATAGGGAATATTTTCAAATGGTAGAGTGTTCATATTATTGACACCATCGATACCATCATCTTTTTCAGAATCACGGGCAAAGATATCATTGCGAACATAGAATTCAAACCAGACTTCAGTTGGAGAACTAATAGTTGGACTTGGGAAAATTCTTAGCCTGTTGTTTTTAATTTCATATGAATAATGGCTGTTTCTGGTATAAATTGCATCTTCAAAGGCCATGGCTTGTAATTTATTTTGCCATGCTGGAATAATTTCAAAGGTAGAGTCATCTGCAAATTGGCCATAACTAGCTAAATCGCCAACGGTATTTAAACCACCATAATAACCATAAAATCTCCACATAGCATGAGGTGTTTTGTACCATACCCTTGTTATATAAGCTTTTTTATTGTTAATTTTGCCGAATATTTCTGAGTCGCTATCTGCATCTGCAGTTTCAACAACCGCTTGTAAGTCATAATCTTGTACATTAATAGTCGTTGCAAAAGAGGCCGAATATATTCTTGTAGTGCCACCAAAACCAGCATCTGTGGCCATTCCATCGCCAATTTTTTTGCCATAAGAAAATTGCCATTCGGGATATCTAAGGTTTTTCTTATCTTTATCTGAAGTGGCGCCGGTGGTGATTTTTTCACCATGGTGATTAAAAGTGCCTGTTGCGGCGCCTAAAGCACTTCCAAGAATGTTTTTGGCTTGATGTATATTAACAATATAAGAATATTCTAGCACAGATTCTTCATAAGCTGAAAAAACGCTTCCTGTAGTTATTTCTATGTCTAATACGTCGCCGCCAAGCTTTTTAAAAGTATATGCAACTTGATTTGCAGCACCAGTGCAAAAATACTGGGAAAACATATTGTTGGTCACTGAGTTGTCGCCAATTTGTACAGTTGTGCTAGAATAAACTTGAAAAGGCAATTCAGTGTTATCTTTTACATCGCTTGGCGTGCTTCCTGTTGGAAGTGTAACTTTGCTTGTTTGGCTTGAAGGTGTTAAGGTCGGTACTGCCATTCATTTAGATCTCCTCGCTATAATTAGTTGGCAGCTATTTAAAAAATCTAATTTACTTTTTCTTTGCAGGTTTTCTTTTTCTTGTAGTTTTCTTTTTAAAATCTGGTGTTTTTTTCTGGGGCGGTTTTCTCGCAGAATGCTTTTTTGGTTTTGGCTCAGATATAGCAGATTCGTCAACCTCTTTTACCACAACTTTAGGAACCTTTTTCTCTTCAACTTCTTTTCGTTCTTCAATTACTTCTTCATAAGTTCCAGCAGTTATTGAGAGTGCTTCTTCTACTGCTGCTTTAAACTTTGCAAACTTTGCTGCAAATTTCTTTGCATATTTTGGACTATTCATCCGACGTTTTTTCTTTCCCATGGTAAACTCCTTTTGTTATATTATATAATATTGTGTTGGGGATTTTAAGAAAAAACCCCGCCTGAAAGGCGGGGCTTAGATTTCGTTATATAAACTTATTAAAAATAGATTACTTTACATCTTCATCTTTTTTTGTAAGCTTTTCTACAACTTTTTTTGCAACACTTTTTTTTACCTTTGGCTTTTTTGGTGTTGCCTTTTTTGGGCCAGCCTTTTTGGGGGCAGGTTTGTCAGGTACTTCTTCGTATATTTTCTTATATACCTTCACAGTGTCTGACGACTCTTCCTCAACTAAGATTTTTTTAACTAATCTTTTCATTTTAATCTCCTACTACCTTTCCATGCAATATCTAACATAGTCGACATGCATTACGTCATTATCGTTCGTTTGCTGAACGAATTCGAGGTGTGGAAACATGGCCTCTCCATCCAAAGGTAAATTGCTCGCTGAAGAGTGAGACAATGTGCCATTTATATAATAATGAGCAGTACTGCCATCAAAATAGATACTCAAAGTAACAAAAGTATCGTCGCCCAAATCTGTGCTAGACGCTGTTACTGTCTCGGTATCATCTTTAGCGGCAATTGACGACAATTTCACTGATGCTTGTCCGTCAATTACTTGCCAACCCATGGCAGTGTCTAGACCCCCACCAACAAAGGCGGTATCTACTGCTTCATCACCAGTTGAGGCAAGTCCAGCAAAAAACCCATTATCAGAGGCATCAGTTACCTTTAATCTGGTTTCAAACCAAACTTTTCTTGCGCTCGCCGCATCCAATGTAAACATATGATTTGGAGCAAACAGCCGGGCTATGTTGTCATCCGTAGTACCGGCAAGTACTTTTACACAACCACCCGGAATTGTATTGACAAGAACTGCAGTCGGTGATCCAGCACCGCCAAGAGTTACAATCCAATTGGCGCCAACAAGACCAGAAGCAGCGTGAGCAAGAAAAAAGTCATCATTAGCAACGAGGTCAGTTACACCTGACACCGTTAAAAAGTCGTCAAACAAGCCAAAATATTTTGCTGGCTGTATTTCAAACGCTGGCATGTGAAAACCACCGAGGCCAGATCTAGATCCAGCACTATCTGCTTTAGTTGCATTAAGTTGTTTTAGGGCAGATTCTAATCTTTTACGCCCTATTCTTCGATTTCCCATAATTTATTTCTCCTTTTATATTTTAAGTTATCGATAACTTGATTTTAATCACGAAACATAACCAGCCACGTTCGGTTATGAATCTTCGAGGGTCAGTGGCCTCGACCCAGGAGAGTATTCTCAAGTTACTTATAAATAGTAGGTTGGAAATGAAAAAACCCACCTTAGTTTCCCAAGGTGGGTTTAAATTATTATTTAGCTGTTAACTAATCAGAGATTAGCTAGCGCCTTCCTCGCCGAGGAGTCCGCGAACAACTACTAGACCATACATATCAGGTCGGACCATCTTTTTAGCGTAACGGGTCATAACGCCTTTACGCGGTACGAAGTCTTCCGTACCAAAGATAGTGGGAGTAACCTGCAACGGTACATAAGGAGCGTAGACATAGCCACTCTCCAAGAAACTACCGCCTTTACGG
>Ga0114898_1000913_pt1 | contig 19470 bp, 22 predicted proteins | sample Malvired_Geostar_FD_83496 | JGI IMG/M metagenome (GOLD analysis project Ga0114898, IMG submission 83496) | Marine viral communities from the Global Malaspina Expedition - Malaspina viral metaG DeepMed_Geostar | ecosystem: Environmental > Aquatic > Marine > Oceanic | place: Mediterranean Sea... | reverse complement strand
GACCATCCGGAGCCGCAGGCGAAGGATGGTGGAGGGGTCAGCCGGTGCGCCGCTCCAGGGCTGTCCGCGCGATGAACGCCAGCACGCCGTCGAGCTCCGTCCTGACCGCCTCGGCGGCCAGGCGGATGACGCGCACCCGTTGAGCATGGAGCCACGCCGTCCGCCGTCGATCATGGGCTACCCGGTCGGGGTGATCGTGCCCCTGCCCGTCGACCTCCACCGCCAGCCGCACCTCGGCGCAGTAGAAGTCGAGGATGAACGGTCCGATCGGATGCTGACGCCGGAATTTGAGCCCGCCGAGCCGCTTGCCCCTGAGATGCGACCACAGTCTGGCCTCCGGCGGCGTCATCATTCTGCGGAGCACCCGGGCCCTTTCCACGGTCCGTACCGGCGTCATGACCCCTCCACCGCTTCGCGGTCCCCCTCCCCATGGCTTCGCCACAGGGAGGAGACGGTGGACCATTGTGGCGGTGGAGGGTCACGTCCGCCAGCAGGTTCAACCGGAGGTGTAAGCTAGGACGCCCGCTCCGCCGCCTTCGCCGCGTTCCACAGCGCGTCCATCTCCGCCAAATCGGACTGCTCCGGCGTCCGCCCGTCCTTGGCCAGCTCGGCCTCGATGAAGGCGAAGCGGCGGACGAACTTGGCGTTGGTTCCGCGCAGGGCGTCCTCGGGCTCGACCCCCAGCTTGCGCGCGAGGTTGGCCATGACGAACAGCAGGTCGCCGAGTTCGCCGCGGGCCTTGTCGAGGTCGCCGGCGGTGATCTCGGCCTTCAGCTCGGCCACCTCCTCGTCGAGCTTGTCGAGCACCTCGGCGGTCGAGGGCCAGTCGAAGCCGACACGGGCGGCGCGTTTGGTCAGCTTGGCGGCGCGGGCGAGGGCCGGGAGGCCGACAGGAACGTCGTCGAGGACGCCGTGCTGGGCCCTGGCCACGCGTTCGGCGGCCTTGATGTCCTCCCAGCGGGCCTTCTGGGCGGCGCCGTCGGCCTTGGCGGCCTCGTCGCCGAAGACGTGCGGATGGCGGCGCTCCAGCTTGTCGGCGATGGCCCTGGCCACGTCGTCGAAGGCGAACAGGCCCTGTTCCTCGGCCATGCGGGCGTGGAAGACGACCTGGAACAGCAGGTCGCCCAGCTCGGACTTGAGCTCGTCCCAATCGCCGCGTTCGATGGCGTCGGCGACCTCGTAGGCCTCCTCCAGCGTGTAGGGGGCGATGGTCTGGAAGGTCTGCTCCACGTCCCACGGGCAGCCGCCGACCGGGTCGCGCAGCCGGGCCATGATGGCGTTGAGACGGTCGACGGGGCTTTGGGGGGAGTCGGTCATGGTCCGGTCTGATGCGGCGCCGCCCCGCGCGCTTCAAGGGCGGCGCGGATTTCGGCGTGGCGCGCCTGATCCAGCGGATAGCGGTGCAGGGCCAGGGCGGCGAGCAGCAGACACAGGGCGGGCAGGCCGGCGAACATGATCTGCAGCCACATCAGGGCCGCACCGGAGTTGCCGCCGCCGAGACCGGGATCGAACCCGGCCATCTGCAGGCCGGCGAAGGTCAGGACCGAGACGGCGTAGCCCAGCTTGGACGTCGCGGTCAGGATCGAGAACAGCAGGCCGGTGCGGTCGGCGCCGTCGTCGAGCCGCACCTGATCGCTGACGTCGGCCATCATGGCCCTGAGCAGCAGGTCGCCCGAGGCGAAGGCCAGGCCGACGAGAGCGACCATGATCCCGGCCATCAGCAGATCGACATAGGGCGCCGGCGAGCCGGTCGCGGCCTCGAGCGCGGCGCGGGCCGGCTCGACCAGAACCGGGGCGAGGAAGGCGGCGAGCATCAGGGTGACGGCGAAATAGACGCAGGCCCAGATCAGCGCCCGATGCTTGCCCAGCCGCACCGCCAGCCAGCTCCATGCCGGGGCGCCGAACAGGCCGAAGACGAAATAGACCAGCAGCAGGATCGAGGTCTCGGCGCGTTCGAAACCGCGGGCGGCCTCGAAGAAGTAGAAGAACAGGGCCCCGACCACGCCGCGCGCGACGCCCAGGGCGAGGTCCGCCCCCAGCAGCCGCTGGATCACCGGGCGCTTGAACAGGGCCAGATAGGCGAAGCGGCTTTCGGCCGAGGCGGGCGGCCCGGGCGGCGGTTCCGGCGTGAAGGCGAAGGTGATGGCCAGCGAGACGGGCAGGGCGATGATGATGAACCATCCCTGCCACTGGACGGCGCGGGCATAGTCGCCCCAGCCCATGTTCTGGACCAGCACGGGGACGAGCAGCACGGCCAGCACGCCGATGATGTTGGCGGTCTGCCACCAGCCGTAGATGCGCGAACGCTGATTGTAGTCGGAGGACAGGGCCGAGGCCCAGCTGACCTGGGACAGCAGGCTGACCGAGAAGCCGAGCGACAGCACCACCAGCCACACGGTCAGATGGACCGGCCCGGCCCCCGGTCGGGCCATGAACAGCATGCCGACGGCCAGCATCAGGACGGGCGCCGCCATGCCCATCCACAGCCGGTAGCGGCCGAAGCGGCTGTTCGTCCGGTCGATGACCATGCCGAGGGCCGGGTCGACGACGATGTCGGCCATGCGGATGATCAGGAAGACCAGGCCGACCACGGCAAGGTCTACGCCGACATGGCTGGCGTAGAACTCGGGCAGGGTCACGTAGACCGGCAGGCCGAGCGCAGCGTAGGGCAGGCAGGCGGCGGAGAAGGCGGCGAGAACGCCGTTGCTGCGGCGCGGAGCGGGCGGGGCGGCGGCGTCGGTCATGCGGGCGTCCGGCGGTCCGGCCCTGAGTCGGCCGTAGCGTCACCATGCCGACTTTGGACGCATCGCGCGAGCGGGCGGGAGAAGCCGCGCCCGACGCGCGAAGGGCCTTGCCGTGGACACGCGGCTGGGGTCACCATCGGAGCATGTCCAAGCGCGCCGTCCTGTCGATGCTGGCCGCCCTGCCGCTCCTGCTCGGGGCGATGGCGGGGGCGGGCCAGGCGCGCGCCCAGGGCCGCTCGAATCCGGCCGAGGCATGCGATGCGGGCCAGATCGAATGGGGCGCGCCGGGCCTCGCCAACGCCATCTCGCACTATTCGCTTGAGTGGCGGCCGTTCGGTCCGACCGAATGGGGCTGGGAGACCTATCTGCCATTGATCCAGAAGGAGCTCGGCACCGACTGCGCGCCCGGTTCGCCCCGCTTCGCCAGGGCGCTGGCGGAGTTCCAGTACGCCCACGACCTGCCCGCCACCGGCTGGTTCGACGCCGCCACCTTCCAGGTGTTCCGCGGCCTCTGGCAGGAGCGGCGGCCGTTCATCATGGAACGGGTGCGCGAGCAGCCGTGTCCCGACCCGCCGCCCCTGTACCAGCTCGGCTATCTGGTCGCCTCGGAAGAGCACGCCGACCGCCTGACCCGGCTGCTGCGTCGCGACGTGCTGGCGGCCTATCGGCTGATGGTGGCGGCGGCGCGCGAGGAGGTGCCCGAGGTCGCGGCCGATCCGGAGCTGCTGCAGATCTTCTCCGGCTTCCGCGACCCGGAGGCCGACGCCGCCCGCTGCGCCGCCCAGGGCAATTGCGACGGGCTGCGGCGTGCAGTCTGTTCGCCCCACCGCACCGGCACGGCGGTCGATCTCTACGTCGGCCAGCTGGATCAGAGGGGCGTCGACAACACCTCGCCGGAAAGCCGGCTGCACATGAGCCGGGGCGCGACCTATCGCTGGCTTGTGCAGAACGCCCACCGCTTCGGCTTCGTCCCATACGTCTATGAGCCGTGGCACTGGGAATGGGTCAGTCCGACCGGAGGTTATGCCCTGACCGCGGCGCCGTGATCCGGCCGCTGACGCCGGGAGAGACCGGGCTGGCCCGGGAGGCCTTCGGAGACGCCCTGCGCTGCGACAACATCCGGGTTCTGGCCGCCCCCTGGCCATTCAATCGCGCCTTCGTTCCCGGTCGCTGGTTCGGCCGCGACTGGATCGTCTGGCCGCGGCGCAGCCTGCCGCCGGACATCGCCGTGGCGCCGCTGAAGCTTCAGGCCGTGCTGGTTCACGAGCTGACCCACGTCTGGCAGGCGCAGCAGGGGGTGAACCTGCTCACCGGCAAGATCCGGGCGGGCGACCGGCCGGCGTCCTATGCCTATCCGACCGGCATGGACTGTGACTGGGGCAGACTGAACATCGAGCAGCAGGCGATGGTGGTCGAGCACCGCTTCCGTCTGCTCAACGGAGGAGCGGTTCCGGCCCCGGCCGAGTTCTACGACCGCATCTGTCCGCTGGGGCCCCGGATCAAAACCTGACCCGGGCGACTTGTCCGTCGGTCAGCGGAACCGATAACCGCTACACACGCTGTTGCTATTTACAGCCCTGACAAGCGGAGAATCCCATGCCCAAGATCCTCGTCCTGTATCACTCCACCTATGGCCACGTCGAAGCCATGGCCGAGGCCGTGGCGGAAGGCGCGCGGCAGATCGAGGGCGCATCGGTGGACATCAAACGCGTCCCGGAACTGGTCCCGGAAGAGGTCGCGAAGAAGAGCGGCTACAAGCTCGATCAGGAAGCCCCGATCGCGAAGGTGGACGACCTGGCCGGCTATGACGCCATCATCGTCGGGGCCGGCACGCGCTACGGCACGGCGGCGTCGCAGATGCGCAACTTCCTCGACCAGACTGGCGGCCTGTGGGCCAAGGGCGCACTGGTCGGCAAGGTCGGCTCGGCCTTCACCTCGACCGCCACCCAGCACGGCGGCCAGGAAACGACCCTGATCGGCCTGATCCAGACCCTGCTTCACCAAGGCATGATCGTCGCGGGCCTGCCCTACGCCTGGGAGGGACAGCAACGGATGGACGAGATCACCGGCGGCTCGCCCTACGGCGCCACCACCATCACCGGCGGCGACGGCTCGCGCATGCCCAGCGACAACGAGCGCGAAGGCGCCCGCTGGCAGGGCCGCTACGTCGCGGAGACGGCGAAGAAGCTGTTCGGCTGAGGCCGGATCCCGCCGTCCTCATCGCGAGGACGGCGGGTCGCCTGTCTGTCATCGGCGCTTCATGGCGGCGTCGGCGCTCCACGGCCCCGGGCCGGCGGCGACGAAATACAGGAAGACGAAGCAGTAGAGGGCGATGGTCTCGCCGCCGTTCATGATCGGGAACGGGCTTTGCATGCCGTGAACCGCCCAGTAGCCGACGGCGCAGAAGCCGGCGGCCAGGAAGGCGACCGGGCGGGTGAACAGGCCGATCAGGAAAAGGCCGCCGAGAATCAGCTCCAGCGGCCCGGAAAGGCCGGCGAGGCTGAAGCCGGGCTCCGGCAGACCCTCCATGGCCGGAAAGCCGAGCACCTTGGCCGTGCCGTGGCTGACGAACAAAAGGCCCGTGACGATGCGCAGCACACTGAGCAGCTGCGGCTGGTACGCGGAAAACCGGTCGAACATGGATCCCTCCCTTGCTGGGGAGATCAGTCTGCAACCGAGTCGGTGCCGGTTACAACGAATGTCCGCTCGCGGACCTACGCCGCCTTGTCGAGCTCGACCATCTGCTGGATCGCGACATAGTCCGTCTTGCCGGTGCCGAGGACCGGCACCTCGCCGACGCGCATGATCTTCTTGGGCACCGCCAGTTCCGGGGCGCCGTGGCTGCGGGCCCATTCGGCGAGGCGGGCGACGTCGGCGTCCCCGCGGTCGGTGACCAGCACCAACTTCTCGCCCTTGCGGCTGTCGGGGACGGAGACCACGGCGTGGCGGGCGTCAGGCCAGACCGCGCTGGCCAGCCCCTCGACCGCCGTCAGCGAAACCATTTCGCCGCCGATCTTGGCGAACCGCTTGGCGCGCCCGAGGATGCAGGCATAGCCTTCGTCATCGATCGCGACGATGTCCCCCGTGTCGTGCCAGCCGTCCTTGAGCGGCTCGATGTCGTTGGGGTCGTCCGGCGACAGATAGCCCTTCATCACATTCGGGCCGCGCAGATAGAGCCGACCGCCTTCGTCGATGCCGTCGACCGGATCAAGCCGCCACTCCATGCCCGGGAGCATCTGACCGACGGTGCCCGGCCGGTTGCGGTCCGGGTGATTGACCGCCACCACCGGCGCGGCCTCGGTGGCGCCGTAGCCTTCCAGCAGCTTGAGGCCGTGGAAGCGGGTGTTGAACAGATGGTGCGTCTCGTCGCGCACCCGCTCGGCCCCGGCAACGACGAACTTGAGGGTCGAGAAATCGTCCGGTCCGGCCACGCGGGCGTACTGGTTCAGGAAGGTGTCGGTGGCGAACAGGACCGAGGTGTTCACCTGCGGCAGCAGTTCGACGATCTGTTTAGCGTGGAGCGGGGAGGGGTACTGGAATGCTTTCAACCCCTGCAGCAGCGGCAACAGCACGCCGCCGGTCAGACCGAAGCAGTGGAAGGTCGGCAGCGGGTTGAACATCACCCAGTCCGGGTCCAGCGCGATATGCTGCGCAACCTGGCGGCAGTTGGCCACGAGGTTCGACTGGCTGAGCACCACGCCCTTGGGCGCGCCGAAACTGCCGGAGGTGAACAGGATGACGCCCGGCGACGACGGCTCGGTCTTCACCCGGAACCGCTTCGGCATCATCCCGGCCATCAGGCCGTACAGCTTGTCCGGCAGGCCGATCGACTTCCGCACGTCATCGAGCCAGACGACCTCGGCCACGCTCCCGATATGGCCGATCAGCTCCTCCAGCTTCGCCTGCTGGATGAAGCGTTGCGCCGTCAGGACCTTGTCGACGCCCGCGGCCTTGATGGCGGCTTTGATGTTGCGCTCGCCCGAGGTGAAATTCAGCATCACCGGCACGCGTCCATGGGCGTGCAGGCCGTAGTAGGTGACCACCACTCCCATGCTGGACGGCAGCAGGATGCCGACCCGCTCGCCGACTTCGGTCATCGCCGCGATCTTGCGGCCCAGGACGAAGGCGGCGCGGATCAGCCCCGTATAGGTCAGGGGCTTGCGGTCCTGGTCCTCCAGGATTTCCTTGTCGCCGTAGGTTTCGCGGGCCGCGATCAGGGCGTCGAAGACGGTCTCTTCGACGACCGTGGGGTCCAGGGGCAGGCGCAAAGACATCCTCCGTGACGCGTTGGCCGCGCCTTGGTCTGAACGCGCAAACTAGAGCGGCGCTTCAGGGTTGAAAAGATGTGTTACCCGGCGTGACCCTGCGCCGCGCCTTGCCTTCGCCACCCGGAAGGACGACATAGCGGTTTCGCAACGCCCGGAGCCGGACCCGCCTTGGTCACGCTGATCGACACCCTGACGAAGACGCCGGCCGAACTGCGTCACCCGGAAAAGCAGAACCGGCCGGAGACGGCGGTGCTGAAGAAGCCCGACTGGCTGCGCGTCAAGGCGCCCGGCTCGGGCCAGTACAACGCCACCAGGGCCATCGTGAAGGACAAGGGCCTCGTCACCGTCTGCGAAGAGGCGGCCTGCCCGAACATCGGCGAGTGCTGGAGCCAGAAGCACGCCACCCTGATGATCATGGGCGACACCTGCACCCGCGCCTGCGCCTTCTGCAACGTCAAGACGGGCCTGCCCCAGCCGCTGGACCCGGAAGAGCCCGGCAAAGTGGGGCTGGCCGTCGCCCAGCTGGGCCTGAACCATGTCGTCATCACCAGCGTGGACCGGGACGACGTCTCCGACGGCGGCGCGGCCCACTTCGCCGAGGTCGTCCGCCAGATCCGGCTGCAGGCGCCGAACACCACCATCGAGATCCTGACGCCCGACTTCTTGCGCAAGGACGGCGCCGCCGAGGTGATGATCGACGCGACCCCGGACGTCTTCAACCACAACCTCGAGACCGTGCCGCGGCTGTATCTGAAGATCCGGCCCGGGGCCCGCTACTTCCACAGCCTGCGCCTGCTGCAGATGGTCAAGGAGCGCGACCCGAACCAGTTCACCAAGTCCGGCATCATGGTCGGTCTGGGTGAGACCCGCGAAGAGGTCATGCAGGTGATGGACGACATGCGGTCCGCCGGCGTCGACTTCATCACCATCGGTCAGTACCTGCAGCCGACCCGCAAACACGCCGCCATCGACCGGTTCGTCACGCCGGAGGAGTTCAGGGCCTATGAGGCGATCGCCCGGGCCAAGGGCTTCCTGATGGTGTCGTCGTCGCCCCTGACCCGCAGCTCGCACCACGCCGGCGACGACTTCGCCCGGCTGAAGGCGGCGCGGCTGGCCCAGACCGGACGCTGATCCGCGCTTGGCCGTCCACCGCGTCACCAAGATCCTGCCCTATGCCCCGGACCAGCTCGCCGCCCTGGTCGCGGACGTGCGCGCCTATCCGGAGTTCGTGCCGTGGGTGTCGTCGATGCGGGCCTCGGGCGAGCGGGAGGAGGCGCCGGGCGTGACCGTGATCGACGCCGAGGCGGCGGTCGGCTTCTCCTTCCTCAAGGAACGCTTTTCGACCTGGGTCCGGCACGACCGCAAGGCGCCCAAGGTCGAGGTCGGGCTGATCCGCGGGCCTTTCCACCACCTGAAGAACCGCTGGGAATTCTTCCCGCACCCCGAGGGGACACGTGTCGAATTCTTCATCGACTTCGCCTTCAAGTCGCGGCTGCTCGACATAATGCTGCAGGCCAATTTTGATCGGGCGGTCGGCAAGCTGATGCACTGTTTCGAGGCCCGGGCGGACCATCTCTACGGTCCGAAGGGATGAGCTTCGACTTCGACGCCGTGGTTGTCGGCGCCGGGGCGGTCGGCCTCGCCTGCGGGCGCGCACTGGCGAAGCGGGGCCCGTCGGTGCTGGTGCTGGAAAAGGAAGGCCACATCGGCCAAGGCGTCTCGTCCCGCAACAGCGAGGTCATCCACGGCGGTCTCTACTATCCGACCGGCTCGCTGAAGGCGCGGTATTGCGTGCAGGGGCGGCGGGCTCTCTACGCCTTCCTCGACAGCCACAAGGTCGACTTCCGCAAATGCGGCAAGCTGGTCGTGGCCACTGACGCGGCCGAGGTTCCGCGCATCGAGGCCATCTTCCAACAGGCGACGACCAACGAGGTCGAGGGGCTGGAGCATCTGACCGGGGCGCAGGCGCGGGCGCTGGAACCGGAGCTGAAGGCCCACGCCGCCATCCTGTCGCCCGAGAGCGGCGTGTTCGACAGCCACGGCTACATGCTGGCCCTGCAGGGCGAGATCGAGGACGCCGGCGGCTCCGTCGTGGTTTCGACGCCGTTCGAGCGGGCGGAGGCTCTGCCCGGCGGCGGGTTCACGGTCATTGCGGGCGGGGAGGCGGGCGCGACCCTGACCACGCGTCTGCTGGTCACCGCGCCGGGCCTCGCGGCCCAGGCCGTCGCCGGGCGCATCGAAGGCTATCCGGAGGAGCGGATTCCCGAGGGTCATTTCGGCAAGGGCGTCTATTTCCGCCTGACCGGCAAGGCGCCGTTCGAGCGGCTGATCTATCCGCCGCCGATCCCCGGGGCGCTGGGCACCCACTATCGCAAGGATCTGGGCGGGCAGGCGGTGTTCGGTCCGGATCTCGAATACGTCGAGGGCGAGGACTATTCGGTCGACCCGGCCAGGGCGGCCGAGTTCGAACACTACATACGGCGCTTCTGGCCCGACCTGCCGGACGGGGCCCTGACCCCCGACTACGCCGGCATCCGGCCCAAGCTGCACGGAGCCGGCGAGGCTCAACCCGATTTCCAGCTGCGCGGGCCCGAGGATCACGGCATCGCCGGGCTGATGGCCCTGTTCGGCATCGAGAGCCCCGGCCTGACCAGTTCGCCGGCCATCGGCGAGGCGGTGGCGGACGCGCTGCTCGATGACTGAGCTCGTCATCCGCGACGCCACAGCGGCTGACATCCCGGCGCTGCACCGGCTGATCGAGAGCGCCTACCGCGGCGAGGCGTCCCGGGCGGGCTGGACGACCGAGGCCGACCTGCTGGGGGGCCAACGCACTGACCCGGACGATCTGGCCGCCATCCTCGCCGATCCCAGGCAGGCGATGCTGACGGCGTGGCGGGGCGATGATCTGCTGGGCTGCATCCTGATCGCCGACCGGGGCGAGGGGACCGGCTATTTCGGCATGCTGTCGGTCAGCCCGACCCTGCAGGGCGGCGGCCTCGGCCGGCGCCTGGTCGAGGCGGCGCACGCGGCGCTGCGGGACCGCTTCGGCGCCCGGCGCGTCCGCATCTCGGTCTTTCCGCAGCGCGAGCCCCTGATCGAATGGTACCGCCGGCTCGGCTATGCGCCGACCGGCGAGACCCTGCCGTTTCCCTATGGCGACCTCCGCTTCGGTCTGCCGCTGAGGGACGACCTGTATTTCATCGTCCTTGAGCGTCCGCTGGCTTGACCGTTCGGGATTCAGGCCGCACTCGCACCGGCATGGAGATCCTCACGCCCCGGCTGACCCTGCGGTCCGCGCGACCGGACGATCTGGAGGCGATGCACGCCGTCCTGTCGGATCCGCGCGCCACCCGCTGGTGGTCGACGCCGCCGCACGAGACGCTCGATCAGACGCAGGTCTGGCTCGACAGCATGATCGCCAACGGCCCGGAGCAGCCGGACTTCGTCATCGAGCGCGACGGCGTCGTCATCGGCAAGGCGGGGTTCTGGAAGCTGCCCGAGGTCGGCTACATCCTGCATCCGGACCACTGGGGGCACGGGTTCGCGGGAGAGGCGGTGGCCGCCGCCATCGACCATGTCTTCGCCACCCGCGAGGTCGACGACCTGATCGCCGACGTCGATCCGGAGAACGCCGCATCGATTCGCCTGCTGGAGCGGCTCGGCTTCGCCCGCACCGGCTTCGCGGAGCGGACCTGGGAGATCGCCGGCGAGTGGAAGGACAGCCTGTATTACGGGCTGTCGCGGGCCGACTGGAGCGCGCGTCAGCGGACTTGAACTCCCGGGCGGGTTCAGGCATAAGCCCGCGCTCGCGTGGCGGCTCTTTCGAGGGCCGCCGCAGTTGTTTTCGCGCTTTCCCAGCGCCCGACCTAAGAAGATTGAGACGGACATGGCCGTTCCGAAGCGCAAAGTATCGCCCTCGCGTCGCAACATGCGCCGCGCCCACGACTCGCTGGGCACGAACGCCTATGTCGAGGACAAGGACACGGGCGAGCTCAAGCGCCCGCACCACATCGACCTGAAGACCGGCACCTACCGCGGCCGTCAGGTTCTGACCCCGAAGGAAGACTAGGTCTTTCGAGGGATCGGGCCGCGAGGCCCGGCGAAGCTTTTCACGGCGCGCGATAGCCTCGCGCGCCGTTTTCGTGCCTTCTACGGGCCTCGCAACGCTGGAGGCCTCGATGATCCGCCTTGCCGCCCTCGGTTCCGTCGCCGCCCTGACGCTCGCTGCCTGCGGCGCGCCGCCGCCCGAGCCCGCCGACGCGCCGGCGGAGCCCGCCGCGCCTGCCGGCCCCGCGGAACCGGGAGCTGCCGCCGCCGACGCCGATGAACTGACCGCCCTGGGCTTCGGCCCCCTGCGCGTCGGCATGACCCGGGCCGAGGTCGAGGCGGCGCTTGGCCCGGACGCCAATCCCGAGGCCGTCGGCGGGCCCGATCCCGCATCCTGCGACATGTTCCGGCCGGACCGCGCGCCCGAGGGCCTGCTGGTCATGATCGAGAATGGCGTTCTGACCAGCGTCTGGATCAGCCGCAACACGGCCGTCGGGACCGATCGCGGCTTGAGCATCGGCGACACGGCGGCCGAGGTGAAGGGGGTCTACGGGTCCGCCGCCGAGGTCGAGCCGCACAAGTATGTCGAACCCCCCGCGGAATACATCACCGTGTGGTCGACAGCCGATCATCAGAGCCCTGCAGCGCGCGGTCTGGTCTACGAGATCGGTCGCGACGGCCGCGTCCAGTCGATCGCCGGCGGCGGTCCCAGCATCCAGTACGTCGAGGGCTGCGCCTGAGGCCGGCGAGAGCGGTTGGCGATTCGGAGAGCCTTGGGCTAAACCCCGCCCTCCGATCTTCTTCCTGACAGAGCCGCCCGCATGACCGACATCGCCGACATCGCCGCCCGCATGATCCTCGACAGCCGGGGCAATCCGACGGTCGAGGTCGACGTGATCCTCGACGACGGCAGCTTCGGTCGGGCGGCGGTGCCCTCGGGCGCCTCGACCGGCGCGCACGAGGCGGTCGAGCTGCGCGATGGCGACAAGGATCTGTGGGGCGGCAAGGGCGTCGGCAAGGCGGTCGACGCGGTCAACGGCGAGATCTTCGACGCCCTGTCCGGCATGGACGCCGAGGACCAGCGCCGCATCGACGAGACGCTGATCGGTCTGGACGGCACGGCCAACAAGAGCCGTCTGGGCGCCAACGCCATCCTCGGGGTCAGCCTGGCCTGCGCCAAGGCCAGCGCCATCTCCTCGGGCCTGCCGCTGTACCGTTATCTGGGCGGCGTCTCGGCCCGCATCCTGCCGACTCCGATGATGAACATCATCAACGGCGGGGCCCATGCCGACAATCCGATCGACATCCAGGAGTTCATGATCCTGCCGACCGGGGCGGACAGCTTCTCGGAGGGCCTGCGCATGGGGGCCGAGATCTTCCACGCCCTGAAGAAGCAGCTCAAGGACGCGGGCCACAACACCAACGTCGGCGACGAGGGCGGCTTCGCCCCCAACCTGGCCTCGGCCGAGGAGGCGCTGAGCTTCATCACCCGCGCCGGACAGGCGGCGGGCTACTTGGCGGGCGAGGACTTCCACCTCGGCCTCGATGTGGCGGCGACCGAATTCTTCAAGGACGGCAAATACGTCCTGGCCGGGGAGGGCAAGACGCTCGAGGCCGAGGCGATGGTCGGCTATCTCGCCGACCTGTGCGAACGCTTCCCGATCGTCTCGATCGAGGACGGCTGCGCCGAGGACGATTTCGACGGCTGGAAGCTGCTGACCGACCGTCTGGGCGACCGGGTGCAGATCGTCGGCGACGATCTGTTCGTCACCAACCCGGCTCGACTGGCCGCCGGGATCGGCGAGGGGCTGGCCAACTCGATCCTCATCAAGGTCAATCAGATCGGGACGTTGTCGGAAACTCTTGATGCAGTGGATATGGCGCATCGGGCCGGCTACACCGCCGTGATGAGCCACCGGTCGGGCGAGACCGAGGACTCGACCATCGCCGACCTGGCCGTGGCCACCAACTGCGGACAGATCAAGACCGGCTCGCTCGCCCGCTCGGACCGCACCGCCAAATACAACCAGCTGCTTCGCATCGAGGAGATGCTGGGCGACCAGGGCGCCTACTACGGCGACGGCATGCTGCTGAAATAACCTCAGCCGCTGCGGTCAAGCTACGGTTCGTTAGGCATTTTCGGTCAGAACTCGTCAATCGTGAGTTCACGCTCAGAAGGAGCGTCCGTCAGTGCCCGAACGGATGAAGCCGTATTTCCCGTCAGCCATGCTGCTGTTGCTGATCGCCTATCTCGGCGTGCAGGCCCTGACGGGGGAGCGCGGCCTGCTGAGCGGCGGCGAGCGCGACGCCATGATGCTGCGCCGCGAGGCCCAACTGGCCGGCATTCTTGAACAGCGGCGCGATCTGGAACTGCGTGCGCAATACCTCCGCACCGACAGCCTCTCGCGCGATCTGCTCGAGGAGCGGGCCCGCGCCGTGCTGGGTTTTGCGGACCCGCGAGACTACGTGATCCGGGTCTCCGCGCCCGCGCCGGGAGCGGCTCCAGCCCCCACCGCGTGAACTTTCGTTACAGCCTCACCGGCGCGCTTTGCGTTTCGGGAACGAAGGCTGCTAAAGCCCCTTTCCGTAACGACAAGAGGTCCTGGAAGCGGGGCCCAGCCGGGAGATGACGGATGGCGAAAGCCCCCGCCGCCAAAGCTGATTCCAGCAAGGCGACCAAACTGCCCAACACGCCGACGGCGTCCAAGGAAGACCTGCTGCGCTTCTATCGCGAGATGGTGCTGATCCGCCGTTTCGAGGAGCGCGCGGGCCAGCTCTACGGCATGGGTCTGATCGGCGGCTTCTGCCACCTGTACATCGGCCAGGAGGCCGTGGCCGTCGGCGTTCAGGAGAGCGTCAAACAGGGCCACGACAAGATCATCACCGGCTACCGCGACCACGGCCATATGCTGGCCGCCGGCATGGACCCGAAAGAGGTCATGGCCGAGCTGACCGGCCGCATCGGCGGCTCGTCCAAGGGCAAGGGCGGCTCGATGCACATGTTCGACACCGCCACCGGTTTCTACGGCGGCCACGGCATCGTCGGGGCGCAGGTCGCGCTCGGCACCGGCTTGGCCTTCGCCGGGCGGTACCGGGGCGATGACTCGGTGGCGTTTGTCTATTTCGGCGACGGGGCGGCCAACCAGGGGCAGGTCTACGAGAGCTTCAACATGGCCCAGCTGTGGAAGCTGCCGGCCATCTACATCATCGAGAACAATCAGTACGCCATGGGCACGAGCATCGAACGCTCGTCCTCGACGACGGACCTCAGCCAGCGCGGCGCCAGCTTCGGCATCCCGGGCGAACAGGTCGACGGCATGGACGTGCTGGCGGTGCGCGACGCCGTCGCCAAGGCGGTCAAGCGGGCGAGGGAAGGGGGCGGCCCCTACATCCTCGAGGTGAAGACCTACCGCTACCGCGGCCACTCGATGTCGGACCCGGCCAAATACCGCACCAAGGAGGAGGTCGACGAGGTCAAGAAGACCCGCGACCCGATCGATCACATCAAGACCCTGCTGGCCGCCGCCAAGGCGACCGAGGACGAGCTCAAGGCCATCGACAACGAGGTCAAGGCCATCGTCGCCGAGGCCGTGCAGTTCGCCCAGGAAAGCCCGGAGCCGGACCCGTCCGAGCTCTACACCGACGTCTACGTGGAGGCCTGACTCGTGACCGACATTCTCATGCCGGCGCTGTCGCCCACGATGGAAGAGGGCACGCTGACCAAATGGCACATCAAGGCCGGCGACACGGTGTCGGCCGGCCAGGTGATCGCCGAAATCGAAACCGACAAGGCGACCATGGAGGTCGAGGCTGTCGACGAGGGCGAGGTGCTCGAAATCCTCGTCGCCGAGGGCTCGGAGAACGTGAAGGTCAACACGCCGATCGCCCGTCTGGCGGGTGAAGACGGGGCCGCCGCTCCGGCTCCCAAGGCGGAGGCCCCGACCGGGGACTCGCCGAAGGCCGAGAAGCCGGCTCCGGCCGAAGGCGCGGCTGCCGATGCGCCGGTCAAGCCGAAGACCGAGCTGCGCGATCCCGAAATCCCGGCCGACGCCAAACTGGTCAAGACGACCATCCGCGACGCCCTGCGCGACGCCATGGCCGAAGAGATGCGCCGCGACGACGGCGTCTTCCTGATCGGCGAGGAGGTCGCCCAGTATCAGGGCGCCTACAAGGTGAGCCGCGAGCTGCTGCAGGAGTTCGGCGACAAGCGCGTCGTCGACACCCCGATCACCGAGCACGGCTTCGCCGGTCTGGGCGTCGGCGCGGCCATGGCCGGGTTGAAGCCGATCGTCGAATTCATGACCTTCAACTTCGCCATGCAGGCGATCGACCACATCATCAATTCGGCGGCCAAGACGCTCTACATGTCGGGCGGCCAGATCCGCGCCAGCATCGTCTTCCGTGGCCCCAACGGCGCCGCCAGCCGCGTCGGCGCCCAGCACAGCCAGGACTATTCGGCCTGGTACGCCCAGGTGCCTGGGCTGAAGGTCATCGCGCCGTACGACGCCGCCGACGCCAAGGGGCTGATGAAGTCGGCCATCCGCGATCCGAACCCCATCGTCTTCCTCGAGCACGAGATGATGTACGGGCTGGAGTTCGACGTGCCGGAGGTCGAGGACTACCTCGTGCCGATCGGCAAGGCCAAGGTTCGCCGCGAGGGCACGGACGTCACCATCACCGCTCACAGCCGCATGGTCGGCTTCGCCCTGCAGGCCGCCGAGAAACTGGCGGAGGAGGGGATCGAGTGCGAGGTCGTCGACCTGCGCACCCTGCGGCCGCTGGATCACGAGACCATCGTCGAGAGCGTCAAGAAGACCAGCCGCCTGGTCTCGGCCGAGGAAGGCTGGGGTCCGATGGGCGTCGGCGCCGAGGTGGTGGCCCGGGTCATCGAACATGCCTTCGACTATCTGGATGCGCCGCCGCTGCGGGTACACCAGGAGGACGTACCTCTGCCCTACGCCGCCAATCTGGAAGCCCTGTCGCTGCCGGGCGCGGACAAGATCATCGCCGCCGTCAAGCAGGTGATGGCATGAGCGAGCGCGAGGAGCACCAGCTGAAGACGCCGGAGAGCGTCGCCGCCGATCCGGAAGCGATCGAGATCCTGCGTATGTGGTGGTCGAAGCAGGAGCCGGTCATGTCGATCAAGCCGGCCTTCAACGACCCGGCCATGTTCGGCCGCATGCTGGCCTATGCCGCCACTCACATGGCCCACGGCTACAAGGTGCGGCACGGCATGGACGAGCGCGCCGCCTACAACCAGATTCTCGCCGGGATGAGCGACGCGCTGAAGGCCCAGAACGTCCAGACCGTCACCGAGTCCACGGACCAGACCGGGAGCGTGCAATGACCGACATCCTGATGCCGGCCCTGTCGCCCACCATGGAAGAGGGCGTGCTGGCCAAGTGGCACGTCAAGGTCGGCGATGTCGTCTCCGCCGGCGACGTGATCGCCGAGATCGAGACCGACAAGGCGACCATGGAGGTCGAGGCCGTCGACGAGGGCGAGATCACCGACATCCTCGTGGCCGAAGGCACGGAGGGCGTGAAGGTCAATACGCCGATCGCGCGCCTGAAGGACGAGGGCGGCGCGGCCGCTCCGGCGCCTAAGGCGGAGGCTCCCAAGGCAGAGACAGCGAAAGCCGAGCCGGCGAAGGCCGAGGCCGCCCCCGCCGCCGCTCCGGCGCAGAAGGCCCCCGCCGCTCCGTCGAAGGACGGCGAACGGATATTCGCCTCGCCGCTGGCGCGCCGGATCGCGGCCCAGAACAGCGTCGACCTGAAATCCGTCAAGGGCACCGGTCCGCACGGCCGCATCGTCAAGCGCGACGTCGAGAGCGCCGGGAAGGGCGGGGCGCAGGCCTCCACCGGCGCAGCGGCTCCGGCCGGCGAGGCCCGCAAGGTCCAGTCGCTGGCCCAGATGGGCATCCCCGACGGCAGCTACGACCTCGTGCCGCTGGACGGCATGCGCAAGGCCATCGCCCGGCGCCTGACCGACAGCTTCCGCGACGTGCCGCATTTCCCGCTGACCATCGACTGCGACATCGACGGCCTGCTGGCCTCGCGGGCGCGGGTCAACGCGATGCTGGAGAAGGACGGGGTCAAGGTCTCGGTCAACGACTTCATCATCAAGGCCTCCGCCATGGCCCTGAAGGCCGTGCCGGAAGCCAACGCCAGCTATTCGCCGGAAGGCATCGCCATGCACCACAACGCCGACGTGGCGATGGCGGTGGCGATCGACGGCGGCCTGATCACCCCGATCATCCGCAAGGCCGAGACCAAGACCCTGTCGCAGATCGCGACGGAGTCCAAGGATCTCGCCAAGCGCGCCCGCGATCGCAAGCTGAAGCCCGAGGAATTCCAGGGCGGCACCTTCAGCGTGTCCAACCTCGGCATGTTCGGCATCAGGTCGTTCGCCTCGATCATCAACGAGCCGCAGGGCGCAATCATGAGCGTCGGGGCAGGGGAGCAGCGTCCGGTCGTCAAGAACGGCGAACTGGCCGTGGCTACGGTGATGACCGTCACCCTGACCTGCGATCACCGCGTCGTCGACGGCGCCATCGGCGCCCGATTCCTGCAGGTCTTCAAGGCGATGATCGAAGATCCTGTGACGATGCTGGCCTGAAGCCAGGGCTTGCGGCCTTCCGTCGCCCGGTCAAGATAGGCCGGACGGGGAGGTTGTATGTCGGAACGCCGGCCGGTTGAGGAGGAGGCCGCCTGCCAGGCCTGCGGGACCGGCCTGCGCGGTCGCTATTGCCATGACTGCGGGCAGGACACGCTGGCGCGGCCCCGTCCCCTGCGGGACTGGGCGGCCGAGGCTTTTTCCGAAACCAACCTCGTCGATGGACGCACCGCCCGCACGCTCGTTGCGCTGGCGGTGAAGCCGGGACGGCTGCTGGAAGCCTGCCGCGACGGCGCCAGCTCGCTCTACCAGACGCCGACCAAGCTGTTCGTGGTCGTCACCGCCCTGTTCCTGCTGACCCTGAGCTTCGCCGACGTGCAGCTGTACCAGTACGTTGCGCAGGTGACGGACCCGGACCGGCCCGTCACCGCGCGCGCCGATGCGGACGGCGCGACGGTTCATCTGGAGAACGCGACCCAGGGCGAGCGATGGATGCAGCGGCGGGTCGAGCCGGCCATCGATCCGGCCGTCACCACGGCCATCGAGGCCGCGGCGGAACGCGCCGTCACCGAAACCGACCGCCAGAACCTGCTCTACGAGAACGTCTCCAACCGGGAACAGGCCGCGATCTCCGAACGGCTGGCGGGCTGGCTGCCCAATGCAATCTGGCTGCTGATGCCATTATACGCCCTGATGCTGGCGCCGTTCTTCGGACGAAGGCGGTTGATCATGGAGCATCTGGTGTTCGCCATGTGGGCGCACGTCACGGCCTTCATCCTGCTGATCCTCCTGGCCCTGGCCAACAAATTCGGGGCGAACGCGCCGGCCTGGCCGCTGGTCCTGCCGTTCCTGGGTTACTTCGCCCTCGCCGCCAGCCGCTTCTATGGCGTCAGTCGCTCGCAGGCGCTGGTTCGGGGCGCGATCCATCTGGCGCTCTACTTCGGCCTGGTGCTTTTCCCCGCGGCTCTCGTGGCGGCCCTGACGGTGATGGATCTGGGCGCCCTGATGGCCTTCCTGCAGGCCTGACATTTCGTTTCGCAGCGAGGCGGAGAGGGTGCCTTTCGCGTTCCCGGCGGGTTAAGAGGCGCTACTCAAGGAGAATATTCGCATGGCTGAGTTCGATCTGGTCGTCATTGGTTCCGGTCCCGGCGGCTATGTGGCCGCCATTCGCGCCAGTCAGCTGGGCCTGAAGACGGCCATCGTCGAACGCGAGGCTCTCGGCGGCATCTGCCTGAACTGGGGCTGCATCCCGACCAAGGCGCTGCTCAAGTCCGGCGAGAAATACGAGAGCCTGTCGCACCTGAAGGACTACGGCCTGTCCGCCGAAAAGGTCGGGTTCGACTTCGACGCCATCATCCAGCGCTCGCGCGGGGTGGCCGCCCAGATGAACAAGGGCGTCGCCTTCCTGATGAAGAAGCACAAGATCGAGGTGATCGAGGGCTCGGCGAAGCTGGAGAAGGGCAAGGAGGCGCCGAAGGTCGTCATTGCGCTGAAGGCCGGCGGCTCGCGCACGGTCGAGGCGAAGGCGGTCATGCTGGCCGTCGGCGCCCGGGCCAAGGCCATTCCGCAGATCGGCCTCGAGGCCGACGGCGACCGCATCTGGGCCTATCGCGAAGCCATGGCGCCGAAGAAGATGCCGGCCTCGATCGTGGTCATCGGTTCGGGCGCGATCGGCGTGGAATTCGGCAGCTTCGACCGGGCCTTGGGCGTGGAAGTTACCGTGGTGGAAGCGGTCGACCGGATCATGCCGGTCGACCGCTTCCACCACGGTAACTTCCACGCCCAAGGCCCGGTAG
>Ga0114898_1000910_pt1 | contig 19551 bp, 18 predicted proteins | sample Malvired_Geostar_FD_83496 | JGI IMG/M metagenome (GOLD analysis project Ga0114898, IMG submission 83496) | Marine viral communities from the Global Malaspina Expedition - Malaspina viral metaG DeepMed_Geostar | ecosystem: Environmental > Aquatic > Marine > Oceanic | place: Mediterranean Sea... | reverse complement strand
GGTTGGTTGGACGTCGGCGCGGTCACGATCAGCTGCGGCGCGGTGAGGTCGACCACCGGCGGCTGCACGGCCGCCTGGCCGGCGATGGTCGGCAGGCCCTGGAGCGTGATGGTCAGATGCCGGCTGGCAACCTCGACCTGGTTCTGCTCGAACAGGTCCAGGCGATCAGCCCAGTCCTGCATCATGACGCGGCGTTGCTCGACGTATTCGGCATGGTTGTAGGTCGCGCTGATCTTGTCTGGATCGGCATGCGATAGCTGGGCATCCACCCATTTCTTCGGGTAGCCGAGTTCGTTCAGCGCCGTCGAGATCGTCGCCCGGATGCCATGCCCCGTGAGCTGGTCCTCGTAGCCCATGCGCTTGAGCGCGGCGTTGAGCGTGTTCTCGCTGATCGGGTTCTTCAGGCACCAGTCGCCTGGGATGAGATGGACCTGGGCAGGCTTGCATTGGTCCAACAGGTGGCGAACGATCTCCTGCGCCTGCACCGACAGCGGCACGATGTAGGGCGGGATGTCGATGAGACGCTTGCGCTTCTTCTTGGTCAGCAGCGCGCGCTGCTTGAGCCTGGCCACCGGGATGACCCACAGGCCCCGGTCGAGGTCGAACTGATCGGGCGTGGCGAAGCGAAGCTCGCCGGTGCGCACACCAGTGAGCATCAGCAGCCGGATGCCCAACTGCGTGTTCAGGCGCCCGCGGTACTTGCGCAGTGTCTGCAGCATAACCGGCAGCTCGTGCATGCGCAGGAACGGGTTGTGTTCGACAGGCGGCAACGGCAGCGCGACCACTTCCAGGTCCCTGGACGGGTTATCGCCCATGTTGGGAATCGCCACCGTGGCGTAGGTGAACAACTGGGTGAACCAGGTCCTCAGCTTCTCGGCCACGGACAGCGAGCCGCGCTTCTCCACCTTGCCGATGATGTCCAGCAGGTGCGCGCGGGTGATTTCGTAGATGGTCAGGTGCCGTAGCGAGGGGAACACATCTTTCTTGAAGACGCGCCCGATCTGTTCCAGGCTGGTCTGCCGTCCTTCCTCCAGCGAGAGCCGGCGATGGGCCAGCCATTGCTCGTAGACGGCCATGAAGGTGTGCTCGCCGGCCAGGACGATCGCGTGCCGCTTGCGCTTGCGTTCGCTGTGGGGATTGACGCCCTTGGCGAGCAGCGAGCGGGCTTCATCGCGAAGTGCACGGGCGTCCTTCAGGGAAAGCGCCGGATAGTTGCCTAGGGTGATGCGCTCACGCTTGCCAAACCACGAATAGCGGAAGTGCCAAGCCTTGGTGCCGATGGCGGAAACGTAGAGATAGAGGCCGTCGAAGTCGGCCAGTGCGTATGGCTTGCCGGTGGACTTGGCCTGCCGGGCCATGAGGTCTGAAAGCATGATCCCAACTCCATGAAAGCGAGTTGAGTGCCATGTTTCCCATCGGACCTCGGCTCCTCCAGCAACAATGCGGCAGGGGAAGTTCGCGCATTGTTTGGGCCACTTTTTGTACCAGTTTGGGCCGGCCGTCAGTGGATTTCGCTGGACGTCACTGGAACGGCTTTTCTGGAAAAGCCGAACCGTGACAATGACTTGCAACACTCCATGGACGTCCTTGGAACACCATGGAAAGCTGAAGTGGAGCGGGTGAAGGGAATCGAACCCTCGTCGTAAGCTTGGGAAGCTTCTGCTCTACCATTGAGCTACACCCGCCCGGCTCGAACTAGTTACGTTCTCGGCGGCGTTTCCGCAAGAGGCTACCAGCGGTTGCGGACCTCCTCCGCAAAGCCCAGGAGTTCCTTCACCTCGATCCTGCGCCCGTCATCGAGGACGGCCGTGCCGGAAAAGCGGCCAAAAACCTGATGTTGGATCGAGCGTATCAGCTTCAGGTCGACCGCGCTGTGACGATCGATGATCGGATCGAAACGCATTTCGAAGCGGCCGTCATTGCTGGTGAAGGACCAGGGCGCGCCAATGGCGGCGCGGCTGTAACGGCGCATTTCGCTGCGGGCCCACCCCTTCTCTATGAGACGGCCCTTTTCGTCCAGAAGGTCGCCTTTCGTCAGTTCCCGCTGCATCGCCGCCTCTTTTCTTCTTGTAGCTGACGCGAGACTACCAATCCTCCCGGATTTGTGAATGGCGGAGGCGGCCCGTCGCGACTAGCTTCAGGGTCATGAATCACACCATATCTCTCAAGTTCAGCCATCCCGATGTGACCGCCAAGGGCGAACCGCGCGCTTTTGTATCCTTCCGGCGCCTTGAAACGCTCTGGATCAACACCGGTACGCTCTGCAACATCGAATGCGCGAATTGCTACATCCATTCGAGCCCGACAGAAGACCGGCTTGTCTATTTCACGGCTGCGGATGCCGCGCAGCTTTACGACGAAGCAGCCGGGCTTGCCGCCGAAGAGGGCGGACGATTGCCGGAAATCGGCTTCACTGGCGGCGAACCCTTCATGAACCCGGACATGCTGGAGATGGCAGAAGACGCCCTCGCGCGCGGACATGAGGTGCTCATTCTCACCAATGCCATGCAGCCGATGATGCGACCGAAGGTGAAGCAGGGATTGCTTGCGCTTCGGGACAGGTTCGGCGACGCACTTAAATTTCGCGTGAGCCTCGATCATCACACGCAGGCCCTGCACGATGCGGAGCGCGGCGCGGGAAGTTTTGCGAAGGCGATGGAGGGACTGCGCTGGCTTTCCGCCAACGGTTTCTCTCTTTCCATTGCAGGCCGCACCATATCGGGGGAGCCTGAAGCCGAAGAGCGGGCGGGATATGCGGCGCTTTTTGCACGCGAAAATATCGAGATCGATACCGCCAACCCCGCCACTCTTGTTCTCTTTCCGGAGATGGACGAAAAGGCAGACGTGCCGGAAATCACCACGGCCTGTTGGGACATTCTGCACAAGGACGCCGCGAGCATGATGTGCGCGACGAGCCGCATGGCGGTGAAGCGCAAGGGGGCATCGGCGCCCGCTATCGTCGCCTGTACGCTGCTTCCGGACGATCCGCAATTCGAGATGGGACGAACGATCCGCGAAAGCCTTGCACCGGTGAAGCTCAACCATCGCCATTGTGCGACGTTCTGCGTGCTCGGCGGCGCGAGCTGCTCAGCCTAGGAAAAGGCGAGCCAGAGCAACGGCAGGATAAGGGCCGTCACGATCCCGTTCAGGGCCATTGCGACGCCGGAGAATGTTCCCGATACTTCGTCTTCCTGAAAGGCGCGCGCCGTGCCGATGCCATGCGCGGCGACACCCATCGCAAAGCCGCGCGCGCGCGGATCGCGGATACCGAAAGCGTTGAAGATCATCGCACCGAAAACCGCACCGATGATGCCTGTCACGATAACGAAGGCGGCGGCGAGAGACGGATAGCCGCCGATCGCATCCGCGATGCCCATCGCGATAGGCGTTGTGACGGATTTCGGCGCGAGGGAGCGGATCGTCTCGACGCTTGCCCCCATCGCATCTCCGATCAGCACGGCCGAGAGAACCGCAACCGCCGACCCGACGACGAGCGAGATGGCCATCGGGATCAGTGCTGCGCGCACACGTGAGAAATTGCGGTAGAGCGGAACAGCAAGCCCGACCGTTGCCGGCCCCAGCAGCCAGATAAGCGCCTGCCCGCCTTGCTGATAGTCGCCGACCCAGATATCTGCGCCCCAGAGAAGACCGATAATCGGTGCCGAGGCGAGAAGCACGGGGTTTGCGAGCGGTGAGCCGTCAAGCGCCTGCTGGATGCGCCGCGCAAGGTGATAGAAGAAAAGCGTGACGAGAATCCAGAAGCCCGCCTCCAGAACGCGGTCCCAATAGATGAGCTGGATGCCGACATCGCTCATGAGCCGCCGCCTTTTTCGTGCATGAGCCGGGCCACGAACTGAAAAGCAAAACCCGCCGCGATCATTGCGAGAAACGTGCTTGCGAAAAGCGCAACGACGATGGGCCACAAGTCGTCTGCGAGAAGGACCGCATAGCCCATGACACCGACACCTGCCGGAATATAGAAGAAATTGAGATGAGCGAGCAGAAACTCCGCGGTCTCTTTCAAGGGCACCGGCACACGACGCATCGCCACGAGCCCGGCGAGCAGGATCAGGATGCCGACAACCGTTCCCGGCACAGGCAGCGACAGCCCCCACACGAGCAAGCGGCCCGCGATGTCACAGGCCGCAAGCAGGGCAAAGGCGAGAGCGAGGCGGAAGAAACTGCGCATTCCCGCACTCAGCTCGCCCGGAAGTGTTTCGAGAGCTTGAGACCCTGGCGCTGATAATTCGATCCGAGGCCCGAGCCATAGAGAACGGAAGGCCGGTCCGTCAGGCGTTCCAGCACGAAGCGGCCAATGATCTGGCCATGCTCGATGATGAAAGGTACGTCATGCGAGCGCACTTCAAGGACAATACGGCTGCCCGCCCCACCCGCTTCGCGCGCGCCGAAGCCCGGATCGAAGAAGCCGGCATAGTGGACACGAAATTCGCCCACGAGCGGATTGTAAGGCACCATCTCGCCCGCATGTGTCGCCGGAATATGCAATGCTTCGGCAGAGGCCAGAATGTAGAATTCATCCGGGTCCAGAATAAGCCCTTTACCGGGGCGTACATGCACGGGATCCCAGAAGTCGCGCACGTCATAGGCGTCCACCTTGTCGATATCGATGACACCGGAATGGCGCTTTGCGCGATAGCCGACGATTTCGTCTTCGGCTTCCGTTGCGAGATTGACGGTAAGCGCAATGCCGCCATCGATATCGGCCTCGCCATCGACGAGCTTCACCTCCTCGTGCAGGCGCTTCATTTCCGCGTCGGTGCAGGTGTGTGTTCCGCGACGGAACCTGATCTGTGCGAGGCGCGATCCGGGCCTGACCAGAATGGGGAAAGTGCGCGGGCTGATCTCGAGATAGAGGTGGCCCTTGTAGCCGGCGGCCACCTGATCGAACTCGCTCGAAAAATCGGTGATGAGCCGCGTGAAAACATCGAGACGTCCGGTCGAACTCTTCGGATTGGCGGAAGCGGAGGTCCGCTCCGACAATGCCAGCGCTTCAACCAGAGGCACGAGATAGACGCAGCCGGTTTCGAGCACCGCGCCTTCGGTGAGATCAATCTTGTGGAGCATCAGCTCCTCGACGCGCTCCATCACGCCGCTTTCCGGGCCCGGCAGGAACGAGGCGCGGAGGCGATAGGCAACTGCGCCGAGCCGGAGATCGAGGCTTGCGGGCTGGATCTGGCCCGGATCTATTTCATGCCCTCCCCAGATCTCCTTCTCGCGGATCAGCGTCTGAATGCCGTGCGAGGGCAGAATCCCCGTCATATGCAACTGGCCGGGGCCAACGCGCCGCGGCTCGTCATCGTGATGGGGGAAGAGATCGTCCGCCGCTTTTGTCATGGAATCCGGGGCCCTGGGAGCGGCGAGGCCTTGCTCGCCTTGTCTTTTTCAGCCTCGTTTATAGTTGGCGCGGCGGGACGGGGAAAGGCCTGCGAGGTGTCAGAACGCAAATCGAGCCTTGACGGAAGCAACCCCTCCCCCTTAAATGCGGCCGATCCCGTGGTGATTTGAGCCGACCGGCTTGCGGCCACGTTAAACAACTCGCTAAAAGGTCGGGACGCGAGCCCCGATCCCACACGGTCGGGGTTTTTTTATGGGGTAGCCCAGATGAGCAAGACGACACGAGACGGCCGGACGCTGCGGCCCCGGACAGAAGCCGTTCATGGCGGCACGAACCGCACAGCTTTCGGCGAGACCAGCGAGGCCCTGTTCCTCACCTCGGGCTATGTCTACGATTCGATGGAGGCCGCCGAACGGCGCTTCAAGAACGAGGAACCGGGGTTCGTCTACAGCCGCTTCTCCAATCCGACGGTGCGCGCCTTCGAAGAACGCATGGCCGCCCTCGAAGGTGCGGAAGATGCCCGCGCGACGGCGACAGGCATGGCGGCGGTCACCTCGGCCATGCTCTGCTATCTGAAGGCCGGCGACCACGTTCTTTCCTCGCGCGCTCTGTTCGGCTCCTGCCGCTACATCGTGGAAGACCTGCTGCCGCGCTTTGGCGTCACCTCGACGTTGGTTGACGGACGCGATATCGACGCCTGGAAGAACGCCGTACAACCAAACACCAAAATCCTCTTCCTTGAGACACCATCCAACCCGACGCTTGAAATCATCGACATCAAGGCCGTCGCCGACATCGCCCATGCGGCGGGTGCCAAACTCGTCATCGACAATGTCTTCGCCACGCCGACACTGCAGAGGCCGATGGAATTCGGCGCGGATGTGGTCGTCTATTCGGCAACCAAGCATATAGACGGGCAAGGCCGCTGCCTCGGCGGCGTGGTCCTCGCCGATCAGCAGTTCATTTCGGACTATCTTGCGAATTTCCTGCGCCAGACCGGACCGAGCCTCAGCCCGTTCAACGCCTGGGTAATGCTGAAGAGCCTCGAAACACTCGACCTGCGTGTGCGCGAACATGCGAGGAACGCAGAGGCCGTGGCCCGCTTCCTCGAAGGCCATAAAGGGATCGAGCGTGCTTTCTATCCGGGCTTGCCAAGCCATCCTCAGCACGATCTGGCCATGAGCCAGATGGAAGCCGGCGGCAATATAGTCGCATTCGAGGTAAAGGGCGGGAAGGCGGGCGCCTTCCGCTTCTCCAATGCGCTGCAGGTGGTGAAGATCTCGAACAATCTCGGCGACTCGAAAAGCCTCATTACACATCCCGCGACGACGACCCATCAAAGGCTCACCCCGGAAGTCCGCGAGGAGCTCGGCATCAGGGAAGGATTGTTGCGTCTTTCGGTGGGGCTGGAAGATTCCGCGGACCTCATCGAGGACATGGAACGGGCACTTGCATAAAGCGTTAACCCTGTGCCCTGAAAACGTCGCTATTAACAGGAAGTTAGAGGGTATTCGCTAGTGTCGGCATTCTGCGGGGGACGGGCTTTACGGCGCTTGCCGGAAGGCCCATGCGGCACGTAACCCTGCAGGGCCCGGCCAGAAAGGCCTTGTCCCGCACCACCGACGCACTCGCGCAAGGATCGCCCGATGTACAGCGCCATAACACGGTCCATCAATATTCTGGTCGAACCGACCTATCTTGAGGATCAATCCGAGCCCGAACAGGATTATTACGTCTGGGCATATCACGTCACGATTGAAAATCGCGGCCGTGAGACGGTGAAGTTGCGCGCGCGGTACTGGAAGATCACCGATGCCAACGGCTATGTGCATGAAGTGCGCGGGCCCGGCGTGGTCGGCGAACAGCCGGTGCTCAAGCCCGGCGAGAGATATGAATACACAAGCGGCACACCGCTTGGAGAACCTTCCGGCATCATGTTCGGGAATTACGAGATGGAGACGGACGAGGGTGAGACTTTCGAGGTCGACATTCCCGCCTTCTCGCTCGATAGCCCGCATGCCCTGCGAATGCTGCATTAGGATATTTCGCACGCCTCGCATCCCGGCCTGCTCCGGTTTAGGATGATGTACGCTTTCAAAGCGTCCCCCTCTTCCTGCCGGAACACAGACCTCATGGCCAAGCCGCAAATCTTCACGCCCCGAGAGATGATCGAAAAGCTCATCTCGTTCGACACGACGAGCCACCTCTCCAATCTCGAACTGATCGAATTCGTGGAAACTTACCTTGCGAGCCACGGCGTCTCATCGCGGCGCGTGATGAACGAGGAGGGGACCAAAGCCAATCTGTTTGCCACGCTTGGCGACGGCACCCAGGCAGGCGGGGTCGTCCTTTCGGGCCATACGGATGTCGTACCGGTGGAGGGGCAGGACTGGTCGAGCGATCCCTTCAGCATTGTCGAACGCGACGGCAAACTTTTCGGACGCGGCTCCAGCGACATGAAGAGCTTCATTGCTCTCGCGCTTGCCTATGTGCCCGAATTCCTGAAGGACGGACCAAAGGTGCCGGTCCATCTTGCGCTTTCCTATGACGAGGAAGTGGGCTGCCTCGGCGTCCGCCCGATGATCGAAAGCATTGTGCGCAGCCTGCCGCGTCCCCAGGTCGTGATTGTCGGCGAGCCCTCCTTGATGAAGGTCGTCAACGCGCATAAGGGCATTCAGTCCTACAGCACGACCGTTACCGGCCTCGAATTCCATTCGAGCCAGACGCATCTCGGCGTCAGTGCCATCCAGTATGCCGTCGAGCTGATCTCCTTCCTGATGAGGCTTGCGGAGGAAATGCGCGAGCAGGGCGATCCCTCCAGCCGGTTCACCCCGCCCTATACGACGATCAATATCGGCACCATCAAGGGTGGTACGGCCCTCAACATCATTCCGAAAAGCTGTTCCTTCGTCTGGGAATATCGCCCACTGCCCGACACATCCCCCTCGGAGATCATCGACCGCTTCAACGCCTTCGCGGAAGAAGATGTGCTGCCGCGCATGCGCAAGGTCTTTGCCGGCGCAAAAATCGAAACGATCACGCGCGCGCAGTCGCCGGGACTGGCGGCGCTCGACGGCGATCCGGGCGAGACGCTCGTCATGAAGCTCGCGCAGTGCAATTCGGCCGAAGCGGTCTCCTACAATACGGAAGCCGGACTTTTTCAGCTTGCGGATATTCCAACCGTCATCTGCGGGCCGGGCGACATCGCACAGGCGCACAAGCCCGACGAATTCGTCGAACTTTCACAGCTCGCCGAATGCGAAAAATTCATGAAGCGGCTCGTGGACCACGTCTCCGGGCGGTCGATCTAGGCGCGAGACGGAGGCTAGCGTTTTCCGCCTTCCTTTTGCACAGAGAACTAGCGCAGCACCGGGCCCATGCTGCGTTCGACCTCGGCGGTAAGCGCGGCATCGAACTTCCGGGCAAGGCTCTGCATCAAAGCCGCATAGGCCTCATCGCGCTCATTGAGGCTTGCGCTTTCGAGAATGGTGCGTTCCGCGGTGGCATCCACATCAGCGGTCCATGAGGCGGGATTTCCTTCAGCGTCGGGCTTCTCGATGGTCAAGCGTGCCTTGAGACGCGCCTTCAGCCGCGTGTCGAGCTGGTCGCCGAAGATGCCGATGAGACCGCCCTTCTTGTCGAGCTGTTCGGAGATCACCGTCCCATCCAGAATGGCGAGCGACGCCTTGCCTGGACCGCCCGTGGCGACGAGGCGCGTCTGCGCCCATGTGCGCGCAATCGTCTCGGGCGAGACATTGTGCAGATGCTCGACATAAGGAGCGCGCCCGGAAGAGATGAAATGGCTGTCGACGGCGACAAGGGCGACCGGAATGCGGAAGGCAGGCCGTGCTTCGAAAGAAACGGATTGCGGCACATTCGCGGCAGGCGGATCGCCCGCACATGCCGCGAGCAGCGGCAGAAGAAGAATGGCTGAAAGGATACGCAGGAAAAAGCAGTGCCGGCTTTCGGTACGGGTCAATTCCTTGCCTCTTTCAATTCAGCCCTTCCTTCAACTCGGCGGGCTCAAAAATGTAGACCTCGCTGCAGAATTCGCAGGTCACGGTGATGACACCTTCCTGCGCCATTTCGTCGATTTCATGACCGCCGAAAGAGCGCAGAACGGAACTCATGCGCTCACGCGAGCAATGACAGGAAAACTCGACTGGAGAAGGATCATAGGCGCGTACGCCATCCTCGTGGAACAAGCGGAAAAGAAGCCGGGTGGGCTCGATCTCGGGATCAAGCAATTCGTGATCTTCGACCGTGGCGAGCAGGATCGAGGCGCGGTTCCATGCCTCCTCGTCATCCGTATAGGGGCGCTCGTCATCATCGCCCTCGCGATAGCCGGTCAGCCCACCATCCCGCGCAATGTGCTGGATCATGATGGCGCCGGCGCGCCAGTTCTTTTCCGGTCCTGCTGCTTCGCGATGATAGAACGGACCGGCAGCAAGGCGGATGCGGGTCGCCACCTGCTCCGAATTCGCAAAATATTCATGGGCGCTATGGCTGAGACCGTCTGGATGAAGCGCGACGATGCCCTGATACGGCGCCATGTCCGGCCCCTGATCAATGGTAAGCGCAAGATGTCCACTCCCCATCAGATCGGCCGGCTCGGTGCGGCCCGCCTCGATTGCCTCGGCGACGCGCTCCGCGTTCATCATTGCATAACCGCGAATTTTCCCCGGCGCTTCATAATCCGCGACCAGCATGCTGACCGGACCATCGCCCTGCGTCTGCAAGATGAAACGGCCGTCGAACTTAAGCGCGGAACCGATCATGGCCGTCAACGCCAGCGCCTCACCGAGAAGCCGCGATACGGGTTCGGGATAGGCATGCGAAGTCAGCACACGGTCGACCAGCGGCCCGAGCCGGACGACCCGTCCGCGAATGCCCAGATCCTCGATCTGGAATGGCTGAATGAGATCGTCGATAGCGACACCGATTGAACTGCTCACAAAGACTCCCGGTTCTGCCAGCCGATATTACTGAAAGCACCAGGCGAGGACGCCCTTTTGTGCATGCAGCCTGTTTTCCGCCTCGTCGAAGACCACGGAAGACGGGCCATCGATCACATCCGCTGTCATTTCCTCGCCACGATGTGCAGGCAGACAATGCATGAAGATCGCTTCCTTGTCCGCCGCCGCCATCAGACGTTCGTTCACCTGATAAGGCGCAAGAAGATTATGGCGGCGCGCTGCCGTCTCTTCACTGTCACCCATGGAGACCCAGGTGTCCGCGTTGACGCAATCGACATCCTTGACCGCTTCGTATGGGTCGGTCGTCAGTACGACGTTCGCCTTTCGGCTTTTCGCCCATGCAAGCGCTTCGGCACTCGGCGCCAGTTCCGGCGGGCATGCGAGCAGCAACTCGAAATCGAGCTGCGTCGCGGCATGGATCCAGGATGTCACCATGTTGTTTCCGTCGCCAACCCAGGCGATACGGCGGCCTGCGACCGGCCCCTTGTGCTCCTCGAAAGTCATGACATCGGCCATCAACTGGCATGGATGGGAGCGATCGGTCAGGCCGTTGATAACCGGCACACTCGCATATTCCGCAAGCTCCAGCAGATGCTTGTGGTCTGTGGTGCGGATCATGATGGCGTCGACATAGCGCGAGAGTACGCGTGCCGTGTCGGCAATGGTCTCGCCGCGCCCGAGCTGCGTATCGTTGCCATTCAGCAGCAGTGTCTCGCCGCCAAGCTGCCGCATGGCGACATCGAAGGAAACACGTGTGCGCGTCGAGGGCTTCTCGAAGATCATCGCGAGAAGCTTGCCCTTGAGCGGCTTGTCCGCGTCGGGCTCGGCGTGTCCCAGACCGGCGCGCGCGGATTTGCGCTGTCTGGAGTTTTCGAGAATCGCCCGAATGTCCGTTGGCGAGATCTCATCGAGATCGAGAAAATGCCGAGTGCTCATGACTTCGCTCCCGAGGCGGAAGCCTCTTTCTCAAGGCTTGCATCGATTCTCGCGCAGGCATTGCCCAGCTTTTCGAGTGCCTCTTCGAGATGCTTCTCTTCAATGTTAAGTGGCGGCAGAAGGCGCACGACATTGTCGCCAGCGCCGACGGTCAGCATGTGTTCGTCGCGCAAGGCCGCGACAAGATCGGTATTCACAACCTTGCACTTGATGCCCAGCATCAGACCTTCGCCACGCACCCCTTCGATCACCCGCGGATACTGATCCGCGAGCATGGCGAGCTTCTGACGGAGCTTCAGGCCCAGCATGTTCACATGCGGCAGGAAATTTTCGTCAAGCGCCATCTCCATGACCGCGCTCGCAACCGCCATCGCCAGCGGATTGCCGCCAAAGGTCGAGCCATGCGTGCCCGCCGTCATGCCGCGCGCTGCCTCTTCCGTTGCGAGACAGGCGCCCACGGGAAAGCCGCCGCCCAGGGCCTTTGCAATGGCCATAATGTCCGGCGCGATGCCCGCAAGTTCATGCGCGAAGAGCTTGCCGGTACGGCCGACCCCCGTCTGAACTTCATCGAGAACAAGAAGAATGCCTGTCTCGTCGCAGAGCTCACGGATATTCCGCATCATTTCATTGGGGATCACGCGGATGCCGCCCTCGCCCTGTATCGGCTCGATCAGAATGCCTGCCGTCGCCGGACCGATCGCCGCCTTGAGGGCTTTCATGTCGCCGAAGGGCACTTGCGGGAACCCGAGCATCGCCGGACCGAAGCCTTCGAGATATTTCTTCTGGCCGCCGGCAGCGATGGTTGCCAGTGTGCGGCCGTGGAAGGCACCTTCCATGGTGATGAGTTCGTAGCGCTCGGGCGCGCCGCCTGCGGCGTGGTATTTGCGCGCCATCTTGATCGCGCATTCGAGAGCTTCCGCCCCTGAATTGGTGAAGAAGACAGTGTCGGCAAATGTCGCGTCGACAAGCGTACGGGCGAGTTTTTCCTGACCGGGAATGCGGTAGATGTTCGAGGTGTGCCAGACCTTCTGCGCCTGCTCCGTCAATGCGGCGACAAGACGGGGATGGGCATGGCCGAAAGCGTTGACGGCGATACCGGCACCGAAGTCGAGATAGCGCTCGCCCCTCGGCGTCACGAGGTAGGGGCCTTCGCCCCTTTCAAATTCAAGATCGGCCCGCGCATAGGTCGGCAGAACAGGCGTAATCACGGGAGTCAGTCCTTCTCATAAAATCCTGAGCAACGCTGTTCGCGGAATGACGGAGAGAATGCCGCGGGGTTTCCATGCGGCGGCGGGTCTCCGACGGTCCGGCGAGACAGCAGTTTCCTGCAAGGCCCAGGCACTCGTCGCGCCCCGGCCATCTCGCTATCAGCCTCGTCGTTTCCCGCACAGGATCATGACGATCACACCCTTTTTGCCCCTTTCGGGGGCTCCCCGCCGGTCCCTTGACCGGACGCCCAATAGAAAATGCCGCCTGCAAGGGGCGGCAGCTCGAGAAGCAGAGAAGTATTAGGGCGAGGAACCAAGTCTGTCAATCTCATGCACCCGCACCGATGCGGGCCTTACTTGAAGGCTGAGTTTGACCCTTTTCAGGCCTTCAGGCGATAGCCCGTGCGGAAAAGCGTGTGGCAAACCATCCAGAGCAGCGCGTTGATACCCACGACGATGGCGATGCCGGTTGCAATCGAACCGTCCGCATGGCCCGTGATGCCATAGCGGAAGCCGTCGATCAGATAGAAGACCGGATTCCACTTGGTCAGATTGTGGGCGAAGTCGGGCAGCTGCGTCACCGAATAGAAAGTACCCGACAGAAAAGTGAGCGGCAGAATGACGAAGTTCGTCACCGCCTGCAGATGGTCGAATTTTTCCGACCAGATGCCGCCCAGCATTCCCAGCAACGACAGCATCAGCGACGCGCCTACCGCATAAAAGACGATGGCCCAGATATGGGCGGTCCCCATATGCACGAAGGGAAGCATGGCAAGCGTCGTAACGCAGCCACAGACGATACCGCGCGTGACACCCGCCATCGCAATGCCGACATTCAGCTCTCCGGCTGAAAGCGGGGGCATGAGCACATCCACGATATTACCCTGGATTTTGGAAATCAGGATCGAGGAAGACGTGTTGGCGAAGGAATTCTGGATCATTGTCATCATGACGAGGCCAGGCGCCAGAAACTCGATAAAGGGGACGCCATGCACGTCGGGCCGGAACTTGCCGATGGCGAGTGCAAAAATCGCAAGATAGAGGAGCGTCGTCATGACCGGCGCCGCGACTGTCTGCGTCATTACCTTCCAGAAGCGGCGAACTTCCTTCACATAGAGCGTCCAGACGCCCAGCCAGTTGACTGCACCGAAGCGGCGTGTGCCTTCCTGCGGATAGGGAGTGAAGCTCATGGACTGTCTCGTTATCTGTTCGGCCTTTTCCGGCGGGGTGCCGAGGCATACGCCAGAGCGGCGCGACGGGCAATGAGGACGAGGCCCGTTATCGACAAACGGGCTTCTCCCATGTGAGGCCGCGAAAGCGCAGGCACAAGCGGGAAATGCCCCTGGCCTCGGCTCTTTTCTGTGGATAAGCCCCCTTCGGCCGTGCCTGCATGTTGCGATTTTGCCCCCGGATATTGTATATTCTTCGTTAATGCCTACGAAATCTAGTGGTGTCCGCAAGATTCCACATGTGCCGGATAGATGGCCGGTTTCGCAGGCGATGCCGGAATCAGGCGGAATTCCGGGCATCCAACCGGGCCGAAGAAGGCCCCGAAGGGGAAGGTAAGATCATGTGGACCGATGAACGCGTGGAACTGCTGAAGAAGCTCTGGGCTGAAGGCCTGAGCGCCAGCCAGGTTGCCAAGCAACTCGGCGGCGTGACCCGTAATGCCGTGATTGGCAAGGTGCATCGTCTGGGACTGTCCGGGCGCGCCATGCCGAGCCGTCCTGCCCGTACGCGGCCCCAAGCGCCCCGTACGCTTGTGCGCGGCCGCCCCGACCCGTTGACGGCGGAACCGCGCGAGGAAGAACAGGCGCAGAACCAGAGCGCAAAGAAAGCCGAATCCTCGCAGACCGAAGAGCGCGGTCTCGAACCCGCACAGCGAGCCACGGTGCTCACCCTGACCGAACATACCTGCAAATGGCCAATCGGCGATCCGGGCCGTCCGGGTTTCCATTTCTGCGGCCGCGGCGCCGAGCATGGCTCACCCTACTGCACCGAACATGCGCGGATGGCCTATCAGCCAGCACAGGCAAGGCGGAACCGAGAACGCGATCGCATGCGCAAGGAACGTCTGGTCAGCTGAAGCCGATCGATAAGGGCTTTTCGGGGGCGGACCGGGGGCACCCGAGGGGAAGGAACCGGCATCCACAGAATGTGGTTGCCGGTTTTCCTTTGTGTGAGGCCAGCACATAAACCCTTGCGGGACCGTCAGCTGTGGAATTGCTCGTCCAGCGAATAGCCCGCGGAGCGGACAGTGCGGATCGGATCTTTCTCACCCTTGATGCTGAGCGCCTTGCGAAGACGCCCAACGTGGACATCGACCGTGCGCGCCTCGACATAGACATCAGAACCCCAGACGGCATCAAGCAGCTGTTCGCGGCTGAAAACACGGCCCGGATACTGGATCAGGTGATCGAGGAGGCGATATTCCGTGGGCCCGAGACGCACCTCGCGGTCGCCACGCCGTACGCGATGCGCCGCCCTGTCGAGAACAATGTCGCCGAAGGTGACGAGATCCTCGGTGAGGGCGGGGCGTATGCGCCGCATCACCGCCCGGATGCGGGCAAGAAGCTCCGTCATCGAGAAAGGCTTTGTCACATAGTCATCCGCACCGATGTCGAGGCCGCGGATTCGATCCGTTTCCTCGCCGCGAGCGGTGATCATGATGATCGGGACATTACGGGTCTCCGCCCGGCCGCGAAGGCGCCGGCAGAGCTCGATGCCGGAGAGACCGGGCAACATCCAGTCCAACAGGATGAGATCCGGCGTCGTCTCGCGAATCATCAAATCCGCCTCCTCGCCGTCCGCAGCGGCGTGAACCCTGTAGCCTTCCTTGTCGAGGTTGTACTGGAGGAGCGTCAGCAGCGCCTCCTCGTCCTCGACGATCATTACGGTCGGTTTCATTCTGCGATCGAATTGACTGCGATTGGATGTTGTCGTTTCCGCATCGTCGGCAACGATCCGAATCTTTTCCACACTTTCCATTGAAGCCTGACCTTGTTCGCCGCGACGGGCAAGCGTTATTCCCATGGCGAAGACGCCTCCTCTAACTACCGGTCTCTACCGCTGTCGTGCTGGTCGTGTCGCTTTTCGGGCGCTCGTCGCTCACCCATTCGCCGGTGACGAGATAGCTGACCGTCTCGGCGATATTGGTTGCGTGGTCGCCAATCCGTTCGATGTTTTTCGCAACAAAAAGAAGATGCGTGGAAACCCCGATCGTCCGAGGGTCCTCCATCATGTAGGTAAGAAGTTCCCGAAAGACGGAGTTGTACATCGCGTCGATTTCTTCATCGTCGCGCCAGACCTCCATCGCGGCCTGCGCCTCACGGCTCGAATAGGCGTCGAGCACATGCTTGAGCTGGCGCTGGGCGAGACGGCCCATGCGGGAAATGCCCTGAATGAGACGGTTCGCGCCCTCGAAATCGTTCTGCAGAACAATGGCGCGCTTCGCAATGTTCTTTGCAAGATCGCCGATACGCTCCAGATCAATCGAAATCTTGATCGCCGCAATCGCTTCACGCAGATCCGTGGCCATCGGCTGGCGCAGCGCAATCATGCGAATGGCGTGCGCTTCGATTTCCGCCTCGAGCAAGTCGATACGCTGATCCTCAAGGATCGTACGCTCGGCAAGTTGCGTGTCGCGGCGAACGACGGCTTCGATAGCTGCGGAGAGCTGAGCTTCCGTGAGCCCGCCCATCTGGGCGATGTTCGCAGAGAGCGTATCGAGCTCTTCCTGGAAAGATTTAACCGTATGCTGGGTCACACCCAAATCTCCTTTGCTCGCATGGGAGCGGTCAGCCGAAGCGGCCGGTGATGTAATCCTGTGTGCGCTTGTCGGTCGGATTGGTGAACACCTTCTCCGTCTCGTCGACCTCGATCAGATTGCCGAGATGGAAGAATGCCGCCTTCTGCGACACGCGCGCCGCCTGCTGCATAGAATGCGTCACGATGACGATGGTGTAGTGCTGCCTGAGTTCGTCGATCAGCTCTTCGACCTTCGCCGTTGCAATCGGATCGAGAGCCGAACAAGGCTCGTCCATCAGGATGACATCGGGATTGACCGCGATGGCCCGGGCGATACAAAGCCGCTGTTGCTGACCACCCGAAAGCCCCGTACCGGGTTCGTTCAGACGGTCCTTGACCTCTTTCCAGAGACCCGCGCGAGAGAGACTCGTCTCGACGATCTCGTCCATCGCCGAACCGTTCTTCGCCACGCCATGAATACGCGGCCCATAGGCGATGTTGTCATAGATCGACTTTGGAAACGGGTTTGGCTTCTGAAACACCATCCCCACACGCGCGCGCAGAAGCACCGGGTCGATCTTCGGATCGTAGATGTCTGCCCCGTCGATCTCGATGGTGCCCGTTACCGTGCAGATATCGATTGTATCGTTCATGCGGTTGATACAACGCAGGAACGTGGACTTGCCACACCCGGAAGGCCCGATAAACGCCATGACCTGACGCGCGGGAATATCGATCGAGACGTCGAAGAGCGCCTGTTTTTCACCGTAGAAGACCGAGACGTTGGTTGCCGCGATCTTGGTTTCATGTCCGGCTTGCACGGACGCGGCCGCTTTCGCCAGCGCTCCCGCTTCTTCGGCTGTCTTGTTCATAATCATTCCTGACACTTCAGTGGCATCCAGGGTTGTCATGTCACCACCTTCTTTCAAAACGTTTGCGCATGTAAATCGCGATCGCGTTCATGCAAACAAGGAACCCGAGCAGAACGATGATGGCCGCCGAGGTGCGCGAGGTGAAACCGCGCTCCGGACTGTCGGCCCAGATGTAAATCTGGGTCGGCAAGGCGGTCGAGGGATTGAACATGCTGTCGGGCGCGGCCGTGATGAAGGCATTCATGCCGATCAGCAGCAGCGGCGCCGTTTCGCCGAGAGCCTGGGCCAGACCGATGATCGTGCCCGTCATGATGCCCGGCATGGCGAGAGGCAGCACATGATGGCCAACGGTCTGCATTCTCGATGCGCCGACACCGATGGCTGCCTCGCGGATCGACGGCGGCACGGCCTTCAGGGCGGCGCGCGTCGCGATGATGATGGTCGGCAGCGTCATCAGGGAGAGGACGAGACCACCGACAATGGGGGCCGAGCGCGGCATGCCGAAGAAATTGAGAAAGACGGCAAGACCGAGCAGGCCGAACACGATGGAAGGCACGGCGGCCAGATTGTTGATGTTGACCTCGATGAGGTCGGTCAGCCTGTTTTTTGGCGCGAACTCCTCCAGATAGACCGCAGCCGAGATGCCGACGGGGAAGCTCACGAGGAAACAGATAAGGAGCGCGTAGAAGGAGCCGACGAGCGCGCCCCATAATCCGGCAAGTTCGGGGAAGCGGCTATCGGCGTTGAAGATCATGCCCCAATTGAGCGGTGCGGAAATGCGGCCCTGTTCGACGAGACGATCGTACCAGCCGATCTGCATATCGCTGACGCGGCGATAGTCGGGAGGCAAATTACGATCAATGACGCCCTTATGAAGCTGATCGCCAATATCGGCCAGCGGAAAGGTCACATCAAATGTCCGCCCTATGAGCGAGGGATCGTCGACCACCTTGTCGCGCAGCGCATATTGACCGCCATTACTGAAGAGTTTGCGCAGTTCTCTTTTCTCGCGCGGCGTATCGACCCCGGGGAAGATGCGCATGATCGAGTCGTTCAGGATTCTCTGGTAGCTGCCGCCGCGCGGGTCCGATGGGTCGACAGCGCCTTCCGGCACCTCGACCTCGAGCGTCACCATCGTTTGCGTCACGGCAGGAGCGGCCGTGATCGCAATCGTTCCGACAAGCGTCGCCAGCATGCTCAGAGCAAAGACGATTGCCGCAATGCCATAGGCACGCAAGCGCTTGTCGGCAGAATGCCTGCGGCTCAGCTTTGCGTCAGGCTCATACCAGGCCCGGACCTTCGCTTTTCCGGATTGTGAGGTCGTATCACTCATAACGTTCCCGATAGCGCTTGACGACCTGGAGCGCGACGATATTGAGCGCCAGCGTCGAGATGAAAAGAACAAGTCCAAGTCCGAAGGCGGCCAGTGTTTTCGGACTGTCGAATTCCGTATCGCCGATGAGAAGTGTCACAATCTGCACAGTGACGGTCGTAACCCCTTCGAGAGGGTTCGCCGTCAGCGTGGCAGTGAGGCCCGCCGCCATGACCACGATCATTGTCTCGCCGATAGCGCGGCTGACGGCCAGCAGTACACCGCCGACGATGCCCGGCAGCGCAGCGGGCAGCAGCACCTGGCGAATGGTTTCCGCCCTGGTCGCGCCGAGTGCGTAAGCGCCGTCGCGCATCGACTGCGGCACGGCGGAAATCGCGTCGTCCGAGAAGGAGGAAATGAAGGGGATGATCATGATGCCCATGACGCCACCGGCCGCGAGCGCACTGTTTGAGGCGACATCGAGCCCCATCGACGTCCCGAACTCGCGGATGAAGGGCGCGACCGTCAGTACCGCGAAGAAGCCGTAGACGATAGTCGGGATACCGGCGAGAATTTCGAGGAGCGGTTTCACTACCGAGCGAACCCGCTTGTCGGCATATTCGACAAGATAGATCGCCGAGAAGAGCCCGGCCGGCAGCGCCACGAACATTGCGATTGCACTGATGAAGATGGTGCCCCAGAAAACCGGCACCGCACCGAAGGCGCCAGCGGCGGCCACCTGATCGGCACGGATGGGCGTTTGCGGGCTCCAGTTCATACCGAACAGGAATTCGAACACCGATACCCTGCTGAAGAAAGCAAAGCTTTCAATGACGAGCGACAGGATGATGCCGAGCGTCGTCAGAATTGCGAGAATGGAGCAGATGATAAGCAGCCAGCGCAGGATATCGTCCACGCGGTTGCGGGCACGAAAGTCGGGCGAGAGACGGGCCCGCGCGAAGGCGATGCTGCCCACGGCAACCGCCAGGGCGCAGACGACCAGCGCGAGCGACGCCATGCTCTGCAGGGATTTATAGTGCTCGGCGGCTTCGATGACCGCCGGCTCTGGCGTTCCGAAAACACGGCCTGCGGCGAGGTTCTTGATTTCACCGAGAACAAGAGAAACGCGCGCGGCCGAGACACC
>Ga0114898_1000909_pt1 | contig 19561 bp, 19 predicted proteins | sample Malvired_Geostar_FD_83496 | JGI IMG/M metagenome (GOLD analysis project Ga0114898, IMG submission 83496) | Marine viral communities from the Global Malaspina Expedition - Malaspina viral metaG DeepMed_Geostar | ecosystem: Environmental > Aquatic > Marine > Oceanic | place: Mediterranean Sea... | reverse complement strand
GCCGCCGTGGCCGCGGCCTCGAAGTCGAGATGGGGCTGGAAGCCTTGCCCGCTCATCAGCCGCCGTCGAAGGCCGCCTCGAACCGGGCGCGGGCCTCGGCGAGGTCGATGGGTTCAGGTCGCCTGGCCAGGCGACCGAGGGCGGCCTCGGCCCGGCGCCGCGCCTTGCCCGAGAGCTTGCCGCAGGCCTCGGCGATGGGCGCCATCTCGGCCATGTCGCCATTGCAGTGAAGGACCACGTCGCAGCCGGCCGCCAGCGAGGCGCGGGTCCGGTCCTTGAAATCCCCCGACAGGGCCTTCATCGACAGGTCGTCGCTCATCAGCAGGCCCTGGAAGCCGATGGACTCGCGAATGACGTGCTTGATCGCCTTGCGGGAGGTGGTGGCCGGCCGCTTGGCGTCGATGGCCGAATAGACCACGTGGGCGGTCATCGCCATGGGCATGTCCGACAGGATGCGGAAGGGCTCGAAGTCCACCGCCTCAAGCTCCGCAAGGGGCGAATCCACCACCGGCAGGTCCAGGTGGCTGTCAGCCGTGGCGCGGCCGTGGCCGGGGATATGCTTGATGATCGGCAGGACGCCGCCGGCGATCAGCCCCTCGGCCGCGGCCCGACCCAGCAGGGCGACCTCTTCGACGGTCGCTCCATAGGCGCGATCGCCGATGACGTCATGGGCGCCGGCCTGGGGCACGTCCAGCACCGGCACGCAATCGGCGTTGATCCCCAGTTCGGCTAGGTCGTGGGCCATCAGCCGGGCGCCCAGGCGGGTGATTTCCCGACGCAGCAGCGGATCGTTGCCGGCCAGATCGCCATAGGCGCGGCCAGGCGGATAGACCGGCCAGTGGGGCGGGCCCAGACGCTGGACGCGGCCGCCCTCCTGATCGATCAGGACCGGCGCGTCGTCGCGGCCGACGGTCTCGCGCAGCGCGTCCACCAGCCGCCGGACCTGGGCGGGACTGTCCACATTGCGCTTGAACAGGATGAAGCCCCACGGCTTCACATCGGCGAAGAAAGCCGCCTCGTCGGCGGTCAGCTCCAGGCCCGCGCAGCCGAAGATGCAGGCGCGGATGCTCACCGGACGAAACAGCTGCGGCCGGCCGCCTTCAGGCGGTCGCAGAAGGCCGTGGCCTCAGCGCGGGAGGAAAAGCCGGTGACATAGCCACGATAGAGGGTCTTGCCGTTGCTCTCCACCGGCTCGACCCGCTTGCCCTTGCCGGCGGCGGAGTCCGGCAGGGCTCGCATGGCGTCGCTCCAGCCGGCGTCGGCCAGGGCTTCGGACGAGAAGGCTCCGACCTGGACCATGGCGCCGCCCGAGGCCACGGCCGCAGGCGTCGGGGCGGGCTTGGGCGCGGGGGTTCCAGGTTCCGGAGCCTTGGCGGCCGGCTTCGGCGCAGGCTGGGGCGCCGGTTGGGCCGGGGCGGCAGGCTGGCTGGAAATGGGCGCCGAGGGACGCAGGTCGGGCGCAGGGCGAGCCTGGGGCTCCTCCGGCGGCGGCACGAAGTTCGGTTCGGCGGGCGCTGGCGCGCCATCCTCCGACCGATAAATCTGCAGCCCCGTGGCGGGATCGACCGGCTGATCCTCCGGCGAAGGCGCGGTCTTCATCTCGCCCACGGGCGTTCCCACCGTTTGCGGCGGCTCGCCGGCCTCGCGGGCGCCGGAGCGATAGATCAGCACGACGGCGATCACCAGCACCACCAGGACGACGGCGCTGATCATCAGCATCATCGGCGCCGGGCGCGCGCCGCGCACGGGCTGGCGGGCGTCGAACGACAGCGGCGCGTCGGTCGGGGGCGTATAGGCGCCGCGATCATGGTCGGACATCGCGAAGGCTCCGCGGGAAAACAGGTCTCTGGCGCCGGCCGAGCGAATCGGTCGGCGCCTTTGGGGAAGTCTATCGAAGGCGCGCGGCCGATGGGCCAGTTCTGCGCGCTAATTCCAGACGTCGAGGTGGAAAAGCCGGCGGTGCTCCTCGATCGCATAGCGGTCGGTCATGCCGGCGATATAGTCGCACACTACCCGCGCCCGGCCAGCCTCGTCGCGGTCCTTGGACCGGGCGAACCATTCGGTAGGCAGCACGTCCGGCTCCTGCATGAAGAGGCCGAACATCTCGGCCAGAATGCGGCGCGCCTGGCTGCGGGTGCGGTTGACCCTCCAGTGGCGATACATCCGCTCCATCAGGAAGGCCCGCAGCTGCGACAGGTCCTCCACCATGTCCGGCGAAAAGGCCACCAGGGCGCCGCCCATCATCCGCACGTCCTCCGGAGAGGCCAGGCCATGGCGCTCGGCCCGGCGGCGGGTCTCGGCCAGCACGTCATCGACCATGGCTCCGATCATCCGCCGGACGGCCTCCAGGCGGGTGATGCCCGGGTCCAGGTCGGGATAGTCGAGGAAGACCTGATGCAGGATCGGCCCGATCAGGGGCACGTCCAGCAGTTCCTTCAGGTGGAACAGCCCCGCCTGCACGCCATCATCCACATCGTGATTGTTGTAGGCGATGTCGTCGGCGAGCGCCGCCACCTGGGCCTCGGCCGACGCCCAGGTCGAGAGGCGCAGGTCGTACTGGCTGTCGAACTCGCCGATGGCGCTCCAGGACGGGCGGTCGAGCTTGGAGGCCACTGGGCCGTTATGCTTGATCACCCCTTCCAGGGTCTCCCAGGTGAGGTTCAGCCCCTCGAACAGCGGATAGCGCCGCTCCAGCTTGGTCACGACCCGGAAGGTCTGGACGTTGTGGTCGAAGCCGCCATAGGCCTCGGTCAGCTCCTGAAGCTCGTCCTCGCCGGCGTGGCCGAAGGGCGGATGCCCCAGGTCGTGGGCCAGGGCGATGGTCTCTGCCAGGTCCACATCCAGCCCAAGTGCGGCAGCCAGGGACCGGGCGATCTGGGCGACTTCCAGCGAGTGGGTCAGGCGGGTGCGGAAGTGGTCGCCCTCGTGGGCCACGAAGACCTGGGTCTTCTCCTTCAGCCGCCGGAAGGCCGTGCAGTGAATGATGCGGTCGCGGTCGCGGGCGAAGGGCGTGCGGGTGGCGCTTTCGGCCTCCTCGAACTTGCGCCCACGGGAGGCGGCAGGGTCTTCGGCATAGGCGACACGGTACGGTAAGGAAGCGGCCATCAATGCCTTCTTTGATCGGGCCTCTTGGTCGAAGCCGCTAGAGCCCTCATATAGTTCAAGTCACGTGTTGAATAACAGGTCATGAGCACAGTCGATCTTACCCTCTCCGCCGCGGCCGCAAACCGGCTCAAGGCGATCAGCCAGACCGAAGGCAGGCCGATCATGCTGCGCGTCGCGGTCGAAGGCGGCGGCTGCTCGGGATTCCAGTATCAGCTCGACCTGGTGGACGCCGCTGAGCCTGACGATCTGCGCATCGAACGTGATGGCGCCGCCGCCCTGGTCGACGAGATGTCCCTGATCATGCTCAAGGGCTCGGAGATCGACTTCGTCGATGAGCTGGTGGGCGCGGAGTTCAAGATCCGCAATCCGAACGCCAAGTCCAGCTGCGGCTGCGGCGTCAGCTTCTCGATCTGAAGCGACGCCCAAGGCCATTGAGCCTGGGCCACGACGCCTCTAGCTTCGCGCCTCGCCTGCCCTCTGGAGACCGCGATGCGCCTGGCCACCTGGAACGTGAACTCCGTCAATGCGCGGATCGAGACGGTGGTCCGCTGGTTCGAAGAGGCCCAGCCCGACGTCGCCTGCCTGCAGGAAATCAAGTGCGTCGACGAGAAGTTTCCGGCCGAAGCCTTTGAACGCCTTGGCTATAATGTCGAGGTCCACGGACAGAAGACCTATAACGGCGTCGCCCTCCTCTCCAAGACCCCGCTGGAGGATGTGCAGCGCGGCCTGCCCGGCGACGAGAGCGACGAGCAGGCGCGCTATATCGAGGCGGTGGTCTCTGGCCCCCGGCCCGTGCGGGTGGCCTCGATCTACCTGCCCAATGGCAATCCGGCGACCACCGAGAAGTACGACTACAAGCTCGGCTGGATGGGCCGGCTTCACCGGCATGCCCAGGATCTGCTGACCCTGGAGGAGCCCCTGGCCCTGATGGGCGACTACAATGTCATCCCCGAGCCGCGCGACGCCGAGCACCCCGAGCGCTGGACTGACGACGCCCTGTTCCTGCCACGCACCCGGGAAGCCTTCCGGGCGATGAAGTGGCTGGGGTTCGCCGACGCCTATCTGCAGGCCGATGGCGCGCCCGGCGCCTACACGTTTTGGGACTATCAGGCCGGCGCCTGGCAGCGGAACCACGGCATCCGCATCGACCACGCCCTGCTGTCGCCCCAGGCCGCCGACGTTCTGCGAGGGTGCGAGATTCACCGGGATGTCCGGGGCTGGGAAAAGCCTTCGGACCACGTGCCCCTGGTGATCGAGCTCGACCTCTAAGCGGCTTCTCGGCTGCGGCGAACGGGGTTAGGTTTTCGCCCATGGACGAAACGGCGCGCCTCCTTCTGTGGCTGGCCCTGGCGGGTACGGCGGTGACCTTCGCCGGCAGCGCCGCCATATGGTTCATGGACGAGGAGCGGCGCATTCGCCGGGCCTTTCGCCACGTCCTGAAACTGCCTGCCGACGCGGTGATCGTCGCCAATGGTCGAGGGGTCGGGTTCAACTTCGCCCGCAACCTGGCCGCCGTGGCCTGGGACCAGGGCGCCTGGTGCCTGGTCTACCGGATCGATGAACTGGTCGGCGCCGAGCTGATTGTCGACGGCGAGGTTCGCGCCCGGGCCTATCGCGGCGAGCCGCGCCGCGCCCTGGAACGGACGACCCCGGGCGCTGGCCAGATCACCCTGAGACTGGTCTTCGACGATGCCCGCTATCCCGATTTCGAGATCGCCATGTGGTCGCCGGGCGACGAGGCCCGCAGGCGCGCGCCCTCACCGGCAGAGGCCATCCAGGAAGCCAATCGCTGGATCGCCCGGGTGGAGGCCATCCTGCGTCGCGCCGCGCCCCCTCGGCCGGCCGCCCCGCCGCCGCCGCAGGCTCAGGCCCAGCCGCCACGGGTCGCGCCGCCGACGAATGATGCTCCGCCCTGGGACGATGAGGCTGAGCCGCCTCCCCGCCCCGCCGCCGCGGCACGGCGCGAACCGCCGCGGGAGCCCCGGACCCGGGACCTGTTCGAGGGCGACGAGGACGAAGCCTTTACTTGACGCTGTAAATCTATGCGCGGATGCTGGGCGCCGAATTTGGGAACGCCAGATGATCCAGCTGACCGCCGCCGCCGCCTTCTTCGTCATGATCCATCTTTTGATCTCAGGGACCAGCGTCCGTGACGGCGTGGTCCGCCGGATCGGCGAAGGCCCCTATATGGCCCTGTTCTCGCTGCTGTCCGTCGCCGGGCTGACCTGGATGATCATGGCCTATGGCCAGGCCCGCGGTGAGGTGTGGAACACGGTCTACTGGGGCGTCGGCCCGGCCACCCGCCACACCCAGATCCTGCTGCAGCTCATCGCCGTCTTTTTCATCGTCATCGGGTTGACCACGCCCAATCCCACCAGCGTCAAGCAGGAGGGCGTGCTGGAGCGGGAAGACGCGGTGAAAGGCATGCTGCGGATCACCCGGCACCCCTTCCTCTGGGGCGTCGCCCTGTGGGCGAGCGGCCATCTGATCGTCAACGGCGATCGCGCCAGCATGACCCTGTTCGGCACACTGCTGGTCCTGGCCCTGGCCGGAACCACCAGTATCGACGCCAAGCGCCGCCGCGCCCTGGGGCCAAAGTGGGAGGCCTTCGCCCAACAGACCTCGAACATCCCCTTCGCCGCCATTCTGGCGCAGCGCCAGTCCCTGAAACTGGGCGAGATCGGCCTGTGGCGCCCCTTGGTCGCGTTGGCGATCTATGTCGGCCTGCTGCTAGGCCACCCCTATCTGTTCGGGGTCGCCGCCCTGCCCTGAAGCGGTTGAACCCCGCGCCGCCGCGATCCAAAATAGCCGCCTGATTTGGGTTGGAGGCGAGAATGCGGAACCTGGTCCTGGCGAGCTTCGCCGCAATGTTGATCGCCAGCGGCGCCCAGGCTCAGGGCCTGCGCCTCCACAACCCCGCCGACACCGACCGGGATGGCGTCGTCACCGACGCCGAACGCGCCGCCCATGCGGCGGAAAAGGGCGACGCAGCCCCCTGGGACCAGCCCAGCGCCTTCTCAGTGACCGCCCCGCCGAGCGCCGGCGGCCCGTCCATAACGCTCGGCGAGCCGCCGGCCGGCGCGCCGTCTCCCGCCAGGCTTGAGGACCGCGCGGTTCAGGCCAGCGGCTTCGAGGAATACATCAACGCCGAAGCCGACCGGAAACTGCGCGACTGATCTGATCAGGCCGGCTCGGCCAGGGCGAAGTCCAGGGCCGCGTTCACATGGGCCAGGGCCGAATCGACCACCGGCAGGCCCACGCCATCGGCCTCCAGCAGCAGGCCAAGTTCCGTGCAGCCGAAGATGACGCTGTCGGCGCCCTCGGCGCGGCCGCGCTCGATGATCGCCATGACCGCTGTGCGCGAACCGACATCGATCACGCCCTGGCACAGCTCATCATAGATGATGGCGTGCAGCCGCTCCCGCGCGCCCTCGCCTGGGATCATGGGGTCGAGGCCAAAGCTCTCCAGACGATCGCGATAGAAGGCCTCCTCCATGGTGAAGCGCGTGGCCAGCAGCAGGGGACGTTTCAGGCCCTGATCCACCAGCGCCTGCGCCGTGGCGTCGCCGATATGGATCAACGGCACGGAGATGGCCGCAGCCACATCGTCGGCCACCAGATGCATGGTGTTGGCGCAGATCAGCACCGCCTCGGCGCCGGCCCGCTCCAGCACATGGGCCGCCTGGGCCAGTCGGGCGCCGGCGGTCGCCCAGTCGCCGGCCGCCTGCATCTGGGCGATCGGCGCGAAGTCCACTGACCAGAGCAGCAGCTCGGCCGAGTGAAGCCCGCCTAGCCGGGCGCGGACACCCTGGTTGAGGAGCTGATAATAGGTGGTCGTGCTTTCGGCGCTCATGCCGCCGATCAGGCCCAGACGCCGCATACTCTCGAAAACCCCTCAAGCCCCAGTGGCGAAGGCGCCCTCCCTAGACCCTCGCGAGGGGAGTCGCCAAGGGCGGCCGCCTCCATCTCAGGCCCGGCTGAGGACCTGCAGCGCCTGCGCAAGCCGATCGACCTCCGCCGGACGGGTGAACAGGCTGACCGTGGCCCGCACGCACGAGCCGCTGGCCAGGCCATGCCGGGCGACCGTGAAAATCCCGAAGCGCTCCAACAGGATTCTGGCCAGCTCGGCGTTCTCCGCCGGCGTCGTCCGCCCCGCCAGGCGGAAGGCGCCCAGGGCCGAGCCGAGCCGATCATCCTCCGGCGTGAGGAGCTGCACGCCCTGAACGCTGCGCAGGGGTTCGGTCCAGCGACGCCGCAGATAGGTCAGCCGCGCGGCCTTGGCCGGCGTTCCGATGGACTCGTGAAAGTCGAGCGCATCCTCCATGGCCAGATAGGCGGCCATGTTGGCGGTGCCGGTATGGACCCGCAGGCGCACGTCGCCCGGCCGGTGGTCGTCGGCGCCCATGAACGGATCGATGTCAGGAATACGGGGCTTGGCGATGTAGAGCACGCCCACGCCGATAGGCGCGCCGATCCACTTGTGGCCGTTCAGCCCCACGAAATCCGCGCCGAGATCTGGCAGATTCGTCTCGACCTGACCCCAGGCATGGGCGGAATCCAGGATCACATCCACACCACGGGCGCGGGCCAGGGCGGTGATCTCCGCCACGGGCAGATGCAGGCCATTGCGATGGCTGACCTGGGTCAGCAGCATCAGTCGGACCTTGGGGTTGGCCTCCAGGGCTTCGGCATAGGTGTCGATCAGACCTTGGCGGGTGGCCGGTTCGGGCAGGCCGATACGGACCAGCTCGGCCCCGCGCCGATCGCGCAGCCAGGCCATGGCGCTCTGCATGGAGTCATAGTCGAGATCGGCGATGAGGACCTGGTCCCCCGCCGCCAGGCGGTTGTAGCCGCCAATCAAGGCCTGCAAGGCCTCGGTGGCGCCCCGGGTGAAGGCGATCTCCTCTGGCGTCGCGCCCAGATTGGCCGCGACCCGCGCCCGGACACGGGCCAAATCCGCCCCATATTCCCGGCGCGAATAGTAGGAGTTGCGGCGATTGACCATCGCCTGGTGGCGCTCATAGGCCGCCAGCACCGGCCGGGACATCACGCCCCAGTTGCCGTTCTCCAGCTGGATGACTTCGGAGGTGAGGCCGTACTGGGCGGCGATCCCCGCCCAGTACGTCTCATTGGCGGCCTGAGTCCCCACCGCCGCGGGCTGAGCCGCTACGCTCCCTGAGCCTGCGCCCAGGGCCAGTCCGGCGGCGACGACGCCGCGACGGGTGAGGTTCGTCATGGCCGGCGTCCCTAGAAGGTGGTGTCGAGGCGCAGATAGTACATCGCCCCATTGGTGTCGTAGGGCGAGTTCCGCGAGTAGACGAGCCCGCGGCTGGCCTGGAACACGGCCTCGTCGGGATAGGAGTCGAGCACGTTCTCGGCCCCGATCCGGATGGTGACGAACTCCGACGGGGCGTAGCTCAACGCTAGGTCGAAGAAGGTCATCGCCCCGAAGTCCTGGAAGATGTCGCCGGTGGCGTTGCCGGTGGAGTCCGTCCAGGAGCCGTAGTAGCGCATCCGGCCCAGGACCTCGAAGGGCCCGACGCCGTAGGTGGCCGAGGCGGTCGCATTGTGCTGCGGCCGGGACTCCTCGAACAGGCGCTGCTGGGTCGGATTGGCGGCGATGGAGCCCGCCGTGACCTGGGTCTCATTGTAGTTGTAAGCGCCGGTCAGATTGAGCCGGCCCGGCCCGAGGTCGCGGTCATAGGTGGTGGTCACATCGACGCCGCGGGTGCGGGTGTCGAAGTCGTTGGCGAACCAGCTGATGCGGGTGAAGGCCGAGGCGCCGGGCACGCCGGCGGCCACCAGCTGTGCGCGGATGGCCGGCGTGACGGTGATCCCCGCCGAGGACGAGAAGCGGTCGCTGACATCGATCTGGTAGGCGTCGATGGAGCCGGAGAAACCGATGTCCGTGCGCCAGGTCAGGCCCGCGGTGATGGTCTCGGAGGTTTCCGGCTCCAGAGGCTCGGCGCCCAGGAACGCCGCCACCGGATTGGTCGGCGACAGCCGGCCAGAGGTGAAGAGCTGCAGGGTCACCGTGTCCAACCCTTGCGAGGTGCTGGTGGAGTTCAGCTGGCCAGGCGTGGGGGCGCGGAAGCCGCTGGACCAGGCGCCGCGCAGGGCCAGATTGTCGGTCAGGGCGTAGCGGCTGGCGATCTTGCCGTTCACCGTATCGCCGAACTCCGAGAAGTCCTCATAGCGAAGCGCGCCGCCCAGGCTCCAGGCGTCGGTCAGCTGGGCCTCGACATCCACATAGGCGGCGTAGCTCTCCTGCTCCCATTCGCCGGCCTGGATGTCGCTGAAGCCTGGGAAGCCGTTGGAGGCCGGGGCCAGACCAAAGGCGGCGCCGGGGCCAACCGCGTAGGACTCAGGGTCGCCGGGGCGGATCGCATAGGTCTCCACGCGACGCTCGGCGCCGAAGGCGAGGTTCAGCGGCGCAGCCAGGGCGCCGATGTCCAGGCGGTAGACCGCATCGGCGTTCAGGTTGAATTCCGACTGCACCAGCCGGCCCAGATCGAAATCGGTGGGGCTGTTGGGGCCGAGCGAGGCGTTGATGGTGTTGTTCAGGAAGAAGGCCGTGTCGTTGCGCCCATAGGACGCGCTCAGGTCCCAGGTGAAGTCACCCGTCACGTCCCGGAAGCCGGCCAGGGTTTGATAGTCCTCGGACTCGACGCCCTCGATGGGGGTGAAGCCGGTGGGATAGATGCTGCGCAGATCGAAGCCCGGGAAGGCCGCGGTGACGCGATAGATGCCGGGATTAGTCGCCGGGTTGCGCCAGTTGATGTCGTTGACGCCCTCAGTCTCGGTATAGGTGACAAAGCCATAGAACTCGCCGGCCGCGCCGGTATCGACCACCGTATTGAGCCCGAGCGCACGGGTCTCCAGGTCGGGATTGCCCCAACGCTGGACGGGATCGGGGACCTCCAAGGTCGGGTTGGCCGCCTGGAAGTCGATGGCGTCCTGCCGCTGACGGGTGCGCGAGGTGGCCTCGGCGTCCGACCATTCAGCGGTCAGGTTGAAGTTGGCCGAACCGATCTCGACGCCGGCCTGCACGCCAGCGCGATAGGTCACGCCGTCGCCTTCGGAGAACTGCCCGGCCTGGGCGAAGCCCCGCACGCCCGGCTGGTCATTGAGGATGATGTTGATGACGCCAGCGATGGCGTCAGAGCCGTATTGGGCCGAGGCACCGTCCCGCAGGACCTCGATCCGCTTCACCGCATAGGAGGGGATCTGCGCCAGGTCAGCGCCCTGGGCGCCGCGGGATCCCAGAAAGGCCGAACGGTGGAAACGCTTGCCGTTCACCAGGACCAGGGTCTGGTCGGGCGACAGGCTGCGCAAGGTGGCGGGCCGCACGAACTGCAGGCCATCGGAGGTCGGCAGGCGCTGCACGATGAAGGAGGGGATCTGCTGCGCCAGGTTCTCGCCGAGCTGGGCGGTGGCCGAAGCCTGGATCATCTCTTCAGACAGGACATCAACCGGGGCGAGGGTCTCGAACTGGGTTCGCCCCAGCTCCCGCGTGCCCGTGACGATGACCTCGTCGACGGTAGCGGCGTCTTCGGCCTGGGCTTGGCCGCCCAGGGCGCCGATTGCCATGGTGATCGCGACCGTCGCGTACAGTCTGCGCTTCAGACCCAGATGATGCATTGTTTATCCCCGATTCCAGGTCGAGTTTTCTCGACGGCGCCGCTCTGGACCCGGGGGATGACAGCCCCGCGACGGGGCGATGAAGTTTTCTGGAGTCGAGGTAACGGGGACAGGCGAACCCGTCCCCGACGTGTCTAGAGGGCGGCTTCGACAGCGCCGACAACCTCAGGATCCATGGGCTCGGTGCGAGGCCCGAAGGCGCGGATCAGGCGCCCATCCTTGCCCACCAGAATCTTGTGGAAATTCCAGGCCGGGTCGGCGGACTCGCCCAGCTCGGCCTTGGCCCATTGATAGAAGGGATGGGCCGTCTCGCCCTTCACGTCGGTCTTGGCCGTCAGGGGGAAGTCGACGCCAAAGGTGGTGGCGCAGAACTCGGCGATCTCGGACTCGGTCCCAGGCTCCTGGCCGGCGAACTGGTTGGACGGCACGCCCAGCACCACCAGACCCTTGTCGCGATAGTCGCCATAGAGCTTCTCCAGCCCCTCATATTGCGGCGTCAGGCCACACTTGGAGGCGGTGTTGACCACCAGGACGACCTTGTCCTTGAACGTGGTCAGGGGCAGCTCGCCCCCCTCGATGGCGTGGAATGAGAAATCGTAGGCGTCGGCCATTTGGCTCTCCTGCAAATCCAGGCCGCCAGTCTAGCGCATCAGGACGCCCCGTTCGGCTATTTCCCGCCGGTGTCCGCCAGCCCCTGCTCGACGGCCAGGGCCAGATCGAGGGCGGCGATCGCCTCGCCAGCGGTCACCACCGGACGTGGCGCCTCGCCCCGCACGGCGGCGAGGAAGGCCTCGATACTGGCGCCCAGGGTGTCCTTGGCCGCCGGGGTCTCGGCGAAGTCGGGGTTCAGGGCGAAGCCGGTCGTGTTGCGAAAGTCGCGGGTGAGGAAGTCGATCTCCAGTTCGCCGGACGGATAGACCAGCTTCATGGTCCGCTTACGGGCCTCGGCCACCCGGGAGACGTCGAAGAGCGCCGTGAAGCCATCGTCGAAGGTGACCTCGCTGCGGGCGACGTCCCAGGATTCGCTGTGCAGGATGGCGCCCTCGCCCTCGGCGGTCACCGGCGCGGCCTTGGACAGCGCCAGCGCCAGGTCCAGGTCGTGGATCATCAGGTCCAGCACCACAGACACATCCAGGCTCCGCTCCGAGGGCGTGCCGTGGCGCACCGCTTCCAGTCTCAGCGGCTGGGCGGGGATGTCGAACAGGCCCATCACCTGGAACAGCACCCGCTCCTGATGGCCGCAGGCGACCACCAGATTGCGGCGGGCGGCCTCGGCGGCCATGGCCTCGGCCTGGGCGACATCGACGCCGATGGGCTTTTCCACATAGACGGACTTGCCGGCCTTGATCGCCGCCAGGGCCTGCTCGGTGTGCCAGGGGGCGGGCGAGGCCACCGTCACCACGTCCACGGCCTCCAGGAAGGCGTCGAGCTCAGTGAAGGCGCGGCCGCCCAGGGGCATGGCCAGGGCCGCGCCTCGCTCCGGATGAGGATCGAGCACGGCGGCCAGGGCGACGCCGGGCAGGCGGGCATATTGCCGGGCGTGATAGGTCCCGAAGACGCCGGCGCCTATGACGCCGCCTCGCAGGGTCTCGCTCATATCAACTCCCGGCATTGCATAGCCGGCCGCCTACCATGATCCGCGAGGCGGACGCCACAGTCAGGCGGCGCGCCGGGGGGTCTACGCCTAGCGCGCCGAGAGTTCCGTCAGCACCGGCATGGGCTCGGCGGCCTGATACTTGAACGCCACCCGTGAGCCGGGCTCCAGGGGCGCTTCGGCCAGGACGGTGGCGTAGGCGCGGAATTCGGTGCGGCCCGCGGCAAGACCGCCCTCGACCGCCTCATGATCGATGGCCGCCGTCCGGCCTTCGAGGGAGGACAGCACGCCGACGCCGCTCAGTTCCGGACCGGTGGGAACCGCTTCGACCTCAGCGCCTGGGGCGGCTGCGGTGTTGGCGGTGTCGGACGACTGGCCGCAGGCGGCGAGCGCCAGGGTGGCGGCCAGGGCGGCGAACAGGACTGCTCTCATCGGGGATTCTCCGGAACCGAACGAAGGCGCACCATAGCCATCTTGTGTGTCTTGTGAACGACCACGCCATTGGCCGGTCCCGGCGGAGGGTCTACAAGCGACGAAGTTCCCTCCCACACCCGCCGGAGCCATGCCGTGTCGCGCCTCTTCAGCGCCTATCTGATCGTTGACTGGAGCGCGGCGGCCAAGCCGGGCACGGGGACCGACTCCGTCTGGATCGGCGTGCTCAAGCGCGACGTGCGCTTCCGCATGTCGTTCGAGTCGCACAATCCCTCCACCCGCGGCGAGGCCGAAAAGCTGCTGGGGACGATCCTTGATGATCTGAAGAAGCGGGGCGAGCGCGCCCTGGTCGGCTTCGACTTTCCCTTGGGATTCCCCCGGGGTTTCGCCGCCGGCCTGAACCTGGCCGGCGATCCGCCGTGGCCGGCGGTCTGGACCCAGATCGACAAGATGGTGAAGGACAAGGCCGACAACACCAACAACCGCTTCGGCGTCGGCTCGGAGCTGAACCGGCGGCTGACCGGCGGTCCCTTCCCCTTCTGGGGCTGTCCGCCCAAGGACGCGCTGACCACCCTGCAGCCCAAGCGCACCCGGGCCCACGGCCCTGGCGACCTGCCGGAGTTTCGCCATGCCGATGTGGCCGCCAAGGGCGCCGCCTCGATCTGGAAGCTCTATTACAACGGCTCTGTCGGCGGGCAGGCCCTGCTGGGCATCCCTGCGGTCCGGCGTCTGAAGGCCGCCCGCGGCGAGGCCGTGCGCCTCTGGCCGTTCGAAACCGGCTTCAAGGCCCTCACTGCGGCCGACCTCGACGGGGTCGAGGCGGTGGTGGCCGAGATCTATCCATCCCTGCTGAACATCAAGGCCCCGCCCGGCGAGGTGAAGGACCTGGTGCAGGTGCGCGAGACGGCCGAGCATTTCGCCCGCCTGGATGAGGCCGGCAAGCTGGCCGAGCTGTTCGCCGCCCCGCCCGGGGTGGACGAGGCGGTGCTGGCCGACGCCGAGCGCGAAGAAGGCTGGATCCTGGGCGCCGGGCGCTGAGCCTCTAAAGCGGTCGGAGCGACAATCGCCAGAACCGCCAGCCCAGCAGGCCGGCTGAAATCAGGCTGGCGACGATCACGGCCCAGACCAGACCCGTCACCCCCATCCCCATGGGCAGGGCCAGCCACCAGGCCAGCGGCATCATGATGAGCACATAGCTGGTCAGGTGGGTGAAGGTGGGCAGCCACACATCTCCCCGCGCCCGCAGCGCCTGGGCGATCACCACCTGCAGGCCGTCCGCCACCAGGAAGAGGCAGGACAGAGCCAGGGCTGCGGCGGCCACAGCGATCACCTGCGGATCGGTGGTGTAGGCCGCCGCGATCCAAGGGGCGGCCGGCCAGATCACCAGGGAGACGATGACCCCGAAGGCGGCGGTGACGCCAAAGCCGATCAGGCCGGCGCGGACGACTCCGTCCCGCTGCCGGGCGCCATAGGCGCTGCTGACCAGGACCGCCGTGGCGGCGGCCAGGCCGAGGGGAACCATGAAGACCAGAGAGATCACGTTCAGCACGACGGTCCAGGCGGCCAGTGCCAGCACGCCGATCCAGCCGGCCACGACGTTGAGCGAGGCGAAGGCGGCCACCTCGAAGAAGTTGGACGCGCCGGCCCCATAGCCGACCTTGCGCTGCTCAGCCTCAGCCAGTCGATCGCGACGCGGCTTGGCGAATACGCCCAGAGCGCGGGCGTCGCGCATCAGGGCGATATAGGCCAGGAGGCTGATCATCAGGAAGGCGCGCGCGGCGAAGGTGGCCCAAGCCGCGCCCGTGGCGCCCAGGGCCGGGAGGTCAAAGGCGCCGGGCACCAGCAGCAGCAGGAAGGCCAGGTTGACGGCGTTGGCCGCCCACATCAGCAGCATGGCCGGGACCGGTCGCGACAGCCCCTCCAGCCAGAAGCTGGCGGCGCAGGAGATCACATAGGTCGGCAGGGACAGGGCGAAGACGATCACCGGCCAGGCCGCGCCCGAGGCAAGGGACGGCTCGAGGCCAAGGTGGGCTAGGCCGAGCGGCCCGAGACCGGCCAGCACCACCATGCTGATCAGGCCGATCCACAACCCATAGACGAGACCGCGGCGCAGGACCGCGCCGCTCTCACGGGGGCGGCCCTCCCCCACGGCGCGGGCGGTCATCACCTGGACGCCGGTCAGCAGGCCGATGGCCATGGTGAGCACCACCGAGGTCGGCGCCCAGGCCATGGCGTGGAACCCCAGATGCTCGGCGGAGTAGCGGCCGACTACGATGGCGTCCATCAGACCCATGGTCATGATGCCCAGGCGCGCAAGCACCACCGGCCCCGACAGCTTCAGGAGCTGGGCGAGGTCGAGGCGCACGGGACTGAGGCGCGCCGCCATGGCGGGCGCAGAAGGGGCCGCAGGTCCGGCCATGACGTTCACCAGATGTCAAAGAGGCGCGGAAGGTGATCGCCCGACCCGCCCGTGGCAAGGCCGGCGCGACCGCCTCCCAAAATGCCGCTCAGGTGGTTGCCCCGGGGCCACAGCCCCGGAGCGCCTCAGACCGCCGCGCGGCGGGCCATGTCCACCCGGTCTTCCTTGAGCTTTTCCGCCACCAGGAAGGCCAGTTCCAAGGCTTGCTCGCCATTGAGGCGGGGATCGCAATGGGTGTGATAGCGGTCGGCCAGGTCGCCCTCGGTCAGGGCCCGGGCGCCGCCCAGGCACTCGGTGACGTTCTGGCCGGTCATCTCCAGGTGCACGCCGCCGGGGTGCACGCCCTCGGCCTTGGCGATCTCCACGAACGATTTCACCTCCGACAGGATGCGGTCGAAGGGCCGGGTCTTGTAGCCGTTGGCCGCCGTCAGCGTGTTGCCGTGCATGGGGTCGATGGCCCAGACGACATTGCGGCCGCCGGCCTTGGTGGCCTGCATCAGGCGCGGCAGGCGATCAGCGATCTTGTCGTGGCCGAACCGGCCATAGAGGGTCAGGCGGCCGGCCTCGTTGGCCGGGCTGAGCGCATCGATCAGGCGCAGCAGTTCGTCCGGCTCCACGGTGGGGCCGACCTTGACGCCGATGGGGTTTTTCACCCCGCGGCAGAACTCCACATGGGCGCCGTCGAGCTGGCGCGTCCGCTCGCCGATCCACAGCAGGTGGGCCGAGGTGTCGTACCAGTCGCCCGAGGTGGAATCGACGCGGGTCATCGCCTCCTCGAAGCCCAGCAGCAGGGCCTCGTGGCAGGTGAAGAACTCCACCCGGTGCAGGTCGGGATGGCTGTCGGGGGTGACCCCGATGGCGGCCATGAAGGTCAGAGCTTCGCTGATCTTCTCCGACAGCTCGCGGTATCGCGCGCCCTGCGGGCTGTCATTGACGAAGCCGAGCGTCCAGCGGTGAATATTGTAGAGGTCGGCATAGCCGCCGCCGGCGAAGGCCCGCAGCAGGTTCAGGGTCGAGGACGACTGGGCGTAGGCCTTCAGCAGGCGCTCCGGATCGGGCGCTCGCGCCTCGGGCGTGAACTCCATCCCGTTGATATTGTCGCCGCGATAGGAGGGCAGCTCCACATCGCCGATCTTCTCCACCGGCGAAGAGCGCGGCTTGGCGAACTGTCCGGCCATCCGGCCGACCTTCACTACCGGCTTGCCACCGGCGAAGGTCAGCACGACAGCCATCTGCAGGATCAGGCGGAAGGTGTCGCGGATATTGTCGGCGTGGAATTCCTTGAAGCTCTCGGCGCAGTCGCCGCCCTGCAGCAGGAAGGCGCGGCCCTCGGCCACGTCGCCCAGCAGGGATTTCAACCGCCGCGCCTCGCCGGCGAACACCAGGGGCGGCATGCCGCGCAGGGTATGCTCGACCTGCGTCACCGCCGCGGCGTCCGGATAGTCTTCCGGAATGTGCTTGGCGGGCTTTGCGCGCCAGGAGGACGGCTTCCAGGTCTCGCTCATCGGTCTGCAACTCCGCATCGCCAGCTTGGCGAAGCCAGGGCGGGCAAGGTCCCGCAGGGAATGAAAGACGCGCCTTCTACTCCGATATAGGGCGCGAGGTCGATGCTCTGCGCGCAGCCGGCGCCGTTGCGGCCTTCGGCGCCCGCGCCGGCAGCCGCTGGGCGCCCGCGCTGGCGACCACGGCCAGGGCGCCCAGGGCCAGCCACCACTCCTGCCACACGCCGAAGCTGACCGCGGCGAAGGTGAGATAGCTGACCGCCGCCGCCGCGCCGGCCGCCGCACCCAGGTCGCCCTGCGGGCGCTCCAAGCGGTGGAAGATGGCGACCCAGAAGACGGTGGCCGCCGCCGCCCCGATCACGCCAAGTTCAAGCCAGATCTGCAGGGCCGCATCATGGGGATGGAGGCGGATGCCCGGTCCGAACATGCGGCTGGCGTCGAGGCCCCAGCCGCGCAGGGGCTTGTCGCCGATCCAGTCGACCGCATAGCTCCAATAGTCCATGCGCATGCTCCAGGAGAGGCTGACCATCTCCTGAATCTGGCCATAGGCGCCCTGGGCGCGCAGCCCCCAGACCACCAGAGGCGCGGCAAGGAAGAAGGCCGCGACGCCTGCCGCCAGCCCCCGAGGGGCCAGCTTCGGCCAGCGATAGACCGCCACGCCAGAGGCGCTGGCGAGCGCCAGGGCGATCAGCGGCGCATCGGCGCCCAGCCCCGCGGCGCCGGCGACAACGCCTGCGGCCATCAGCACCGCCAACTGCCACCAGCCAACCCGCACCGCCACCAGCGCGGCCGGCGCCCAGAGCACGGCCAGGACGAAGACGCCCTGGGCCACATTGCGGACGGCCAGGTCGGGGCGGATCGGATCGCCGGTCGCCTGGCGGATCGCCTGATAGAGGGCCGCGCCGGTCACCGCCTCGACGATGATCAGCGCCGCCAGGGCCGAAATCCCCGCCATCAGAATAACCATCGCCCGCCGTAGGCCCTGCGGCGTCGCCCGGCGCACCGCGCTGTAGGCCGCCCAGTAGAGCAGGCCCTGGGAGACGAGCTTGACGGCGTTGGAGCTCCACAGGGGGTCAGGCCTGTAGGGGCTCCACAGCATCGATCCGCAGGCCCAGATCACCAGGACCAGCAGGGCCAGGGCCGCCGGGCGGTCGGCCTCGCTCACCTGAAAGGCTGGCAGGCAAAGCAGGCCGACGATGCTGAGCAGCACCGCGAAGCCCAGGGGGCCCAGCCAGCCCAGCAGGCCGGTCATCACGCCCGCAAAGGCCAGCACCCAGCCGCACCAACGGGCGAAGCCCGGTCCGCTGATCCAGCCGGGCGCCGTCACGCGGCCGCGCCCAGATCCTGTGGCAGGTATTTCTCGCGCATGGTCACCAGCTCTTCGGCCAGGGTCGGATGGACGGCGCAGGTGGAATCCCACTGGGCTTTGGTGGCCCCCATCTTCAGCGCGATGGCGGCCATCTGGATGATTTCCGGCGCATCGGCGGCGACAACATGGCAGCCGAGAATTTTCTGGCTCGCCTGATCCACCACCAGCTTGATCAGGGCGCGCTCGTCGCCGCCGGCGAAGGCGTGCTTCATGGCGCGGAACCGCGAGAGATAGATGTCGACCTTGCCGTGGGCGTGGCGGGCCTCGGCCTCGGTCAGGCCCACCGAGCCGATCGCCGGCTGGGAGAAGACCGCCGAGGCGACCATCTCATGATCGAAGGTGGTCGGGTTGTCGTAGAATTCGGTCTGGGCGAAGGCCGCGCCCTCACGAATCGCCACCGGGGTCAGGTTGATCCGGTCGGTGACGTCGCCCACCGCCCAGATGTTTTCCACATTGGTCCTGGAATAGTCATCGACGATCACCGCGCCGTCCTTCAGGGCGACGCCGGCGTTCTCCAGGCCGAGGCCCTCCACATAGGGCGCGCGCCCCAGGGCGAAGAGCACCTGGTCGGACTCCAGGGTCGCGCCGCTGGTCAGATGGCTGACCAGCCCGGCCTCGGTCTTTTCAACACTCACGTGCTGGCAGCCCAGCAGGACGTCGATGCCCTTCTTTTCCAGCTCGTCGGCCAGATGCGCCCGCACATGGTCGTCGAAGCCGCGCAGGATGTTCGGCCCCCGATGCACCAGCGTCACATCCACGCCCAGGCCTTTGAAGATGCATGCGAATTCGACGGCGATATAACCCCCGCCGGCGATCACGATCCGCTTGGGCAGGTTTTCTAGCTGGAAGGCCTCGTCAGAGGTCAGCACATGCTCGATGCCTGGCATGTCCTGCGGGACCCAAGGCCGGCCGCCGGTGGCGATCAGGATCTTGTCGGAGGTGACAGTCTTGTCCTTGCCCACCAGCTCGATGGTGTTGGCGTCGATCAGCCGGGCCTTGGCGTGGGCGAGTTCGGCGCCCGCATTCTGCAGGTTGGTGACATAGATCCCCGACAGGCGGGCGATTTCCTTGTCCTTTTCGGCCAGGAAGGTCGGCCAGTCGAAACTGGTTTCGCCGACGGTCCAGCCATAGGCCTGGGCCAGCTTGAAATGGCTGGCGAACTCCGAGGCGTAGACCATGAACTTCTTGGGCACGCAGCCGCGGATCACGCAGGTGCCGCCGACGCGGTGCTCCTCGGCCACGGCGACGCGGGCGCCGCTGAGGGCGGCCAGGCGCGCGGCGCGCACCCCGCCCGAGCCGGCGCCGATGACGAACAGATCGTAGTCGTACTGGGTCACGGAGGTGACGCTCCTTACGGTTCGACGGTGACGACGCCCTCGGGCGTCCCCACCAGGGCCATGTCGGCCAGGTCGAGGAACAGGCCATGATCGACCACGCCGGTGACGCTCTTCAGCGCATCGGCCAGCGCCGCGGGATCCTCGATCCGTCCGCAGGCTGCG
>Ga0114898_1000908_pt1 | contig 19562 bp, 18 predicted proteins | sample Malvired_Geostar_FD_83496 | JGI IMG/M metagenome (GOLD analysis project Ga0114898, IMG submission 83496) | Marine viral communities from the Global Malaspina Expedition - Malaspina viral metaG DeepMed_Geostar | ecosystem: Environmental > Aquatic > Marine > Oceanic | place: Mediterranean Sea... | reverse complement strand
GTATTGGCCACCTTGATGCCGCGCTTTTCCGCTGCGGCGAGGTCGATCCCCTCATAGCCCGAACCGAAACAGCAGATGAGCTTCAGCTTCGGCATGCCGTCCATATCGGCGCCGTTCGCGCCGGTCGTGCTGACCGTGATGAGCGCTTCGGCTTCTGCGCGCTGTTCGGAATCCTTGATGATCGTATAGCGCGCGGCGACCTGCTGCTCGAAGACCTTGCCGAAGGGCACGGCAAGAAAGACGTGGGGTTTCATTGACACATTTCTACTGTGTGGCGCGAGCGAGAAGGGCACGCGCCTGTTTCAGGTGGGGAATATCGAGCATGACGCCATCAAGCGCGACGACGCCGACATCGCCCGCCTGTTCAAAGGCGGCGACAACAGCGCGTGCATGGGCGAGGTCTGCCTCGCTCGGCGTGAAGACCTCGTTGATGATTGCAACCTGGGCCGGATGGATCGCCATCTTGCCGGTGAAACCGTCGCGCGCTGCGGCACGGGCCTCGGCTTCGAGGCCTTTCTCATCACGGAAGTCAGTCCAGACGCCATCAACTGGCTGCACACCAGCGGCGACGGCGCCGAGCAATGTCAGCGTGCGCGCGAGCTGGTAGGGGCCGGTATAAAGGCCATTCTCGTCTTTGTTGTTGCGCGCGCCGAGCGCGGCGGACAAATCTTCGGCACCCCAGGTGAGGAAGGAAAGACGCTTGTGACTTCCGGCATAGGTGCCAAGCGTGAACAGAGATGTGGCGGTTTCGGTCGCTACACAGCCAATGCCGATTTCGTCGGCACCGCCCATGCGGTCGATGCGGTCACCGACCTTTGTCACGCAGCCGCCGGAAAGCGTCTTTGGCACAACGATCAGGTCGGGCCTTGCGGGGATAACGGCTTCGAGATCCTTTTCCCAGAAGGGCGTGTCGAGCGCATTGATGCGGAGAATGAGCTTCGGGCCCGAGCGATCGGCGGTCTTGAGGTAAGCCACGGCAGTGTTGCGCGCGGTATCCTTGGCGGAAAGGGCGACGGAATCCTCAAGGTCGAGGACAAGTGCGTCGGCACCGCAGCTTGCTGCCTTCGCCAGTTTCTTTTCACTGTCGGCGGGGACGAAGAGGAAAGAACGCATATTGTCAGGCCTCTTCCGTGCTTTTCGCGTGCATGAAGGCCTGCCGGATGCAGGTCGCGACCTCAACCCCATGCTGATTGTAGGCTTTGTGTTCGAAAGTGACGATGCCGGCAAGCGGCCGCGACTTCGAGCGGCGTTTCGAGACGACGCGAGTTTCCACGCGCAGCGTATCGCCCTGAAAGACGGGTTTGGGAAAGGAGATATCCGTCATGCCGAGATTGGCGACGGTGGTGCCATGCGTGGTATCGTTCACGGAGATGCCGATCATCAGGCCGAGGGTGAAGAGGCTGTTCACCAGCGGTTTGCCGAATTCCGTTTCCGTCTCGGCATAGTGGTGATCAAGGTGGAGCGCGGCGGGGTTCATGGTCATGGTGGAGAAGAGGACATTGTCAGTCTCAGTCACCGTGCGCCTGATCGGGTGCTTGAAGATGTGCCCCTCTTCGAATTCCTCGAAATAAAGTCCCGGCATCTGATCCCTGTTCCTTTTTATCCGCAGCCTGTTTCGCTTCGCGCCTGTCGGTTAGGTTATAGCCTCGCGTGGCAGAACACGAAAAGACCGAAGGAGGTATAATGGATTTCCGGCTCAGCGATGACCAGCAGGCAATCGGCGAAGCGGTGCAACGCATCTGCGCCAAATATGACGATGCCTATTGGCTGGCACATGACCGCGATGGCGGCTTCCCGGAAGATTTCGTGCGCGATATTGCGGGTGGCGGCTGGCTCGGCGTGGCCATGCCCGAAGCCTTCGGCGGTTCGGGGCTTGGCGTGACGGAAGCGGCCATCGTGGCGCAGACCATCGCGCAATCGGGCGCGTGTCTCTCCGGCGCGTCTGCCATTCACATCAATCTTTTCGGGCCGATGCCGCTGGTCGTGTTCGGGACGGAGGAGCAGAAGGAGCGCAATCTTCCGCCGCTTATCAAGGGGGAGGACCGCTGCTGCTTTGGCGTGACGGAGCCCGATGCCGGGCTCAACACGACCGCCATTTCGACGCGGGCGGAGCGGGACGGGGACAGCTACGTCGTTCACGGGCGCAAGATGTGGACCTCGACGGCGCAGACCGCGAACAAGATCCTGCTGCTCGCGCGGACGACGCCGAAGGAGAAATGCGCCAAGGCGACCGAGGGATTATCACTCTTTTATACGAACCTCGATCGCGGCGGCGCGACGGAAGTGCGCGAAATCGAGAAGATGGGGCGAAAAGCGGTGGATTCGAATGCGGTTTTCTTCGACGGCCTCAGGGTGCCGAAGGAAGACCTGATCGGCGAGGAGGGGAAGGGCTTCCACTACCTTCTGCATGGGCTTAACCCCGAGCGTGTGCTGATCGGCGCCGAGGCGGTGGGTGTCGGGCGGATCGCGCTGAAGAAGGCGACAGATTATGCGCGGGACCGCGAGGTTTTCGGGCGGCCCATCGGCAAGAATCAGGCGATCCAGCATCCCCTGGCGCAGTGCTGGGCAGAACTTGAGGCGGCGAACCTGATGGTCTTCAAGGCGGCGGCGCTTTACGACGCGGGCGAGAATTGCGGCGCGGAGGCGAATGCGGGGAAATATCTGGCCGCCGAAGCGGGCTTCAAGGCCTGCGAGACCGCAATCATGACCCATGGCGGCATGGGCTATGCCAAGGAATTCCATGTGGAACGCTATATGCGCGAGGTGATGATCGCCCGCATCGCGCCCGTCAGCCGCGAACTTATCCTGAGCCACATCGCAGAGCGCGTGCTCGACCTGCCGAAGTCTTACTGAGGAAACGGAAATGGCGTTCGCACTACATGAGAGGCTGGCGGCGGACACCCTGCTCATTGCCGACCTGCCGCTCTGCCGGGCGCTCTTGATGAATGACCGACGGTTTCCGTGGGTCATTCTGGTGCCGCGGCGCGAGGGCTTGAGGGATTTCGACGATGTGGCGCCTGTCGAGAAGCCGAATTTTCACGCCGAGATTGACCTTGCGTCGGAGGTTCTCCGCGAGGCTGCGGGGGCGGAGAAAATGAACGTGGCGGCACTGGGAAATATGGTGCCCCAGCTTCATGTTCATGTGATTGCGCGTTTTTCCGGGGATGCGGCCTGGCCGGGGCCGGTATGGGGCGTAGGGACGGCAGACGCCTACAGCGAAGACGAGGGTCGGACACTGGTGGAAAAGCTGCGGCTCGGTTTTTACGGCTGACGGCGCCACGGTTAACGATTGGTTTAAGACTCAGTGACTAGTGTCCCACCTGTGGACGGGCTCAGCCCCGAATCTCAGGAGATGGACCCTTGGTTACCGCCCTTGTTGCCGATCGTACCGCCGAAGCGCGCCATGCCGCGAGCCACATGCTCGAAGGGCTGGGTTTTCGCGTGGCGGGAGCGGCGGACGCCGGCGAGGCGCTGGCGCTGATCGCCGGAACAGCGCCGGATCTGGTGCTGGCCGATGCAAGGCTGGAGACGGCGGAAGGCAGTACGCTTCTGGAGGCGATCCGCAAGCAGGCGGGCGGTGCCGGGCCCTGCATCCTTCATGTGACGATGGACGGGGCTCCCGCCTCCATCCGCCGGGCGATAGAAGCCGGGGCGGACGATTATCTCGTGAAGCCCTATGACGAGGCACTGCTGCGCTTCAAGCTTGCCCAGGCGCGGACCCGGGGCAGGCTTGACGCCGGACGCCCGAAACTCCGCGTTGTGCAGGGCAATTCGAGCGCGGGCGCAACCTCCTGGCATTTCGGGCTTTACGGCAAGGCGGTCTGACAAATCCGACCTTGTGGCCCGGCCTTGTGGAGAAGTCCGCAACGGCGTGTGCCTGACGGGTTTGCCCGCTTCTTCTCACATTCCGATTCAACGCCTTCAGATGCGGATTCATGTCCTTCAGGTTTTGAATCAGCGTGTTCAGCTTTTGAATCAACGCGCGGGGTGCCTTGCGGCAGACTTCACGATTTGAATCCGTTTAGCCCTTCAAGTCGCTGATTTGTCTTATTTTTCGTTTTCCGCGCTCCAGCGCTTCAGGTAGTCGAGGCTTTCCATGTAGGGGCGTAGCGCGAGTATGCCGGAGATCACGGCAATCACCAGAACGACCGCAGGAACGAGCACCAGCGAATAGCGGAGCATCATCTCGTCGCCATAGATGTAGTCCGTCGCGAGCGCGATGGAAGTGGGCCCGAGGCCGAGGCCGATGATGTTGACGACGAAGATCATGATGGCGGACGCGAAGCCGCGCATCTGGTTCGGCATCAGTTCCTGCAAGGCAGAGGGGCCCGCGCCGGTCGTGAAGGTGGCAAAGAAGGTCGAGAAGCAGATGAGGACAAGGGCGACCCAGGGGCTGTCCATCAGCGGGTAGAGGACCGTGAAGGGCAACGCCGCGAGGCCGGTAAAGGCGCAGACCATCATGCGGCCGTTGCGGATGCCGCGGCTTGTCAGCACGTCACCCATCCAGCCGCCGGCGACAACGCCGGTGGTGCCGAAGATGACGATGGCCCAGCCGTACCACCAGCCGGCTTCCGGGTAGGACCAGCCATAGGTGCGCACCAAGAAGGTCGGAATCCAGGCGGCGATGCCATAGGCCATCATGGCGGAGAGGGCATAGCAGATGTTGAGGGGGACTATGGTCCGCCAGTTGGTGCGCATATAGGCGACGACTTCGGAGACGGGCACTTCGACAGCGGTTTCGGTGCCATCCTCGGCGACGGTCTTGCGCATGTAGCCGCGCCGGGCAGGCTCTTTCAGGGTCCAGACCCAGAAGGCGACCAGAAGACCCGGAAAGCCGACGATGAAAAAGGTAACCTGCCAGGCATAGACCTCGCCGATGAGGGGCAGCACCATGCCGCCGCCATTCGAGACGAGGCCGATGACGGCCGCTCCGATGATGAGGGCGAGACCCGCGCCGATATAGACGCCCATGCCGTAGACGCCGAGCGCGAAACCGAGCCTTTTGGGCGGGAAATAGTCGGCGATGATGGAATAGGCCGAAGGTGAGAGCGCCGCTTCGCCGACGCCGACACCGGCGCGGAAGACGAAGAGCTGCAGGAAGGAGCGGGCGGTACCGCAAAGTGCGGTCAGCACGCTCCAGATGAAGACGCCGACTGCGACGATGTTGATGCGGTGGTGGCGATCGACGAGACGGCCGATGGGAAGGCCCGCAATGCTGTAAAAGACAGCAAAAGCAAAGCCTTGCAGGAGGCTCATCTGCGTGTCCGAGATTTCGAGGTCGCGCTTGATGGGCCCCACCAGCAGGCTGAGGATCTGCCGGTCGATGAAGGAAAAGGTGAAGGCGAGGACGAGGACGCCGACCACGTACCAAGCATAAAACTGGTTCGGATAAGGCTTTTCGGGTTTTCTGCCATGCGGATGATGCAGTTCTTCCTCGACCTCGGCGGCGACTTCAACTTCGGACATGTTATCTCCCAGGAATGCGGAGCTTTGACTCCACCATTTTTTTGCGGAGCTTAACGCGGACGCACGCATTTGCTCATGAAAAACATCGGATTTCCGCCACACGGAACGCCGGGGCGGCTGGCACGAGGCTTGCGACCTTCGGGATGGAAAAGGAAGGAAGCGGCCCATGAGCCTTGTCGAAATCTCTGCGGTACAACCCACAATCGCGAGCGCGCTGAAGTCGGCCAGCGCCGTGACAGGGACGGATTTCGACTATCTGCTGAAGACGGCGATGCGCGAGTCGAGCCTTGATTGTGAAGCAAAATCAAGGACTTCGAGCGCATGCGGTTTGTTCCAGTTCACCGAACAGAGCTGGCTCGGCACGCTGAAGAAGTATGGGCCGGAACTCGGTCTGGGAGCCCAGGCGGAGGCAATCACGCAGGCCGCCAAGGGCCGCTACACAGTGGCAAATGCTGCCCAACGCACGGAAATTCTTGCCCTGCGCGAAGATCCGCATGTGTCGGCGCTGATGGCGGGGGCCTATACGCAGGAAAGCGCGGATATCCTTGAAGGCCGGATCGGCCGGGAAGCCAGCGAGGGTGAACTCTATATTGCGCATTTCCTCGGGGCGGGGGGCGCCGCGAAGCTGATCAGTGCCGCGGAGGACACGCCAAACGCCCGTGCTGACACACTTTTTCCGGCGGCGGCGGCGGCGAACCGCTCGATCTTCTATGCCAAGGACGGCAGCGCGAGGAGTGCGGCGGAGGTCCATGCGAATCTCGTCGCGAAGCATGAGGGAACGGATGCGAGCCGCATCGCGGAACGGGCCGCGCAGACCCGAACGTCATCGGAACGTCACGATAACGTCATGAATCGCGCTGAAATCCCCGGGGGCGGGGATAACCGCCGGGGCTATGCAACGCGGGGCGCGGCGATATTGTCCCCGGTTTCGGGCGGTGCTTCTTCGGGGGGAGTGTCGGGGACAAGTTTCGGCCGCATGCCGCTGACGCTCAGCCCCGGTGTGGTGGAAATTCTCTCTTCGCTCGATCCCATTCCCGAAGGGCGCGAGACGCTGAAGGACGGGGACAAGGCGGACCGCAGCGCAACCCATCGGGAGGCGGCGGAAGAACGCCGCGAGGCGCGCCGCGAACGCGCGGGGCTTCGCCCGCATTCCGGATTCGCGTTCGGCTGACCGGTCAGGTAGTGAGCGCCAGCAAGCGGCGGAGGGGCGCCGGTCTTTCCACCAGGTCCGCAAGCGTGGCTTCATCGAGGACGGTAATCCACGCTTCAAGCGCCTCGCGCAGCAGATGTTTCAATTTGCAGACAGGTGCGATGCAGCAGGTGTTCGTTCTGGCGTCGAAGCACTCGACGATCCTGAAGTCTTCTTCCATCACGCGGACGACATCGCCGATGACGATCCGTTCCGGCGCGCGCGAGAGGCGAAGCCCGCCACCGCGACCCCGCGAGGTTTCCAGGAAGCCCGCCTTGCCGAGTTCATGTGCGACCTTCATCAGGTGGTTGCGGGAAATGGCAAAAGCTCCGGCGACCTCCGAAATGGTCACAACTCTTTCCGGCGCGAGCGCAAGATGCATGAGCAGACGAAGCGCATAATCCGTATGGAAGGTGAGGCGCATGAGGGATTCCTTCGAAATTCTTCCTGGCAGGCGAAATGTCGCATGGCGGTATGAAGAATGCGATATAAGATGTATTTTAAATATACCTTATAGGAGTGCAGCATGACGGACAATCGCGACGGCAGGGCCCGGGATGAGGTGAAATATCCCCGGAGCATGGCCGCGGGAGACAGCACCACGAACGAAGCAGAGATCGAGATGCTGGTCCGGACGTTTTATGCGCGCATCCGCGAGGATGAAGTGCTGGGGCCGATCTTCAACAATGCGATCGGCGATAATTGGGAGCCGCATCTTCTGAAGATGTGCGACTTCTGGTCGAGCGTGATGCTGACGACGGGCCGCTACAAGGGACAGCCGATGCTGGCTCACATGAAGCTCAAGATGGTAACGCCAAAGCATTTCGATCTCTGGCTCATGCTTTTCCGCGAAGCGGCCGAAGATGTCTGCGCGCCGGAAACGGCGGAGTGCTTTGTCGAGAAGGCGGCTCGGATTGCGGAGAGCCTGCAACTCGGCATGTTCTTCAAGCCGCAACTTCACGACCCGGAGAAGAAGAGAAGCTGCTGCTGCTGAGGTTGCGACAAGACCTCGCGCGGGAAGAGAGGCTGAAAATCCGCTATACTGCCCCATAACGAACAGTGGAGCGGGTATAGGTGGCATTCGAAGCGGAGTCCGACAGCGAACGAACCGGGCGCGACTGGCATGCGCTTGAGGCGGGCGATGTTCTTGCGGCACTCGATACGCCGCGCGGAGGGCTGACCGCAGATGAGGCGGAACGCCGTCTTGAGCAATATGGGCCGAACCGTCTGCCGAAGACGAAGCGGGCCAACGCGATCACCCGCTTTCTGCTGCAATTCAACAATCTGCTCATCTATGTGCTGATCGGTGCGGGCGTGCTCGCGGCGGCGATCGGGCATGTGACGGATGCGGCAGTGATTGCCGCGGTCGTCGTCGCAAACGCCATCATCGGCTATATCCAGGAAGGCCGCGCCGAACAGGCGCTGGACGCAATACGCGGGATGATCGACCCGCATGCCTCCGTGCTGCGCGAGGGGCGGCGTATCACCATCACCGCCGAGAAGGTGACACCGGGCGACCTTGTGCTGCTGGAAGCGGGCGACAGGGTGGCCGCTGATCTTCGGCTGGTAAAGGCGAACAATCTGCGGATCGACGAAGCGGCGCTGACGGGGGAATCCGTGCCTGTCGACAAGGGGCTGGCGCCGGTCAAGTCGGATGCGCCGCTCGGCGACCGTTTCTCGATGGCGTTTTCGGGCACCTTCGTTGCGGCGGGACAGGGGATCGGCATCGCGGTCGCCACGGGCGAGAAAACCGAACTCGGACGGATCAGCGGCATGATCGGTGCGGTGGAAAAGCTCACCACGCCGCTGGTACGCCAGATGGACGGGTTCGCGCGGCAGGTAACTGTCGTGGTGTTGGCCGTTTCGGCATTCGTCTTCCTTTATGCGGCGAGTGTTGCTCATTACGATGCGGCCTATGCCTTCATGGTCATGATCGGGCTTGCGGTCGCGGCCATACCCGAAGGGTTGCCCGCCGTGATGACGATCACGCTTGCCGTCGGCGTGCAGCGCATGGCGAGCCGCAATGCGATCATCAGGCGGCTGAATGCCGTTGAAACGCTTGGCGCGGTCTCCATCATCTGTTCGGACAAGACGGGAACGCTGACGCGGAACGAGATGACGGTTCGCGCGGCGGTAACGGCGTTGGCACATGTGGAGGTGGAAGGGGCCGGCTATGAGCCGAAGGGGCGCTTCATTGCCGAAGGCGGGCCGATCGACGTGGCGGCCTATCCGGCGCTGGAGGAGCTCTCGCTTGCAGGCGTGCTCTGCAACGATGCGAATCTCACCGAGAGAGATGGAACATGGCGTGTCGATGGCGATCCGATGGAAGGGGCGCTGCTTTCTTTCGCGATCAAGGCGGGACATGACGTTGCCGCGGCGCGCGAGCGTTTTTCACGGCTCGACGCCGTGCCCTTCGATGCGCGGCACCGCTATATGGCGACGCTCAATGCGGGTGATGAACTGCCGCCCGTGGTCTATGTGAAAGGGGCGCCCGAACGCATTATCGACATGTGCGACAGGGTGAAGACAAGGGAGGGCGAAGGGGCGCTCGATGCTGCATTCTGGCGCGGGCAGATTGATGCGCTGGCGGCGGAGGGGCAGCGCGTTATCGGATTGGCATGCCGCGAGATGCCGCAAGGAACACAGACGATATCGCAAGCCGATGTGGAGCAGGGGCTGACATTTCTGGGCCTCGTGGCGCTGATCGACCCGCCCCGGCCGGAGGCGCTGCAAGCCATTGCGGAATGCCGTGCCGCCGGCATTTCCGTAAAGATGATCACAGGCGATCACGCGGCGACCGCGCAGGCGATCGCGGGACAGCTTGGCCTTTCGGATCAAGTGCGAACAGTGACGGGAGGAGAGCTCGACGCGCTGGATGATGCGCGTTTCGCCGAAGAAGCGCGAGCGGCGAACGTCTTTGCGCGGACGAGCCCGGAACACAAGCTGCGGCTTGTCGAGGCTTTGCAGGCGGATGGTTCCGTGATCGCGATGACGGGGGACGGTGTGAATGACGCACCGGCCCTGAAGCGCGCCGATGTGGGCGTTGCGATGGGCGACAAGGGAACGGAGGCTGCGAAAGAGGCGAGCGAGATGGTGCTGGCCGACGACAACTTCGCCTCCATCGTTGCGGCGGTGCGGGAAGGGCGCACGGTCTATGACAATCTGACGAAGGTGATCGCCTGGACATTGCCGACGAATGGCGGCGAGGCGTTCACGATCATTCTTGCGCTCATTTTCGGGCTGACGCTGCCGGTGACGCCCGTGCAAATTCTCTGGATCAATATGGTGACGACGGTGGCGCTGGGTCTCACGCTGGCCTTCGAGCCGGCAGAGCCGGGCGTGATGAACCGTCCGCCACGGAAGGCCGGGCTGCGGCTTCTTTCGGGACGGCTGCTCTGGCGGGTTCTGTTCGTGTCGGTACTCATGGTTGCGGGTACGCTGGGCATCTACACATTCGCGACGGCGCAAGGGGCATCGCTGGAGACGGCGCGGACGATGGTCGTCAATGCGCTGGTGGTGATGGAGATTTTCTATCTCTTCAGCGTGCGCTATGTGCATGGCACGTCGCTTACCTGGCAGGGGGTGCTGGGCACCCGTGCGGTGCTGACCGGTGTTGCCGCAGTGACGGCGGCGCAGTTCATCTTCACCTATCTGCCGTTCATGCAGACAGTGTTCGGCGCGCAGGCGCTTTCGCTGGCGCAGGGCCTTGTGGTGGTTGGCGTGGGCGTCGCACTTCTCTTCGTGGTCGAGATCGAGAAGCGGGTGGCGCGTATGCTCGGCTTTGCTTCCTGAGGCGCTACTTTATCGCGCCGGAGGCGCGCAGCCCGTCGATCTCCGCATCCGAGAAGCCTGCTGATTTCAATGTTTCCAGTGTGTGCTGGCCAAGCGCAGGGGAGGCGGATTTCGGCGTGTCGTCATAGCCCGGAAAGCGGATGGGGGAGGCGGGCGCGAAATAGGTGCCGCTTCCATCTTCTTCGGGCACCTCGACATAGGCACCGGCGGCTTTTGCCTGCGGATCGGCAAAGACATCCGCCGGATGCATCAGGGGCGCCCAGATGATGTCTTCGGCGTCGAGCTTCTCGCGCCAGTACTCGATATCATGTTCGGCGAAAGCGGCATCCAGAATATCCACGAGTTCGGCGGCATTCCTGCGGCGCTTTTTCGGGTCGTCGAAACGCTCGTCGATTTCGAGTTCCGGTTTGCCGATGGCGCGGCAGATGGCCGTCCAGTCGACCGTGCTCTGACGCGGTACGATGACGATCCAGGTGTCTTTCGTCTGGAAGAAATTGCTGATCGGCATGAGGGCTTCGTGGCGCGACTTGGTGGAGCCGAGCTTGCCATAGCGAAGCTGGACCGCCGTGTCGGAGCCTGCCGCATAAATGCCCGCGCGAAGGAGCGATGCCTCGACAAGCCGGCCCTTGCCGGTCTTCTGGCGCTCGACCAGGGCGGCGAGGATGCCGCCGACGGTTGCCATGCTGGTGGTGTGATCGCCGATGCCGGTACGCAGCGTGACGGGCTCCTTGCCCTTGACGGTTTGCAGCCAGCCGAAGCCGGAGCGCGCATAGAAGGCGGCGACGTCGAAGCCGGGACGGTCGCGGTCCGGCCCTTCGAGGCCATAGCCGGTGACGCTTGCATAGACGAGGCGGGGGTTCACGGCTTTCAGGCTTTCATAGTCGAGACCCGCGCGCTCCAGCCCGCCGGGACGGACATTGGTGATGAAGACATCGGCGTCCTTCACGAGACGCTTCACCGCCTCGATGCCTTCGGGCTTCGATGTGTCGATGGCAAGACCCTTCTTGCCGCGATTGTCGAGATCGAAGATGGGTGAGCCCTTGAGATGGTCGGCACCGACATTCTTCATGGTGTAGCGCATGGGGCAGCCGGAAAGCGGCTCGATCTTGAGCACGTCCGCGCCCCAGTCGGCAAGAATGCCACCCGCGCCCGGTGCGGCAATATAGGTGGCCATTTCGATGACCTTGATGCCCTCAAGCATGGTGTCCGTTCCCTGTTATCCGATTTTCCGGTTGGGCGGGATCATCCATGAAAAGGCGGGTGAGTCAAAGCTGTGCCCCGCTGACATCATCGGTGTTCGCCATTTCCGGGCAATGCCGGAGGAGGGCGCGACCCTTCTTTCGGTGTTTATGCACAGGTATGAAAAAGCCCGAAATTCCGCGCGATCTGCCGGGCAGGGGTAAAGATTCCTTAAGCGATTTTCGCCTAGGCTTTAATCCGTGGGCGCCGGGTTTGAAGAGGCGCGGTGAAGGTCGGCCGGGGGCTGCAATGGACGCGGAGCAACTGACGATTGGGGATGTGGAACGGCTTCTTTCGAATCCGTCCGAAGACGCGCGTATAGCCGTTGTCGAAAAGGTTGCCCTTAATTTCGCGAGTGTGGAGCTGGCACCACGCGAGCGCGAACTCGCACATGAAATTCTCGGCTTTCTCGTCCATGATGTTGCGATATCCGTGCGCGAGGCGCTGGCACGCTGCCTTGATGATAATCCGGCGGCGCCGCGCGACGTCGTGCTGCGGCTTGCGCGCGATATCGACCAGGTAGCGATACCCGTTCTCAAACGCTCGCCTGTTCTTACCGATGAAGACCTTGTGGGGCTCGTCTTTTACGGCTCGCCCGAGAAGCAATGTGCCATTGCGGCGCGCGCCGCTGTGCCCGAGCCGGTTTCCGAAGCGATAGCCCATCGCGGCGACCGCAGCGCTGTGCTGACGCTGGTTCACAATGCGGGCGCGGTCATCAACGAAGCGGCGGCGACGATCCTCGTCAAACGCTATGGCGACGACGCCGATGTGGCGGTGCCGCTGGTGCAGCAGCGCGAACTGCCGGCGCTGCTGGTCGAACGGCTGATCGCGATGGTCTCCGAACAGCTGCGCGAATATCTCGTTTCGCATCACGAGGTGGATCATCGTGTGGCGGCGACGCTGGAAGAGCGGACGCGCGAACGCGCGACGACCGATGCTCTCACGCGGATGGGTAATGACGATCTGCGCGCGCTGGCAGGACAGCTTGCGGAGAACGGCCGCCTGACGGCGACGCTTATTCTGCGGGCGGCCTGTGCGGGCGAAGTCCGTTTCGTGGAGGCGGCTTTCGCGGAACTCACATCCGTGCCCGGCGAGCGCATCTGGCGGCTGATCCACGATGTCGGCGCACTCGGCTTTCGCGCCGTCTATGCGCGCGCGGGGATGCCGGAGGCGCTTTACCCGGCCTTCCGCCGCGTGCTCGATATTTATCAGGCGGTGCGGAGTTCGGACGGCTCGCTTGACCTCGAACTCTACCGCTCCCACGTGCTTGACGGTTTGCGCGAGACCTTCGAGAAAATCGACGCGCCGGACCTCGAAACGATGATCGACAAGCTGGCGCGTCTTGTCTCTGCGGGACCGGGCCAGCGCAAGCGGCACGTGGCTTGATTTTCCCTCAAGCGCCGGCGGCCAGTCGGCCTTGACGTTTCTTGCAAGCGAAAAACGGGTGTTGCCTCGTTGGTTGCCTCGTTGGTTGCCCGGGGGGGGATGCCCCGAGTACGACACAGGTTTCCCCTGCGTGAAGAAATGATCTAGGTTGCGGCCTCTCCAAGAGCGAAGAGGCCCCCGACCATGAACCACACCCATCAGGAAGCCTTTATCTGCGATGCCGTGCGCACCCCTATCGGGCGCTACGGAGGATCGCTGGCGAGTGTGCGCGCCGACGACCTTGGCGCGGTGCCGCTGATGGCGCTGATGGAGCGGAACCCGGATGTGAACTGGGAGCGCGTGGACGATGTGATTTTCGGCTGCGCCAATCAGGCGGGCGAGGACAACCGGAATGTGGCGCGGATGTCATCGCTGCTGGCAGGGCTGCCGGAGACGGTGCCCGGATCGACGATGAACCGGCTTTGCGGATCGGGCATGGACGCTGTCGGCACGGCGGCGCGGGCAATCAAGTCGGGCGAGGCCTCGCTCATGATCGAGGGCGGCGTCGAGAGCATGTCGCGTGCACCTTTCGTGATGGGCAAGGCCACGACGGCTTTTTCGCGCGATGCGGCGATCTACGATACGACAATCGGCTGGCGCTTCGTGAACCCCTTGATGAAGCGGCAATATGGCGTCGACTCCATGCCCGAGACGGCGGAGAACGTAGCGGAAGATTTCCAGATCTCGCGCGAGGACCAGGACGCCTTCGCGTGGCGGAGCCAGCAGAAGGCGGGCGCCGCGATGGAAGCGGGGCGGCTGGCCGAAGAGATCGTGCCGGTGACGATTGCGAACCGGAAGGGCGAGACGGTGGTCAGCGCGGACGAGCATCCGCGGCCAGAGACGACGCTCGAAGCGCTGGCGAAGCTCAAGGCGCCGTTCCGCGAGGGCGGCTCGGTGACGGCGGGCAATGCATCGGGCGTGAATGATGGCGCCTGCGGGCTGATCATTGCGTCAGCCGAAGCGGCGCAGGCGAACGGATTGAAGCCCCGCGCGCGGATCGTGGCGATGGCGACGGCGGGCGTACCGCCGCGCATCATGGGGATCGGACCTGCGCCGGCGACACGCAAGGTGCTGGAGAAGACGGGGCTCAATATCGGCGATATCGATGTGATCGAGCTGAACGAGGCGTTTGCCAGCCAGGGCCTTGCCGTGATGCGCGACCTCGGCCTGCCGGACGATGCGGAACATGTGAACCCGAATGGCGGTGCCATCGCGCTCGGTCATCCGCTCGGCATGAGCGGTGCGCGGCTCGTGACGACCGCGATGTACGAACTTGAACGGCGGCAGGGCCGCTACGCGCTCTGCACCATGTGCATCGGCGTGGGGCAGGGCATTGCCATGGTGATCGAGCGGGTGTGAGGTTCAGAAGCCCAGCGCGATCTGGACGAGGCTTGGCCGCGTGACGAGGTCTGCGGGCGCGCGTTTCGGCTTGTGAGGACGCCTGCGGGGAGGGGGCGCAACCTTCCTGGATGCTTTCTTCTTCGCGAGCTTTTCCTTTCTCACGTGCGGCAGAACGCGGGGGCGGCGCACCAGCGCCAGCAAGTGACGATCCGGGAAGAGGCAGGTGCGGTCGAGACGCCAGGCGACGCCGCGCACTTCTTCCGCCGGGATCATCGGGTCGATATCCTCCCATGAATACTCGACGATGGGCGCGGCGTTGGCGGAGATTTCATCCGTATACGCTTCTTCCTGCTCGGAGATGCCGTCTTCGGGCAGGGGGTCGAGGAGAAGAAGAACTTCTTCTTCTTCTTCTTCTTCTTCCGGGACGAGATTTAGCGGCGGCGGTGACCATTGCGCGAATTCGTCCGGCATCATCGGGCGGCAGAGAAGTGCGCCCTGGGCGGCGGTGAAGCCGAGTGCGGGGAGGGCATTCAACGTTATTTCGTCCTCTACGCCGACGGCAGTTGCGCCGAGACCGCGCGAGGCGGCGAGCGACACACGCTTGCCGACGAAACCGAGGCCGGACCCTTTCAGGCGGCGGGCGAACTGAATGATCGAGGCACCGCCGATCTTCACCTCGTCGAAATGTTCGGGCGTCAGCACATTGTCGGGCACGATGACGGCGCCGCCGCCATCTAGGGCGGTGCGGAAGCCGAGGCGGCGCAAGGTGGCGAGCACGCGGGCGGCTTCCTCACCGTGGCGGGCGAAAGCACCTTCCGGCACTTCGAGCATCAGCAGGGCCGGGTCGAGGCCGCGCTCGTCCATGATTTCATCGAGCGCGCCGGGAAGCCCCATATCGGCAAGGTCCGATGCGCCGAGATTGATTGAGATCGGCCAGTGACGATCCGCTGTGGCGGCCCAGTCCACGAGCAGATCTGCGGCGGCGCGCGCGACGAAGCGCGTCAGTTCACCGGCGCGCTCGCGTTGTTCAAAAAAGGACAGAAAAAGACCGGGCGGCAGCAGACCATAGTCCGGGTGGCTCCAGCGGACATAGGCTTCCGCGCCAAGAACCCCGCCTTCCGCTAGGGAAAGCTTCGGCTGATAGACGAGGAAGAGGTGTCCCGCCTCGAAGGCAAGGTCGATGTCGCGGTTGGTCAGACGAAAGGAACTGCTGTACATCTTTTTTTCCGAACGGCATCTGCCCGAGAGAGACAAGCGTGGCGCGAGTCTCTTTCGGAGTGCTTAACCGGGCGACATAGAGCGGCGGGCAGCGTCGCCATTGCATGAATGAAATGCATCGAATTCGTCTCAAGTTCGATGCGAGGGAGGTTGAGATGAGCGAAGCGGACCCAAAAAACGCGAACAAGCTGATCCCGTCGGCGACGATTTTGCTGTTGCGCGATGGCACAGCGGGGCTGGAAGTCTTCATGGTGGTGCGGCATCACCAGATCGATTTTGCAAGCGGGGCGCTGGTTTTTCCGGGCGGCAAGGTGGACAAGCTCGACATGGCGCCGGGTGTGCGCGAACGCGCGGACGGCATGGATGGCCTCGACGACTGGGAATTTTCGATGCGTGTCGCCGCGATCCGCGAAGCCTTCGAGGAATCGGGTGTGCTGCTGGCGCGCAACGAGCAGACGGGCGGTGTTGTCGATGCGGGGCGGCTGAAATCGCTCGAACATTACCGCGATCCCCTGAACAGGGGCGAGGTCGGGATTGCCGACTTCCTCTCGAAAGAGGGCTTGCGGCTTGCGGGCGACATGCTGACGCCCTTCGCGCACTGGATCACGCCGAAAATGATGCCGAAGCGTTTCGACACGCGGTTCTATCTGGCGAATGCGCCGGAAGACCATGTTGCCGTGCATGACGGTTCGGAATCGGTCGACAGCGTGTGGATCAGCCCTATGCAGGCGCTGAAAGAGGCGGAGGCGGGCACTCGCACGATCATCTTCCCGACACGGATGAATGTGGAGAAGGTCGGTGAGAGCCCCAATGTCACGCATGCAATCGAGACGGCGCGCAGCAGGCAGATCGTGACGGTGGAACCGCAGGTGACGAAGAACGAGGCGGGCGAGCCGGTGCTACGTATCCCCAAGGAAGCCGGATACAGTGTGACGGAGGAACCGCTTTCCGCCGTCGCCAATGTAGCGAAGCCAAAAGCCGGCTGAGGCGATGGAGAGCTGGAGCGCTCCTTTTTTCGATGGGGTTCTCGCGCTTGTCGCGCTGTGGGGCGCGATGCGACTTTACGGCGAGCGGGCGCGGCCCGGCATGATCTTCGGGGCGGTGGCGCTTTTCAGCGTATTTATCGCGGCGGTTTTCGGGACGCTGCGCTATGCGGGGCTCGATACTGTTGCCGGGATCAATGACGGGTTGTCGTTGATCTCGGCCATCGTTGCACCGACATGGGCTATTGCGGCGGCGATCTTCATTTTCCGGGGCGGGCAGGACAAGGCGCGGACCGGCGTGCTCTGGATCGTGCCGATTGCGATTGCGGCGCTCGCCTTCCTGCCGCAGACGGCGCTGCTCGGCGAGACCTATGCGCAGATTGCAGGGCTTGCCATGGTCTGCGTGCTGGTAGGCGTCAGCATACTGGCCGCGATCAAGGGCCGGACATGGCCGGGCGCGGCGCTGGCGATTTCAGCGGCGGGTTATGCATTTGCGGCGCTTGCCACGCTTGGTGTTGCTGGCGGGACGGAAGTGGCGGCGCTCAACAGTTTCCATATCGGCATTGCCATATGGGCGGGCGCCTTTGCCTGGGGATTGCCGGAAGCGACTGGCCCTCAGTAGAGGAATTGCTCAGTGATGATGCGCTCTTCGAGGCCGTGATCGGGATCGAAGAGCATGAGCATGTCGATGGAACCGTCTTCCTCGACTTCTACTTCGCGCACCTGACGAAACTCGGTGTGGTCGGCCACGGCGCTGACGGGGCGCTTTTCGGCTTCCAGAATTTCAAAACGGACTTTCGCGCGATGCGAGAGCAGCGCCCCGCGCCAGCGGCGAGGACGGAAGGCGCTGATCGGCGTGAGCGCGAGAAGCGCGGCATCGATTGGCACAATGGGGCCTTGCGCCGAGAGGTTGTAGGCTGTGGAGCCGGCGGGCGTCGCGACAAGGATGCCATCGCAGACGAGTTCTTCCATGCGCGTCTTGCCATCGATGGAGATGCGGATCTTCGCGGCCTGATAGGTTTCGCGGAAGAGCGCGACCTCGTTGATCGCTAGCGCCTCGTGAGGGCTGCCATCGGCGAGGGAGGCGCGCATGCGCAAGGGATGGATGGTCGCGCATTCGGCGGCGGCGAGACGCTCGATCAGATGATCGTCGCGATATTCGTTCATCAGGAAGCCGACGGAGCCCCGGTTCATGCCGTAGATCGGGATGCGGCGTTTCATGTATTGATGGAGCGTCTGGAGCATGAGACCGTCGCCGCCAAGGGCGACGATGACATCCGCCTCCTCGGGCGGGGTGTCGCCATAGCGCTGGCTCAGGACCTTGCGTGCGGCCTGGGCCTCGGGCATATCCGTCGCCACGAAGGCGATCTTCTCGAATTTCATCGTCTCTTCCCGGGGCGATTCCTCAATGGCCGGCAAATGCGGCGAGACAAGGAGGTAAGCATATGGGTGGAGATACGCAAGCCAAGGATGATGGCGAATTCATCTTCATCTATTCGACCTTCGGCTCGGTGGCGGATGCCGAGAGGGCCGCAGAGGCGCTGGTGAGGGAGAAACTTGCCGCTTGCGTCAACATTCACGGAGGCGTGCGCTCCGTCTACGAATGGAAGGGGACGGTGGAGAAAGAAGATGAAGCGGCGGCCTTCATCAAGACGCGGGTGGCGTTGCAGGAGAAGGTCATGGCGCGGCTGCGCGAACTTCACCCCTATGAGGTGCCGGCGATGCTGGTGCTGCCAATCATGAGCGGGAACGCGGATTATCTGGAATGGGCAAGGGGGCAGATGGGGTGAGCGTTCTTTTTTGTATCTCTCAGCATGCCGCCCCCGGGCTTGACCCAGGGGTCCAGGGCAACACCCGCAAGCATCCGCTTTGTGGTTCTTCATCCAGGTTTTTTTGAAGATGGGGGCTGCCTGCGGCAGCTCCTGGATTGCCGGGTCAAGCCCGGCAATGACACTGTTTTTTATTTAGTTTTCATTTAGCCGCCGGTCAGCGACATGTGGCGCGAGACGGCGGGGCGGTTGTGCTCGCGGTCGATGATGAAGTCGTGACCCTTGGGCTTGCGGCCAATGGCCTCGTCGATGGCATCGTTCAGGAGGTCGTCGCTCTCGCTCGCGCGAACCGGGGCACGCAGGTCGGCCGCGTCATCCTGGCCGAGACACATATAAAGCGTGCCGGTGCAGGTGAGACGGACGCGGTTGCAGCTTTCGCAGAAGTTGTGCGTGAGGGGCGTGATAAGGCCGAGCTTGCCGCCGGTTTCCTGCACCTTCACATAACGAGCCGGACCGCCGGTGCGCTCGTCGAGTTCGTCCAGCGTCCAGCGCTCCGCCAGAGAGCGGCGGACCTCAGACAGCGGCAGGTATTGATCGGTGCGGTCGCCGTCGATATCGCCAAGCGGCATGGTTTCGATGAGGGTGAGGCCGTGGCCCTGCCCATGCGCCCATTCGATAAGCGAGGGGATTTCATCCTCGTTGACGCCTTTCAGCGCGACGGTGTTGATCTTGACCTTGAGCCCGGCGCGCTTCGCGGCGTCCACACCTTCGAGCACCTGAGGCAGGCGTCCCCAGCGCGTGATCTGCTGGAAGAGGTTTTCATCAAGCGTATCAATGGAGACATTCACGCGGCGGACACCGGCGGCGAAGAGATCATCTGCGTGGCGGGCAAGCTGGCTGCCATTGGTGGTGAGCGTCAACTCGTCGAGCGCGCCGGTTTCGAGGTGACGGCCAAGCGAGCGGATCAGCGTCATCACATCGCGGCGCACCAGCGGCTCGCCGCCGGTGAGGCGGAGCTTGCGCACCCCCTTCGCCACGAAGGCGGAACAGACGCGGTCCAGCTCTTCCAGCGTGAGCAGCTCCTGCTTCGGCAGGAAGTTCATGTGTTCGGACATGCAGTAGACACAGCGGAAGTCGCAG
>Ga0114898_1000907_pt1 | contig 19572 bp, 13 predicted proteins | sample Malvired_Geostar_FD_83496 | JGI IMG/M metagenome (GOLD analysis project Ga0114898, IMG submission 83496) | Marine viral communities from the Global Malaspina Expedition - Malaspina viral metaG DeepMed_Geostar | ecosystem: Environmental > Aquatic > Marine > Oceanic | place: Mediterranean Sea... | reverse complement strand
TCCGCTTGCCGCATCAGGCTTTCGCCGACGAGGATGGCGCCGGACCCAGCCGTGGCAACCCGCGCCATGTCATCGGGCGTGAAGATCCCGCTCTCGGCCACCAGCAACGCCCCGGCCGGGGCGAGAGGCGCCAGCCGCTCCGTCACCGCCAGATCCACCTCGAAGGTCCGCAGCGAGCGGTTGTTGATCCCGACCAGATCGCCGCCCAGCGTGCAGGCGCGGGCCATTTCGGCCTCGTCGTGTGTCTCGATCAGGGCGTCCATGCCGAACCGCCGCGCCTCGACCAGCAGTTCGGCGGCCAGGGCGTCGTCGATCATGGCCAGGATGATCAGGATGCAGTCGGCCCCCAGCGCCCGGCTCTCGGCCACCTGCCACGGATCGACGAGGAAGTCCTTGCGCAAACAGGGCAGGGCGGTCGCCCCGCGCGCCTGACCGAGGAAGGCGTCGTCGCCCTGGAAGCTGGGGCCGTCGGTCAGCACCGACAGGCAGGACGCCCCGCCGCGCTCATACGCCTTCGCCAGCGCCGGCGGGTCGAAATCCTCCCGGATCAACCCCTTCGACGGGCTGGCCTTCTTGATCTCGGCGATCAGGGCGGGGCGGCCTGTGTCCGCGAACCGCCGCTCCAGCGCCGCCCGGAACCCCCGCGGCGCCGACACCAGCTTCGCCCGCGCCTCGACGGCGTCCTGCGACAGCGCCGCCTTGCGGGCCGCCACATCCTCGCGCTTGTAGGCGGCGATCCGCTCCAGCACGTCGCTCACGCGGGCTCTTCCTCGATCGGGGTGTTGGTGGCCTCGACCAGTTCAGCGAGGGCCCGCGCCGCCCGGCCGTCATCGATCACCGCCGCCGCCAGCTTGGCGCCCTCGGCCAGATCGGCCGCCCGGTCGCCGACCACCAGGGCCGCCGCCGCATTAAGCAGCACGATGTCGCGGTAAGCGCCCTTGGCCCCGTCCAGCAGGGCGCGCAGGGCCGTCGCGTTCTCCTCGGCGTCGCCGCCCCGGATGTCGGCGATGTCGGCGCGGGCCAGTCCGGCGTCCTCCGGCGTGACGGTGAAGCGGCGCACCGCCCCATCCTTCCACTCGGCCACCTCGGTCTCGCCCGTGGTCGTCAGTTCGTCGAGGCCCTGACCGTGCACCGTCCAGGCCCGCTCGGCCCCGAGCCGCCCCAGCACCTCGGCCAGCGGCTCCAGCAGGCGCGGGTCGTAGACCCCCATCACCTGCCGCTTCGCGCCCGCTGGATTGGACAGCGGCCCCAGCAGGTTGAACACCGTGCGGAAGCCGATCTCGGCCCGCACCGGTCCGACGTGGCGCATCGCCCCGTGGTAGGCGGGGGCGAACAGGAAGGCGATCCCGGCCCGGTCCAGCGCCCGCAGCTGCTGCGCCGGCGTGGCCGCCAGATTGACCCCCAGCGCCGCCAGCACGTCCGAGGAGCCGGACTTGGAACTCAGCGCCCGGTTGCCGTGCTTGGCCACCTTCAGTCCGGCGCCGGCCAGCACCAGCGCCGCCGCCGTCGAGATGTTGAAGGTGTGCTGCCCGTCGCCGCCGGTGCCGCAGGTGTCGATGACGTCGTACGGATGGTCCAGCGTCAGCGCCGCGTCCCGCATGGCCGTGGCGAAGGCGGCGATCTCGCCCACCGTCTCGCCGCGGATGCGCAGGGCAGTCACGGCCGCCGCCACCTGGGCGGGTGTCGGCTCGCCCCTCAGGCAGGCGGCGAAGAAATCTTGCGCCTCCGCGTCCGACAGCACGCGGCCGTCGACCAGCTTGGCCAGCAGGGGCTTGAAACCGTCCGCCATCTCAGACCATCGCCGTGCGCTTGATGCCGGCGAGATCGAGGAAATTGGCCAGCAGGTCGTGGCCATGCTCGGTGGCGATCGATTCGGGGTGGAACTGCACGCCGTGGATCGGGCGGGTCTTGTGGGCCAGTCCCATGATCTCGCCGTCGGCCGTCCAGGCGGTGACCTCCAGCACCTCGGGGAGGGTCTCGCGCTTCACCGCCAGCGAATGGTAGCGCGTCGCCGTGAACGGGGAGGGCAGGCCGGCGAAGACGCTCTTGCCGGCATGCTCGATCGGCGAGGTCTTGCCGTGCATCAGGGCCTTGGCGCGGATCACGTCGCCGCCGAAGGCCTGTCCCATGGCCTGATGGCCGAGGCAGACCCCGAAGATCGGCATGTCCAGCGGTGCGCTGTCCAGCAGGGGCAGGCAGATCCCGGCCTCGTTCGGCGTGCACGGCCCCGGCGACAGCAACAGCGCCTCGGGCTTCAGCGCCAGCGCTTCGGCCGCGGTCAGGTCGTCGTTGCGCACCACACGCGTCTCCGCGCCCAGCTCCGCGAGGTAGTGGACCAGGTTCCAGGTGAAGCTGTCGTAGTTGTCGACGACGAGGATCATGCTTCGGCTTCTAGGGGGCGGCGGGCTCCGCGCCAAGCGACCGTTGAGGTAAGTCTTCGTTAACCATGATCCGGCGAACTGGGGCTCTCAGGGGAGGAGCTCGCATGGCCGACAACACCATCGACAAGGCGCGCGACCTGCTGACGCCGCCGGTCCGGCGTTCAAGCCCTTGGGGCACGCTCGCCGCCGCCGGCCTCGCCGCCATGGCGGCTGTGCTGATGGCGGGCGTGATGGTGCTGGGGCCGGGCGTGCGCTTCGAGGAGCCGCCGCTGGTTCAGCCCGCGTTCCCGAACGGATAGCGCCAGGCGTCTTCCGCCGCGCCCATCGGGGCCCGGGCCTTGGCCTTCGTCTCCGCGTATTCCGCAGCCGGATCACTGTCCGCGACCACGCCCGCGCCGGCCTGCACATGGATCTTGCCGTCGGCGAAAAGGGCGGTCCTCAGCACGATGCAGATGTCCGCCTCGCCGCCGGCCGAGATGTAACCGACGCCGCCGCCGTAGCCGACGCCGCGCTTCGCGCTCTCCAGCTCGTCAATGATTTCCATGGCCCGCACCTTGGGCGCCCCCGACAGGGTCCCGGCAGGCAGGGCGGCGAGCAGGGTATCGACGGCGTCCAGCTTCGGATCGGCCTGACCCTGAACGTCCGAAACGATATGCATCACAGAGCTGTAGCGCTCGACCTTGAAGCTCTCGGTGACCTCGACCGTGCCTGGAGCGGCGACCCGGCCGACGTCGTTGCGGCCCAGATCGAGCAGCATCAGATGCTCGGCCCGCTCTTTGGGATCGGCGAGCAGTTCGGCCTCCAGCGCACGGTCCTGCTCCGGCGTCTCGCCGCGCGGCCGGGTGCCGGCCAGCGGGCGGATGGTGACCCGTCCGTCCTTCAGCCGCACGAGGATTTCCGGGCTCGACCCGGCCAGCTGGAAGTCCCCGAAATCGAGGAAGAACAGATAGGGAGACGGATTGCGTCGCCGCAGCGAGCGGTAGAAGGCGAACGGATCGCCGCTCCACGGCGCCGCGAACCGGTGGCTCAGCACCACCTGGAAGATGTCGCCGGCGGCGATGTAGTCCTTGGCCCGGGCCACCATCGCCCCGAACGCCGCCTCGTCGACCGGCGAAGCGAAGGGCGGAGCCGGGGTCTCGACCGGTGCGGGCAGGGCGGGCAGGGGCCGCCGCAGGTCGGCTTCGAACGCGTCGAGCCGGAGCACGGCCGCTGCATAGGCGTCCTGGGCCGAGGCGCCGCCGTCGGGAAAAGCCGCCGACACCAGCACGATCTCATGCTTCACCGAATCGAAGATGGCCACCAGCGCGGGGCGGGTCAGAACCGCGTCGGGCAGGTCCAGCGGGTCGGGATTGGCCTCGCCCAGCGGCTCGAGCAGCCGCACCATGTCATAGCCGAACACCCCGAACAGGCCCGCGGCCATCGGCGGCAGGTCTTCGGGCAGGTCCAGCCGCGAGGCCGCGATCAGGCGGCGCAGCGAGGCCAGCGGGTCGCCCGCCTCGGCCTCGAAGGTTCCGGCGGCCGCGTCCGGGCCGCGCGCCAGTTCCGCCCGTCCGTCGCGGCAGCGCCAGACCACGTCCGGCTCGCGGGTGATGATCGAATAGCGGCCGTTGACCGCTCCGCCCTCGACCGATTCCAGCAGGAAGGCGTGGGTGCGGCCGTGGCCGACCTTGAGAAAGGCCGAGACCGGCGTCTCCAGATCATCGATCAGCCGCCGCACCACCACCTGGGCGCGGCCGGCGGCCCAGCCCGCCTCGAAGGCGGGCCAGGACGAGCCGCCGCCAGCGGTCATTGGCCGGCCGGCGCCGCCGGGGTTTCCGCGACGCCGAGCGCCTGGCGGGCCAGTTCCTCGTCGTAGGTCGCGTCCATGCGCTCGGCGGCGGCGGAGACGCTGGAGGACAGGAAGGTGTCGCCGGCGGCGGAGCCGACCCGGGCTCGCCACTGTTGCGCTTCCTCGGCGACGAGGGCCGCGGTCGGCGCCGAGATGCGGTCGATCCGTCCGATGACGATGCTGTCGGCGGACTGGGGCTGCGAGAACACCTGCCCGGCCTCGCCGTTGAACACGCCGGTCATCACGCCCCGGCCCAGTCGCGCCACCGTATCCTGTTCCTGCTTGAGGCCGGTTTCGGTGACGACGTTGGCGCCGACCGAAGCGGCGACCTCGGCGATGTCCTCGCCCGCGCGGACCCGGGCGGCCAGCGCGTCGGCTCGCGCCGAGAGCAGGCGGACGTTCTCGCTGGCGATCCAGGCTTGGGTCACCATCTCCCTCACGCTGTCGAGCGAGGGCATGGCCGCGGGCGTGATGTCATCGACGCGAACCACGAAATACTGGCCCTCGCCGAGGCCGACGGGCTCGTTGGCCCGACCTTCGGACAGCTTCCACATCGCTTCCAGCACCGGCGCCGGCACGTTGAGCTGCTGACCTTCGCGGTTCTTGCCTTCGCGGCTCACGGCCGGAACGGGAACGGCCATGGCGCCGACCTCGCGGACAGCCTCGTCGACGCTCTTGCCGGCGCGGCGGGCCGCCTCGAAGGCCTCCACGCGCCGCGAGATGGCGCCGCGGGCTTCCTGGTCGCGCAACTCGGCGACGATGTCGTCGCGGGCGTCCTCCAGCGTGACCTCGCGGCCCGGCTGGACGCCGGTCACCTTGGCGACCACGAAGCCGACGCGGGCCTGGATCGGCGCGGACACCTCGTCGACGCCGAGGCCGAACACGGCGGCGGCCACGGCCGGATCGCTGATCGCGCTGCGCGGCGTTTCGGTGAAGTTCGCCGGCTGCAGGTCATTGGCCTCGCCGACGGCGGCCGGGGTCTGCCCGGCCCGCAGGGCGGCGGCGATGCGGTCGGCGGCGGCCTGGGTCGGGGCCGTCAGGGTGGTGAAGGTGCGGCGCTCGGGCGTCGACAGGGCGTCCTTGCGGAACTCGTAGCGCGCGCGAATTTTCTCGTCGCTGATCTCGATGTCGCGGTCGGCCGGGCTGGCGAAGACCACCAGCGTGCCGGAACGCAGCTCCGGCGTGCGGAGCTCGGCGGCGTGCTGGCTCATGAACGAGTTCAGCTGGGGGTCGGTGGGGCGCGGGGCGGTCCCGGCCATCGCCTGGGTCAGGACGAACCAGCGCGCGTCGCGGCTCTGCTGGGTCTGGTTGGCGTAGACGGCGCCGTAGACGCGGGGCAGGCGCAGGCCGGCCGTCGCCGCCGAGCCGTAGTGCAGCCCCATGTAGCGGTCGCGGATATCGCGCTCGTTCATCGCCGCGGTCATCTTGGCCTGCGCCAGCGTGCTCGCGTAGGCCTGCTCGCTGAACTGCTGGGTGACAGGATCGAAGAAGGCGGGTTCGGCCCGGATGATGCGCAGGACCAGTTCATTGCCGGGCCGGATGCCCGTCTTCCAGGCCCAGGCGAAGAAGCCGAGTTCGTCGGCCTGGCCCTTGAGGATCGACGCCAGCGGCACCTGGGCGAGCAGCTCCTCATAGGTGATGGCGCGGCCTTCCTGGTTCTGGACCTGCTGCAGTCGGCGATCCATTTCGGCCCGGAACTCCTGCGGGGTCAGGCCGCGGTCGCCGGCGGAGACCACCTTCGGCGGCTGCAGGCTGCCCAGCACGTCCGTCTGCGTGCCACCGGTGACCAGCAGGCCCATGGCGACGAGGACCAGAAGGCCGATCGCCCACTTCGACTTCGCGAAATTGCGGAACATGGAGATCATGGAGGGCGGTCCTGGACGGATGGCGGCGACGATGGTCGCTTCGGCCTATAGGGGGTGACAGGCCGGCACGGCAAGACAATGGCGACGCATCGTCCGCTCCCGACGTCTTGGCTTGGCGAAAAGGTCCGCCTAGAGAGGCCGGATGAAACAATCCGTGAAGCTGATCGCCGGCAACTGGAAAATGAACGGCCTGGGCGCGAGCCTGGGCGAGGTCTCGTCCCTGCGGCAGGCGCTCGAGGCGGACCCGGCGACCTGCCGCGTCGCCCTGTGCCCGCCCGCCACCCTCGTCGAGCGCATGGCCGTCGCCGCTCGGGGCAGCGTCATCGAGGTCGGCGGACAGGATTGCCGTGCCGAGACCCACGGTGCCTACACCGGCGGCGTCTCTGCCGCGATGCTGAAGGACGCCGGCGCGAGCCTGGTCATCGTCGGCCATTCCGAGCGCCGGCAGGAGTTCGGCGAGACCGACACGTTGGTCTCCGCCAAGGCCGAGGCGGCCGTGGCCGCGGGCCTCGCCCCCATCGTCTGCGTCGGCGAGACCCTCGAGCAACGCGAGGCGGGACGCGCCGTCGAGATCGTCCGGGACCAGGTGATCAACTCCCTGCCCAAGGCTGTCCTGTCGGGCGGTTTCGCCGTGGCCTACGAGCCGGTGTGGGCCATCGGCACCGGCCTGACGCCGACGCTGGAGCAGATCGAGGAGGTCCACCGCGCCGTCCGGGCCGCCATGCTCGAGCGACTGGGTCTGGGCAGCGCCGCCGCGCCGATTCTCTACGGCGGCTCGGTCAAGCCGGACAACGCCCGCGACATCCTCGCCGTGCCCGAGGTCGGCGGCGCCCTGGTCGGTGGGGCCTCGCTGAAGGCCGCCGACTTCCTGCCGATCATCCGCGCCGCCTGATCGCGCTCCCACTCCCTGCTTCCCCCCGCTCACCATCAATGATAGACGCCCCCGCTTGATCGGCGCGGCTTCGCGCCACACATATCGGCCGCCATGCTCCAGACCATTCTCCTCGTCGCCATGATCCTCATCTCGATCGCGCTCGCCGGCGTGATCCTGCTCCAGCGCTCCGAAGGCGGCGCGCTGGGCATGGGCGGCGGACCGTCGGGCTTCATGACGGCGCGCGGTGCGGGCAACCTGCTGACGGTCACCACCTGGTGGCTGGCGGCGGCCTTCTTCGCCTGCGCCATCGGCCTGACCATCGTCGGCAACCTCAGCCGCGCGGACCAGTCGATCGTCGACCGCGACGCCGTCGGCACCCTCACGGCTCCGACCGGGGATGCGACCGAGGCGCCCGCCCCGGCCGATCCCGCCGCCGCGCCCGCCGAACCGACCGGGCCGTCGCTCGACGACTTCCTGGGCTCGACGAGCGCCCAGCCCGCTCCGGCCCAGCCGGCCCCGGCGCAATAAGGTGGGCGGGGCGTTTATCCCCGCCTTCCTCTCCCGCCCTCATAGTTTCCGCATTACGCCGCCCGAATCGGCGGTAGAGTGATCTCCCATGGCCCGTTACGTGTTCATCACCGGCGGCGTGGTTTCCTCATTGGGAAAAGGCCTCGCATCCGCCGCTCTCGGCGCGCTCCTGCAAGCGCGCGGCTACAAGGTTCGCCTTCGTAAGCTCGACCCCTATCTGAACGTCGATCCGGGCACGATGAGCCCATACCAGCACGGCGAAGTCTTCGTCACCGACGACGGCGCCGAGACCGACCTCGACCTCGGCCACTATGAGCGCTTCACCGGCGTCTCGGCGGCGAAATCCGACAACATCACCACCGGCCGCATCTATTCGACCATCCTCGAGAAGGAGCGGCGCGGCGACTATCTGGGCGCGACGGTGCAGGTAATTCCGCACGTCACCGACCAGATCAAACAGTTCTGCCTGACCCCCGCCCTGACCGACGACGGCGAGGAGGTCGATTTCGTTCTGGTCGAGATCGGCGGCACCGTCGGCGACATCGAGGGCCTGCCGTTCTTCGAGGCCATCCGCCAGCTCGGCCAGGACCTGCCGCGCGGCCAGTCCTGCTTCGTGCACCTGACCCTGCTGCCGTTCATCAAGACCGCCGGTGAGATGAAGACCAAGCCGACGCAGCACTCCGTCAAGGAGCTTCGCTCGATCGGCATCCAGCCCGACATCCTGCTGTGCCGCTGCGAATACCCGATCCCACCCGAGGAGAAGCGCAAGATCGGCCTGTTCTGCAACGTGCGCGAAAGCGGCGTCATCCAGGCCATGGACTCGGCGGACATCTACGCCGTGCCGCTCGACTATCACCAGGAAGGCCTCGACGCCGAGGTCCTGGCCCATTTCGGCATCACCGACGCGCCCGCGCCCGATCTCTCGCGCTGGCAGGAGATCGCCCGCCGCCGCCTGCACCCCGACGGCGAGGTCTCGGTCGCCGTGGTCGGCAAATACACGGTGCTCAAGGACGCCTACAAATCTCTGATCGAGGCGCTGCACCACGGCGGTGTGGCCAACAACGTCAAGGTCAACATCGACTGGGTCGAGGCCGAGACCTTCGAGGGCGACCGCGAGGCCTGCGACGCCCGCCTGCAGGGCGCCCACGCCATCCTCGTGCCCGGCGGTTTCGGAGCCCGGGGGGCCGAGGGCAAGATCCAGGCGGCCCGCTTCGCCCGCGAGCGCAACATACCGTACTTCGGCATCTGTTTCGGCATGCAGATGGCCGTCATCGAGGCGGCCCGGAATCTGGCGGGCTTCCCCGAGGCCTCGTCCACCGAGTTCGGCCCGACCTCCGAGCCCGTCGTCGGCCTGATGACCGAATGGACCCAGGGCAACGAGCGGGTGAAACGCCAGCACGGCGGCGATCTCGGCGGCACCATGCGGCTCGGCGCCTATGACTCGACCCTGAAGCCGGGATCGAAAATCGCGGAAATGTACGGTTCGACCACCATCAGCGAGCGCCACCGTCACCGTTACGAGGTCAACATCAACTATCGCGAGGCCGTCGAGCAGAAGGGCGGTCTGGTGTTCGCGGGCCTCTCCCCCGACGGCGTCCTGCCCGAAACCGTCGAGCGCGAGGACCATCCGTGGTTCATCGGCGTTCAGTATCACCCCGAGCTGAAGAGCCGGCCCTTCGCCCCGCACCCCCTGTTCGCCGGCTTCATCGAGGCCGCCGTGGTGCAGAGCCGGCTGGTCTAGGGCCCCGGCGCCCGCCGCTGAGGGCGGTCAGGCCGGTTCCAGCGCAGGTTGAACTCGGAAGTTAACGGTGTTGAATGGCGGTCCGGAGGATCGCCATGCCCGTATTCACTGGAACGAACGGCTCCGAAACGCTGACAGGTACGGCCGGAGACGACGACTTCTACCCCTTGGGCGGCAACGACACCGTAAACGGGCTGGACGGCGACGACCGCCTGTTCTGGTCCAGCGACCAGAACTACGACACCTTCAACGGCGACGGGGGCTATGACGCAGCCCTCGTGGACTTCGTCGACTATGTCGGTCCGCTGTCGGTCCGCCTCGCCGCCTCCGGCTTTCAGGTCTATCGACCCGAGAGCGGGTCGGGGACCGATCTCCTCGCGACGACGAATACGGAACGCCTCGAAATCACGCTGAGCGGACCGAATTCGCACGTCACGAACTTTGTGGTGCACGTCTTCTCGCCGCCGCCGGCCTTCGATCTGGTTCTCGACGCCCAGGCCAACCTGAACGGCATCTCGACGCGGATCAGCGGTCTCGGAGTCACCAGCTTCACGGTCTACGGCACGAACTTCACGGACGTGCTGGTCGGCGGGGCGCTCGGCGGGAACGATCACCTGTACGGATTTGGCGGAGCGGACACGCTCGTGGGTCCGGGTGAACTCGTCGGCGGCGCCGGGGACGACACCTATTACGTCACCAGCGCCTCGGTCGTGACCGAACTGTCGGGGGAAGGGGCGGACACCATCTACGCCTTCTCCCAGAACTTCACTCTCCCGGCCAACGTCGAGACTCTGTATCGCGGCGGCGACATCGCCGCCTATTCGCCGACGATTCAGTATGACAACACCGCCATCGGGCGGGGCAATGCGGAGAGCAACCGCATCGAGGGATTCGGCCAGGCGTTCGGCATGGCCGGGGACGACATCCTCGTCGGCGGGGCTGGCCCGGATTTCCTCTCCGGCGGCGCAGGTTTCGACACCCTGCAGGGCGGCGCCGGCACGGATACGGCCGGCTATTCCGAAGCCGCCGCCGGGGTCTTCGTCACGCTCGACGGCGCGATGCCGATGGCGACGAATGACGGGGACGGCGGAACCGACATCCTGATCGGCATCGAAAACCTGACCGGATCGGCCTTCAACGACGTGCTGATCGGCGAGGGCGGCGCCAACGTCCTGACCGGAGGTCTGGGCAGCGACGTCCTGATCGGCCTCGCCGGAAACGACACCCTGATCGGCGGGACGGGCGCGGCCAACCAGATGCAGGGCGGGCTCGGCGACGATCTCTACCGGGTTTCCGCCATCGGCGACACGCTGATCGAGTTCGCGTCGGAAGGTCACGACACGGTCGAGACCGCGCTTCAGACCCTCACCATGCGCGCCAATTTCGAGGAGATGCGCTTCACCGGAGTGGGTGCCTTCACGGGCGTCGGCAGCGTGGACGACAACCTCATCGTCGGCGGCGCCTCGGGCGACACGCTCAGCGGAATGGGCGGAAACGACATCCTCCAGGGCGGCGGCGGCGACGACATGCTGCGCGGCGGGTCGGGGGTCGATCAGCTGTCCGGCGGGGCCGGCGCCGACACGGCGGATTATTCGACCGCCGCGGCCGGCGTGGTGGCTTCCATCGCCAACAGCGTGGCCGGCAACGATGGCGACGGCGGAACCGACACCTTTAGCAGTATCGAGAACCTGACCGGCTCGGCCTCCAACGACGTGCTGCTCGGCGGGTCAGGGGCCAATGTGCTGACCGGCGCGGCCGGCAGCGATGTCCTGGTCGGGCTGGCGGGTGACGACGTGCTGATCGGCGGCTCCGGCGCGCCGAACCAGATGCAGGGCGGTGTGGGCGACGACCGCTATGTGATGACCGCGATCGGCGACACCCTGGTCGAGTTCGCCGGCGAGGGGATCGACACCGTCGAGACCACCCTGTCGGCCTATACGCTGCGGGGTAATTTCGAGAACCTGACCTACATCGGCACGGGTACGATCCTCGCCACCGGCAATGCGGAAAACAACATTCTGACCGGCGGCGCCGGCGCCGACACCTTCACCGGCAGGGGCGGGGACGACACCATCCAGGGCGCCGGCGGCATCGACACCGTTGTCATGTCCGGGCTTCGCGCCGACTACACGGTCCAGGCCGGGGCCGGCTACATCATCATCGGCGACAGCGTCGTCGGCCGCGATGGCGTCGACACCCTCTACAGCGTGGAGCGGATCCGCTTCAGCGACGGCGAGATCATGGACGTGACCCCCCCGGCCGCCGTTCCAGCGGCCCTCGATGTTCTGTTTGCGGCCCCGGTCGGGCTCGCCCCTCGCATCGACGACGTCCCACTGCTCGTCCCCGACCCAGGGAGCGGCTGGAGCGACTTCTAGCGAGGGCCGTCGGGGGGCGGCCCCGCCGGCTCGAATCCCTCGAACGGCTGTCGATCGGGGCAGCGGACCCAGACCTCGGCGCCGGGTCGACTGCTGATTCTACGCCGCCGGCGTCACGGGGGCGCCGGGCCGGACCAGCAGGCCATCGTTGGACTTCGTTGTGTTCAATGCCGCAGGAAAACAACAAGTCAAAGAGGCTGCGTCCATCCCCGGCCACGCGCCCTGGTCGGCAACTTCCCCCAGCGTTCTCGCAGTTCGCCCTGATCGATACAGCGTTCAATCTCGCCGGAGACGAGGGCTCGGCGCGTGAGGCCCGGGACCAGCAGGGCGGCGGCTGACGGCGATCGGATCGGAACGATGAAGCCGGAGCCCGGTTCCCTTCCGACAACGTCCGATCCTCCAACCGGGAGATAGCCATGGCAAGGACCGCCGCCGACGCGCTCGTCGAGACGCTGCTCGACTGGGATGTAGACACCATTTTCGGGCTGCCCGGGGACGGCATCAACGGCATCATTGAGGCGCTGCGCACGCGCCAGGACAAGATCCGGTTCATCCAGACGCGGCACGAGGAGTCCGCCGCCTTCATGGCGTGCGCCTATGCAAAATTCACCGGCCGCCTGGGGGTCTGCCTCGCCACCTCGGGGCCCGGCGGCGTGCATCTGTTGAACGGCCTGTACGACGCCAAGCTGGACGGCGCCCCGGTGCTGGCCATCACCGGCCTGCAGCACCACGACCTGATCGGCACCCACACCCAGCAGGACGTCGAGCTCGACAAGCTGTTCATGGACGTCGCCGTCTACAACACGCGGATCATGGGCGGCGCCCATGTCGAGAACGTCGTCAACCTCGCCTGCCGCACCGCCCTGGCGCGCCGCGGCGTGGCGCACATCACCATGCCGGTCGACATGCAGTCGGAAGCGGTCAAGGACGACGCCCGGTCCAAGCGTAACATCGCCGACCACATGTCCGACATCTTCGCCCGCGGCGCCATGATGGCGAGCGACGACCAACTCGCCCGCGCGGCCGCGATCATCAACAAGGGCACGAAGATCTGCATCCTCGCCGGGGCCGGCGCGATCGGCGCGCGCAATCAGGTCGTCGCCCTGGCGGAGCGGCTCGCCGCGCCCGTCGCCAAGCCCCTGCTCGGCAAGGGCGTCATCCCCGACGATCATCCGCACGCGATCGGCGGCGTCGGCCTGCTCGGCACCAGGCCGGCGCAGGAGGCGCTCGAGGACTGCGACACCCTGCTGATCGTCGGGAGCTCCTTCCCCTACATCGAATTCTATCCCGAGCCCGGCAAGGCGCGGGCCGTCCAGATCGACCTGGACCCCGCCCGGATCGGCCTGCGCTATCCCGTTGAGGCCGGATTGGTCGGCGATTGCGCAAGGGTGCTCGACGCCCTTCTGCCGCGCCTCGACCACCGCGACGAGCGCGCCTTCCTGGAGACGGCGCGCAAGGGCATGGAAGCCTGGCGTGAGCTGATGACCGAGCGCGGCACGCGCGAGGACACGCCGATGAAGCCGCAGGTGGTGACTCACGAACTGGACAAGCTGCTGTCCGAAAACGCCATCGTCACCACCGATTCCGGCACCATCACCACCTGGGTCGCGCGCCACGTCACCATGCGCGGCGACATGAAATTCTCCTGCTCCGGCAATCTGGCGACCATGGCCTGCGGGATGCCCTATGCCATCGCCGCCGCCATCGCCTTCCCGGATCGTCAGGTCGTGGCGGTCGTCGGCGACGGCGCCTTCACCATGCTGCTGGGAGAGCTGGCCACCTGCGTGAAATACGGCCTGAACGTGAAGATCATCGTCATCAAGAACGACTCCCTCGGCCAGATCAAATGGGAGCAGATGGTCTTCCTCGGCAACCCGGAATACGTCTGCGAACTGCAGCCGATCGATTTCGCGGCGGTCGCCCGCGGTTTCGGCGTTCAGAGCGTCACCATCGACGATCCGAAGCGATGCGCCGCCCAGCTGTCCGAGGCCATGGCCCGCCCGGGACCGGTGGTGATCGAGGCCGTCGTCGACACCCATGAGCCGCCGATGCCGCCCAAGGCCACCGTCGATCAGGCGACCAAGCTGGCCACGGCCCTGGCGCGGGGCACCCCCGAGGGCGGCAAGATCGCGCGCCGCATCGGCGTCGATGTCGTGCGGGAGGTCGTCTGACCGGGACCGTCATGACCCATTCCGCCTGTCCGATCGATCGGCTCAGCGTCCGTGGCTTCACCGTGCCGACGGACGGACCCGAGGCGGACGGTACGATCGCCTGGGACCGGACCCATCTGGCGGTGGTCGAGGTCGAGGCCGGCGATGCGGTGGGGCTCGGCTACACCTACGGCTCGCCCGTGGTTCCCCGGCTGATCGCGGACATGTTCGGACCGCTGCTGAGCGGGCGGGACGCGCTCGCCATCCCGGCCCGCGCCGCGGACATGGCGGCCGCGGTCAGAAACATCGGCCGGCCCGGCGTGGCGGCGACCGCCATTTCCGCCGTGGACTGCGCCCTGTGGGACCTCAAGGCCCGGCTCCTCGACACGGCCCTGAGCACGCTCCTCGGCGCCCGGCGCGACGACATCCCCATCTACGGCAGCGGCGGCTTCACCAACTATTCCGACGACCGGACGCTCGACCAGTTCGGCGGCTGGAGCAGGGACCTGGGATGTCGCGCCTTCAAGATGAAGGTCGGCGCCGAACCCGATCGCGACCGCGGACGAATGGCGGCGGTCCGGAACGGCCTGCCCGACGCCGAACTGATGATCGACGCCAACGGCGCCCTCGATCGCAAGCGGGCGCTCGGGCTGGCCGGGACGGCCGCCGGCCTGGACGTGACCTGGTTCGAGGAGCCGGTCTCCAGCGACGATCTGGAAGGGCTCCGACTGCTGCGGGACCGGGCCCCGCCGGCCATGGAGATCGCGGCGGGCGAATACGCCTACGATCCCGGCTACGTCCGCGGGATGGCCGCGTCGGGCGCCGTGGACGTGATGCAGCTGGACGTGACCCGCATCGAAGGCATCACCGGCTTTCTGAAGGCGGCCGCTATCGCCGAGGCCCACCACCTTCCGGTCTCCGCCCACACGGCGCCGGCGCTTCATCTGGCGGTCTGCTGCGCGGCGCCCGGCGTGCGCCACATCGAATGGTTCCACGACCACGCCCGCATCGAGGCCATGCTGTTCGAGGGCGCGCCCCGGCCGCGGCACGGCCGTCTTGCCCCCGATCCGTCGCGGCCGGGTCATGGCCTGACCTTCAAATGGCGGGACGCCGAGCCCTTCGCCACACAGACCTGAAGGAGATAGTCCCATGGTCGACGCCGGCCGCTGGACGACGCTGCCGTTGGCGGATCGCCGCAGAACGCTCAACGAGACCGGGCGGGTCGTCCGGGCGTCGGTCCGCGCCGATGTCAATCGCGAACGGCTCGCCGCCGATCTGCGCGCGGCGATCGACGGCGACGTCCAGTTCGACGCCGGCGCCCGGGCGCTCTATTCCACCGACGCTTCCAACTATCGTCAGATTCCCATCGGCGTCGTGCTGCCCCGCACCGTCGAGGACGTGATCCGGACCGTCGAGATCGCCCGGCGCCACGACGCGCCGGTGCTGCCGCGCGGGGGTGGAACCAGCCTCGCGGGACAGGCCTGCAACACCGCGGTCGTCATCGATTTTTCGCGCTATCTGAACCGGCTGACGCGGCTGGACCCGGAGCGGCGCATCGCCGAGGTGGAACCCGGCTGCATCCTCGACACACTGCGCGACGCCGCCGAGGCCCACCACCTGACCTTCGGTCCCGATCCCGCGACGCACACGCACAATTCGCTCGGCGGAATGATCGGCAACAACTCTGGCGGGGTTCACTCCGTGATGGCCGGGCTTACGGTCGACAATGTCGAGGCGCTCGACATCCTGACCTACGACGGCGAGCGCATGACCGTGGGTCCCACCGACGATCGCGAACTGGCCGACATCCTGGCCGGCGAAGGCCGACGCGCCGACATCTACCGCCGAATGAAGGCTCTGGCGGACGCGCACGGGGACGACATACGGCGGATCTTCCCGGATATTCCGCGGCGGGTCTCCGGCTACGAGAACCTGACCTGGCTCCTGCCGGAGAACGGCTTCCATGTCGCGCGCGCCCTCGTCGGCACCGAGGCGACCTGCGCCATCGTCCTCGGCGCCACGCTTCGGCTCGTCCCCAGCCCGCCGGAGAGGGTCTCCGTCCTGCTCGGCTTCCCCGACATCTTCCAGGCCGCGGACGCCGTCCCGCGCGTCCTCCGGCACGGGCCGCTGGCCTGCGAGGGGCTCGACCGCACCCTGATCGACAATATGCAGACCAAGGGCCTGCACACCGACAAGCTCCACCTTCTGCCCGACGGCGACGGCTGGCTGCTGGTCGAGTTCGGCGGCGAAACGAAGCGCGAGGCGCGCCGCAAGGCCGATGGGCTGGCGAAGGACCTGACGGCGGCGGGCGGGATCTCCTGCAACCTGCTGCCGACCTCCGAGGCGCAGGCCGAGGCGCGGCTCGTGCGCGAGTCCGGCCTCGGGGCGACGGCCTACGTTCCGGGGCAGCCCGAGACATGGGAGGGGTGGGAAGACTCCGCCGTGCCGCGCGAGGCGCTCGGCGACTATCTCCGCGCCTTTCGCCGCCTCCTGGATCGATACGGCTACGACACGGCGATGTACGGCCATTTCGGCGACGGGCTGGTGCACTGCCGGATCAATTTTGACCTCGCATCGGAGCGGGGGCTGACCAACTGGCGGCGTTTCCTCGCCGAGGCGGCGGACCTCGTGGTTTCGTTCGGGGGCTCGCTGTCGGGAGAGCACGGCGACGGTCAGGCCCGGGCGGCGCTGGTCGAGCGCATGTACGGGCGCGGGATGGTGCGGGTGTTCGAGGCGTTCCGCGAGATCTGGGACCCCGACGGCCGCATGAACCCGGGCAAGGCCGTCGACGCCTATCCCGTCGCCGCCAACCTGCGCGTCGGACCGGGCTACGAGCCGCCGGTCGTGAAGAGCCATTTCGCCTATCCGGCCGACAAGGACAGCTTCGTCCGGGCGACCCTGCGCTGCGTCGGCGTCGGCAAATGCCGGCGCCCTCATACGGAGACCGGCGTCATGTGCCCCAGCTACATGGCCACCGGCGAGGAGAAGCACAGCACGCGCGGCCGGGCCCGGCTGCTGTTCGAGATGCTCAACGACGGGCCGATCACCGACGGCTGGCGCTCGGCGGAGGTCGAGGAGGCGCTGGACCTCTGCTTCGCCTGCAAGGGCTGCAAGAGCGACTGCCCCGTCAGCGTCGACATGGCCACCTACAAGGCCGAGTTTCGCGCCCGCCACTACGCCGGCCGCCTGCGGCCGCGGGCGGCCTGGTCGATGGGCCTGATCCACTGGTGGGCGCGCGCGGGCAGCCTCGCCCCGGGCGTCTCCAACGCCCTGCTGCGTGCGCCGGGGCTCGGCGCGGCGGCCAGGCGACTCGGCGGCATCGCAGCGGACCGCCGACTGCCGCCGTTCGCGGGCGAGACCTTCACGCAGTGGTTCCGCCGCCGCCCGTCGCCCGCGGCCGGCGGGCGGCGCGTGGTCCTGTGGCCCGACACCTTCAACGACCATTTCCACCCGCACATCCTCAAGGCGGCGGTTCGGGCTCTCGAGGCCCTCGGGTGCGAGGTGAGCATCCCCTCGCGGCGCCTGTGCTGCGGACGCCCCCTCTACGACTGGGGCATGCTGAATCTGGCGAAGCGCCAGTTGCGCCAGATCGTCGAAGCCTTGCGCGACGACATCGAACAGGGCGCGCCGGTCATCGGCCTCGAACCGGCCTGCGTCAGCGCCTTTCGCGACGAACTGCCCGCCCTGCTGCCGGACGACCCGCTGGCCCGGCGTCTCTGTGACCAGACCTGGTTCTTCAGCGACTACATCGACGCGCAATGCGACTGGCCCGCCGGCGCCCGCGCGCCCGGTTCCGCCGTGGTGCAACTGCACTGCCACCAGCATGCGGTGATCGGCGGCGACGCGGAATGGCGCCTGCTCGACCGGCTCGGCGTCGAGGTCGTCGACAGACCGGCGGGCTGCTGCGGCATGGCCGGCTCCCTCGGCTTCGAGGCGCACAAGCAGGCCGTCTCCCTCGCCGCCGCCGAACTGGCCCTGTTCCCGGCGCTGCGACGGAACGCGGGCGCGCGGGTTCTCGCCAACGGCTTCAGCTGCCGAGAACAGATCCGTCACGGCCCGGGGGGCGAGGCCCGCCATGTCGCCGAACTCGTGGCCGACGCTGTTGGAGGCGAACAGGCCTGATCTTTTTCGGGAGCGGCGAGGGAGGCCCGGCGCGGAACAGTCATCCAGCCGCGTGCCCGACAGCCCCGAACCGCGGCTGGCAGGTGTGTACCACGTCCCCGGGCGCCGAACGCTGCTCAGGGCGCACAAGCTATTGAACAGGGCGGCGATCTCCACGGAGGTGGGCCATGCGCCAGTCTGATTTGTTCATCAGACCGAAACGCCCTTGGAACGCTGGGCGCCGCCTGGCTGAAGGTCCGCGGGCAGCGTGAAGATGACTGGATGTTCCCGAGTCGCAGCCGGCTCGGTCAGCACATCGGCGCCCGGCGTTACGCGCGACTCGTTGATCGCCGGGTCCGGATGATCGACCTGCAACCGCAAGGCTACGGCACTGACAGCCTCCGACGTAAAGAATGGCGGACAGGGTGGGATTCGAACCCACGGTAGGCTCACACCTACGGCGGTTTTCAAGACCGCTGCCTTAAACCACTCGGCCACCTGTCCGTGTCCATCGAGCGGACCCGCCGCATAGCGCCAAACGCCCCGTTAACCAAAGCGGAAATCTCTTCCGCCATCTTCTCCGCCATCAAGGACGGGACCATGGCTGCGAAACTTCTCAAGGGCGTTCTGGCAGCGGGACTGTTGGCGCTGCTCGCCGCCTGCGCCGGCGGCGCCGGCTCTTCCGTGCGCCCCGCCATGCCCGTCGTCACCGACCCGGCCCCGATCGTTTCCGGCACGATGCGGCCCTACCAGATCCGCGGCCGCTGGTATCGTCCGGAAGAGCAGCCGGACTACGACGAGACCGGCATGGCCTCGTGGTACGGCGATCAGTTCCACGGTCGTCCCACCGCCACCGGCGAGCGTTTCGACATGAACGCCCTGACCGCGGCTCACAAGACCCTGCCGCTGCCGGGTCTGGTCGAGGTCACCAACCTGGCCAACGGCCGCCGCGTCGTGCTGCGCGTCAACGACCGGGGCCCCTTCGTCGACGGCCGCATCATCGACCTGTCGCGCGGCGCCGCCGACGCCCTCGACCTGCGCCGCGCGGGCGTGGGCGAGGTGAGGGTGCGCTATCTCGGCCGCGCGCCCCGGCTGGGCGGCGGAACGATCCTTCAGCGCGCCGAGGCCCGTCCCCTTACCCCCGAACCGGCGCCGTCCGCTCCGGTCCCCTACCTCCCGGAGGTGCGTCCGGAGCCGACGCAGTACGCGGGCGGGACGCGGGACGGCATCTGGATTCAGGCCGGCGCATGGCCCGACGCCCGTGAGGCCCGCCGGGCCGCCGAACGGCTGGGCGGCGGGGCGACCGTCGAGGAGGCGGCCCCGGGCCAGTTCCGGGTGCTGATCGGGCCGTGGCCGGACGCCGGAACGGCCGAGCGTTCGCGACGGGCGGTGATCTCTCGGGGTTATCCCGAGGCGACGACGATTTCCGGCGGCTAGACCCTTCCGCATCCCGGTCGGCGCCGCCATTGTGCGCCGGTGACTCAGGGCAGATTCATCACGTTCGAGGGCGGCGAGGGGACCGGCAAGTCGACCCAGGTCGCCCGTCTGGTCGAACGCCTGCGGGCCCGCGATCTCGAAGTGGTCCAGACCCGCGAGCCTGGCGGCTCGCAGGGCGCGGAGGAAATCCGCAACCTGGCCCTCAACGGCGACGCGGGGCGCTGGTCGGCGACGACCGAGACCCTGCTGATGTTCGCGGCCCGCTCGGACCATCTGGAGCGCACCATTCGCC
>Ga0114898_1000906_pt1 | contig 19604 bp, 17 predicted proteins | sample Malvired_Geostar_FD_83496 | JGI IMG/M metagenome (GOLD analysis project Ga0114898, IMG submission 83496) | Marine viral communities from the Global Malaspina Expedition - Malaspina viral metaG DeepMed_Geostar | ecosystem: Environmental > Aquatic > Marine > Oceanic | place: Mediterranean Sea... | reverse complement strand
GTCCGATAGGATCATCCTCGCGCTTGACCGGCGCGATCAGCTTCAGCGGCGCGCCATCGAGCTCCAGCTCCAGCCGTATCCACTCCGGCGCCTGGTGCGCCTCGCCGTCTCCGGCATCGCGCCAGCGCGCGTCAGTCTCGTCGTAGTGCATCACGCGATAACCGTCACGGCTGATCAGCAGGCCGTACTCTCGGCTGTCGAGCACCGCTTCGTCGGCCATCAGGCCAATCAGCGTCGCCAGTCGCTGCGCCTCGTCTCGCACTTCACGGGACGAACTGGAACTGCCCATCGACAGCATCGCCAGCCCCACCAGGCTGCCGAGAATAACGATCACGACCAACAGCTCGATCAGCGTGAAGCCGCCGTCCCGACGCGCCCGATGCATCGATCAGAGGTCCCAGTTGCCGATATCCGCGTTCAGCTCGGAGCCGCCCTGCTTGCCATCGGCACCGTAGGAGTACAGATCGAACGGGCCCTGGGTTCCTGGCGACAGGTATTGGTATTCATTGCCCCATGGGTCCTTGGGCACGCGCTTGAGGTAACCGTCGCGGTTCCAGTTCTTCGGCTGCGGGTTGCCACCGGGCTTTTCCACCAGCGCGTCCAGGCCCTGTTGGGTGCTGGGGTAGGCGTAGTTATCCAGTTTGTACATGTCCAGGGCGGCGCTGATGGCCTTGATGTCACCCTTGGCCACGGTCACCTTGGCCTGATCCGGACGGTTCATCACCTGCGGCACCACCAGCGCGGCGAGGATGCCGAGGATGACCACCACGACCATGATTTCGATGAGGGTGAAGCCCCTCTGTGTGCGTTCGTTCAACGTCATGCTCACTAGCCCACCAGTTGATTGAGAGAAAGAATCGGCAGCAGGATCGCCAGGACGATCACCAATACCACGGCCCCCATGAACACCAGCATGAAGGGCTCGAAAAGACCGACCAGCAACGAGACCTGCGCGGCCAGGTCGTTTTCCTGGTTACGCGCGGTCCGGGCGAGCATCTGGTCCAGCTCGCCGGATTTCTCGCCGCTGGCGATCATGTGCAGCATCATCGGCGGGAACTCGCCGGTGGCGTCCAGGGCACGGGTCAGGCTGCCGCCCTCGCGTACCCGCTGCGCCGCCTCGATGACTTTGTCGCGAATGCGCAGGTTGGCGATCACCGCCGCGGCAATGCCGAGCGCATCCACCAGCGGCACACCGCTGCGGGTGAGGATCGCCAGGGTCGAGGCGAAACGCGCCGTATTGGTCGCGCGCGCCAGACGCCCTACCAGCGGGATACGCAGGATCAGCGCGTGCCAGCGACGCTTGATGTTTTCGTCGCGCAGCGCCTGGCGCATGCCGAAGCCAGCCACGACGATGCCCACGAACATCAGCCAGCCCCAGCGCTGCACCGCCTCGCTCACGGCAATCAGCCCGGTGGTCAACGCCGGCAGCGACTGGCCGGTGTTGACGAAGACCTTCACCACATCCGGCACCACGTAGCCCAGCAACAACACCACAATCGCCAGCGAAGCGACCAACAGGATCACCGGGTACAGCAATGCCAACTGGATCTTCTGCCGTGACTGCTGGCGCTGATCGGTGTAGTCAGCCAACTGGTCGAGGACCAGTCCAAGGTGCCCGGCATGCTCGCCTGCCGCCACCGTCGCTCGATAAAGCTCCGGAAAGGCGGAGGGGTATTCGCGCAGCGACCCCGCCAGGCTGTGGCCCTCCATCACCCGGGCGCGGACGGCCAGCAGCATCGACTTGATCTTTTGCGAGGTCGATTGCGCCGCCGCGGCGCGCAAGGCTTCCTCGATGGGCAGCGCGGCCTGGACCAGCGTGGCGAGCTGACGGGTCACCAGCGCCAGGTCGCGCGCCGACAACCCGCGACCAAAGGCGAAGCCGCCGCCAGTGGTGTCTTCCCGGGCCTTGGCCTGTTTCACCTCCAGCGGCGACCATTGCTTTTCGCGCAGCAACTGACGCGCCTGCCGCGCGCTATCGGCCTCGATCAACCCTTTCTGCTCACGCCCACGCGGGTCGAGGGCGATATATTCGAATGCCGCCATCAGCGCGATTCTCCACCGCCACGGCGTTCAACCGGGCGTGCGGGCCTCCCCCGCTCCGCAGCCCGATGACGGACGCCGCGCTCGATCCTGCGCAGTGCCTGCGGGGCCCATGTAGCGGTACAACTCATCAACTATTCCTCGCGGGTCACGCGCAATACTTCTTCGATGGTGGTCACGCCTTCACGCACCTTGCGCAGGCCATCGTCGCGGATGCTCGGGCCCAGCCGGCGCGCGTGGCGGAGCATCTCCTGCTCCGGCGCGCGGGTATGGATCATGCTGCGCAGGGTGTCGTCGAACATCACCAGCTCGTAGATACCGGTTCGCCCTCGATAGCCCAACTGGCGGCACAGATCGCACCCCTCGGCGTGATACAGCGTCGGCGCCTCGCTCGGGGCGAGCCCGAACAACGCGCACTCGGCCTCGTCGGCGACATAGGCGCGTTTGCAGTCATTACACAGCACCCGGACGAGGCGCTGGGCCAGCACGCCGAGCAGCGAGGATGAAATCAGGAAGGGTTCGACACCCATGTCCACCAGACGCGTGACCGCACCGATGGCGCTGTTGGTGTGCAGCGTGGACAGCACCAGGTGGCCGGTGAGCGAGGCCTGCACCGCCATGTCGGCGGTTTCCTGGTCGCGGATTTCGCCGACCATCACCACGTCCGGATCCTGGCGCAGGATCGCGCGCAGCCCCCGGGCGAAGGTCATGTCGACCTTGGTGTTGACCTGGGTCTGGCCGATGCCTTCGAGGTTATATTCGATCGGGTCCTCGACGGTGAGGATGTTGCGCGAGCGGTCGTTGAGCGTGACCAGGCTGGCATACAGCGTGGTGGTCTTGCCCGAGCCGGTCGGGCCGGTGACCAGGATGATGCCGTGAGGCTTCTGCACCGCCTGTTCCATCACCTGGCGATCGTGATCGCTCATGCCGAGATGTCGCAATGTCAGGCGGCCAGCCTGCTTGTCGAGCAGACGCAGCACCACCCGTTCGCCATTGGCCGAGGGCAAGGTGGAGACGCGGATATCGACCTCCCGGCCGCCGACCCGCAGGGAAATCCGGCCGTCCTGAGGGATGCGTTTTTCGGCAATGTCCAGCCGCGCCATGACCTTGATGCGTGACACCAGCAACGCCGCCAGCTCGCGCTTGGGCTGAACCACTTCACGCAGGATGCCGTCGATCCGGAAGCGGATCACCAGGCGTTTCTCGAAAGTCTCGACGTGGATATCCGAAGCGTTTTCCTTGATCGCCTCGCCAAGAATGGCATTGATCAGGCGAATGATCGGCGCATCGTCTTCCTGCTCGAGCAGGTCTTCGGTCTCCTGGATCTGGTCGGCCAGGCTGTGCAGGTCCATCTCGTCGCCCAGCCCTTCGACCATCAGCATCGCGGCCGAGGAGTCGTGCTGGTAGGCGGCACTCAGCGCCTGCTCGAATTCGTCCTGGGCCAGCCATTGCATCGCCAGCGGGCCACCGGCGACGCGTTGAGCCTCCTGCAGCGCGGTCAGCGGGGCGCCTTCGCGGGCACACAGCCGCAGGCCTTCCGGACGGTCCAGGAGAATCACGCCGTGACGCCGAGCGAAGGCGAACGGCAGACGCCGCTGGACCGGCTCTTCAAACAGCGTGGTCATCTCGTTCACATCCAGTTCGGCCATGGCTGAATTTCTCGCGAGCAATGCAATCGAAGTTCGTCGGCAGTCCGAAGTCGGCGCAACCAACCACTTTGGACTACAAGGAATGCATGACATTGCAAACCGCTGACAGTTTTTTCCGCGCTGTCGAACCGGGTCGGCCGCAAAACGGCACCCAGGTCGAATATAGACAACGCCTGCGACGAATACCCCGTCTATGGCCCGTCATTCATGATTGCGCCGCGCATAACCCGGCGTCTGCGTGTGTGGCATGGCTGCAAGCCAATACCGGCGCAGCCTGCAGCGATACCTAGCAACCTAACAGTCACGAAGTGAACGCAGAGGCGCCTTCGGGTTCCGATTAAAACAGTTGTTTGATTTTCTCGGCGCTTGCAGAATGCCGCGCCGCAGCAGGCTCAAACCAGCAGTGCGGGGGCCCGTAGCCGATACAAACACTCGACCGCCATTCGCAGTGGTCGGGCGAACAGGACCACCAGCGGTCCGAGGGACGGCCTACCGTGCCGAGATCGCTGGTTACGATCAAGCAGGAGAACAAGAACAATGCATATTGGTGTTCCTCTCGAAACCAGGCCCGGTGAAACGCGCGTTGCCGCAACACCGGAAACCGTCAAGAAGCTGATCGGCCAAGGGCATCGGGTCACGGTGCAGAGCGGGGCTGGCGTACAGGCCAGCGTCCCGGACAGTGCCTATGAGGCGGCAGGCGCTACCATCGCCGATGCCGCTGCGGCGTTCGCAGCAGAGATCCTGCTGAAGGTGAGCGCACCGAGCGAAACCGAACTGGCGCAGATGCAGCCAGGCACGGTGCTGATCGGCATGCTCAATCCCTTCGACAACGACAACATCGCGCGCATGGCCGCACGCGGCATCACCGCATTCGCCCTGGAAGCGGCGCCGCGCACCTCGCGCGCGCAGAGCCTGGACGTGCTGTCGTCGCAGGCCAACATCGCCGGCTACAAGGCGGTGATGGTCGCCGCCAATCAGTATCCGCGCTTCATGCCGATGCTGATGACCGCCGCCGGCACGGTGAAAGCCGCACGGGTGCTGATCCTCGGCGCGGGCGTCGCCGGCTTGCAGGCGATTGCCACGGCCAAGCGCCTGGGCGCGGTGATCGAGGCCTCGGACGTGCGTCCGGCGGTGAAGGAGCAGATCGAATCGCTGGGCGCCAAGTTCGTCGACGTGCCATTCGAGACCGACGAGGAGCGTGAGTGCGCAGAAGGTGTCGGCGGCTATGCGCGACCGATGCCGGCGTCCTGGATGACCCGTCAGGCTCAGGCTGTGCATGAGCGCGCCAAGCAGGCCGACATCATCATCACCACCGCGCTGATCCCGGGCCGCAAGGCACCGACGCTGTTGCAGGAAGAGACCGTGCAGCAGATGAAACCCGGCTCGGTGGTGATCGACCTCGCCGCGTCCCAGGGCGGCAACTGCCCGTTGACCGAAGCCGATCAGGTGGTGGTCAAGCATGGGGTGACGCTGGTCGGCTACACCAACCTGGCGACCCTCGTGCCGGCGGATGCCTCGGCGCTGTACGCGCGCAACCTGCTGGACTTCCTCAAGCTGGTGATCGATGGCGACGCCCGGTTCCAGCTCAATCTCGAAGACGACATCGTCGCCGCGTGCCTGATGTGCCGTGACGGCCAGATCGTGCGCACCAACGGTTAAGGGAGCCTTGCAATGGACCTGATTTCTGACGGCATCTACAACCTGATCATCTTCGTGCTGGCGATCTACGTCGGCTACCACGTGGTCTGGAACGTCACCCCCGCGCTGCACACGCCGCTGATGGCGGTCACCAACGCGATTTCGGCAATCGTCATCGTCGGCGCCATGCTCGCCGCCGCCCTGACCGTCACTCCGATGGGCAAGCTGATGGGCACCCTGGCCGTGACCCTGGCTGCGGTCAATGTTTTCGGTGGCTTCCTGGTCACCCGCCGCATGCTGGAAATGTTCAAGAAGAAGGAGCGCGCGCCCGTTGCCGGCAGCGCCAAGGCGGAGTCCAAGCCATGAGCATGAACCTGATCACCCTGCTCTACCTCATCGCTTCGGTGAGTTTCATCCAGGCCTTGAAAGGCCTGTCGCACCCCACCACCTCACGCCGTGGCAACCTGTTTGGCATGATCGGCATGGGCATCGCCGTGGTCACCACGGTGTTCCTCGTGTTCAAGCTCGGCTCACAGCTGGCCGAGAGCGCCAGCCCCTGGAGCGGCCTGGGCTTTATCGTCCTCGGCCTGCTGATCGGCGGCAGCATCGGCACGCTGATGGCCAAGCGCGTCGAGATGACCAAAATGCCCGAGCTGGTTGCCTTCATGCACAGCATGATCGGCCTGGCCGCGGTGTTCATCGCGATTGCCGCGGTGGTCGAACCGCAGTCGCTGGGCATCGTCGAGCAGATCGGCTACGCGATTCCGGTGGGTAACCGCCTGGAGCTGTTCCTCGGCGCAGCCATCGGTGCCATCACCTTCTCCGGTTCGGTGATTGCCTTCGGCAAGCTCTCGGGCAAGTACAAGTTCCGCCTGTTCCAGGGCGCTCCGGTGGTGTTCAAGGGCCAGCACATGGTCAACCTGGCCGTGGGCCTGGCGATCATCGGCCTGGGCCTGGTCTACACCTTCACCGGCAACCTGACCGCCTTCGCCATCCTGGTGGCACTGGCGTTCGTCATCGGCGTGCTGATCATCATCCCCATCGGCGGTGCGGACATGCCGGTGGTGGTGTCGATGCTCAACTCGTATTCGGGCTGGGCGGCCGCCGGTATCGGCTTCTCGCTGAACAACTCGATGCTGATCATCGCCGGCTCGCTGGTGGGCTCGAGCGGCGCGATCCTCTCGTACATCATGTGCAAGGCGATGAACCGCTCGTTCTTCAACGTGATCCTCGGCGGCTTCGGTGCCGACGCCGATGCCGGCGGCCCGGCGGGCGCGCAGCAGGAGCGCAACGTGAAGTCCGGTTCGGCCGACGACGCCGCCTTCCTGCTGACCAACGCCGACACCGTGATCATCGTGCCCGGCTACGGCCTGGCGGTGGCCCGCGCGCAGCACGCGCTGATGGAGCTGGCGGAGAAGCTGACGCACATGGGCGTGACCGTGAAGTACGCGATCCACCCGGTCGCCGGCCGCATGCCGGGGCACATGAACGTGCTGCTGGCCGAAGCCGAGGTGCCCTACGAGCAGGTCTTCGAGATGGAGGACATCAACTCCGAGTTCGGCCAGGCCGACGTGGTGCTGGTGCTCGGCGCCAACGACGTGGTCAACCCGGCGGCCAAGACCGATCCGAAGTCGCCGATCGCCGGCATGCCGATCCTCGAGGCGTACAAGGCCAAGACAGTTATCGTCAACAAGCGCTCCATGGCCAGCGGCTATGCGGGCCTCGACAACGAACTGTTCTACATGGACAAGACCATGATGGTCTTCGGCGACGCCAAGAAGGTCGTCGAGGACATGGTCAAGGCCGTGGAATGATCGCCTCGCGCTGAAACGAAAAACCCCTCCCGGCCCGCGCCGCGAGGGGTTTTTCTTTGCCTGTCGAAGGTCACACGCTGAAGCCGAACACCTCACCCAGATGCCGGCGATAGCGCTCGACATCCGCCTCGACCTGCGGCCGCTTCATCACGTCGACGCAGAGGAAGGTCGGCAGACCCTGCATGCCGAGAAACTCGTTGGCCTTGTGAAACGGCAGGTAGACGGCGTCCACGCCCTTGCCGGCGAAGAAATCGCTGGGGTCGTCGAAGGCCTGCTGCGGCGCGTTCCAGGTGGCGGAAATCATGTAGCGTTTGCCCTGCAACAGACCGCCGCTGCCGTACTTCTGCGAGGCGTCCGAGCGGGTGCGGCCGTCGTTGGCGTAGAGGCTGCCGTGGCCGGCGGTGAACACCTCGTCGAGGTATTTCTTAACCGTCCAGGGTGCGCCCATCCACCAGCCGGGCATCTGATAGATCAGCGCATCGGCCCAGAGGATCTTCTCGACTTCCTGCTGCACGTCGTAGCCGCCGTCGATCTCGGTGGTGCGGACTTCGAAGCCGGCCGCCGTCAGGGTTTCGATAGCTGCCTGATGCAGCGTGGCGTTGTACTGGCCGGCGGAATGGGCGAAGGCCTTGCCGCCGTTGAGTAGCAGAATCTTCTTCATGGGAATGCCTTAGCAACAGAATGGCGCGCAGCTTAGCCCCCCCTGCGCACCGCTCCCAGACCGTAACGGGCAAATGATCTTTGCGTTGAAGTCATGAATCTGTCGCTGATTGGCTTCGAGTCAGCCCGCTTTTGCGACCGCTGTTGTTTCTGGTCGCGACGCATAGCGCTGCGCCAGTACCGCGCAGACCATCAGCTGAACCTGGTGGAACAGCATCAGCGGCAGGATCAGCGTGCCCAGCGCACCGCCGGCGAACAGCACCTGCGCCATGGGAATGCCGGTGGCCAGGCTCTTCTTCGACCCGGCGAAGAGAATGGTGATGCGGTCCTCCAGATCGAAGCCCAGCCAGCGCGCCACCAGCCAGGTGATCAGCAGGGCCAGCGCCAGTAGCAGACAGCAGGCCAGAACCAGCCCCAGCAGCTGCGGCAGCGGCACCTGCTGCCAGATGCCCTCGACCACCGCGTGGCTGAAGGCGGTGTAGACGACCAGCAGGATCGAGCTCTGGTCGACGTTCTTCAGCCAGCCCTTGTTGCGCGCCACCCAGTCGCCAATCCAGCGCCGCGCGATCTGCCCGACAATGAACGGCAACAGCAGCTGCACGACGATCTTGCCGATGGCATCCAGCGTCGAGCCGCCTTCGCCCTGGGCGCCCATCAGCAGCAGCACCAGCAGCGGCGTGAGGAAGATGCCGATCAGGCTCGAAGCCGCCGCGCTGCACACCGCGGCCGGGATATTGCCGCGCGCCAGCGAGGTGAAGGCGATGGCCGACTGCACCGTGGCCGGCAGGGCACAGAGGTAGAGCATGCCGAGATATAGCTCGGCGCCGATCATCGGCGTCAGCAACGGGCGCAGCGCCAGGCCGAGCAGCGGGAACAGCACGAAGGTGCAGCTGAACACCAGCAGATGCAGGCGCCAATGGCCCATGCCGGCGAGGATCGCACTGCCCGACAGCTTGGCGCCGTGCATGAAGAACAGCAGGCCGATGGCCAGATTAGTAATCCACTCGAATACCGCCACGCCCTGCCCGCGCGCTGGCAACAGCGTGGCGATGGCCACCGCACCGAGCAGGGCCAGAGTGAAGTTGTCCGGTAACAGGCGAGGTCTGGCCATGGGCGCTCCTGATTGTGTGGCTTGCGGCAGGTTGCCAGCGAGTCTACTGTCGCCCTGGATATCCGACTAACGCCATAAGCCAGACAAATGTCGAGAAAAGGACAAAGCGGCCTCGTGCAACGCAGCATCCCAGCCATGGATGCACTGCCGCGCCCGCTCTTCGCCCGCAGCGAATCCCTGGCTGAACGAACCACCACGCCACGCCACCGCCATCCCTGGGCACAGCTGTCCTACGCCATCAGCGGTGTGCTGCGCGTGCATACCGAGCGCGGGCGCTTTCTCGCTCCGCCGCAGCGCGCCATCCTGATTCCGCCGGGCCTGCTGCACGAGGTGATCAGCTCGCCGCACACCGAGATGCGCAGCCTGTACATCGACCAGCGCGCCGTGGCCTGGGCGCCCGAGCATTGCCAGGTGCTCGCGGTCAGCCCGCTGCTGCGCGAGCTGATCCGCGCCTTTGGCGCACTGCCGGCGGAGTACGACGAGCAAGGTGCCGAAGGCCGTCTGGCCGCGGTGCTGCTGGACCAGCTGCGGGCGGCGCCGGCAATCGGCTATTCGCTGCCCTGGCCCAGGGATGCCCGGCTGCGTCGGCTGTGCGAAGCGCTCTACGAGCAGCCCGACCTTTCACTCAGCCTGAAACAATGGAGCGAGCGCCTCAAGGTCTCGGAGAAAACCCTAACCCGCCAATTCCAGCGCGACACCGGCCTCAACTTCCGCGCCTGGCGCCAGCGTCTGCGCCTGCTCAGCGCGCTCCCTCTGCTGGAGCAGGGCCAGCCGGTGACCGACGTCGCCCTGGCCTGCGGCTACGAATCCACCTCGGCCTTCATCGCCGCATTCGGTCAACAGTTCGGCACCACACCAGGCGCTCTGGCACGCGCACCGGACCGATAAGCAGCGCAGCGAAAACAGTTGGCGCATTCGCGACCAATACAGTTGCAGCCATTCTGGAACTGCACCGGCACAATCGAGAATCCCTGTGGCTGTTGCACTTGCCTGACGCGCGCGATCCTGTTCTCCCATAACCCGCACCCGGTTACACCGGGAAGGAGCGCAGCATGGACCGCACGCTATCTCGTCCATATGTCGCCACCCGCGCCTGGCGCAACTGGCTACAGCTGCTGCAACTATTGCAGCGCTGGCAACGCAACTACCGTACCCGCCAGCAACTGGCGCAGCTCGACGACCGCCAGCTGGCGGATGTCGGCATCAGTCATAGCGAGCGCTCGGCAGAGCTGGACAAGCCGTTCTGGCGCTGAGGCGTCCTTCCGCGCCCAGCGATTCAGGCCTATGCTGCGTGCTGCAAGGCCGTAGCGACGGGAACGTCGTCCCCATGGCGCGGTCTAGAGCCTCATTACTGGAGATCTGCCATGTCCCGAATCCTGCTTCCCATCTTCGCTGCCGGCTTGCTGCTGAGCGGCGCCGCTTCCGCGGCCAGCTTCACCGCTACCACCGACATGGTGGTCGGCGGCCTGATCAACACTGTCGATGCCACCTCGGACCTGACCTCGTCGCTGCGCGACGACAAGCTAGTGCTTGATGCCCGCGACGATGCGGCACGTTTCGTTGCCAGCCAGGGCGATCTGCGCGGCGCCCATCTCGAAGCGGCGCTGCGCCACATTCGTAGCCAGCAGCCAGAACTGGACGCCAGCGATCTGCAACTGGCTCAGGCGATTCTGGCGCTCTGATGCATGCAGCAGCATAAGCGCTGCTGCAACCTGCGCATGCAACCGAGCGCTGGCTCTGCAGCCGGCGTTTCGCTAGCCTTGGCGCCGTTTTTCCCGGCAACAGGTTCCGCATGCGTTCGTATTCAATCGTTCTCTTATTTCTCGGCCTCGCCGCTGGCACCGCCCAGGCTTTCGATGTCACCACCGCGGGTGTCGTGCAGACCAGCTATGTCAGCAGCCAGCTGACCAGCGCTCCCTTCGACAACAAGCTGATCGCCGAGGCCCGCGAAGACGCGGCCGGTTTTGTCGCCAGCGAAGGTCAGCTCACCGCGGCTCGCCTGCAAGCCGCCATGGCGCGGCTGCGCCAGGAGCACCCGGAGCTTGCCGCCAGCGACCTGGAACTGGCCGAAGCGATCCTCGTCCAATAACCGCACCGGCCTGCCGGTGCCTCGACCCGAGAGAGATTCCATCGATGAACAAGCTATTGCTCGCCGCCCCGCTGGCGCTGGCAGTCGCCGCGGGCACAGCCCAGGCGCAGACTCTCGTCGCCACCAGCAACATCGTCGTGCGTGCCCTGGACCGCAGCATCAACTTCACATCCGACGTGACCAGCCGCATCAGTGACATGAAGGTCGTCGTCGAGGCGCGTGAAGACGCCGCCAGCTTCGTCGCCAGCGCCGGCGAGATCCGCGGTGCCCATCTGGAAGCGGCGATCGGCACCCTGCGCAGCGAGTTCCCCGCAGCGCGCAACGCCAGCGACCTGCAACTGGCCGAAGCCATCCTCGCGCTGTGACCCGCTTCGGCGTCTGGCTGCTGGCGAGCTGCCTGAGCCTGGCCAGCATCGCGACCCATGCCGAGCTGCGCCTGGTGCTTGATTCACGCTCGCTGGACGCCGAACAACGCGCCGCCAGCCAGGCGCTGCTGGACGAAGCCATGGCCGCCCTGCCCCCGCGCCTGGTGCAGAGCCTCGATCGCGAGGTGCGCGTGCAATGGCGCGACAACCTGCCGGAACAGGCCTATGGCCGCGCCGGCGGCAAGCGCCTGGAACTCAACCGTCGCCTGCTGCCGGCGCTCACCGACGGCAGCGCTGCCGAGGAAAAGACCAATCGACCCCACGGCACGGCACGCCGCGAGCTGCTCGCCACCGTCATTCATGAAGTGGCGCATCTGTACGATCGCGCGCGCCTGTGGTCGCCGGATCAACACCTGCTGCAGGGTCATTGCCGTCAGCGCGCCAGCAATCTCGGGCAGATCGGCCTGCCGGACGACTGCCGCGGGCAGACCGACCGCCGCTTCACCCTCAGCGATGACCCGCGCCTGCTCGATCTGGCCGGCTGGCCGCAACGGGTTGGCAAACGCGGCCTGCGCGAACAGGACAACGCGCAGCTGGCGCGCAGTCCCGACCCCTACGAGCTGACCAGCCCGCTGGAATTCGTCGCGGTGAACCTCGAATACTTCCTGCTCGACCCCAGCTACGCCTGCCGCCGCCCATCCCTGCACCGCTACTTCAGCGAGCACTTCGGCTGGACACCGGAGCCTGCTGACTGTACGCCGGGCTATCCCTTCCTTAACGCCGGCCGCGAGTTCGGCCGCACGCCCCTGCTGAGCCTTGACCCTGCGCGTGTCTACGAGGTCGACTACCTGTTCGCCGAAGCCAACGACGCCTGGGTCAGCCGCTGGGGCCATAGCATGCTGCGCCTGGTGATCTGCGCGCCCGGCCGCGAGCCCGGCCCCGCTTGTCGACTGGATCTGGACCACCACCTGGTGTTGTCCTTCCGCGCCTTCGTCGATGACGTGCAGCTCTCCAGCTGGGACGGCCTCACCGGCGTCTACCCCTCGCGGCTGTTCATTCTGCCGCTGGGCCAGGTGATCGACGAATACACCAAGGTGGAGCTGCGCGGGCTGGCCTCGGTGCCCTTGAAACTGCACCCCGAAGAGATTCGCCAGCTGGTCGAGCGCAGCGCCGAACTGCACTGGAGCTACGACGGCGACTACTACTTCCTGTCCAACAACTGCGCGGTGGAAACCCTGAAACTGCTGCGCAGCGGCACGGCGCGCAGTGATCTGGTCGCACTGGACAGCATCATGCCCAACGGACTGCTGGAAGTGCTGATCCACCGCGGCCTGGCCGACGCCAGCGTGCTCGACGACGCCCGCGAGGCGCTGCGTCTGGGCTACCGCTTCGACTCCTACCGCGACCGCTACCAGGCCATGTTCGCCGTGCTCAAGGAACGCCTGGGCCTACCACAGCACAGTGTCGAGCAGTGGCTCGAGCTCGACGCGGCCGAACGCCATCCATGGATCGACCGCGCGGACCTGCGTGCCGCCGCCGCCCTGCTGCTGGTCGAACAGGCCGCCCTGCGCCGCCAGCTGCTCCTGGCCCAGGACGAGTTGAAGAACCGCTACCTCGGCGGCCGCGGCCGCGACGCCAGCCTGAATAGGGCTGACGGCGCGCTGCAGGAAATCCTCGCCAGCAGCGGCTACCTCAGCCGCCCGGCCGAACTGCTCGACGGCGACGGCTACGGCCTGCCCCAAACCCGCGAATGGACCCGCCTGGAACGCGAAAGCGAACAACGCCAACTGCGGCTGAATCAGCTGAGCGAAGAGCTGGACCAGGAAGTCCGGGTGCTGTTGGGCGATGAGCGGCGGGCGGAACTCGAAGCGATCGAAGTGAACCTGGCGCAGATAGGCGAGCGACTGCGCGGGTTGCATAAGGCGGGGGGTGGGTTGGAGTTGCCTTAAAAGCTGGTTCCGATAGGCCTACCGGGAACTATAGGACGGCATATGGCTCCCAGCCGGCCGCAGTCAATCGGCATATCGCACATGGCGGTCCATGAGGTTGAGGCGGCCAGTGATGCCGTAGGCTTTGACGCGGGCCAGGTTCTGCGTCAGTTGCGCCTCCCAGGTCTTATCGTCCATATCACGCCAGTAGCGCTCGGGGCGGGCCGTACGGCGGTCATGCTCTGCCGTTACCGGATCGCTCGCGCGGTGCTGCTCGAACAACGGGATATCCGGCAGGGGGCGGCTGGTGTCCATGTAGTTCTGCAGAAAATCCCAGGCGGCGAAGTGCGGTGCCATGCTGGAGTCCTTGGGCACGATGGGGGAAAGATCGATGGCCAGGTCGTGATAGCGATGCACCAGATGCAGTTGATGCCAGATCAGTCCCTGCCTGTCGGGGCCGCTGCTGATATAGGCATCGAACTCATGAAAGGGGTAGGTGAACTCACCGATAGTGCCACTGCGTTTGTACTCGCCCATATTGTCGTAGTCGAAGATCGTGACCATGCCAGTGCGTCGGTTGAACTCCCACAACGGGCCCTTGGAAGGGCGAACGACCCAATTGGTGAACTTGTTAACGACCAGGGAGCCTATGGCCCAGCAGGCGAGGGGAACTCCCAAAAACCAAGGCGCCGTCTTTAGAACAACACTAGTTAAGCCTTGGGTAAAACCGTCTGGATGAGCATCAGCTACAAGTAGCCAGCTTATAGGCGACATAATCATCATCACCCAAAAAACAAAGCGGCCCGCTCCCAGTAGATAAAACCAGAAGGTCGTGCGTTTGGAGAATGGGGCATAGCGAATACGCTCGTGATCATTGATCTGGTGATAATCACGTTGCGCGAACTTTTCTTCCTGGCGAAGTCCGGCGGCCACGTCCTGCTGGTATTTCTCTTGGGCACGTAACCCGGCTGGCGTGCTTTGCCGCAGCATGCTGAGAGGCACGATGTCCTCGGTATGACCCCAGGGCAGGCGCGAGCTGCCAAAGCGGAACAACCAACTGCGCTTGACCGCTGCCGGCTGGTCGGGAATGCGCGCTGGCTGGTAGGCGCTGGAACTGTAGTGGGCAGTCATGGGGCATCCTTACGGCTGGCTGTCCGAATGGGTCTGTTCATCGGCCCAGAAGGGCTGATTGGTTTTGCTGAACTCGGGTTTATCATGCCGCTTCGGGTCGTAACGCAGGACATCGGTCGGGGGCGGCGCCGGGAACACCCAGTTACGATCCTCTCCTTGCAGGATTATCTGGGCGCGCACGGCCAGGCTGTAAGTCTGCCATCGATGTGGGGGGGTACGTGGCATGCTCTGCGAAACCGGCACCTCGTAGAACAGTTCCAGGGCATCGGGGTATAGGCGCTGGGCCAGGGGTTGGATGGGGCTCAGGCTATGATTGCTGGACTGCACCATGTCGCGCGGGCTAAGGCGGTGGCTACTGCTGCGCAGTTGGCTGACCGCGCTGATATTGGCGCTGCCCAGGGTGGCGGCGAGCCCAGGGAGGTTGCTTTCGATACGCACCTGGGTATTTGAGCGGCGCATTGCATGGTATTCGGCGGGGTCGAGCAGGCCCATGGCGCCACTGAAACGTGCCTGTTCCGGGTTGGCACCAATGCGGATACGGATGCCGGCAAACAGGCTGACCAGACGGTAGAAGGCCTCCTGCGGATCGTTCCAGAGGTGGGGCACCTTAGCGCTGCGGTTGCCGCCGAAGGGGCCGTTGGTCAACCACTCCTCGATGGGGCTGTCGTCCAGCCACCAGACCAGCGCCGCCCCCGCCAGAATCAGCAGCAGAGTGGCCCAGGCAACAGGGCCCATACCCAGGAAGACCGCACCACTGGTGGTAAAGAAGCCGCCGATCACTCCCACCAGGCCACCCACGGCCATCAGCCCGTAGCCCCAGGCGGCATCGTCGCCCAGGCTGACTTCGTGCAGGGCATCGTAAATGCTGATACCGACGAAGAGCGTGCCGGCGAAGCTTTGGAAGGCCAGTTTGCCGGTTACTTCCGTGATCAACTTCTGGCCAAATACTCCAGCCACTTTTGGAGGGATTCTCAGCACTACCCGTTCGGCGTACCTATTCTGAAAGTTTTGTATCAGCGGATGGTTGTGCGCGACTTTATTGGCTAGAAACTCCATGGCTAATAGCAAATCAGTTCCTGCACTGATTAGTCCCACAGCAGACCTAAATTCACCTTTATTTCTTATTGCTGCATCTCTAGCCTCAAACTCCGCTCGCACATTAAAAAACTCCAGAATCAACACGCCAGCCGGAAAGACCGTGGAGCCGAGCACGCCGCGTGCGCTTCGGCGCCAGCCGCGTTCTTGTTGGGCCAGCCGCTCTTGCGCCTGTTTCAGGGCATTGTTGGCTTCGCTCAGGCGGCCACGGGCGGCCTCCCGGCGCTCTCGCGCCTGCTGGAGGTCGTTTTGGATACGCAGTTCTTCGGCAATCTGCCGGTTCAGCTCACTGATCAGGCGGGCGGTACGGTGATTCTTGGGGATGGCCAGTAACAAGAGCTCTTGAGCCTGCTGGTCGGTGCCGGCCCGATTGGCTGTGCGACCATTGCTGCTGGCCAGTAACTGACCCTCCATATCCAGCAGTTCACCAAAGATCCGACGCGCGTTTTGCGGCGCCGCTGGGAGGTCAGTCAAACCGAAGAAGTAGTAGTTCTTCTGGTTAGCGGCCGTGCGGCGAATGAACACCATGTCACCGAACTCCTGTTGCAGCATGCTGCGCAGCATTTGCAGGTCCTTGGTATACAGCCGGTATTTTGCAGGAAATGCCTGGTTACCCAGTTCCTCTTTCAACACGTTGCTGCGTTCTTGCTCGTGGTCCAGGTCGCTCTCGTGGTCATGAACGTCCAGCTGCCTGCGCCTGCTCTGATCTGCAGCCTGAACGTACTCTGTGCTGGCGCCACTCAACTCTTTTTGCGCCTCCTTCAGGGCGCTGCTCAGGTTCTCCCATACGGTTATCAGCGCGGCAGCGCCGCTTTTGGCGGAAGGCAGGAGCAGGAACTCCGGTTGCTGCATCAAGCCTGCGAGCGTGTTGCCTTCCAGGGTGGCCGGCTCTTCGCCGGGCGGTGAATTGAGCTGCGCCACCTGGTTCAACGCATCTGCACGATAATGGCCTTCGCCGTTGTTCGGTGTTTGCACCGCTTGATAGGGCTTGAGCAGGGTGTCGTCGTCCGCCTCTGGCCACAACATCCGGTGCAGAGGCTGGCTGGCGCTCTGCGCAATCTTGCATAGCAGTCTCCTGCCCGCGCTTGTGCGTGGAGCATCGCCTGCCGCCAGGAATGGATCCTGCTGATCGGCCGTGCGCGCCAGGCAGACGAATAGCTGACTGCAAAGCTGGAAGGCGCCGGCGTAGTCGAGCCCCTCCAGGCAAAAATGGTCGCCCAGCGCATGCTGGTTGGCTGCCTGTTCCAGCCAGGCGGCAAGGTTGTCTTGTGCGGCCTTGAGGCAGGTCATGGCCAACTGGCGAGCATGCTGGCCCGAACACAGGTCGATCTGTTGACGACCCTCTTGGCTGACCTGGCTGATGAAGCGGTGCAGCGGGTTGCTTTGCCCGCCGATATGGGGCGGAACCATCATTCGTTGAATCAACAGTGCCGAGGCGTGATGGCTATGGAAAGTGGCCCGTTGCGCGCAGAGCTGCAGCACCGCTTGGGCCTGGTTAGTGCGCGCCAGCAGGTGGCGCATGCGGTAGAGGCCATCTTCCACCAGTACACCGGCGATCTGGCGTTTTTTGACCGTGGCCAGCATGTCGGTTTCAGCCGCAGCGGCCTGCCAGTGTTCACGTTCGTTTGTCGCGCTGCAGACATGCTGGAGGTTCTGTAGCGTGTCGCCCAGCACTACAGCCCATGCGCCGGTCTCCGGGCGTAGGTCATCCTGCGTCTGCTGTGGATGCGTTGGGCCTGGGTTGGGTTCGCCGCGCTCGTGGCGTTGATGAACCTGTTGAGCGTATTGCAGGCTCTGCACGGGGTACTGGCCGCTCAGATCGTGCAGATACTTGAGCGGTTGATCGAGCAACCATTCGCGGGCGGGCTCACGCGGACGATGGGCGGGGACATTTTGCAGGTAGAAGGCCTGCTGCTGGCTGGAAGCCCTGTAAGTGGTGTTACCGAAGCTGCGTTCGGCCACGGCCAGGCCCAAGCGATTGCAGCGGGCGCGACGCAGGCGAGCATTGCGCTCCATGGCGTTCAGGCGAACGGCAGGCCATTGCACCTCGGCATAGGCCACCTCGACATCCGGGGCCGCGCGGTTATTCCATTTGGCTGGCAGCCAAATCTCGCTCAGCCCGTTACCGCTGGCCGTGCGAGCGCCATCTCGAAAGCGGTCGCCATTGCGAAAGTCACTCAGGCGTACGTCGTGATACGTCACCTCCCCCTCAGCCTGACGAATCTCCAGTTCACGCCACACTTTGCCGCGATAGAACAGGTAGATGAAGCCGGGGCGCATATGCACGGGATATTCACGATGCTGGTGGTTGGCGCTGATACCGAGCATGGTGCTCATGGGCACTACAGGGACGATACAGTTCCACTGCCGCTCACGCTGGCGCGGGGTAATGCGTGTGTCATCCATCAGCGGTACGCGAATGGGGCTGCCGCGCTCTGCTTCGATCTCCAGCCAGAGATGGCGCTTGGGTTGCTGCTGCCAATCCCAGATATGCAGCGTACTGCTCCGCTGAGAATCGGCTACAAGCTCTTGTTTGGCCTGCTGTGTTAGCCACTCCTGCAGCTCATGATCGGTTTCGTCATAGATCACCACTCGCTGTTCCGGCGGGTGATCTTTGCCAATCACTTCGACAATCAGCTTGCCAGCTTCACAGGCCGGATTGCCGGACAGACTCCCTACTTTGGCATTCATCCTTGACTCTCCGAGGGGGCTGGTGTGGCTTCCAGCCAGGATTGCAGTTGCTGCAGACGAAACTGCACCTGGCCCGATGCGATCTGGGGATGGCTTAGGTGCTGGGGATAGGTGAGCCGGGCTTCGAGGTATGCGCCCAGGCTCTTCTCGTCGTCGAACCCAGAGGCAAGACCCTGCTGCAGATAGCCCAAGATCTGGTTGAACTCAGCCTGTGAATGCTTCTGCCAGCGTTCATAGGCAAATGCCTCTAGTTGCTGCCGTTCGAGCGCAGCGATCTGCATTTTGTCGAGTATCAGCCTGCCTTCCGGCGGCGCCCCATGATTGGTCGACTCGCTCCGAAGGCTGTGCCAATGGCTGATGTTCTCGCTGCGGTCTGCCCAGGTGGAGCCATGCCAGAACAACTGCTCGATGGGGCCTAGCCAGGTGTTAACGATCTCGGTCGCCGCGAAAAGGTAAGTGGCCACCTGTGGGTCGTAATAGCGCAGTATGCCCTTACGCTCACCTTCAAACTGCACGACCAGCATTGCGCGCAGATGGGCCAACAGCTCATCAACTGGCCGCCCGGAACTCAATAACACGCCAGGCCATTGCTCTGGTGCTTGGCGATACGCAGTCAACCAGGCGCTATCCGCCGTCAGTTGTATCAGCCAAGGTCCTAGTTCGACATGAGCGCCCAGCTCGGTATCAGCAAACAGAGCTTCTGGTCGTGGATCAGGTTCTAGCTGGTAAATCCGCTGCAGCAGCGGCTCATCCAATTCGAGCAGCATGAAGAGCGGGGTAGAAAGATTGGGAAGCCCTGCGAGTATCTGTACAGACATCAATCAGCTCCCTAACTGGGCGGCATGACGACAAGGACAGTTGGTCAGCGGGCATTGCATTGGCGTACCGCCCCGAGGCTTCTGACACAACTCGATTAGCGGTGTATGGCTGAATCTCGCTTGCTTCAGTCGATGTTCAAGCACAGCCCCAGACACATCCGCATCTGCCGGCCTAACTTGCCCCGGCAATACCGGCGCCGCACCCGAACCTTTCCCCGGACTTCCACCCGAGTTCATCCTGATCAAAGGCCCGACCATGGTGATGCCGCTGGCATCCAGTTTGATAAAGCTGCCGGCCGCCTTGAAGGTCAGTTCGCTGCCGGCTTCGAGCACGACCTTGAGGCCGCTGGAAAGGTGGATTTCATTGCCCGCCTCGATGAACTGGCCGGTGCCGATCTTCAGGTGCTGGCTGTTGCCGACGGTGAGGTGGTCGTTGGCGCGGATTTCGGTCCTGCGGTCGGCGTGGGTGGTGCGGTGTTCCTCGGCCTTGAATTCGCTATAGCTGTTGGCTTCGACGGTGTCGTGGCGTTCGTGGCCGACGCGGATCTTCTGGTCGTGCTCGATGTTCTCGTCCC
>Ga0114898_1000905_pt1 | contig 19630 bp, 21 predicted proteins | sample Malvired_Geostar_FD_83496 | JGI IMG/M metagenome (GOLD analysis project Ga0114898, IMG submission 83496) | Marine viral communities from the Global Malaspina Expedition - Malaspina viral metaG DeepMed_Geostar | ecosystem: Environmental > Aquatic > Marine > Oceanic | place: Mediterranean Sea... | reverse complement strand
GTGGTCTGGTGGGGGCTCGTGACGGGGCGGTGGATTCTCGCCGCGTTTCTGGCCATCGCCCTGATCGGCCATCTGAAGCGGGGGATGTGGCGTCCCGACGGACGGCCGCTCACCCGTCGGGAATCCGTGTTCAGCGTTGGCCTGTTTCTCGCCACGGCGGCGGCCTGCGCCGGGGTCGGGGTCGCGGCCCTGATGCCGCTGGGCGGCGGGTCGCTGCCGGTGGCGCTGGGCATCGCCGGCCAATACCTCGGCATGGGCGGGTGAGCCGGATCGACCATGACGGGCCGCTGATCGTCGGCGGCGGGCTGGCCGGGCTGTCGGCCGCGCTGGAGGCTGCGCCGCGCAGGACGCTGGTGGTGACGCCCGCGCCGCTGCTGCAGGCCTGCTCCTCGGCCTGGGCGCAAGGGGGCGTGGCGGCCGCGCTGTCGGCGACCGACGAGCCGGCCCTGCACGCCGCCGACACCGAGGCCGCGGGGGCCGGGCTGGTCGAGGCCGGGGCGACGCGACTGCTGACCGACGACGGCCGGGCGACGGTGGAGTGGCTGGCGTCTCTGGGCGCGCCGTTCGACCGGGACGATGCGGGCGGGTTCGCGGTCAGTCTGGAGGCGGCCCATTCGCGGGCGCGGGTGGCCCGGGTCGGCGGCGACGGCGCAGGGCGGGCCATCCTGTCGGCCCTGGTCGCGGCCGCGCGGGCTGCGCCGCATATCGAAATCTGGGAGGACGGACGGCTGCGCGGCCTGTTGCAGGACGAGACCGGACGGGTGCGCGGGGCGGTGATCGAACGCGGTGGACGGCTGATCGAGGTTCTGGCTCCGGCGGTGGTTCTGGCCACCGGCGGCGCGGGCGGGCTTTACGCCCAGACGACCACACCGGCCGCCCTGCTCGGCGAGGGTATGGCGTTGGCGTACCGGGCCGGGGCCGAGATTCTCGATCCGGAGTTCGTGCAGTTCCACCCCACCGCCATGGACGTCGGCCTCGATCCCATGCCCTTGGCCACCGAGGCGCTGCGGGGCGAGGGCGCGCGGCTGATTGACGGCGAAGGCCGCTTCCTGCTCGGCGAAGACCCCGGCGCCGACCTGCAGCCGCGCGACGTCGTGGCCCGGGCGGTGCATGCGGCGCGGGCGGCGGGGCAGGGCGCGTTTCTGGATGCGCGCGTCATCGGCTGGAATTTCGCGCACGAGTTTCCGGCGGTGTTCGCCGCCTGCATGATGGCCGGACTGGACCCGCGCGAGTCGCCGATCCCGGTGGCGGCGGCGGCCCACTATCACATGGGCGGGATCGCCGCCGGCCCGGACGGCCACACCGCGCTGGAGGGCCTGTTCGCGGTCGGCGAATGCGCCGCCACGGGCGTGCACGGCGCCAACCGGCTGGCGTCCAACTCCCTGCTGGAGGCCGCGGCCTTCGGGCGGCGCACCGGGCGGGCGGCGGCGCAGGTGCGGGCGGCGACAGGGCCGGTTTCGGCGCCGACCGCGGCCCCCGACATGCCGCCCGAGGCGCTGACGCGCCTGCGCCGGACCATGAGCGCCGACGTTGGCGTGGTGCGGACCGCGGCGGGCCTCGGCCGCGCCCTGGCCGTGCTGGACGACCTGGAGGCCGGAACGCCCGGCGCCCTGCCGCTGGCCGCCGCGCGGCTGATCGTCGAGGCGGCGCTGGCGCGGCGCGAGAGCCGGGGCGGTCACTGGCGCGGCGACTTCCCGCTGCCCGCCGCCGAGGCGCGGCACACCCGGCTGCGGGCCCGTATTCCAGCGATGGCCGAATGAGCGAGACGACGATGATCCGGCGCCTGCCCGACCTGCTGATCGAACCGGTGGTGCGGATGGCCCTCGCCGAGGACCTCGGCCGCGCCGGCGACCTGACGGCGCAGGCCTGCATCCCCGAGGGGGCGCAGATGCGGGCGGTGTTCGCGGCCCGGCGCCCGGGCGTGCTGGCGGGCGTCGACTGCGTCCGGCTGGCGCTGCGGGCCATGGATCCCGCGGCGGAGATCGAGATGAAGCTGGCGGACGGCGACGCCTTCGAAGCCGGGGCGGTGCTGGTCGAGGCCGAGGCCGACGCCCGCGCCTTCCTCGCCGCCGAGCGCACGGCGCTGAACCTGCTGGGCCGGCTGTGCGGGGTCGCGACCCTGACCCAGGCCTATGTCGAGGCCGTCGCGGGCACGGGCGCGCGCATCGCCGACACCCGCAAGACCACGCCCGGCCTGCGCGCGCTGGAGAAGCACGCCGTGGCCTGCGGCGGCGGGGTCAATCACCGCTTCGGCCTGGATGACGCCATCCTGATCAAGGACAACCATGTGGCGGTCTGCGGCGGGGTGGGCGAGGCCATCCGGCGGGCGCGGGCGGCGGCGGGCCATCTGGTCAAGGTCGAGATCGAGGTCGACGGGCTGGCGCAGCTGGACGAGGCGCTGGCGGAGCGGCCGGACGTGGTCATGCTGGACAATTTCAGTCTGGAGATGCTGCGGGAGGCGGTGGGGCGGGTGAAGGGCTCGTCCTTTGGCCGTCCGGTGCTCGAGGCGTCAGGCGGGGTCACGCTGGAGACGGTGCGGGCCATCGCGGAGACCGGCGTGGACGTGATCTCGGTCGGGGCCCTGACCCATTCGGCGCCGTCGCTGGATATCGGGCTCGATGTCCTGCCTAGCCGGGCAGGGTGACGAGGCCCCAGACCACAGCGGCGCCGCCGAAGACGATGTAGGCGATATGGATCGCGGTCCGAACGGGGCGCGGGACCGAATAGCCCAGTTGCGCCCGCCACTTCGCGTCGAGGTCCGGCAGGGCGCGATCGAACAGCGGCTGCACCAGGAACGAGAGCGCGGCCGCGCCGGCGAACGTGCCGCCGACGCCGATCGCCAGCCACTGCAGGGGAAATCCCAGCCAGACCAGGACCCAGCCCAGCCAGACGACGAAGAGCAGGGCGGCGGCCTGGGCCGTCAGGACGATGATGGCTCTGAGCTTCATGAGATTCTCCGCAGTCATCGGAAACCGGCGGGACCGTTCGGTCAAGGCCGAACGCCGCTACGGAACAGGCGACGCCCGCGGGGGGTTTCGAAGGGCAAGGAAGGAGACTCCCATGACCAAGGCCCCCAAGATTCCGCCGGAACAACAGAGCTTTGCGGGCCAGAAGCCCGATGTCGACGGCGACAGCGGCGACCGTCGCGACCGGCGGACCGACGTGCGCACCGGCCAGCCGGGCGACGCGGGCATCAACAAGGCTCAGGAGGGTCGCTTCGGCGACATCCACCAGAACACCCATCATCAGGGCTACCAGCAGGACCGCTGAGATGGCGCGGGACGGGCTGGCCGTGAAGCCGAAGGACCGGACCGACGACCGGCCCGCCGACGAGCGGCCGGCGCCCGCCTTCGGTCCGCTTCAGGGCGGCCCCTTGATCCACTGGCAGGTGCAGGAGCGACGCAGTTGAGCAACAATCAGCACACCCCCGAACCGGTCGACGAGAAGCGCTGGGGCGGACCGGGCTCGAGCCATCAGAACGCGAAGGCCGAGCCGCCGGAGTTCGAGGATCCGCGCGAGGGCGGGCCGACCAACCCGCGCAACAGCAAGGTCTCGGGCGGCGGCGGCGAACGGGATCTGAAGCACAGCCACATCGACGACCGGCGGTCGTCCAAGGGCCACCGCGACGCCTGAGTTCAGGCGGCCGGGGCCGTGGCCGCGGGCGGCGCGGGCGCGGGGGCGGCGGCGACCGGAGCCGCGACCTTGACGACGGGAGCCGGGATCGGAGCCACAGGCTGGGCCGGCGCGGCGACCGGAGCCGGAGCGGCCTCGACCGGAGCGGGCGGCGTGCGCCCTTCCTGGGCCAGCAGCAGGTTGTAGGCGATGGCGCCGGCGTCGCGCACCGCGCCCGACGGATCGAGGCCGGCCTGGATCAGCCGGGGCGTATCGGCCTCGGTCGACGGTCGGGCGGCGTAGGTGAAGGCGGCGCCGGAACCCGACCGGCCGCCGAAGCGGTAGAACAGGTGGTCGCCGACCTGGCTGACCTGGATCAGCGAATGACGCCAGCGCGGCGAGACGCCGGTGGTGTGGAAATGGGTGGCGTTGCCGACGCGGGCCTCGACGGCGCCGGACAGGGCGCTGGAGGCGATCTCGCGGGCGCGGTTCCAAGCGGCGCGGTTGACGCGGCCGCGCATCGAGCCGTCGCAGGTGAAGCTGAACTGGCAGCCGGTGCGGCGTCCCGCGCCCTGGAAGACCACGCCGCAGACGCTGTTCGGGAAGGCGCGGTGGCGAACGCGGTTCAGCACCACCTGGGCCACGGCCCTCATGCCGTCGCGGCCTTCGCCGCGGGCTTCGTAATAGGCGGCCTGGGTCAGGCATTCGAGATCGCGCGAGGCGTCCAGGGCGCCGCCGAGCCGGAACGGCTGGGCCGCCAACGGGCCGGTCAGGCTGACGCGGCGCAGGCCGGTCGCGGCCGACTGGCCCCGCAGTTGTTCGAGGCGGGCGGTGAGCAGGGCCGACTGCCGGTCGCGCTGGGCCGAGCCCGCGACGGTGTAGGGGTCGTGGCGCCGGGCGATGGCCAGGGCGCTTTCGTCGAGACCGCCCGCGGCGGCGGCCAAGGCCTCTTCGGTGAAGCCGGCGGCCGTGGCGCTGTCGATGCGCTCGGCCTGGGCCCGCACGGTGGTCGCCTTCGCCGCGGCGCCGCCCAGCCAGGCGCAGCCGATCGCCAGTCCCACCATCGCGCCGAACGTCGCCGCCGCCACGCCCGGCCGAATCTGGGCCTTGCGGTCAGCAGGAGAAATCGCACGCGAATGCGAGGGCTTCGACAAAGGCTCAGTCCTGTTCAGCAGGGCGCAGCGTCGCCCCCGGGTAGTCTCGCGGCGGGGGCGACTCTCGGTCGCGGCCCGGCTGCGGTAGACCGACGGTCGGCGAATGGGCCGGCTGTCGGGGACGCGCCTTAAGCCAGCCATTTATGGCGGGATTGTGGTTGATTCGCAAGATTGGCGGGCGCCGCAACATAGAAGTGGCCGCCGCCGGTAAGGTTTGAGGTGATATCGCACCGCGCGCCGTAGTCAGCCGAAGTGAACAGGCGCAATACTGTAATTAATGACGACGCATCAACCGGATCGCCCCGGGGGCGGGCTCCCGGGGATTGCGGCCGGCGGAATATGTTGTCTTCGCAGGCGAAGGGCGGACGTGGTCTTCTTGAGATACGGGCGCCGGAACGGCCTGGCCGTGGTCGCGTTCTCGCTCCACCAGAACAGGAGTCCGTCATGAAACGTATCGCTGTGCTATTTGCGTCGGCCGTCGCCGCCTCCAGCCTCGCCGCGTGCGGCCAGACGATCGAACAGAAGGCGGCCACGGGCGCCATCGCCGGCGCCGTGGTGGCCGGCCCGGTCGGCGCGGCCGTGGGCGGCGCGGCGGGCGCGGCGGTCGGTCAGGCCGAGAAGCCCAACTGACACAGTCCCGGGTCTGAATGGGGGCCGAACGCCGCGTTCCGCCTCGCAACCTTGATTTTCGCCCCCATATGGGCTTAGCCCACCCGGCGTTGGCTGAGCGCCGCTCGCCGCGCCGTTTGCGCGCCCGACAAACCATCAAGGACATCGACGACCCCTCGCATGAGAGATCTGAAACAAACCGGCTTCACCGACCGCCTCACCGCCCAGCAGGAGGCCAAGAAGGCCCTGCTCGCCCGCTTCAAGCCCAAGCCCGCCGCGCCGGACCCCGAGTTCGACAAGCTGCAGGCGAAGCGCGCCGCCGAGAAGGAAGCCCTGCGCCAGCAGCGCGAACTGGAGAAGGCCGAGGTCCGTCGCAAGAAGGCCGAGGCCGAGGCCGCCCGTCTCGCCGCCGACCACGAGGCCCAGGAAGCGATCGAGGCCGAGAAGCGCGCCGCCCGCAAGGAACGCAAGCAGCTGTCCAAGGAAGAGCAGAAGGCCGCGCGCGACGCCCGCTACGCCGCCCGCAAGGCGCGCCAGCGCTAGAAGGCTTGATGCCCGTCTCCGTCATCCTCGGGTCAAGCCCGAGGATGACGGGGGTTCTTGACGCCCGCACACGCTGGGCCAGCCGTCAGCCCGACTGGCCGGGTTGAACATCGCCCAACACGGCGGCCAGCTGCTCCCCCGAATAGGGTTTCCGGACAAACGGCCATGGCGCGTCCGCCAGGGCCGCATCGACGTCGTCGCCGGCGTAGCCCGAGGTCAGGACGATCCGCATCGACGGCCATTTGCGGGCGCATTCGCGCGCCAGCTCGATGCCCGTCATGCCGCCCGGCATGACCACGTCGGTCAGCATGATGTCGAAGCGCTGCTTGTGGAGCAGGTCGAGCGCCTGCGGGGCGTTCTCGGCCGACCAGACCTTCAGCCCCAGACCTTCGAGAAGTTCCTGGGCCACCGAGGCCACGCCCGGGTCGTCCTCGACCAGCAGCAGGCGGCGGCCCGCGGTGACGGCCAGCAGTTCGGCCGGCGGCTCGGCCGGTTCGGGCTTCTGCACCGCGCCGAGCGGCGGCAGGTACAGGCGGACTTCCGTCCCGCGCCCGACCGTCGAGGTGATGCGGACGCCGCCGCCGCTCTGCCGCGCGAAGCCATAGACCTGACTCAGGCCCAGGCCCGTTCCCTTGCCCACCGCCTTGGTCGTGAAGAACGGCTCGAAGACGCGCTCGATGACCTCGGCGGGCATGCCGCTGCCGTTGTCCGAGACGGTGACGCAGACGTAGTCGCCGGGCGCCAGTTCGGCGATCTCGCCCGGCGCGACGGGGCAGGTGAGGGTCTGGACGGTGACCTTGCCGCGGTCGCCGAGGGCGTCGCGGGCGTTGACCACCAGGTTGAGCAGGGCGGCCTCGAACTGGGCCGGGTCGACGCTGACCCGGGCGCCGCCGCGCCGCAGCTTGAGCTTGAACTCGATCGCCTCGCCGAGCGCGCGGCGGAGCAGGGGCTCGCTTTCGCGGATCAGGCCGTTCAGATCGGTCGGTTCCGGCCGCAGCGCCTGACGGCGTGAGAAGGCCAGCAGCTGATGGGTCAGGCGCTCGCCGCGCCGGGCGGCCGACAGCGCCGCCTCGCCCAGCTTCTTCTGGCGGGCGGCGTCGTCCGGCGACCTGAGCATCATGTCGAGCGCGCCGATCACGACCGTCAGCAGATTGTTGAAGTCGTGGGCCACGCCGCCGGTCAGCCGCCCGACCGCCTCCATCCGCTGGGCGTGCATCAGGTCCGCCTCGGCCTTGGCCTTCTCCGCCAGCGCCTCGCCGACGCGCTCCTCGAGCAGTTCGTTGATGCGTTTGAGGTCGTTCTCGGCCCGTTTGGCCTCGGTCACGTCGAAGGCCACGCCGACGAAGCCGACCACCTCGCCGCCCGATCCGAACCGCGGACGCGAGAAGGACTTCAGCCAGTGGTATTCGCCATCGTGGCGCCGGTATCGCGCCTCCATCGAGAAGGGATGCCCGGACGCTTCGCCCGCGACGGATTCCTGCATCACCCGTTCCTGGTCGTCCGGATGGACGATGGCGCGCCAGTCGAGCAGGCGGGCCTCCTCGTAGGAGCCGCCGTGGTAGGTGACATAGGCCTGGTTGACGAAGGCGCGGGTGCGATCCTGGTTGGTCACCCAGATCAGCACCGGGGCGGTGTCGGCGATGGCGCGGAAACGCTCCTCGCTCTCCCTGACCTCGGCCTCGGCCCGCGTGCGTTCGATCTCGGTCCAGGTCCGGTCTGCGACGTCCTGAAGGAGCTCCAGCTCCTCGTCCGTCCATTCCCGGACACGGGAATCGTGGGCGTAGAGGAAGGCGCGCAGACGGCCGCCGCGGATCAGCGGCGCACGCATCAGGGAGCGGGTCTGCAGGCGGTTGAACATGTCCGCCGCGTCGCGGGTGCGGGGATCAACGGTGACATCCGCGATACGGATGGGCTGACCGGCGGCGAGGTCCGAGATCAGCTGGGCGCCGAGGTCTTCAAGCGAGAACTGGCCGTGGGCGCTGACCACGTCGGCCGTCCAGTCGCGGCTCATGGTGACCTGCCGGCGTTCCTGATCGACCTCGCCGTAGCCCACCCGCTGGGCCTTCAGCTCGGAGCCGAGCGCCCGTTCCACCTCGGCCATGATCTCGTCCGACGACGTCAGGTCGCGCAGGGTGTCGGTCAGGGCGAGGAGGAAGGACTGGCGGCGTTGCTGACGCGCCATCGCCTCGATGGCCTCCCGGGTGTCGGTGACGTCGAACGACATCCCGACATAGCCGAGGAAGGCGTCATGGGCGTCGAAGCGGGGATTCACCGCGATCCGCATCCAGCGCCAGACCCCGTCCGCGCGGCGGAAGCGCGCCTCGAAACCATAGGGCAGATGCTCCGGCCGGGCCTCGGCCTGGACGGCGTTGACGCCCTCCACATCGTCCTCATGGATCGCTTCGCGCCAGACGTGGCCGAGAATCTCGTCGGCAGGCCGACCGTAGAAGTCGACGAGGGCGGCGTTGACGAACTCGACCTCGCCCTCGGTGTTGGTCAGCCAGACCGGCGACGGCGCCGTGTCCGCCATGAGCCGGAAGCGGGCCTCGCTTTCACGCAGGGCCGCCTCGGCCGCCTTGGCGCCCGAGATATCGACCACCACGGCGATATAGCCCTCGACGCCGCCGTCGGGGCCGGTCAGCGCCCGGATGCTGATGACCACCCAGACGGTTGAGCCGTCCGGCCGGATATAACGCTTCTCCAGCTGCGCGCCGCCTTCCTTCAGCGCCTGCTCAAGGGCGCGGCGGGTCGGTTCGACGTCGTCCGGGTGGCTGACGCGCTCGGTGCTCAGGCCCACGACCTCGTCCTGGGGGAGGCCGACGATCTCGGCGAAACGGGCGTTGGCGCTCAGCACCGATCCGTCGAGGCCGACCCGGGCGATGCCGGCGGACGCCTGATCGACCATCGCCTGCAGCTGGGCCTCGCGCTGCAGCAGCGCGGCTTCCGCGGCTCGCGCGTCGGTCACGTCGACGTTGACGCCGATCATGCCCCGGAAGCGACCCTCGCCGTCGATCCTTGGCCGCGCCTCGGTGTTGAGAATCCGCCATTCGCCGTCGGCCCGCCGATACCGGGCCTCCACCTCGAGGGGCGCTCTCCGCTGGACCGCGGCGCCGGTGACGGACGCGACCCGCTCCCGGTCATCGTCGTGCAGCACGGAGACGAAGTCGAAGCCGCCGCCGTTGTCGCTGACGCCCCAGAACCGCCTGAGCGCCTGGTTGAGGTGGACGCAGCGTCCTTCCTCGTCGCTCATCCACAGCATCACGGGCGCCTGCTCGCTGATCAGGTGCAGACGGTGTTCGCTCTCGCTGACCCGGGTCGCCGAGTCACGCAGGGCGTCGATGGAGGCGTCGAGCCGGCTCAGGACGCTGCGCAGGGAGCCGGCGACCACGGTGGCGAACAGGCCGACGACGATGAAATTGGTCGTGGCCACCACGCCCAGTCGGTTGGAGACCCCGGCCCCCATCGTGTCCATGCCGACCACCAGCCAGCCGCCGAACAGGCAGGCGAGGAGGGCGACCACGCCGGACAGACGACCCCCGGCGAGCGCCGCCACGATCACCCCCGGCAGCAGGATCATGAAGCCGGTGAGCTCGCCGTAGAAGGCGCTCAGCGCCCAGCGCACGGCCAGGATGGCGACGGCGGCGCCGATCCCGATCAGCACCGAGCCCCACCAGCCGCGCGGACGGACGCGCGCGAGGCGTGTCACGCCCGCGTCGATATCGAATATCCGTCGAAACACCCCGGCCGCGCTCAAATGATCCCCCACCCGCGCGAACGCGACCTTCGGCAACGTATTGCTCCGGTTTGCGTTCCGGCAACCGTGTCGATTTCGGCCGGACGACCGACGGGGTTGCCATACAGGCTGGCCACCCCACCTTCGGGACGGATCGCGGCGCGACGGTGCTCGCGTGGGAGACGCCCGGCCTTGACCGGACGGCGTTTTTCCGCCTGAAAACCGCCTCTCTCGCCGTATATGGCGGGTTGTGTCCGGCGCCGTCGCCGGCAAACGGGAGCGGGATTTGGCCGCAAGGGACTGGACAGCAGGGCTGAGGAAGACGCGCCGGATCGCCGCCGCCGCGCCCGCCGCGCTGGCCGCCGTCGGCGTGGCCATGGCCGCCAGCTCGACCGTCCGTCCCGAGATTGACCGCCGGGCGGAAGTCGTGCGCCAGCTGACCGGCGGCGACCTGACCGACAAGGGGCTGGGCGCCATCACCGCGCGGATGACGCCGTCCCAACTGGCCGTCGCCATGCGGCACGACCCGGGCGACCGCCGCGCCGCCCTCTACGGCCTGACGCCCGGATGGGAGAGCCTGTCGCTCGGCGGCAAGCCGTCGCTGGATTTCGGCGCCTCGGGTCTGGAGGCGCAGAAGCTGAACGCCGCCACGCCGGTGTCGGGCCTGCTGCGCCCGGCCCAGCCCTTCGCGTTCAAGCCCGCCACGGCGGAGGACCGGCGCCGCGCCGTCCGCTGCCTGACCCAGGCGATCTATTATGAAGCCGCGCTCGAGCCGACCGAGGGCCAGGAGGCGGTGGCGCAGGTCATCCTCAATCGCGTCCGCGATCCCAACTACGCCAACTCCGTCTGTGGCGTGGTCTATGAGGGCGCCGAGCGGGTCACCGGCTGCCAGTTCAGCTTCACCTGCGACGGCTCGCTGGCGCAGGGGCCGGTCGCCTGGGCCTGGACCCGGGCGGGCCGTGTCGCCGAACGGGCGCTGGCCGGCTACGTCTCCACGAAAGTGGGGACCGCCACCCACTACCACGCCAACTACGTCTATCCGTGGTGGGCGCCGACGCTGAACAAGCTGACCCAGATCGGGGCGCATATCTTCTATCGCTGGAAGGGCGTCTACGGCGAGCCGGCGGCGTTCCGCCAGGCCTACTCCGGGCGCGAGCCGCGCATCGACGAGGCCCGCTTCGCCCGCCCGCGCCTGCAGATCGCCTCGACGGAGGAGGCCGAAGCCGCTCTCGCAGAGGCGGCCGCGGCCGGCGAGACGGCCGCCCGCACCGTCGTCGTCGACGGCCAGACCCGCACCGTCGGCGTCATCTCCCTCGGCGGCCGGCGGCAGCCGACGCCGGAGGACATCGCGGCGATCAACCAGCGCCTCGCCGCCTTCGAGGCTCCGGCGCCCTATCCCGCTCCGGCCGCGCCGCCGCCGCCCGGCGTGACGGTCATGGAAGTCGAGGAAGTGGGCCGCCCCGCCGGCTGACTAATCCCGCGTCCATCATTGCAACGCTTTTTCGCGATCGGCATTCATCAGGGCCGGCGCCATGCGCATTCAGAGGTTCGCTTGAGCGTCACGACAGACAAGCCCGCGTGGAAAGAGGCCGACCGGCTCGCCGCGCTCCGCGCCTACGACATCCTCGACACCCCCCGGGAAGCCGCCTTCGACGAGATCGTCAACCTGATCGCCCAGGTGTTCGACGCGCCGATCGCGGTGATCAATCTGATCGACGAGGGGCGGCAGTGGTTCAAGGCCGAGACCGGCTTGGGAGTCCGGGAAACCCCGCTGGAAACCTCGTTCTGCGCCCACGCCCTGCTGATGCACGACCGCATGGTGGTGCCGGACGCCACGCAGGACGACCGCTTCGCCTGCAACCCGCTGGTCACCGGTGAGCCGGGCCTGCGCTTCTACGCCGGCCAGTTGCTGAAGTCGGCGGAAGGCCTGCCCATCGGCACCCTGTGCGTGCTCGGCGACAAACCCCGGCCGGAGGGGCCCACCCCGCTGCAGATGCAGACCCTGCAGGTTCTGGCGGCCCAGGTGATGACCCTGCTGAACCTGCGCCGCGCGCTGGCCGCCCAGCGGCAGTCCGAGGCCCAGTTCCGGGCCATCGCCGACTCCATGCCGCAGATGGTCTGGTCGACCCTGCCGGACGGATTCCACGACTACTACAACGCCCGCTGGTACGAATACACCGGCATGCCCGAAGGCTCGACCGACGGCGAAGCGTGGAACGGCGTCTTCCACCCCGAGGACCAGCCCCGCGCCTGGACGGTCTGGCGCCAGTCCCTCGAGACCGGCGATCCCTACGAGATCGAATACCGCTTGCGCCGGCACGATGGCGTCTACCGCTGGACTCTCGGCCGCGCCCGCCCGATCCGCGACGAGGATGGCCAGATCACGCGCTGGTTCGGCACCTGCACCGACATCGACGACCTGAAGCGGTCGGATCAGGCCAAGGAGCTGCTCAGCCAGGAACTGAGCCACCGCATCAAGAACATCTTCGCCGTCGTCTCGGCCCTGATCGCCCTGTCGGCGCGCCAGCACCCGGAAGCCAAGGTGTTCGCCGGCGCGGTCCGCACCCGCATCAACGCCCTGGCCCGGGCGCACGAGTTCGTCCGGCCGCACACCGAGCACTCGAAGCCCACGGTCGGCTCGATGACGCTGCACGCCTTCCTCGCCGACCTGTTCAAACCCTACAGCGATCTGGCCGGGGCCCCGCGCATCTTGCTCAGCGGCGACGACGCCACCTTCGACGACCAGGCCGCCACCTCGGTGGCCCTGCTGTTCCACGAACTGGCCACCAACGCCGCCAAATACGGGGCGCTGTCGCGCGAGGACGGCCGGGTGACGCTGGAGACCCGCCGAGCCGGCGACCGCTTCATCCTGACCTGGACCGAGTCCGGCGGTCCGCCCATCGCGGCGCAGCCCGAACACACAGGCTTCGGGTCCTCGCTGGCCAGCCTGTCGGTCGAGGGCCAACTGGGCGGCCGGCTGGAACGGAACTGGCTCAAGGACGGTTTGCGGGTGGTGGCGGACCTCCCCGCGACCGCCCTGTCCCGCCGCCGCGCCGCGCAAAACGTCGCATGAAGGAACGAGCCTGAAAACCGCGCGCTAACCCGATCCGTATAAACCTCCAGCGTACGACTCCGTACACGACGCCAGACCGAACGACCGACTGAAATGACCGCCCGCATCCTGATCATCGAAGACGAGGCCCTTGTGGCGATGGAGCTTCGCTTCGTCCTGGAAGACCTCGGTCACGAGGTGGTGGCGACCGTCGCGGAGGCGGCCTCCGCCCGCCGGATCGTGCGCGAGACGGACGTCGATCTGGCGCTGGTCGACATCCATCTGTCGGACGGACCCACCGGCGTCGCCCTCGGCCGCGAACTGGGTCAGGAGCTCGGCGTCTCGGTGCTGTTCATGACGGCCAACCCCGGCATGGTGCGCGACGGCGTCGCCGGCACCATCGGCGTCCTGTCCAAGCCGACCGACGAATACGCGGTGCAAAAGGCGGTCGACTACGCCCTGGGCCGCCGCTCCGGCGCTCCGGTGCTGTACGCGCCGCCGGAGCTGCAGCTGTTCGCCTGAGCCGACGGGCTCACCAGACGCCGATCTTCTCGGCTTCCTTGTGCGAGATCGGGTGGCCCTCGGCCTTGTGGTCCTGCTCGGCGAGGAAACGCACCGCCTCCAGCGCCGCCATACAGCCCATGCCCGCCGCCGTGACCGCCTGGCGGTAGATGTCGTCGGTGACGTCGCCCGCCGCCCAGACACCCTCGATGGCGGTCGCGGCCGTGCCCGGCCTGACCACCAGATAGCCGCCCTGCTTGGTCTCCAGCTGGCCGGCGAACAGTTCGGACGACGGCGCGTGGCCGATGGCGATGAACACACCGTCCGCCTTGATGTCGCGCGTCTCGCCGGTCTTGACGTTCTTCACCCGCGCCCCGGTGACGTTGACGCCGCCGAAGTCGTTGGTCTCGCCGAGGATCTCGTCGACGGCGTGGTCCCAGACCACTTCGACCTTGGGGTTCGAGAACAGCCGGTCCTGCAGGATGCGTTCGGCGCGGAACTCGTCGCGGCGGTGCACGACCGTGACCTTCGAGGCGAAATTGGTCAGGAACAGCGCCTCCTCGACGGCGGTGTTGCCGCCGCCGACGACGATGACCTCCTTGCCGCGATAGAAGAAGCCGTCGCAGGTGGCGCAGGCCGAAACGCCGAAGCCCTGGTATTTGGCCTCGCTCTCCAGGCCCAGCCACTTGGCCTGGGCGCCGGTCGAGATGATCACCGTCTCGGCCAGCAGCTCGGTCCCGCTGTCGAGCGTCAGGCGGAAGGGCCGCTGCGACAGGTCGGCCTTGACGACGATGTCCTCGATCACCTCGGTGCCGACGTGCTCGGCCTGGGCGCGCATCTGCTCCATCAGCCAGGGGCCCTGGATGACGTCCTTGAAGCCGGGATAGTTCTCGACGTCGGTGGTGATGGTCAGCTGGCCGCCGGGCTGCAGGCCGGCGATGACGACCGGGCTCAGCAGGGCGCGGGCGGCGTAGATGGCGGCGGTCCAGCCGGCGGGGCCGGAGCCGATGATGGCGACGCGGACGGTTCTCGGAGTGCTCATACGCCTATCTAGGCGCTGATTCCGCCGAAGGGGAGGCCTACCGGCGCTGGTAGGGCTGGAATGAGCAGTCCGGCGCGACCATGGCGTAGATGACCTCGGGCGTGTCGCCGGAATCGGGCTCCGCGAACACCCCCACCTCGTCGTGTTCGGTGAGGTACGCTACCTCGTCCGGGCCCAGAATTCGCGGCAGGCCATATTTGGCGTAGGTCGCCCCGTTGACGACGAGCGGCTCGTTGTTCCTGAACCAGTCCCGCCCCTCGGCGCCGGTGAACGGCGTCTTCGAGATGTCGGCCCATCCCTCGCGGGTGATGTAGGCGTAGCCGTTCCGGTCCACGAAGGGCGCATCGTCGTCGGTGAAGAAGGCCCCGTAGGGGACCGGCAGAAGCTGCCTGCCACCGGGGGTGTAACCGCACCACCAGATGTCGATCCGGTCCGGAACGGGGCCGGTCGCCTGCTGGATGGCGATGGAAGGGGAGGGCGCGCTCAGGGCGGCGGCGAGAACGAGGGCTGCGATCATCATGCCCGGATGCTAGTCTGCCGATCGTTCGCTCGGCAACCGGGAGTCAGATATGGACGCGCAGAGCTATATGGGCATCGGCATCGCCCTGGGGGTCTCCATAGGCGCGGCCATCGGTGTCGCGACGGGCAACCTGGCCGTCGGCATCGGCGTCGGCGTCGCCATCGGCGTGGCCCTGGGCGTCGCCATGGACCAGAGCCGGAAGCGCAAGGACGGCGACCAGGACGACTAACCTCTCCCTCCCCGTCCCGGGGAGGGTGGTCGGTGCGGAGCGCCGACCGGGTGGGGGCGGCGGTTGCACATCTGTCTCAAAGCGCGCAACTTTACGCTGCGCGGAGAACTGCAGATGCCAGTCGTCGCCAAAGCCCGGCCCATGCGCAAGAGGATGAGCCCTCCGGAAGCCCGCCTCTGGGTGGCGCTCCGACGCCTGCGTTCGCAGGGCTATCACTTCCGCCGCCAGCATTCGATGCTGGGTTTCTATCCCGACTTCATCTGCCTCGACCGGCGCCGGATCGTGGAGGTCGATGGCGCCGGCCACGACTGGCGGGTTGAAGAGGATCGGCGGCGGGACGCGGCGTTCGCGCGCGAGGGGTTCACGACACTTCGCTACGGCAACGCCTCGATCCGGGACAATCTGGATGGGGTGGTCGCGGGCATCCTGGCGCACCTCGAGCGGCCGCCCCCACCCGGCCGCTGCGCGGCCACCCTCCCCGGGACGGGGAGGGAGAAGGCTGACGCTATTTCCCTCCCCGCCCCGGGGAGGGTGGTCGATGCGCAGCATCGACCGGGTGGGGGCGTGGCCGGCCTAAGCCCGCTCCATCCGCTCCAGCACCGCCCGCGCCGCGCGGTCCGTCTCGTTCAGCGGCTCATAGGTCCAGCCGTCCAGCGTCCCGTCGAACGGCCGCGCGGCGCCGCGCTCGCGCAGGTCGGCGTGCAGGCGGGCGAACTTGCCGGCCGGCTTCAGCGGGACCATCGGCAGGATGTGCACCGGCGCGCCGGTCGAGGCGGCCTCGGCGGCCATGTTGGCGCTGTCCTCGGTGACCAGCACATGGGCGGCGAAATGCAGGAAGGCGAAATAGGGGTTCGGGCCCGTTCCATCCCAGATCATACCCGGCAGGCCGCCCAGCCGCGCCGTCATGGCCGCCTTCGCCGCCTCCGGCGTGCGGCGCGAGAAGGTCAGCATCAGCGAGCCTCCGGCGCCTTCGATGGCCGCCGCGATCCTGTCGGCGAGTTCGGCGGCGTGGGTCTCGGGCAGGTCGAAGGCCATCGAGCGCCCGCCGATCAGCACCGCCACGCGCGGGCGGGGCAGGGGGAACAGCGCCGCCTCGAACGCCGCCGCGCCCTCGGCCAGCCGGGCCGGGGTGACCCGGTGCGGCGAGCCGGTGACAGACAGCACATTGGGGCCGGTCAGCTCGTCGTGGGCCGGGGCGACGACCAGGTCATAGGCGCCGGTCTTCCAGCGCGGGTCCTGGGTCTGCACCACGAGGGTGCGGCCGCCGGAGCGCCGCCGCAGGCCGGCCGACAGGGGCAGCGCAGCCCGTCCGGTGGCGATCCACAGGTCCGGCCAGGCGTCGCCGGGTGCGGGAATGACCGGGTCTGACGAGGCGTCCAGCATCCATGTCGCCTTGAGCGCGGACGGCAGCCGGTCGAAGAGCTTGCCCCAGCGGATGCGTTTGACGGTGATGGTCGCGGGGGTCAGCCGCTGCACGGCCTCGGCCAGGCCCAGCGCCTGGTTCTCCATGCCGGTCCGGCCGTCGGAAACGACCCATATGGACAGGGGGGCGGTCACGCGTCTTCGGGTTGCGCGATCCAGCACATGGCCTCGACCTTGTTGCCGTCGGGATCGCGCAGGAAGGCCGCGTAGTAGCCGGGCGCATATTCCGGCCGCGGGCCCGGGGCGCCGTCGCTGTAGCCGCCCGCCGCCAGCCCCGCCTCGTGGAAGGCGACCACGGCGTCCGGGTCGGAGGCGTTGAAACAGAGATGGGCGCCGGCGCCGGACGCCACCGCGCCGCGGCTCTCGCGCGGCAGATTGGCCCAGAATTCGGGGAAGGTCCGGCCGTAGCCGATGCCGGCGCCGTGCTCCATGATCCGGCGCGCGCCGACGACCGCCAGCACGGCGTCGTAGAAGACGCCGGCGCGGTGCAGGTCCGTGACGCCGACCGAAACGTGCGACACCAGAGGGCGGCTCGTTCCGGAGGGCTGGGTCACCGGCCTATTTCCACTCGACCTTGAGGATCTCGTAGGCCTTCACCCCGCCGGGGGTGTTGACCTCGACCACGTCGCCGACCTCCTTGGAGATCATGGCGCGCGCGATCGGCGAGGCGACGGAGATCTTGCCCTGCTTCACGTCGGCCTCGTGCTCGCCGACGATCTGGTAGGTGCCCTCTTCCTCGGTGTCCTCGTCGACCACGGTGACCGTGGCGCCGAACTTGACCTGGTTTCCGTCCAGCTTGGAGACGTCGATGACCTGGGCGCGGCTGATCTTGTCCTCGATCTCGGCGATCTGGCCTTCGATCCAGCCCTGGCGTTCCTTGGCGGCGTGATACTCGGCGTTTTCAGACAGATCGCCGTGCTCGCGCGCCTCCGAAATGGCCGCGATGACGCTCGGCCTCTCGACCGACTTCAATTGCTTCAACTGATCGTCGAGGGCGCGATAGCCCTCGGCCGTCATCGGCACTTTTTCCATATGTCGTGATTTCTTGGTTAGCCCGACTGATAACGTACTCGGCACAGAGGTCGCTGGGCGCACGCGACCGGCCCAAGAGGGTAGGGCGCCCTTGGCCCCGGTTCAAGGCCTCGCGTCAAACCGACCGGGACGCCGTTCTGTTTCTGCCACGCCGATGGACCTGCCGGATCAGGCTCCAGGCCAGCCAGCCGACCGCTGCGAGGCCGGCGGCCATGAACAGGCCGGAGAGCAGCAGAACGCCCGCCGCCATGAAGGCGAGGACGAAGGCGACAGCGGCGGCGAGGGCCGCGATGACTTGTATGGTTTTCAGTCGCATAGCCCGTTAACGGTTCGGTCGCGCGGGGGTTGCGGTCCCGGCGCCTTCGGCAATTCAACAGCTTGTGTCTGTGGCTTCGGCGCCGCGCCCGGTCAGGCGTAGCTGTAGGGACCGCCCCGCTCCAGCGCCCGCTGATAGGCCGGGCGGGCGTGGATCCGCTCCAGGAACGCCTTCAGCCGCGGCTTGTCGGGGCCGTAGCCGACCCGGCTGCCCGCCGCCTCGACCGGGAAGCTCATCATGATGTCGGCGGCCGAGAAGGCGTCCCCGGCGAACCAGTCCGACTTCGCCAGTTCGGCTTCCCAGTAGTCGGTATGCGCCTTCAGTTGCGGCGCGATCAGGTTGGCGTCGACCTTGCCGGCGATCCCGTTGGCCACCGGCCGGACCAGCAGCGGCGACCGCTTCGGAATCTGGCTGAAGATCAGCTTGAGCAGCAGCGGCGTCATCGCCGAGCCTTCGGCGTAGTGCAGCCAGTAGGTGAAGCGCCGCCCCTCCGCCGTCCCCCGCGCCGGGCGCAGGGCCGAACCGCCGTGCGTGTCCAGCAGGTATTCGACGATGGCCCCGGTCTCCGCCAGCCGCGCCTCGCCGTCGTCGACCACCGGCGACTTGCCCAGCGGATGGATGGCCTTCAGCTCCGGCGGCGCCAGCATGGTCTTCGCGTCGCGCTGATACCGCTTGACCTCATAGGCCAGCCCCAGCTCCTCGAGCAGCCACAGCACCCGCTGCGAGCGGGAATCGTTCAGGTGATGGACGGTGATCATGGCGACGGCTCCGCTGGCTGCGCGCAGTAAGCCGGGTTTACGCAGCGTCGGTCCAGCCGGATGTCACGGGCGCCGTCCGCTCCGCCCGCCTGTTGAGTTTCCAGCCGCTTTCGCCCTAAGCCGGAGCATGACCGAAACCGCGCCCCGGCTGACCTCCCTCGCCCACGGCGGCGGCTGCGGCTGCAAGATCGCCCCGGCGGTGCTGCAGGACATCCTCAAGGGCCTGCCGCAGGCCGCGCCGTTCGCCAATCTGATGGTCGGGACCGAGACCAGCGACGACGCCGCGGTTTGGCGCCTCAACGACGAGCAGGCGCTGGTGGCCACCACCGACTTCTTCATGCCGGTGGTCGACGACCCGTTCCACTTCGGCCAGATCGCCGCGACCAACGCTCTCAGCGACGTCTACGCCATGGGCGGGACGCCGATCCTCGCCCTCGCCATCGTGGGGATGCCGATCAGCGTGCTGTCGACCGAAACCATCGGCCGCATCCTGCAGGGCGGGGCCTCGGTCTGCGCGGCGGCGGGCATTCCGGTGGCGGGCGGACATTCGATCGACAGCGTCGAACCGATCTACGGCCTCGTCACCCTCGGCCTCGTCCATCCGGATCAGGTCCTGACCAATCGCGGCGCCCGGCCCGGCGACGTGCTGATCCTGACCAAGGCGCTCGGCGTCGGCGTGCTCAGCGCCGCCTTCAAGCAGGAGCGGCTGGACGGGGACGGCTACCGGACGCTGATGGCCTCCACCACCCGGCTGAACGCCCTCGGCGCGAAGCTGCCCGGCCGCCCCGGCGTGCACGCGGTCACCGACGTCACCGGCTTCGGCCTGCTGGGGCATGCGCTGGAGATGGCCCGGGGCGCGGGGGCCACGGTCGAGATCACCGCCGACCCGCCGGTCCTGCCCGGCGTCCATGCCCTGCTGGAGGCCGGGGTCCGCACCGGCGCCTCCGGCCGCAACTGGGCCAGCTACGGCGAGGCGGTCGACCTGCCCGACAGCCTTGAGCCGGGACGCCGCGACCTGCTCACCGATCCCCAGACCTCCGGCGGTCTGCTGATCGCCGTGGCCGGGGCGGAGGCTGCCGCCCTGCAGGCCTTCGCCCGCGCCGAGGG
>Ga0114898_1000898_pt1 | contig 19718 bp, 20 predicted proteins | sample Malvired_Geostar_FD_83496 | JGI IMG/M metagenome (GOLD analysis project Ga0114898, IMG submission 83496) | Marine viral communities from the Global Malaspina Expedition - Malaspina viral metaG DeepMed_Geostar | ecosystem: Environmental > Aquatic > Marine > Oceanic | place: Mediterranean Sea... | reverse complement strand
TACTTATGGACCGAAAAGCCATTTACATGGGACAACGGAGAAGATATTCAATTTTCTTATACAGCCCAAAAATATGGCAATATAAAAACCTATTGCCCTCCCCATCCGGCGTCTGACAGAGCCCTTTTCAGTTCGCTGCAGGGATACCAGCTAGGGATTGATGAAAAAGCCGAATCAAGGGTACGCAATCATGAGATTTTTTATAAGCAACGAGACGGTTGCGTTAAAAACGCCATAGATGGAGGTTGGAAACCCATTTATATGAGAGAAAAAGATGTTTGATACAGAAAATAAAACGTTTCGTGGTGATTTAGAGGTCTTGACAGGGGCACTAAAGAAGAAGCAACACTTTGCATTTTCCAAATATGCCGACGGCGAGCTGCATATTTTAGCCAATAAGCCCGTAAATAATGGAGAATTTTGGTTCGTGCCCTCGGAACACTCTTTCAATAGAGAGAAGATGATAGAATCTTTTAGATTTAACCACGAAAACTACCTTGTAGGTGTTTCTTGCCCTTGCTGTATTGGGGGACCGCCTGTCCACAACTGGATGAAAACGCAAACTGGTCGCGAAGAGAAGTATATTACTTGGGCAAATCTGTTTGTTAATGGCAACTATAACCATTATTTAGAAACAGTAGTACCCCTTTATTCCGACTTTGAAGTGGTATTGGTTTCCAACTCAGATTCTAACTTAGAGCACCTGCCGTTTGAAGTTAAAAAACATTTTATGATTGGAAAAAATGCGTGGGTTGAAAACTATAAGGTGACAGAAGAGATAAAAGAATATATTACCACTGGCGATTTAAAAGATCATTTGTTTCTGTTTTGTGCCGGTCCGTTTGGCAATATTCTAACACATCAGCTATTTGAGCATAATCAAAACAATACCTATATCGATATTGGTTCTACATTAAATCCATTTTTATTAGGAGAACAGGGAAAGAATCGAGGATACCTTCGCAAAGAAGGCAGCATTAATAAGGTATGTGTCTGGGGATCCCATGCTTAATAGGTTCTATTTAGGGAACCTTCCCACATACCCCGCTCTGGGTTCTTACTTAGTTCCCGATGGTATAACCAAAAAAATTATGGTTGATATGGGCTCTTGTGGGGGTGAGTTTTTGTTAAAATATGCTGATCAGTTTGAAGAGTGTTTTGCCTTCGAAGCCTCCTATGAAAATTTTATTAATATTGTCGAGAGCCTCAAAAAGAACCATCTAGACAACTGTGCGGTCTTCAATCTCGCCGCGGCGGATGTTTCGGGCCCCTTTATGAAACTGAATAAACCGCCATCTGGCGAACGAGGGAGTTCCTCTTTTATTTTGCCGGCCCAATTGGCGCCTGAGTCGAGCGCCGCATCGACGATGCAGGGGGGCCCCGCCGCTGTGCCTTCTGGAATGGTATCATATGCGGACACGCTCCATCCATTCCAAAGATGTCATTCTATGCAGCGACAGCAGCATGTTATGACTATTAGTTTTGAGGATATCTTTAAGTTTTTAAATGTTGATTATATCAACTATTTAAAAGTTGACATTGAGGGCGCTGAATACGCTTTTTTATTAGGAAAGGATTTGTCTAGGGTGGATGTTATAGGGATAGAGATCCACGCAAAACGCGGCTATATTGAACAAGTAAACAAGTTGATGGCCCACATTCGCAAAACACATGTTTTCACGAAGCCCTGGTACAACGAGGAGATCCCCAACCCGTCCCACCACATTGAAGACACTGCTATCAGAAAAGATCTAGCGCACTCGATTTTTCCCTACGCGATCACCAATCCGATCTCGTGAATGCGCAGGAAAAGACCTAGTGAAAATCATATGATTTTAATAGCCCACCGAGGGAACATAAACGGACCAGAGCCCAAAAAAGAAAATAGTCCGGATTATATTGATGTTGCTATCGAGCACGGAGTTGACGTCGAAGTGGACATTCGATATATAAACGGTAAATTTTGGCTTGGCCATGATGAACCGCAATACGAAGTGAGCCTAGAATGGCTTTCAAAGCGTGTCTACAAAATGTGGATTCACGCTAAAAACTTAGCAGCCCTGAACTGGTTCCTAAAAGATTTGAACTCTTGGAATGTGTTTTGGCATCAGGAAGATGATTATACTATAACCTCTCTTGGTTATATATGGGCCTATCCCGGGAGTGAGCTAAGCGACAAGTCGGTATGCGTAATGCCAGAATCGGTAGGTGAAGATTATGATCCCGGAACGAATATTTTAGGAATTTGCACTGATTTTGTTGAGAAATATAAGGTATAATAAAATAAATGAAAAATCTAGCACTAGTAACATGGTCGAATACAGAATACGATGACATCTGGCCGGCGTTCTTTGGACGCCTGGAACGCCATTTAAAGTTTGAAAAAAGCTATATTTTTTTGAACGCGCAGAGTGATAATGTTCCGGAGGGTCATACCCAGTTGATAAATAATGAGAATGACCCTTTTTATAAGCGCTTTTTAGAGTGTTTAGAGCAAGTAGAAGAGGATTATATTTTGTATTTTCAAGAAGACCATATTTTCTATGATGACGTAGATCATAAAAAGTTAGAAGAACTACTACATTATTTGGAAAAAAGCGATCTTTCTTTTATAAGGCTTCTTAAAAGCGGAGAGCTCGGCGGAGGCCTTATCAATGATAATCTTTACTCAATCCCGTCGACATCGCCATATTTATTTTCTCAGCAAAGCGCCATATGGAAAAAAGATGACTTGATTAGGCTGACAAAGATGTACAAGCCAAATGCCTATAGAGATGCGGAACTTTATGGATCTGTGGCCATGGCCAGCATGAGAATGCACGGGGGCTATTACTATGAAGGCGAAAAGAAACGGGGAAGCATGCATTTTGATTCTAGAATCTTTCCCTATATTGCCACCGCGGTGTGCAAGGGTCAGTGGAATTTGAAGCAATATCCTAGACTCCTTAATGAGGCACTAGAGGAATACGGAATTGATTCCACGATACGAGGGCACTATAATGGCTAAGCTTGTTGTGTTTGATTTAGATGGGGTTCTGATTGATGCACGCGAAATGCATTATCAGGCCCTCAATCTGGCGTTGGCAGAAATAGATGAGGCTTACATAGTTCAAAGGGATGAACACCTTTCTAAATATGATGGGCTCCCTACTACTAAAAAGTTAAAGATGCTCTCAGTCGATAAGGGTCTTCCCAAAGAGGCTTATGAAAAAATATGGGGGCTTAAGCAACAAAAGACATTAGATATTATTCAAAATACTTTTACCTACGACAATCGTCTAAGAAGCCTTCTAAAGAAACTAAAAGAGGATGGCTACGTGGTTGCCGTGGCGTCTAACTCTATTCGAGAAACAGTCAAACTCTCTTTGCTTAAGAAGGGCTTGCTGGAATATATCGATTTTTATTATTCCAACCAGGATGTACAACACCCCAAGCCAAGCCCTGAGATGTATTTCAAATGCATGGTGAAGGCAGGCGCCGGGGTGGACGAAACTCTTATCATTGAGGACTCCCACACGGGACGCACAGCCGCTCTCAAGAGCGGTGCCACCCTCTGCCCTGTAATGAACCCAGAAGACGTTACAGAGCAAAAAATATATAGCTTCTTGAACAAGTTAAATCAAGATAAGGGATTTAATCCCAAATGGCAGGGCGACAAAATGAAAGTATTGATTCCCATGGCTGGCGCCGGGAGCAGATTTGCGCAGGCTGGCTACTCTTTCCCGAAGCCGCTTATTGAAGTAGAGGGGAAGCCCATGATTCAAGCGGTTGTTGAAAATCTTAATATTGACGCTGAGCATATTTTTGTAGTACAAAAGGGTCATTATGAGCAGTACAACCTTAAGCATCTGCTGAATCTGATTAGCCCAGATTGCAAAATTATACAGGTGGACAAGATGACTCAAGGCGCCGCGTGCACGGCTCTACTGGCAAAAAAATATATTGATGTTGATGAGCCGCTTTTGTTTGCGAACTCAGATCAATATCTCGACTGGAACAGCAATGAGTTTATGTATTCCATGTTGGCTGACGAAGTTGATGGCGGTATCCTAACGTTTACCGCCACGCATCCAAAATGGAGTTTCGCCCGACTAGGAGACGACGGCTTTGTTAGAGAAGTGGCCGAGAAAAAGCCCATCAGTGACATTGCAACCTGTGGAATATATTATTGGAAGCGGGGTTCTGATTTCGTAAAATACGCAGAGCAAATGATACAAAAAGAGGTCCGAGTAAATAATGAGTTTTATGTTTGTCCCGTGTTCAATGAGGCCATTCAAGATAGTAAAAAAATCAAAACGTTCCATATAGAAAAAATGTGGGGCCTCGGGACTCCGGAAGATTTGGATCGGTTTTTGAAGAATAGGGGATAAAATGATTAATTTAGTTTTTCCCTGCGCAGGAAAAGGAGAAAGGTTTGGGGGAGTCTTTAAGCCTTTTTTGCATATTGGAGATATGACGTTTATTGAAAAGGCATATGAGCCTTTTCGCGAATGGGAGGCACATATCGATAATATATATTTTATCTACACTCGCGAGCAAGAGGAAGAGTTTAATGTATATGAAACTTTGATTACAATGTTCCCGAAAGAAAAAGTACGGTCTAAGTTTCTAAAGAAGGAAACCGGAGGGCCACTGGAAACCTTTCGAGAGGGCATAGGAAATAAAAAAATCAACAACTTGATTATTTGCGATTGCGATCACTCTATCGATGTAGATGCCATCTTTCGTTCTATCCTTCAAGAGGGTGAAGACACGCCGGATGTTGCCATACCTGTCTGGAATATTACTCCGGAAGAACAGGGAAACTGGTCTAAAATTCTACTTCAAGATGACCAGGTGGTTGATTTTAAAAACAAAGAGTCGGTCGATTTTTCACGATATGATGTGCGCGGGATCATCGGATGTATCTACTTCAAAAGTACAGAAATGTTCACCGATCTTCCGCTTGAGTATGTAGATTTTTATAAGGCGTTAGAAAGCTTTTACTCTGAGGGGAAAAAGTTTGACATTCTGCCAGTCTCTACAGCATATTTTTTTGGTGACCCGGAGATGCTGGCCGACTGTATTGAGAAAAGAAGGAACGAGTGCACCATTTTTTGCGACATCGATGGGGTGCTTTTAAAACACCACGACCACTCTAGTACCAATCCATCAGAAAACGTTAGTCTTCCTGCTGTGTCTTCTTTGCGCGCACTAAGCCATCACCACAAAATTGTTCTAACAACTGCGCGAAATAAGAAGTATGAAAAAGAACTTGTAGAGCTCCTTCGGGACAAAGGCATACCATATGACGAACTGATAACGAGTCTCCCCTCGGGCCCACGAATACTAATAAACGACAGAAAGCCCAAGAAAAGGTTCACCAAGCAGGCTACTGCTTGCGAAATATCCAGGGATGGTGAGTTACCATGGTTTTTTATCGAACGCGTTACTGAAGATAACAAAATTAACATAGTATCCGATTTAAGTGAAAACTCATTTGCGAAGACTTATTTGTTGGAGAAAAATGGAGCTACATTCGTAAGAAAACATCTTCTCAAAAACTCAGTCGACGAGCGCCATATTGAGGTGCTTAAGAGACAAAAAGACGATCTAGGGCGATTTAACTTTCTTAAAGAAAGAATCTGTCCTGCCGTCCTGCGCGAGAGGGACAATGAGCTAGAATATTATTATGATATGGAGTATTTAGACGGGTATCAGATTTTAGGAGACGCCAACCAAGAGACGCAGCGGTCTGTTTTGATGGACTTGTTGGAGATACTCGATAAGGATATATATTCACTTAATAAAAGTATCGATGGCGAACAGTGGATGGAAAGCTTTTTAAATGAAAAAATATATCCTAAGTTTGACATTTTTGCTGAAGACTTACCCGAGTTTGACCAGATTCTTAATCAGGAAGTTGTGACCATTAATGGCAAAGAGTATATGGGCCTCCGCGCAGCCTTCGCTGCTTTGGATTTTAAAAGTCTTTCCCCGGATCGTATATCTGTGGTTCATGGAGACCTAACCTTGGAAAACATTATGTTTTACGAGAAAACACACGACATTAAGCTAATCGACATGGATGGAGCAAAGATGTTTGATGCTCGGGAAAAGGATTTAGGAAAGCTAGCGCAGTCTATTATATCTTCATACGCAAAGTGGAAAAGTATTAAAAAACCAGTTACACGTGTGGATATAGCTAATAGCCGATTTAAGTGTGTGGACAAGTTTTTTACGCGCACACCCACTTTATTGGAAGATAGCCTTGTAAATAAGTGGTCAGAGATGTTAGAATGTTCTCATGATGAAACCCTAAGAAAAGCCATTTTTTACATGAGCACGTATTTTATAAGGTTTGTGCCTTTTCGGCTTAAAGTTAGCAAGGAACATGGAATATTTGCACTTTTAATGGCTACGGTGTGGATTAACAGTATATTGGAGAAACAATGAGTAATAAGAAAATTAAAGTTTTTTATGATGGATCAAGTGTGGCAGAATATTGCAACTACGCGAATGTTGCAGGAGTCACAACTAATATTTCCTTTTTAAAACAAGCAGGGATTAGGGACTATAAAAGCTTTGCCCTAAGCACGATTCCGCTTATGAGAGGCCGCCCGATTTCCTTTCAGGTATTTGACCCCTCACCAAAAGGAATAGAGGAGCAGGCGCGCGAGATTACGTCTTGGGGAAGCAACGTTTATGTTAAGATACCGGTTGTATATCCCACTGGCGAGTCTGCAGTGCCCTTGATAAAGAAGCTTTCAGACGAAGGCCTCACGATTAATGTGACTTGCGTATACACAAAGAAACAAATCGAGGAAATAGCAGCCGCCAACCTACAGCATACGTCTATAGTGTCGGTATTTTGCGGCAGGATCAATGATACTGGCACAGATGCAGTAGAGATTATGACCCACGCAAATGATACTTTTGGTACCAATCCCCATGTTGAGACTTTGTGGGCGGGCTGCCAGCGCACCCGGGATATTTTAGATGCTCAAAATTGTGGCACCGACATTATCACCGTTCCTGAAGGCCCTCTCAAAAAGATGGTGCGTCTAGGAAACGATATTCATAACTTTTCCGTTCGTACGTCTGTAGACTTTTTTAACGATGGCGCCAACATGTTTATAGCCGATTAGGGGAAAATGTTATGAAAATTGTAGGTCTTGCTTGTGGCGCCCACGATACTGCATACTCTATTACAGAGGACGGCAATCTTGTAGTTCACGAAGAGCTGGAAAGGTTTTCCAGAATCAAAGAACAACAGGGGGATGTCCTTAAGTTTTTCTTTGAGAGAAATCCGGACATAGGAAAAGTTGATTATTTTACTCATTTTGTAATGCGCTGGCGTGGCGGCCTCGCAGCGCAATATCCGGATTCATTTAGAAAGATGCGACTTCATTTAGAAGAGCACGGGGGAGAGTATTTAGAAATATCTCATCACAAAGCACATGCCGCCAACGCGTTCTTTTCGTCTAACTTTGATGAGGCCTTGATTATAACGATGGACGGCGGCGGCGAAGAACTTGAAGAAAAACAATATAGCACCACCTGTTTTACAATCTATGAGGGAAAGGACAATAATTTAAATCTTTTACAGCAGTTTCCCTTCGAGGTAAACATTGGAGGGTTCTGGAGCAATATCACCAAAAATACTTTTGGCTATTCTTCAGGGCCGCCAAGAGGAAACCAGTGCGGAACTGTTATGGCAATGTCAGCATTCGCTGACGAACCCCAAAAGTATTTAGATGAAATGCTGGCACTGTTGAAGAAAAACGACTACTCTAAGTTTTATGACTGGGCGCGCCTTTCTATTGAAGAAAAGTTTAATATAGCCGCGGCATTGCAGCTGGCCACTGAGATTTATGTGAAGGAATTAATAGAGCCCTACGTAAAGAGCGCCTCAACTAAAAATCTTTGCCTGGCAGGCGGAGTTGCCCTCAACAGTGTTATGACGGGCCACATGTATGACTGGTTTGATGGCGCCATTGAAAATATTTATGTATGCCCCGTTCCTTATGACGCCGGCCTTGCCGTGGGCTGCGCGCAATATATCTGGCATTGTGTAGAGAACAATCCTAGGGAATACACCGGTTTAAACTTTACTCCTTATATGGGAAAACCATATGAGCTAGAGGAGGTGCAAGCCGCCATTAAACTAAGCGACGACAAGGTAGAAGTACAGAAAGTTGACGACGACCATATTCTTGCCGAGCTGAAGGCCAAAAAGATTATTTCTGTTTTCGGAGGGGGATCTGAATCTGGCCGCCGCGCCCTAGGAAATCGTTCAATCTTGGCCGATCCAACGCACGACGACATGAGAAACATTTTAAATGAAAAGGTTAAGCATCGCGATTGGTTTAGGCCATTCGCCCCATCTATTATCAGGGAGCGTGTCGCTGACTGGTTTGTGCGAGATGTTGATTCTCCTTACATGGGCTTTGTGATAAACTTTAAAGAAGATATGAAAGATAAGGTCCCGGCCGTATTGCATGCGGACGCTTCGGGACGCTTGCAGACCGTAACAGCAGAAGACAACCCCTGGTATCATGGGCTTATTAGCCGGTGGGAAGAGTTGTATGGAGTACCAATCGTTTTAAATACGAGCTTTAATGACCGAGAGCCCATTGTAGAAACGCCCGAGCACGCTATGAACTGTTTTTTGAAAACGAATATTGACTATTTGTATTTTTATGATTATAACTTGTTGGTGAGTAAAAAATGAAAATAGCGCTTTGCCTTTTTGGATATCCCAAAGGAAGCACCATTTACGCCGGCGGAGCTTATTTAGGAAAGTTCAAACATCTTTTTGATAAGGTAATGGTACACAATCCAGATGTATTTATTCACTCGTGGGATGTTTCCGTCGAACAAGAGGTGGTTGATCTTTTTAAACCCAAGAAGTATATTTTTGAAAAGCAGCGACAGTTCAAAGAAGAAATAGCCACTCTAGACATGAATCGTTTTGCCGGCTCCCGAGGCGATATTTTTAAAACGTTGAGCTTTTTCTATACTAGAAAGACAAGCAATGATCTTCGATTGCAACACGAAGAAGAAGGCGGCACAGCGTATGATTGTGTTTTAAACTCGCGTTTTGATGTTGGATACCACAACTACGGACAAAATAAGACGAGCTATATAAAATTTGATCCGACCCTTGATATGAATGCAATATATAATGCGTATTGGGATCAGATAAATGCCGGGATATCCGACCACTGGTTTTATAGCAGTTCAGATAATATCAATACGGTGTGTAATATATATGATCACGTTCTAGATTATCTCGGACCTAACAGCGAGTACGTGACAACAATGATGGACGGCTGTTTTGACACCAATCAGAAAAGTGAGTTTTCAAACGAATTTCTCAAAGAAGAGCCGGAAAAGACAACGAACTATCGCAAGGTTGATGAACCCTATACCCTAAACAATCACGCCCTTTATAAGTGGCATTTCTATAAAAACAATCTATGGAATCGAGAAAAAACCGTTTTTCTCAACAAGGAGCTGTGGGGAAATGACTGAGAGGTTGCCCCCATTTGATGACGAAGAACTTAAAGAGCTTTTAGGGAACACTAAAGAGCTGGCATTTCTTCATGTACCAAAAACGGGAGGTACATATGTAGCTCGGGAACTGGTTAAGTTTTGTAAGAGACGCGATATCGAAGTGCACCTTCTAAGGCATTATTTTGGTATCCTGCAGGCTCCCGAGAACGTCCACGTGTTTGCAACTGTTCGCAATCCTTTTGATTGGCTCGTGAGTCTTTATGCATCTGGCTATAGAGAAAAAGAGTGGAGGAAGGAGCGACGACTCCGCAACGAGCAGTCTTTCAGGACTCATTGGCAGCATTTCGCCGACTTCGACGAAGCTTATTATACTGCTCCGGTACCGCAGAAGTTCGTGCACACCTATACGACTTTTCCGACCATGTTAGAGGAGTTTATAGAATGGTTTATAGAACAGAGGAACATGCCGGTAAAGCGTTTTCTGACTACCAGACAACATTGGCCACCCGAATACGCGCCGCTTGGGGGCGATAGCAATCGTTGGAAGCGCGTCATCAAGGACAACAATCGGTCTTTCGCAATAGAGAAGAGTTGTATAAGTTTAAGTCCGCTCTACCAACTGTTTCAAGAGCGAGATACTCCTCAAGTAGCCTTTATTTTGAGACAGGACCAGCTCGATGATGCCTTGCATAAAATATTTTACTACCTTACTCGCTGCGACAAGCGCTATGAGTATGTACAAGCTGACCGAGCAAACGTTTCCATGAGGCGAAGCGGCTTCTTGACCGGCGTAAATTCTGAAGACTATAGAGACGTGTTTTCAGATGCAGCCAGAGAGATGGTTGAAGAACATTACGGCTGGGAACTCGACCTGTTAGGATATGATTTTGAAAAAGGCGTTTTAGATGACAATCCTATATTAGATTTTCGGAATGCAAAATGGCCCTCCACGGCGAAGGAGTCGACATGAAATATCTGGTTACAGGGGGCGCCGGCTTTATTGGATCTAATTTGATAGAGACCCTCCTCAAAGAGGGGGGTTCCGTAGTCTCCTTGGATAACTATTCTACGGGCTTGAAAGAGAATCATATTGACTCTGAAAAGGTTGTATATCTTGAAGGAGATACGCGAGATCTAGATCGGCTACATCGAGACTTTGATTATGTATATCATTTAGGAGAATATTCGCGAGTCTCAACAAGCTTTGATGAAATAGAGAAAGTTTGGAACTATAACTGTGCCGGCACCTTTAAAGTTTTAGAGTTCTGCAGAAAGAAAAACATTAAGCTAATCTATGCCGCATCTAGTACTAAATATGGCGACAGGGGAGAGGGCGAAAACCAATCTCCTTATGCCTGGTTCAAGAGTAAAAATACAGAACTAATAAATAACTATTTTTTATGGTATAATCTTCCATATGCCATCTGCTACTTCTACAACGTATACGGACCTAAGCAGATACAGGAAGGACCCTATTCCACTGTGGTAGGAATATTTGAAAGACAAAGAGCCGCAGGAGAGCCGCTCACGGTTGTTTCCCCCGGTACGCAGCGCCGGAGCTTTACACACGTTGATGACGTGGTCAGCGGCCTGCTGGCGTTGCGAGAGCGCGGGAATGGAGATGGTTATTCATTTGGTACAACCAAGACCTATTCTATCAGTGAGCTGGCAGAAATGTTTGGAGGGGAATCGGTTTTTATTCCTGCACGACGAGGAGATAGAAAGATGAGCAGCATTGATTTATCGAAAAGTAAGAAGGACTTGGCTTGGAGCGCCAAGTTGAACCTTGAGGAATATATAAATAAGTTCTTAGGAAAGCTAGAGAAGTAGTTATGTTATTGATTTGTTATGGAACACGACCGGAGTGGATTAAAATTAAGCCTATCATTAAGAAGATTGATGGCGTGATCCCGTTTAGGTTGCTGTTTACAGGGCAGCACGTGGACCTCCTTGATAAAGTAGAATATGATCATGTGAGGCTTGAAATAAAAGATGGTTCAAATCGTTTAGATTCTATAGTTTCTTCTATTATGAACAACGAAGAAATGTTTGAAGGTATTGATTCAGTGTTGGTGCAGGGGGATACAACTTCTGTTTTTGCTATAGCTTTGGCGGCATTTCATAGAAAAATCCACGTTATTCATTTAGAGGCGGGCCTAAGAACGTACGACAAGTTTAATCCTTATCCAGAAGAGTTTAACCGGCGATCGGTTTCGTGTATAGCGGATATACACCTGTGCCCTACTGCGGAAACCGTAATGAATTTAAAAAAAGAAATGTCGAGCGGCCAAATATTTTTAGTTGGAAATACGGTATTAGATAATTTAGTTGGCACGGAAACGAGCTATACAAATAAGATTGTGATTACGCTTCATCGAAGGGAAAATCATGCAACCATGGATAAATGGTTTGAAGCGATTGATGACCTGGCCAAAGAATATAAGGAATATGAGTTTATATTGCCCATTCACCCAAACCCCAATGTGATAAAGCATCGACATATATTAAAAAACGTAAAAGTTATTGAACCCCTTGAACATAAAGATTTCGTCGAACTGTTAGCATCATGCAGGTTTCTAATAACTGACAGCGGAGGCCTTCAAGAAGAGTCGGCGTTTTTGCGTAAAAAATGCATAGTTTGTCGCAAGACAAGCGAAAGAGTTGAAGGTATGGGAATATTTTCAGTCCTATGTGACGCCCCCAAGCATTTAAGAGGGTGCTTCGAATGGATGGACGCAGATCATATCCCAGAAGAAAACGAAGAATGTCCTTATGGCGATGGCCATTCAGCAGATAAAATATTTAAGATTTTAACTATTAAGAAAGGAGAACAAAATGTTTAAAAAAAAGGAAAAGAGAGTGTTATCGGAGGAAGAGGTAAGAGACTTGGTAGATCATCTTTTGAGATCGGCATTTCAAGAGCAGGGTCGCGACTTAGAAAAGCATCTAACCGATATTCACCAACGACTAACAAAGCTAGAAAAGAGAGGAGGTTAGTATGTTCGAAAACGTGAAGCTGAAGCTTAGCCACCAGGCTATGGGCGCCTTAATGATGACATTACAGAAATGTCTTTTAGAGGAAACGGATATCGTTCCTCTTTTGCGAGAAGCTGATTGGGCAATAGATAACGATGGTAAGTTATTTATTATAAATCCACCAGTTGTAAGCCTAGAAGGGGTAGAAGCAAACAATGTAACAGATTTTGTAAAAGCAGCAACAGAAGAAAGCTGATGCCGCGCTATGCTTACAAATGTGAGGCATGTAACGCGGAGTTTATTATAGCCCATTCGCACAAAGAAGTGCTAGAGGAGTGCAAAATATGCAACACCAATGGCCCCGTGGTAAAGCTATTAACGATTCCGCAATACAAAATAAAAACAGCCCAACAGCACAAAATTGGAGACATTACCGAGGAGTTCATTAAGGAAGCTCAGGAAGACCTGCGCCAACAAAAAAAGGACTTAGAAAAGCAATGATAGTTTATATAATACTTGGTATTTCTATAATGTTGAACATCGGCCTCACATGGTATCTGTCGCGAGTTTTGGCAAAGCTGTTGTATACGTCTGATAATCTGGGAGACTTGTATGTGTTGTTTCGCATGTTTGAAGACTTCACTGGCAACTTATATAGCATGGACGTGTTCCACGGAGAGCCTGTTCTTCAAGAGCTCGTAGAAAGAATAAAGATTGTTCGCGAAGAACTAGAAAGATTTGAAGAAATATATGAACTTACAACAGACGTAGGGTTAATCGAGGAGGAACTAGCTGATGACAATAAAGCCGATCAAGAAGCGTACAAAGCCGATCAAGAAGCGTAGAAAGAGGCGTAAGAATTATTATTTCACGCAAGAGCACGAAGATGCAATAGTAGAATATGCGCGTATAAGCTGCAATCGTCGTCGAACAGTGCTTTATACGACTCTTATTCAGCCAGCTCTAGGCGAGATGGTTGATAAAATAATCTATACTTATAGATTTACGTCGCTTCCAAATATTGATTCTTTACGAGATGAGTGCAAGGTGTGGCTAACAACCATATTAAACAAGTACGACCCAAACAAGGGCTCTAGAGCGTTTTCTTATTTTAGCGTAGTGACGAAAAACTGGTTTATCCACAAGGTAAAGCAAAACGCTCGTCGAGCAAAAAAAGAAGTCTATATAGAAGACATGTTCAACGAGTTCGAAGAAAATGTTGTATCTACTGAAAAACAATATGAACAAGTAAGAGAAGAACAGGAATTTTGGAACAATTTTTTTATAGAGTTGAGTCGTTGGGATGGTGATATGCTCAAAGAAAATGAAAAAAAGGTGCTTGAGGCAGTTAAGATTATTTTTGACGCATCAGGAGACATAGAAATTTTTAATAAAAAAGCTATTTATTTATACTTGAGAGAGATTACAGGGCTTAATACAAAACAAGTGGTTAATAACCTAAATAAGCTCCGTAAAAAATATAAGGTTTTTAAGGGCAAATGGGAAAGCGGCGAAATCTAGAAGAATATATACAAGAAGCAACGCGCAACGTTCGAGAAGATCGAGCGCTAGCCAAGTCGCTTCTCGTGGATGCGATGAACGACATGAAAATGTCGGACTCAGCACGCAAAGAGCTTGGTTCTATAGCAGCTAAATATGTAGAAAACCTACAGCGCTCCAATGAACAAATGGTTAAGCTCTCGGCTTTGTTACAAAAGCAGCAAGGAGGCTCTGTCGGCCTTTCAGAAGAAGACAAAGAGGATCTTTATGATATGCTCAACAAGGAGGAAGAGTAATGGCAAACAATGAAGGAATGCTGCCACCCTTAGAGGCCACATCGCCACGCGATCAGCTTCGAAAATGGAAAGAGTTTTTGAAAAGATCGGAATGCAACGGCTACGCGGAGCCCGTCGGCTCCCTGCAGTGGGATCCTCGATTGGAAGACGGCCTGGCTAAGGTTGCGAAAGGGCTAGACAGGGCATATACTCCAGACGCGTTGGGAGAGACTAGTACGTCGCCGCCCCAGGTGATTGTTATGGCCGTGTTGCCATTTGCGGCCGAGGTAGACAGTGCTTATGATCCCAAGCTCCGCTTAATACCTGATATAGATACGGTCGCTAAAACCAGATTCATACTTAAAGGCTATCCATTCTGCTCACCGTTGCGCGAAATGTATCCTCCCGAAGAAATGTTTTACATGAATCCGGTCTATATTAATTTGCTTCCAAGCTTTATGGGCTTTGCAGACAATGAAAAGGACAAAGCTCCCGTAATCGGAGATATTGTGAAGATAAGTTATAATCCCAATAGTTATCTATACGGTCAATACGTAGGCCCGACAGATGTTAGCGTTCTATCTTTATTGAGCTCCCCAGAGAATCGCGCACGTCGAAGCGCTGTGGCTCAGTTTAAAAGCCCCAAGCCGAAATACGATATCGGCCCTGATGGAGATATACTACCGATAACCGGGCCCACACAAACATAAATATTATGAGTACAGTCCAATATTTTTTAGAAACAACCATTAGAAAAAGGCTGGGATCTGGTGTAGATCTTGCCTATGCGAGCCCGGCGCTGGTGGCGGCCTACATAAATGCGTCGCCCGGTAGAAAGTTTGAGCAGTCCGGGGTAGGCGGCAATCGTTCTTTAGAACCGGTTCCAAAATATAAGCAGACGATTTCTGAAAAGGTTATGACTAATGGGAGAAATGCGTGGGTAGTGTTGGGGGTTGACAGGAACGCTTCGGCCCTCGGCGGTCATGGCGGCCGCGGCCAAACACAGTGCGCGTCTATAGACCTAGTAGCCGGGCGTATGGGAGGCTATGTTCGCGATCGCGACGATGAGGGGCGCGTAATAGAAGTCAATCCGGATTTCAAAGTCGATGCAGCCAGAATATATATTAGTCAAAAAGCCGATATAGATGACTATTTTGAATGCGCTGAAGGCGCGTGTGGGAATTCCATAGGACAATCTGCCATAGGCCTTAAAGCGGACGATATACGTGTGATTGCCAGAAAGTCTATTAAATTGGTAACCGGAACAGATAATAGAGATTCCCAAACAGACAAGGTTAAGGAACTTACTGGCATTGAGTTGATCGCAAATAATGATGATAGCGATATGCAGCCTTTAGTAAAAGGCGACAACTTAGTGAAGGCGCTTACGGGACTGTGGGATCAGATAAACGATCTTAATCAAATAGTTACGCATTTTTTGAAGTATCAAAGCGCATATAATGAAAAGATTTTGTCTCATCGACATTTAGGAAATATTCAACTACCGAGCGGGAAACGATATACAGCTGTTGCTTTTGAAATGCAGCCTGAAGGAAACAAATGTATTATACAACACTGCTCCAACACAGAATCTTCACTTAAGAACCACCAAGGCAATATGAGCGCCTGGAATAAAAATTATTTATCTGGGCTAGTGGATGAAACATATATTAATAGTAAAAATAACAAGACAAACTAACAAAACAAAACGATGGCAACAATAGAGACATTAAAAAGTAAAAGGCGCTGGTATACTCGTCAAGTTGACAAACCATGGGAGACCGATTCGGCAGTTTATATAATCGTTCGAGGCGACACCACTGAGCGGGATAAACCACAAGCAGAATATTTTACCGAAGATATAATGAGCGCCGCAGTAAGTCAAATCTGCGATTTTTATGGAAAAGAAACAGTAAGCGCGACGCTAGCCAGCACGGTAGATATACATTTTTCACCTAGGCCGATGGCGATGCCGTTGCTGTCAGTAAAGCTAGAAAAAGAAATAGTTAAGCAGGCCCCTAAGAAGACTGATACGGCTGCGGATATTAGTCAGCTAGCCCAAACTTATCCTTTAAGTACTTTTACTAAAAGGATTAAAGCTTTATCAAAGATGTTCACTGGGCTTGAAAAACAATCGAAGATTTTTTCTGGACGCACCACTCCTTCTGTAAACTTTATACAGCTTTATAATCAACTAGATCTCGCTCATAACAGAATAAATGAGCTTATTAAATTTAATGGGTTGAATAAAAAACGACAAGACGACGAGGGCTCCCTTAATCTATATTTTGATAACAACTTTAATATTTTAGATGCTAGCGTTACACAGCGCGGGATAGAAAAGTACCTAACAAGGGGGACTCAATATTTTTTACAAGACACCCAGGGCCTTAAAAACAAACGCGTTAACAAACTCCTTTACGATCTTAATCAAATATATTCTTTAAGAAACAACCCTCCCACGTGGTCGGATTTTATTAGGTTCTTTATGTCGGATATACAAATCGATCTTTCAGCGCGCCCAAAAACCCTAACCGAAGGGGAAAGAATAGCCGATCGACAAGAAGAAAACAATCCTATGTGGATATCCCAAGAAGAGCTTGACCGAGAACGCGCCGAACTGAACGACCGCAACACACAGATAAAAATGATGAACGAGGCCCTGGTTGCGAATCGAGCAGAAGTCCAAAAGAAACTTAATAAAAGACTGGCGCCACTAATGGAGGGCATGAGAGACGTCGAAGACAAGGCCGAAGTAGTTAGAGAGTTCATTAACAAGTTCGGTATTAATTATTTGATTGAGGCGGCCATAGAGTGCCTTGTAATACAGACCGGTTTCGCCCCCTCAAACATGCCGAACATACTTGGTTTAAATCCTTATGGCTTACGTCCTCCTCCTTTCTACCTAACGCTGCCTCCGATACCTACTCAGTTGCCGATTATTGACATCTCGAAACGGCTGACCAACGAGCTCATGCGGGCCCTTGAAAAAGCATTGGTAGATGCACTTTACGATGCAGTACAGATTTTAGCAGATTTAATTTTATCACTGTGCTACGGCTCTCAGGCCGGTCAGATCGGAGATGGACAGCCACTTAATTCAATAATCGACGCTTTTCCGAGCCCGACAGAGCTGAACAAAGAAGGGGGAGCCCAAGGAGGCTTCGTTGCATGTCAGGAAGAGTATGCAATCGATCCCGAAGCAAGCATTTTATTCTTAAAGATTTTATCTGATAATCTTACCCCCATGGAGACGTGTGAGTTAATTAACGGCGCGCCATCGGCTGATGTTTTAGATAGCATTAAAAACATTTTAGCCTCAGAATCAGAGTTTACAGAACGCGTTTGGAGAGACGGCGATGCGACCCTTCAAGAGATTTTTTCTGACACAGACGTTCTTATAAGCTTCTTTTTATGCATCGGAAATCTGATTTCTCTTGATTATTGCGAACAGGTTAACCAAGTACCACCTATCGACATAGGTGTTCTCGACGACCTTGATCCATGTACCATAGAAGATATGCTGGCAGACGCCATAGACGATGCAGATCCTGAGTCGTTTAGCAACCTATTTGACGATCTTATAGATATCTATAATAACCCAGAAAACCTATTTGGCGATCTTGTAGCCGATCCGCTAGACATGTCGTGCGGCGGTGGCATCATGCCGTCCTTTGTAGACATGCCGGCTTATAATCATTCGATCAATCGTATGATGAACGGCCTTTTTGAAGTACCAAAAATTACTTTTTCGAGCGAAATAGATGGAATCAAATCGATTCTTCGAAAGCCAAAACCCGGCTGTAGCGAGAAAAATCTGGAGCACCAGGAGCTACTGGAGAAGCTGAAGGAGGTGGGCTCATATCCAATACCAAACGATCCGGATCCGGCCCCTGAGCCAGATGCACCTAGTCAGCAATTTCTGTCTAATATTTTTGGTTCCGCGGCATCCCAACAATTCTTTCAGAACGATCAGGTAGCCGGGATCCAGACATTGGTGACTGGGATCGCCGGCGCCGCAGGCGTTCCGGGGTGCCCTCCTACAATCCAATATGAGATTTCGCCTGAGTATAAAAGGCAGTTAGAAAATATTGAGACAAAGATAGCCGGCCCATGGAGCCCGGTACCTCCCGCCACATCGCTCTCGATGTGGGGCGCCGACTACGAAAATATGTATTTACAGCTATTTGTTGACACCGCCTTTCGGATCGACACCAACGGAGCCCTCGACGGGGGACGAGTATGGATGACGTTTGTACCAGGCTCAGCCGGAACCGAAGCCGATCCGATAAATGAAGTTAAGATCGGAGGCGCCGAAGCCGCCACGGGCCCGGGCACCGCTACCACCCATCAGATAGATCTCCGAGAAAGGATGACGACTAATTTTTTTAACGAGGTTTACGGTGACTATAGTCTTGCCAACGGAGTTGGCGCCTTTGCCACCTCGTATGAAGGCAACAGGCTTCGTGAAGGCATTAAATCGGCCTTCTATTTTCCTGGATATAAGAGCCTACTAAATTCTTTAGCCTATAATGTAAGAAAATCAGAGATGTTTACTGACGAAGGCTTCTCTAGGTTGACATCTCTATTGCAACCTAGGCCGTGTCCAGGAGACCCAGAAAAGCAAATAGGCGGAGATTTATTTGACATTAATACGATTATTCAAGAAGGGCTTGATGAGTTTGCTGAGAATTCATGCACCGATAGAACTTGCGTCGTGGGCCCGGTCGAAGACGCGCTTATCTTTGCAGCTACAAATGCCTATATTCAAGTTCTTTTAGTAGAGCAGCTGCTTAAAAATATATTTTTAATAGATGCATATGGCTTGAGTGATTATATAATAGAGCCCGCTCTTCGTGATAAAATTCTTGAGGAGCTCACTGAAAGCGCTGGCGACGTACTGCCGTCGCTAAAAGATGCATCCATCATATATGTTGAGAAGTTGCGTTTGCGACTGGCGGCATCTGGCGAAACCCCCACTCGCGACGATGGCACGCTTATCCCCGTTGGCACCGCGTTGCCACACCCAGATCCGGACCCCGCGGGTCGTTTTCTGGAGATATCGGCAACCTGGGTTGGCGAAGAAGCAGCTGGGAATACTTCTGAAGATTATCGAACGTGGGCTTTCGAATATATGGTTCAAAGGCGTTTAATTAACACCATAGCGGTTTTTAGAAGAGTGTTTTCGGAGTCCGAGGCAGACTTTAACGTGTCTTTTGTACTTAACGGTCTGCCAGTTGTAGAGCCGCTACAGCGGCCGTTCTCAACAAACAGCGACGCCTCGGGCGTCTTCATGGAGTGGGTACCCATTAACGGGCTTCGCACGCTTCAGTTGAAAAGTCCTCTGGATACAGGGGGAGCTGCCTTAATCGACTATAACTATGGGCGCCCCCGCGCCCCGGTTTTTACTCACTTGAACGCTGAGCTGGAAACCGCACATGAATTGTCACAGGACGAGGCCGACGTCGC
>Ga0114898_1000897_pt1 | contig 19739 bp, 17 predicted proteins | sample Malvired_Geostar_FD_83496 | JGI IMG/M metagenome (GOLD analysis project Ga0114898, IMG submission 83496) | Marine viral communities from the Global Malaspina Expedition - Malaspina viral metaG DeepMed_Geostar | ecosystem: Environmental > Aquatic > Marine > Oceanic | place: Mediterranean Sea... | reverse complement strand
GGGCAGACATTATCCCGTTCCTCTCAGTGCTGCGTCGATTGTTCGGCCGGCGCGACAACCCGCGCCAGGACCTGGAGCCACAGGGCCGACAGCCCGATGGCCAGCATCAGCCGGAACGGCCATATCTTCGGCTGCCATGGGCTGACCGTCTCAACCTCCCCGCTGACCCAGGCCTTCCAGAACTCCCCCCAGGCGGCATAGGTCACCAGGCTGATGGCCGGCAGGATGAGACACAGGAAGACGGCGATTTCGATCACCCGAAACCAGCGCTCGGGCATCGCCTTGGAGAACACATCGATGGAGACATGCTGGTTCAGCCGCAAAGTCATGGCCATCGCCAGGACGAAGATCGCCCCGTTCAGCATGTAGGAGATGTCGAACGCCCAGATGGTCGGCGCGTGAAACGCATAGCGCGACGTCACCTCGACCATGGTGACGACAACCAGTCCGAAGGAGGCCAGAACGGCCGCGGCGGCGCACACGCCGGAGATCCGCCCGATCAATCGAGTCATGAACTATCCAGAAAAACGGCCAGAAAAAACGAACCAAAAGAAACGGCGAGCTTAAAAAGCTAAACAACACCGGATAAGGAAGGGGCGGCGAACCGGAACCGGCACGCCGCCCGCCTTTCGTCAGTCAACCGCCCGATAGACGGCGTTTTCTGCCCAGTCGTCGTAGAAGCCGTAATAGGAATCCGTGACCTTCTTCATCCACGGATCACCCTTGGCCGTCTGCTCCTCGGCCTTCTTGTAGGCCCACTTGCGGCCAGCCTCGCGCAGATCAACCGCGAGCGACGGATCGGGCGTGATGATCTCGGCCTTGCTCTTGCGCATCTCCTTCATCGCCTTCAGATCCTCGATGGTCCAGGCGAAGAGGGTCTCAGGCGTCGATGCGCGGGCTGCCGTCTCGATCATGTATTTCACGTCATCCGGCAGCGCGTCCCACTTGGCCATCGGCATGATCAGCTCGAACATGAAGCAGTTCGTGTGCGGCCCCGGCATGATGATGTAGGGGGCGGCGTTCTGGAAGCCCATCTTGATGTTCTCGGCCGGGCTCGACCACTCGATCGCGTCCACGCCCTTGCGCTCCAGCATCGTGTAGATCTCGCTGCCGGCGACCGTGGTCGCGGCACCGCCGAAATACTCGTTCAGGATCTGCGCCCAGGCACCGGCGGTGCGGAACTTCAGGCCCTTCAGGTCGGCCGAGGTCCGGATCGGCACATGCGAGTGCCAGATTTCGTTCGGCCCGATGCTGAGCGGAATCGAATGCAGCTTCATCGTCGCCCGGCGATGTTCGGCCAGCAGCTCCTGGCCGCCGCCCTTGTACAGCCAGTGCATCATCATCTCGGGCGGCATGCCGCCGACATGGCCGCCATAGAAGGTGTTCACCGGATCGCGGTTAACGATGTAGAGCGGCGTCAACTGGCCGGCATCGGCAATACCGTCCTCAACAGCCTTGTAGGCCTCCAGCGGCGGCGACAGCACGCCCCCCGGAAACGGCTGGAATTCGATCCGGCCGCCGCTGAGCTTCTTGACGCGCTCGACGAAGGGAAGAATCGTCAGTGTATAGAACAATGAGGTTTCGCCCGAAAAGTGATTCAGGCGGAATTTATAGGTCTGCTGCGCCTTGGCGACCGACGGCGCGGCAATGACGCCAGCCCCGGCCGCACCTGCGACAGCGGCCCCAGACCCGACGTTCTTCAGGAAATTTCTACGGCTTGTCATCGTGATGCACTCCTCTGTTGGGCGGGAGATTCCAGCCATCCGGCCCGACCATTCGGCCTTGTATGAGCCCCACCTCAACTGTATCGTGGAGTGGATACACTTTTGCGTCAAACACAAAACGCGCGAAAAAAGGGCAGGTTTCATGAATCACGTAACGATGCACAAGGATTCGGCAATTGATGCGACATCAGGCGGTACACTGATCAATTTGGAGCATCTCCCTTTTGCCACCGATTCCGGGATCGGCGCACGGGCCGCCATCGGCCTGCTGGTTCTGGAAACCGACCAGACCATCGAGGACGAATTCCGGGCGATCTGGCCGCGCGACGGCGTGGCGCTCTATGCGACACGGCTCCATAACGACGTGATGATCACGCCGGAAACCCTGATGAAGATGAAGGCGGAAATCCCGCCGGCTGCGAAGCTGCTGCCCTTCATGACGGATTTCCAGGTCATCGCCTTCGCCTGCACCTCCGGCGCGCTGGTGATCGGCGAAGATACGGTCGCGGAGCTGATTCACAGCGTGAAGCCGGGTGTGAAGGTGACCGATCCGGTGACCGCCGCGCGGGCCGCCATTTCCTCGATGGGCGTGCAGCGCGTGGCGTTGCTGACTCCCTATCTGAAGGAAATCAACGAGCGGCTGCGCAACAGCCTGATCGAACGCGGCCTGAACATCCCGGTGATGGGCAGCTTCAACGAGGCCGATGACGATGTGGTTGCGCGCATGACGCCGGACGCGATCCGCGATGCCATCGTGAAGATCGGATCCCTGCCGGACTGCGACGGCGTGTTCGTTTCCTGCACCTCGCTGCGGGTCGCCAAGATCGCCGAGGAAGCCGAGGCGCTGATCGGCAAGCCGGTCACCTCCTCCAACCACGCGCTGGCCTGGCACATGCTGCGGCTGGCCGGCATCGAGGACGAGATTCCCGGCTTCGGCCGGCTGTTCCGCACCAAGCTGAAGAGCTGATCCATGTCGCAGAACCTGCCGATCATCCAGCGCCGGCGGATCGAGGCGGAAATCCTGAAGCAGGTCTATGAGACCGCGAAGGAACGGCATGGCCTGGCCGAGGCGCAGACCCTGATCGGCGAATCGGTGCGCCGCGCCTCCATCGCCCAGGCGCAGCAGTTCGCCGCCAGTGAGCCCGAGGGCACCAGCCTGGAGAGCTTCATCCAGCTGTTCGATCTGTGGACCGCCGAAGATGCGCTCACGGTCGAGGTGCAGCATGCCGATGCCGAACGGTTCGAGTTCAACGTGGTGCGCTGCCGCTATGCCGAGATGTACCGGGAGATGGGGCTGGGCGATATCGGCCACCTGCTCTCCTGCCAGCGCGATGGCACCTTTTGCGAGGGCTACGACCCCGACATCAGGTTCGAGCGGACGCAGACCCTGATGCAGGGCGCCAGCCATTGCGACTTCCGCTACGCCTACGAGCCCGCTGGCAAGCCCACCGGCAAATCCTGAACACGCGATAACAAGGAAGAAAAACGTGAAAGCCATTCTCTACAGCGCCCATGGCGGACTCGAACAGATCAGCCATGGTGAGTTTCCGACGCCGACCGCCGGCCCCGACGAATGCCTGCTGAAGGTCAAGGCGGTCGCGCTGAATGGCTTCGACCCGATGATCCTGAATGGCATTCCCGGTCTGAAGACGCCCTTCCCGATGATCCCTGGCGGCGACATCGCCGGCGAGATCGTCGATGTCGGCACCAATGTGCCGGCCGGTAAGTTCAGGCCGGGCGACCGGGTGCAGGTCGTGCCCTTCCAGCCTGGCATCGGCCAGATGGGCGAGACGCTGCGCGGCGGTGCCTGCGACTATATCGCCGTCGATGCCAAGTTCCTGCTGCCGATTCCCGAAGGCGTCAGCTATGAGCAGGCGGCCTCGCTGCCCATCGCCTATGGCACGGCGCGGCGCATGATGATGGTGCGCGGCCAGGTGAAGGAAGGCGAGAAGGTGCTGGTGCTCGGCGCAACCGGCGGTGTGGGGACCGGCGCGGTGCAGCTTGCCAAGATGGCGGGCGCCTATGTGATCGCCTGCGCCAGCTCCGCCGAGAAGTGCGAGAAGCTGAAGGAGATCGGCGCCGACGAGACCATCGACACTTCCAAGGAGGATTTCGTCGCCGCCATCCATGAACGTCACGGCAAGCCGCGCATCTGGGGCGGTGGCGGCGTGAATGTGGTGGTGAATTATATTGGCGGCGAGACCTGGGCCAAGAGCCTGAAGGTGATGTGCCGCTTCGGGCGCATGCTGGTCTGCGGTGCCACGGCCGGCTACGACCCGAAGGAGGATATCCGCTACATCTGGTCCTACGAGCTGTCCATCGTCGGCTCCAACGCCTGGACGCCGGAAGACCAGACAGCCCTGATGGCGATGGTGCGCGACGGCAAGCTGCTGCCGGTGATCGACCGGGTGCTGCCGCTGACCGAGGCCAACTTCAAGGAAGGGCTGCAGGCGCTGATTGACCGCAAGGTCTTCGGCAAGGTGGTGTTCGTTCCCTGAAAGGCCGCGCCGCGATGACCATTACCCCCAATCTGGGCGCCATCCTGTCCCCCGGCACCGATCCTGACCGTACTGTGCTGTGGGATTATGCAGCGGGCGACCCGCCGCGTGCCTGGAGTGCGGGAGAACTGGACGGGCTGGCCAGCGCGCTGGCCCGCGGCCTGCTGAAACGGGGCCTGAAACGCGGCGATTCCATCGCCGTGCTGGCGGCGAACCGGGCGGAGTTCGTGGCGCTCTATTTCGGTGCCATGCGCGCCGGTATCGTGGTGGTTCCCGTCAACTGGAAGCTGGCCGCCGAGACCGTGGCACTGATCACGCAGGATGCCGATGCCCGGCTTGTCGTCGCCGATTCCGAACGCGCCCATCTCGCCCCCGCCGGGGTGCCCTGCATCCTGTTCGGCAGCCCGGAGTGGGACGCCCTGCCCGACCCCGGCCCGTTCGAGGCCATCACCCCGGAGCCGGACGAGCCGGCTCAGCTCCTCTATACCTCCGGTTCCACCGGGCGGCCCAAGGGCGTGCCGCTCAGCCATCGCGGCCAGCACTGGATGGTGCAGGTGGTCAGCAAGGGCGACAACAGCCAGCATCGGCTGATCGTCGCCGCGCCGATGTATCACATGAACGCGCTGTTCAATCTGAAGTTCGCCTTCCTGAATCGCGCGCAGGTGATCCTGCAGCCGGTGTTCACGGCGGAAAGCTATGTGAAGGCGATCATCGACCACAAGGCGACCTGGCTGACCTGCGTACCGACCATGATGGCAATGGTTGCGAATCATCTGGGCGACAAGCCGCGTCCGGCGGAATTCGACGGCGTAACCCGGCTGTTCATGGGCTCCTCCCCCTACTCGAAGGCGTTGGTGGACCGGGTCCGCGCGCTGTTCCCGAATGCCCGCATCACCAACGGCTATGGCACAACGGAAGCTGGCGCCGCTGTCTATGGCCCGCATCCGGACGGCATCGCCACGCCGGACGAGGCGCTGGGCTATCCAATTCCCGAGGGCGAGACACGGCTGGTCGCCCCCGATGGCAGCGTGGTCGAGGGCGTGGGCGAAGGCATCCTGCAGATGCGCAACCCGGCGACCATGCGGGGCTATCGCCACATGCCGGAGAAGACGGCGGCGGCCCTGCGCGACGGCGGCTGGTATCACAGCGGCGATGTGGTGCGGCGCGACGAACGCGGCTTTCATTATTTCGTCGGGCGCGACGACGACATGTTCGTCTGCGGCGGCGAGAATATCTGGCCGGCCGAGGTCGAACGCCTGCTGGAATCGCACCCTTCGATCAGCCAGGCCGTGGTGGTGCCGATCCCCGATGAGCTGAAGCAGAAGCTGCCGGTCGCCTTCGTTACCCTGCGCGAGGGCGCGCCCCTGACGGAACAGGCGGTGAAACAGTGGACGATCGAGCGTGGCCCGGCCTACCAGCACCCGCGCCATGTGTTCTTCGTGCCGGCAATCCCGCTCGCCGGCACCAACAAAATCGACCGCAACGGGCTGACGAAGCAGGCCGCCGAGCTGGCGGCAGCGCGGCGTTCTAGCTGAAGCTGACGGCGTTGGTGTTGGCACCACAGACCAGCACCGCCACCTTCTCGCCAGCCTCGGGCACGTAGCGGCCAGCCAGCAATGCCGCGAAGGCAGCGGCTCCGCCCGGTTCCGTCACAACGCGAACAGACTCCCATAACGCCTTCTGGGCATTACGGATATCGTCATCGCTGACGAGTACGGATTGGGCCACATAATCGCGCGCCAGCGGGAACATCATCTCGCCCACCTGGCGCGGCGCCAGCGAATCGGCGGCGATGCTGCCGGCCTCCGCCTCGACCGGACGGCCTGCCGCCAGCGCCTTGTTCAGCGTCGGCGCGCCTTCCGGCTCCACCGCGACGATCCGCACCCGGCCGCGATACCAGGCGGAAATGCCGCCGATCAGCCCGCCGCCGCCGACCGCGACCAGCAGGGTGTCGAGCTGCGGCAGGTCCTGCTCGATCTCGGCACCCAGCGTCCCTTGCCCCAGCAGCGTCGTACGCTGGTCATAGGCATGGATCGGCAGGGCGCCGCTTTCCTTCACGAACAACTCACTGGCCGCCAGCGCATCGGCATAGCGCTCACCACCGATCTCCAGCCTGGCACCATAGCTGCGGATGCGCTCCGCCTTGGCCGGGCTGGCGATCTCCGGCACGAAAATGGTGGCCGGCACGCCCCGCTTCATCGCCGCATAGGCGACGGCGGCGCCATGGTTGCCGCCCGACGCCGCGACCACGCCAGCAGCCGGGATATCCTGTGTCATCAAACTGGCGAAGGCGCCGCGCGCCTTGAAGGAACCGCTATGCTGCAGGCTCTCCAGCTTCAGATCGACAGGGTAGGATGCCCCACCGAAATCCGCCATATCCACGCGCAGCACGGGCGTGTGGCGAACATACGGGCGGATCAGCCGGAGCGCCTCGGCGATATTCTCGGGCAACAGGGCGGCTGGGGTATCGGCGTTTACGGACATGGCTGACTCTGGTGCGGCGGGCAAGGAAGAGAGGCCTTTTTCGCACGGACGCGCCTTTCCTGGCCAGAGCAGATGCGGAAAAACTGTCTTTTGGCCAAGCAGGCCGCTATTGCGCCGCCTGGTTTCGCACCACACGCTCTGCCGGCAGCCAGGCGATGGCGCAGGTGCCCTCGCCCACGGTGCTGCGCAGTTCGATATACCCGCCATGCAGCTCCATGAAACGCTGGGCGAGCGACAGCCCGAGCCCGAGCCCATGGCTGTTCAGGCCGCTATCCTCAAGCTGCACGAAAGGCTGCATGACCACGCGCAGCTTTTCCGGCGGAATCCCCTCCCCAAGATCGGTGACGCGCAGCCCCACGGCGCCATCCGGCGCCATCTCCCAATCGATCGTCACCGGCAGGTCGGACGGCGAATATTTCAGCGCGTTGGAGATCATGTTGGTGAGCACCTGACGCAACAGCCGGGCATCGACATCGACGATCATGTCGAAACCGCCGCCGATCTGCAGCCGTCCATCGTTCGCGCCGCCACTAAAGGCACGGGCGCAGAAACCGATGATCTCGGACAGGACGACCGGTTCCGTCGTCAGCTTGAAATCGCGGTGATCCATGCGGCTGAGTTCGAGCACATCGTTGATGATGCCCAGCAGATGCGTCCCTGAATCCAGAATATAGGAGGCATATTCGTTGTAGCGCGGGTTGCCGAGCGGGCCGAAGCTCTCCGCGCGCAATATCTCCGAAAAGCCGATGATCGCGTTCAGCGGTGTCCGCAGCTCGTGGCTCATATGCGACAGGAAGATGGATTTCGCCTGGTTGGCCGCCTCCGCCTCCATCTTCTGCTGGATCAGTGACTGCTCCACCCCATACTGGTGCAGAATTTCCTGTTCGAGCGCACGCTGGGCCTGGATGGCGCGGGCCATTGCGCCGATCTCGTCGCGGCGCGCAACCTCTTCGATCGCCTGGGGTGCCGCGCCGGGCAGGCGCTTTGCCACGATATCGGTCACCCGCTTCAGGGGCCGAATGATACCATAGCCGGAAACCACATAGGCCAGCAGGATCGACAAGGCGATGCCACCGGCGGAAACCGATGCGATAAGCACAATGGCCTGATTGTACCGCCCCTTCACCGATTCCGTCAGCCGCTCGACCTGTTCGGCATTGTAAAGCGCCTCCTGCGCCATCAGCACGTTGAAGGCCTGCCGGTTGCTGCGGTTATCGTAATTATCCCCCATGGCGCGGCTTAATGCCGGATCGACATGCATGCCCAGCCTCGCCAGTTCGCGCCGAAAGGCGACGAATTCCACGGCGGCGGCATTCAGCTCCTCGAAATCGGCGCGCCTGTGCGGTTCCACCAGATGCCGCCACGCCGCCATGTTTTCTTCGATCTTCGTGACGAGCGCCTGGATGCCAATGGCGAACTGCGTCGCGGATTTAGTGTCCTCTGACATGTAGACACCGCGCGAATCCATGACGACGGCATAGATCAGCGCATTGGTGTTTTCGCCCAGCATCGCCCGCTCAGCCGCAATCTCGGCCTGCCTGACAACCGCGTTGTAGCGCTCCAGCGTGGACAGGGCGATGACCGCAATGGCAATGGAGGCGGCCAGCTGAACGCCGACCACCAGGAAGATTTTCGATGCGATTCCCATGCGACCCAGCAGGTCGATCATATTCATGAGACGATTCCCACCCATTTTGGATCAGGGTAGGGCGGGTTTGGTTAAAAACTCATAAAGACCGCATCAGTTCTTCTGACGGGCGGTCATTCTTTCCGGTAGCGAAATCGGAAATCGCAATGGCTGGCGCCCTGCATGACCGTCTGGGTGCGGGTCATCTCGATCTTCGGGTCATAGCCCTCGCACAGCGCCCCGTCGCGCTGGCAGGACAGCAGGTGGCCGATAGGGCCGAGGCCCATCTCGTGATACATCTCGGCATAGGCGCAGCGGCGGATGTTGAAGTTGAAATTCTCGGCATTCTGCTCCAGCAGCTCGAAATCATAGGCTCCGCCCTCCTTCCAGCGCTCGAACAGCACGGCGAAGCTTTCCAGGCTGGTGCCCTCCTTCTCCTCCGCCGCAAAGTCGCGGCCGCTTTCCAGTGCGGCCTGGCGGATCGCCTTGCCCAGCAGCTCCTGCGCCTTTTCCCTGCCCAGCTCCCGTTCCAGCGTCTCGTAGATCGGCTTCACGATGCCGGCCTCGATGCGGCGCTGTTCCAGGATGGTGAGCTTCGGTCGGGACTCGGTCATATCGTTCCTATCCGCTGGGTTGCGTTCGGGGAGCGGCATTGTCGGGCGAGCCGCCCGCCCTGTGCAAGACCGCATGTTAAATCGATATGGACAGGCCGGCATACCGACCGGCTATGCTTGCCGCGCACGAAAATCCGCAACGGGGGGAACAGATAAGTGCCAGGCGTCCTGAACAATCTGCGTGTCGTCGAGGTATCGGCCTATGTCGCGGCCCCGCTGGGCGGCATGACGCTGGCCCAGCTCGGCGCCGATCTCATCCAGATCAGCCCGAAATCCGGGCGCATCGATTATAACCGCTGGCCGCAGACCGACGATAGCAGGAGCCTCTACTGGGCCGGGCTGAACAAGGCCAAGCGCTCGATCCGCATCGACCTCGCCCGCCCCGAGGGGCAGGAACTGGCGGCCTCCCTCATCGCCGGGCAGCCGGGTGATGGCGGTGGCATCCTGATGACCAACCTGCCCTCGCGCGGCTGGATGTCCTATGAGGCGCTGAAGCAGCGCCGCGATGATCTCATCATGCTGAAGCTTACCGGCAATCACGATGGCTCGGCGGCGGTCGATTATACGGTGAACTGCGCCAGCGGCTTCCCGATGGTCACCGGCGACGGCACCCGCCCCCTCAACCACGCCATCCCGGTCTGGGACATCGCGACCGGCCTCTATCTCGCCACCGGCACGCTGGCCGCCGTGCAGCACCGGCAGGCGACCGGCAAGGGCCAGGAAGTCTCCATCGCCCTCTCGGACGTCATGCTGGCGACCGTCGGCAATCTCGGCTACATCGCCGAGGTGCAGCTGACCGGCCGGCAGCGCCCGGCCATCGGCAATCATCTCTATGGCGGCTTCGGCCGGGATTTCGCGACAAAGGACGGGCGCGCCGTGATGGTCGCCGCCTTCTCCGACCGGCAATGGCAAAGCCTGCTGCGCGCCACCGGCACGGAAGACCGCATGCCGCATGTCGCCGCCGCGATGGGTGTCGATCTCTCCGATGAGGCCGGGCGCTATGCCGCGCGTGACGCCATTGCCGCCGTGCTGGCGCCCTGGTTCGCGGCGCGCACGCTGTCTGATATCCGCCAGGCCTTGGAGGGCAGCGGCGTGCTGTGGGGACCGTTCCAGGATTTCCGCCAGCTGGTCGAGGAGGATGTGCGCTGCTCCACCGCCAACCCGCTGTTCCGCGAGGCGGCGCAGCCTGGCATCGGCAGCTACCTGACGCCGCACATCCCGCTGTCCTTCGGTGCCGCCCCGCATGGCGACATCGTGCCCGCCCCGGCGCTTGGCCAACATAGCGAGGCCGTGCTGGCCGAGGTGCTGGGCCTGTCCTCGGGCGAGATCGGCAAGTTGTTCGATGCCGGCCTCGTCGCCGGGCCGGAACAGGAGTGACGGCGATGATCACCATCTTCGAGGCGCGCAGTATCCTGACCATGAACCCGGCCCGCCCGCTGGCCAGCCATGTCGCGGTGCGCGACGGGCGTATCCTTGGCGCCGGCCGGCTGGAGGAGCTGGCCGGCTGGGGCGAGCACCGGATCGACCGGCAGTTCGCCGACAAGGTGCTGATGCCGGGGCTGGTCGAGGGGCACAGCCATATCTCCGAGGGCGTGTTCTGGCAGTCGGTCTATTGCGGCTATTTCGACCGCATGGACCCGGACGGAAAAATCTGGCCGGGCGTGACGAGTATCGATGCCGTGCTGGACCGGCTGCGCGAGGCCGAGCGGAAGCTCGACGATCCGGCGAAGCCGCTGACCGGCTGGGCGCTGGACCCGATCTATTTCGGCAGCGCCCGCATCGGCCGCGCCGATCTCGACAAGGTCTCGACCGAGCGCCCCATCGCGGTCATGCATGCCAGCGGCCATATCCTAAGCGTGAACAGCAAGGCACTGGAACTGGCCGGCTTCCTGCGCACCGGCATAAACCATCAGGGCGTGCCGCTGGATGCGGAAGGTCTGCCCACCGGCGAGTTGAAGGGACCGGAGGCGATGATGCCGGTCGGCCGTCATGCCGGCTTCGACCGCGAGGCACAGGCCGGCGACGAGACCGGCCTGCGGCAGTTCGCCCGGCTGTGCGTGCGCAAGGGTGTGACCACCGCCACCGACCTCGCCAATCTGCTGCCGGACAAGGCGGTGGCGATGATGCGCCGCGTCACCGGCGAGGACCGGTTCCCGGTCCGAATCGCCTCCTTCCGGCGGTTCGTCGGCATGACGCCGGCGGCGCTGATCGAGCACGCCGTGGCGCTGAAAGGCCAAAGCACCGACCGGCTGCGGCTGGGCGGCATCAAGCTGTTTGCCGACGGCTCGATCCAGGGATTCTCCGCGCGGCTGCGCTGGCCCGGCTATTACAATGGCCAGCCGAACGGGTTGTGGTACGTGACACCGGAGCAGCTTGCCGAGGCGCTGGAGCTGGCGCTGGCCAACGACATCCTGGCGCATATCCACACCAATGGCGACGAGGCGACGGAACTGATGCTGGACACGCTGGAGGCCGTGCTTCGCCGCCAGCCCGGCCCCGATCACCGCTTCACCCTGCAGCATTGCCAGCTGGCCGATGCCGCGCAGTTCCGCCGCATGAAGAAGCTGGGCCTGTGCGCCAACCTGTTCCCCAACCATCATTTCTACTGGGGCGACCAGCATTACGCGATCACCGTCGGTCCGGAGCGCGCCGAGCGCATGAATGCCTGCGCCACCGCGCTGGCAACGGGCGTGCCGCTGGCGATCCATTCCGACGCGCCGGTGACGCCGCTGGGGCCGCTCTTCACCGCCTGGGCCGCCGTGAACCGGATCACCGCCAGCGGCCGCGTTCTGGGTGCGGCGGAACGCATCTCCGTCGCCGACGCGCTGCGTACCATCACGCTGGGGGCGGCCTATACGCTGAAGCTGGATGGTGAGGTCGGCTCCATCGAGACCGGAAAGCGCGCGGATTTCGCGGTGCTGGAAGACGATCCCACGGAAATCGCGCATGAATCGCTGAAGGATGTCCGGGTCTGGGGCACGGTGCAGGATGGCCGGGTCTTCGCCGCAGCCGATATCTGAGGCGATGGCGCCGCTTCCCGTTACCGTGATCGGCGGCTATCTGGGCGCCGGCAAGACGACGCTGGTGAACCATCTCCTGCGCCACCCGGAAGGCCGGCGGCTGGCGGTGCTGGTGAACGAGTTCGGCGATCTGCCGATCGATGCCGACCTGATCGAGCGCCGCGACGAGGACATGATCGCCATCGCCGGTGGCTGTGTGTGCTGCAGCTATGGCAGCGACCTGATCGAAGCGCTGGAGCGCCTGCTGACCCTCGATCCGCGCCCGGACCATCTGCTGATCGAGGCCAGCGGCGTTGCCCTGCCCGGCAGTATCGCCAGCTCTCTGACCCTGCTCATGGGCTACCGGCTGGACGCCGTGCTGGTACTGGCCGATGCCGAGACGATCCGTGCCCGCGCGGCCGACCGCTACCTCGGCGATACCATCGCACGACAGCTGGCCGACGCCGACCTGGTGCTGCTGAACAAGGCCGATCTCGTCTCCTCGGATTATCTTGCCGAAACCGGGGAATGGCTGGCCGAGGCGTCGCCCCGCGCCCGCATCGTCACGGCGACCAACGCCGCGCCGCCCGCAGACCTCGTGCTGGGCGTCGCGACGGAGCGCCTGCCCGCGCATGAGCATGAGCATGCGCACTATCACCACAGTGCCGGCTATGACACGGTCAGCTTTCCGGTGACGGCACCAGTCGATGCGGAGGCCCTGGCACGCGCCCTTGCCGACCCGGCGCTGGAGTTGCTGCGCGCCAAGGGCTTCGTGCCGGTCGCGGATGGCAGATTGCGGACGATCCAGACCGTCGCGCAACGCTGGAGCGTGTCTGCCGCGCCCGTTGGGCTCGCGGGACCAGGGCGGCTGGTCGCCATCGCCCTGCCCGGCCAGCTCGACCGCGACGCCATCCTGCGCGCTATCAAGGCGGCCAGCGCCGCCTGACCGTCATTTCACCTCGACACCGTCCGAGTGAAACATGATCGACAGGATCATCAGCAGATCGACCGCCCTACCATCCCTGGCGAAGGGCAGGATCAGGTTCTGAACGAAGCGGTGCTCGCGGTCATGAACGAAGGCGACCCGGCCGAAGCGATAGGTCGCCCGGCCCGATTCGACGGTCGCCAGATAGCGGCTGGCAATATCGGGGCGTGTCCGGAAGGCATCGTGAACTTCATCGAGCCAGCGGCCCGTCGGATCCATGCCCAGAGTCTCGACCTCCATGGTGCCCGCCATGCGGTACCGGAACCGGGGGCCGGGCTGGACAACATCCAGCATCCAGACACGCGGCATGATGCGCGCGATATCCAGCGGATCGAAATGCTGCCGGCCAGGCAGATGGCCAGATGGCGTTATCCCCTGCCAGTAATCGTGAAAACGGGCTATGTCCGGGTGCCAGTACGTCCGGTCAGTACCGTCCTCGACAAACATCCAGCCATCGGTGAGCCCTTCCATGAAACCTCCCCGGTATTTTCAGGAATCCTAATACCGAAATAGGTTTATGGATAGTTAACTAATAATTCCCCCAAATACCAAAAGGGTTTAGGGCAATTATTATTCACGAACGTTTCTTATGGAATTTCCTGTCAGGGTATATCAGAACCCTCTTTCTTACGGTCTTCTTCCATCAGTTCAAACCACATCGCGTTCAGGATGGCGAACGCTGCCGCCAGCGGCAGGCCCAGCAACCAGGCGAAATACCACATCGCAGTCTCTCCTCAGTAAGCCGTGTCCTGGCTGTCCTCGATATCCTTGGCGGTCACCTTTCCCCACAGCACTTTGTACACCCAGCTCGTATAGACCAGGATCAGCGGCAGGAAGATCACCGTCGCCACCAGCATGTTGAACAGGGTCGAATGGCTGGAGCCGGAATCCCACACCGTAAGGCTGGACCGCGGATCGATGGAGCTGGGCAGGATGAATGGGAACATCGACAGGCCGACTGTCGAGATGATCCCGACCACGCTGAGCTTGGAGAACAGGAAGGTCGAAACCTCCCGCTGCCGTGCGAGACCGAGCAGAGCGCCCAGTGCGCCCAGGAAGCCCAGTGCCGGGGCAATCAACATCCAGCGATGCGCGCCGTAATTGGTGAACCAGGCGCCGGCCTCCACCGCTACCTGCTTGCGCAGCGGGTTGCTGGCCATGTCCGGCGTGATGCCGGACAGGATGCGGTAGCCGTCGATGCCGAGCCAGACCCACACACCGCCCAGCGCGAACAGCACGATCACCGCGATCGCCGCCAGCATGCCGAAAGTTCGCGCGCGCAATGCTACCATGCCCGTGGCCTTCAGCCCCAGCCAGGCGCCGCCATGCATCACCAGCATCGCCACGCTGAGCAGCCCGCACAGCAGCGCGAACGGATTCAGCAGGCCGAAGAAGCCGCCCTCATAGAAGGGCCGCAACTCGTCGCTCAACCGGAAGGGGACGCCCTGCAACACATTGCCGACGGCCACGCCGAACACCAGCGCCGGCACGAAGCCGCCGATGAACAGCGCCCAGTCCCAGGCCGAGCGCCAGCGCGGATCTTCCCGTTTCGAGCGGTACTTGAAGGCTACCGGCCGCAGGATCAATGCCGCCAGGATCAGGAACATGGCGATGTAGAAGCCGGAGAAGCTGACCGCATAGAGCGGTGGCCAGGCGGCGAAGATCGCGCCGCCCCCCAGAATGAACCAGACCTGGTTGCCTTCCCACACTGGGGCGATGGTGTTGATGGCGATCCGCCGCTCCATGTCGGTGCGGGCGGCGAAGGGCAGCAGCGTGCCCACGCCCATATCGAAACCGTCGGTGACGGCGAAGCCGATCAGCAGCACGCCCAGCAGCACCCACCAGGTCAGCTTCAGCGTATCGTAGTCGATGAATTCGTGAAGGATCATGACCGTTACTCCGCCGGTGCCGGGACAGGAGAGGCAGTGGGCCGGCGCTGCATGCCCTCGGCATCCAGCGGCCCTTCAGGCTGCGGCCCTTTGCGGATGTATTTCACCATCAACGCCACCTCGACCACCGCCAGCACCGTATAGAACAGCGCGAACCCGGCAATCGTGAACAGCACCTGGCCAATCCCCAGCGAAGAGACCGCATAGGCGGTCGGCAGCATGCCCTCGATCACCCAGGGCTGGCGGCCATACTCGGCGACGAACCAGCCAAGCTCGGCCGCAACCCAGGGCAGCGGAATCGACCAGACGGCGACCCAGAGCAGCCAGCGCCGCTTGTCGAGTTGCTGCGTCGAGGAAAGATAGAAGAACACGCCCGTCAGCAGGATGAAGAAGAAGCCCAGTCCGACCATGATGCGGAAAGACCAGAACAGCGGGAACACACGGGGCACCGTGTCCCAGGCCGCCTTTTCGATCTGCTCCGGCGTCGCCTCCGCCGGATCGTCGATGTAGCGTTTCAGCAGATAGGCATAGCCGAGATTGCGGCCATTCTCCTCGAACTGCGCGGCCACCGCCGGATGCGTTTCGCCCGGCGGATTGCTGCGGATCTCGTTCAGCGCTGTATAGGCCAGGATGCCGCTGCGCACGCGGCGTTCGGATTCCACCACCAGCTCCTCGATGCCCGGCACCTCGCGGGTGAGCGACCGCGTGGAGATCAGGCCCAGCACATAGGGCACATGGATCGCATAATGCGTCTCCCGCGCTTCCTGGTCCGGAAAGCCGACAATGGTGAACCCTGCCGGCGCCGGCTCGGTCCGCCACATGCCTTCCATCGCCGCCAGCTTCATGCGCTGATGCTGGGTGGCGGCATAACCGCTCTCGTCACCCAGCACCACGACACTGAGCGCCGAGGCCAGGCCGAAGCTCGCCGCCACCGCCATCGACCGCTTGGCCAGCGCGACATGCCGCCCCTGCAGCAGATACAGGGCGCTGACGCCCAGCACGAAGATCGAGGCGGTGACATAGCCGGCGGAGACGGTGTGCACGAACTTCGCCTGCGCCACCTCGTTGAACAGCACCTCGTAGAAGCTGACGATCTCCATCCGCATGGTCTCGGGATTGAACGCCGCCCCCACCGGATTCTGCATCCAGCCATTGGCGATCAGAATCCACAGCGCGGAAAAGTTGGACCCGATGGCGACCAGCCAGGTCGTCATCAGATGCTGGCGCTTGGACAGCTTGTCCCAGCCGAAGAAGAACAGCCCGACAAAGGTCGCCTCCAGGAAGAAGGCCATCAGCCCCTCGATGGCCAGCGGCGCGCCGAACACATCACCGACATAATGGCTGAAATAGCTCCAGTTCATGCCGAACTGGAACTCCATGGTGATGCCGGTGGCCACGCCCAGGGCGAAATTGATGCCGAACAGCAGGCCCCAGAATTTCGTCATCTGCCGCCAGATCACACGGTCGGTCATCACATAGACCGTCTCCATGATGGCGATCAGGACGGACAGGCCGATGGTCAGCGGCACGAAAAGGAAATGGTACATCGCTGTCATGGCGAACTGCAGGCGAGACAGCGCAACGATATCGAGTTCCATGGCGGTCCTATCTTTGCGACTTCGCAGATAAAATGCGCGTCTTCTCGCTGGAAGCCCATGCGACCGATTTGCCCTGGGACATTTTGTCCGGCGCGCTCGTGTATATTCAGCTTGCCATATCAAGGCGCAGGACGCGATGCGCTTTGGCCGCCTCCTCCGGGCGGTGCGTCGCCAGCAGCACGATCTTTCCCGCCGCCGCCGCGAGGATATCGTCCAGAACGGCGGCCGCAAGCGCCCGGTCCAGCCCTTCCGTCGGCTCGTCCAGCAACCAGATGACCGGGTCGATCAGGATCAGCCGGGCGAGCGCCAGCCGCCGCCGTTCGCCGCCAGACAAACCGATCCCTTCATCGCCCAGAACCGTTTCCAGCCCCCGCGGCAGACGACGGATCGCCTGATCCAGCCCGGCACGGCGCAGCGCCTGCCAGAGCGCGGCCTCGTCGGCATCCGGATTGGCGAGACGCAGATTGCCGGCGATGCTGTCCCGAAACAGCTCCGTGCGCTGGCCGAGCAAGCCGACCGTCCGGCGCAGATCCGGCTCTGCAATGGTGTCCAGCGACCGCCCGCCAATCAGGATGTGGCCAGAGCTTGGCATGTGCATCCCGGCGACCAGTCCCAGCAGCGTCGATTTGCCCGACCCGCTGGGGCCGACCAGCGCGACGCATTCGCCCGGCTGGATATTGTCGGTGATCCCGTTCAGGACCGGATGGCGGCCCGGCGCATAGCGGAAGCTCACCGCCTCCAGCGTCAGCGGCCCGCTCAGCGGCCTGCCCGGCGTGACCGGCAAGCGCTGTGCGCCAGCGGCATAAGGAACAATGCGCCGGGCGGCCAGAATGGTGCGGCCCAGCTCGAACAGGCCGCGCCGCAGCAGGGTGAGCGCCTCTGTCGCGCCCAGCACCAGCAGCAGGACCATCGCCAGCAGCGCGCCGTCAATCTGACCGTCGCGTAGCAGCACGGCACCGCGCCACAGGGCGAAAGCCAGTGCCGCCTGCCCGGCGACGAACAGGCTGGCCCCGGCCAGTGTCTCCTGCCGGTTGATCGCCAGCGAAGCCGCCTCGGCAACCCCATGCGCTTTGCCGATAGCGTCGCGCTGCGCCGCCAGCCTGCCGGCCATGGCGAGTTCCACCTGGCCGCGTGACAGATCGACGGTCCGCAGGCGCAAGGCGCGTTCGCCCACGGTCAGCCGGCGTGCGGCGCGGCGCGTCGCATAGCCCAGCAGGGCCGGCAGCAGAATGCCGGTCAAGGCCAGCAGCGCGCCGACGCCCAGCGCCAGCCAGATATCCAGGGCCAGCAACAGGCCGGACAGCGCGGCGATGACCGTCAATGCCGACAACAGCGGCACGGCGAGGCGCAGATAGAGCGCGTCCAGCAGGTCGATATCGCCGGTCAGGCGTTGCAGGAAATCGCCACCGCGAATCCGCGCGAGGCTGGAGAAATCATGCGTCAGCAGGCTGCCGAAGACGGTGACCCGTAATTTCGCCAGGAAGCGCAGCGTCGCCTCGTGCGTCACCACCCGCTCGCCATAGCGGCCGGCAGTGCGCAGGATCGCCAGGAAGCGGATGCCGGCACTCGGGCTGAAGAAGTTGAAGGCAAGCCCCAGCCCCGCCGCCCCGGCCAGCGCGGTCGCCGCAATGAACCAGCCAGCCAGCGCCAGCAGGCCGATGCCGGCGGCAAGGCTGAGGATGGCGAGCGCCAGCCCCATAAGGAACCACCAGGGGTGGCCGCGCCAGAACAGTCCCAGGATCGAGAGCAGCGCCTTCATGCCATTCGCCATCCTTGCGGCAGCCTCACGATCCGGTCGCAACGCGCCGCCAGCGCCTCGTCATGGGTGGCGAGAATCAGCATGCGGCCGGCACTCAGCCGGAACAGCCCGTCCGCGACAGCCGCCGCCGTTTCCCCATCCAGATGCGCGGTCGGCTCGTCAGCCAGGATGATCTCCGCCCCGCGCAGCGCGGCGCGCGCCACCGCCAGCCGCTGCCCCTCGCCGCCGGACACGCCCTGCCCCGCCTCGCCCAGCAGGGTGGCATCGCCCTGCGGCAAGCGCGCTACAACAGCCTCGGCCGAGGCAAGACGCAGTGCGTCCTCGATATCGATACGGGTTAATCCCGGCCGGTCCAGCGTCAGGTTGCGGCGCAGGCTGCCATGCAGGAAATAGGGCCGCTGCCCGACCCAGGCCAGCCTGGCCCGCCAGCCATCGGCGGTGGCATCGGTCAACGCCTGCCCGGCCACCTCGATCGTGCCGGCATCGGCGCGCAGCAATCCGGCGATCAGCGCCAGCAGGGTCGATTTTCCCGATCCGCTGGGGCCGACCAGCGCCACCCGTTCGCCGGGCGCTATCTCCAGCTGCATCCCCTCCAGCACGGCAGCATCGCCATACCCCGCCCGCAGCCCGGAAATCCGGATATTGGCCGGACCGTCCAGCGGTGCCGACGCGGCACCGGTGCCCAGCAAGGCAGGACGTCCGGACTCCAGAATACCGGTTACCGTCTCGCCAGCGGCCTCGGCGGCAGCGCGGTCGTGATAGCTGGCCGCAAAATCCCGCATCGGCAGGAAGAAATCCGGCGCCAGCAGCAGGATGAAGAGGCCTTCGGCCAGAGTCAGCGGCGCGTCATAAGCACCGAACCGCAGATAGCCCAAAAGGCTGAATCCGACATAGACCGCCACCAGCGCCACACCAATTGCGGCGAACAGCTCCAGCACCGCCGAGGACAGGAAGGCCAGCCGCAGCACCCGCATGGTGCCGATGCGCAGCGCCTCCGCCGCCTGTTCCAGCCGGGCAAGCGCCTGCCCGCCCGCCCCCAGCAGGCGGATCGTCGTCACCCCCTGCAGCCGGTCCAGCAGATAGGCATTCATCGAGTTCAACTCGGCAAACTGCCGCTCGCTGGCGGCACGCGCGCGCCGGCCGATCAGCGCCATGAAGACCGGAATCAGCGGTCCCGCCAGCAGCAGCGCCAGCGATGCGGCCCAGGAGACCGGCAGCACCGCCAGCGCGATGGCGGCCGGCACCAGCGCCACCTTCAGCCGCGCCGGCTGGTAGCGGGTCAGCCAGGGCCCCAGCGCGCCAACATGATCGGTCAGGGTCGCGGCAGCCTGCCCGGCGGCCACGCGCCCGGAATCGAACGGCGATTGCCTGGCCAGGGCGGCAGCCAGTGCCTTGCGCAGCCGGCCCTGCACCGCCAGTGCTGATCTTGTCGCCAGCCGCCCGGCCTGCAGCGTCAGCAGGCTGCGCAGCAAGGCGATCGCCAGGAACCCGGCCAGATAGAACGGCAGATCATCCGCCATTTCGACGCTGAAAATCAGGCCGTCAATCGCGATTGCCAGCAG
>Ga0114898_1000893_pt1 | contig 19793 bp, 18 predicted proteins | sample Malvired_Geostar_FD_83496 | JGI IMG/M metagenome (GOLD analysis project Ga0114898, IMG submission 83496) | Marine viral communities from the Global Malaspina Expedition - Malaspina viral metaG DeepMed_Geostar | ecosystem: Environmental > Aquatic > Marine > Oceanic | place: Mediterranean Sea... | reverse complement strand
GGAAGAATCAGTACACCAAGCGCGGTGATATTGTTTTTTATGACCCAATTACTAAACGTAGCTATAGCTCAGTCGAAAACATCGACATGGCTCATGGAGGTGGCGTAGCAGACTTCGGAGAAAAGGTAGAAGGAACAGCTCTACGTGCTGCAGATGCAGAGAAAGGCAGGAAGGAGAGGGTAGCTAACCTGAACCAGAAAATTTATGTTCTGGAAAAAGAGATAGACGAGATACTAGAGAAGGGAGAGCGTGGCGTTAAGCAGGCCGACAACAAAGCATTCGCTAACAGAATGCATTCTACGATAGCACGCCTAAGACATGCCGAACATCAGTTAGATGTAGACACCGGAGAAATAGATAGGGAGCTCGCACAACATCTTACGTTAGAGGCCGACGATTTTAAAAATCTTTCCAGGGCCGAGCTAGACGAGCTTGCTGATTCTGGCCCAGTGGAGAAGGTATCCTTCTGGATGAAAAAGCTTGGCATTGAGGAGGGAGCAGGGGGAACAGCTACATACAGAATACCTAAGAAGGAAGTTCCAACTACAACTACGAGGGCAACTCCCCCAGAAACAGAAGCAGCTCGCTCAAAGAGAATGGGAGAACTTGCTTCGAAACATGCAGCTAGTGCTAAGGCTGCCACAGCTAAGCGTAGAGCTGAGCTTGAAGCGATAGTAGCGGCTCCAGCAAGGAGTAAGAAAAAGAAAGTAGAGAAAGCTAGGGCTGAAAAAGAACTAGCAACGCTAAAAGAAGAAACCTTCGACCATCCAACGTGGGAACTATACCTGCGGAAAGAGACTGGAGAAAAGCTAACCCCAGATGAAACTAAATCACTGAAGGAATTCCTCGACCGTCAGAAAGGAAAAACCGTAGCGTCGTTTAGATCAGAGAATGGGTTGCCGTATATAAATTTACCTGTAGGAGACACGACTGGATTTACTCTTTACAGAGCGGCTAGAGAAACTACTACCAGAGGTGATGCTTCCAGAGTAGCTGGAGAGATTGAGGCTGGTACATTCGATACAGCTGCAGGAAATCTTGAATCAGCTAACCAGGTAACGATGGAATCCGCAATGAAGGAATTCCTCAGGACCGGTAATACGCAAAAGCTGATAGACGAGGCAGATGCAGTAAGGGCATCCCAAGGTATCGCACCTTCAGCCGCTGATCCTGGTGCGCCTAAACCTGGGTACCGAGCTGGTGGTGACAGAATTGTAGCTATCATCCGCCGTAACAGTGATCCCACAGATCCTAAAAACATTAGGGTAATTAGTAACAAGCAGATAGAGGCTGGCCTCGGATACAGAGCCTTGCTTGGTAAGGCTAAAGAAGAGGACTGGGGGATATTCTCAGTACCTCGCGGTACAAGAGCTAGGGACGTAGCGAACAATCCGTCTATAGCGGTAGCAGACTCTATCTCAGACAGCTCTTCATTGAATGCCTTGCCTGAAGGGCACCCGCAAGCTGTCCATGAGCCAGTCGAGACGTGGAACGCTAGGACGTTAGAGTTAATTAATGACAGTGATAGCGCTGCATTCGAGCATATCTTTAGAGGTGACAAGCAGAACTTTAAGATGTTCCGGCAGATGTTCGGGCCGGAGTATTTCACGGAAAGTGATAATGCTATATCCATCACCGGTGAAGGGCTGGATGCGATAGTACTTCGTTTAGTCGGCGGAGAAAGAGATCCTAACACTGGTGCAATTGTTGGAGCATGGGCACAAAGTCCTGAAGATCACGCATTCAGAGTAGACCTATTAGGTAAGTTACTGGCTGTACGAGCTGAAGCAGCTCCAAGTGGGATTAGAAGGGCTGACGATGATTTAGCTGAGAGTATTACCAGCCTTGGCACCATCTTTGATGGTTACGATGAAGCATCTAAATACGTAGCTAGGGACGTTCTAGAAAGGGTATCCCAATCCTACGCTGCTGCAACTGGCGTATCTGGTAGGGCCCCAGTACTAGACACTCCTCCTGTAGGACAAGATGGGATGTGGGGCACTCGCTTACCTTCCTCAGGTTCTGCGGAACTTAACACTATAGAAATAGGAGCCACTGGGTTAGGTAACCAGCGGCATATACCTGACGCATCTAAATTAGTGCACGAGGTAATGCACTGGGCATGGTTCAACGTTCTTACTGATGCAGACAAGATTCAGTTTCTTTCTTCTATGAGAAAGTATTACACGAACGGCATCTTAGATATAAACAAACTGGCCTTACATACTGCAGATACTCTTGGGCCAGACAACACCCTGATTAAATCCTCTGCACTAGATTCTCCATTTGAATTGTTTGCCCACATGGGTGAGCGATGGGCGATGCAGAACAGGTACAGAGACCAGATCGGTAACGAAGCTTTCTGGACGAAGATAGTAAACTATGTAAAGAACCTTTTCCTTAGGTACATGGACGGGTCAACCATAGACCCGGATATGGCCCCGCTATTTGACAAGATTCTCCCGGCGAGTGAAGCAGATGCGGCACGCACAGGTAGGGCAGCTACAGCTCCGTCTGTGCCAGCTAAATCCCCCGTATTAGAGGGGATGGTGTTGAAGCACGCATTACAGATGGACAATCTAGCTAAGGATGTAGAGGAAGCGCTAGATGGAGGCGGTGATCCGCTCTATGCAGCAGCAGATCTGGCCAGACTTTTCTGGGTACTGGCTGGAGGTAAGAAGGGATCTAAGGCTTTTAAGGGCGGGGGTAGGGATAGATTTAAATCCGCCAGAGTAAAAATGCGTAATGCCTCAGCAGCTATCTTCGAAGCTATGGGTGTTCCGCCGCATAAGGAAGGCGAGATACCAGGAAGAATCGGGGAGGGGTTCGACGCGGCCATAGATCCGGGCGGAACTAGGGAAATTATAGATACAGGAGATGATTTCCTAGAGACAGGTTATTCCAGAGTAGAAGATCATCTGGAGACTTTGGCTGGTACAGAGCAATGGGATGTCGCCATACAAAACCTGGACAGGGCGTACAGAAAAGAAGTAGCCCCGTTAGTTGAAGACTTGCGAGAAAGATTTGCTAAGGCTTATTACAATAGTGCAAGTGCATCATCTTTTGATCCTAATAGATTGCCGGAAAGTATCCGCGCTCACCTGTATTTAACTAACGAGGGTCAATTTAGAATTCCAGGTGGTAGGGGAGGGAGTAGACATAATTTCTTTAAGAAGAGTATTAAGGTAAGGCTCGATAAACAGGCCAGAGCAGAGAAACGTATGGCCGACAAAGCTACTGAAAAATTTCCTGACACGGTGCCTGAAGGTGGTACTGCTAACGTAAAGGATCTTTCCTTAGCGCAGCTTGTGGAGATGTACGCTGAAAACTCCGGCACTAGTTACGGAAAAATGCTGGCTGTCGAGATGAAGAGTAGGGCGCAGTCAACGCCATTACCGCCAGATCCAGTACCGGTGAAAAAAGAAGTTCTCGCTGCTAGTGGGGCGGAACTACTAGATGGGATAGTCAGTTCCTGGAAATCAGGGGATAAGGATCTAGCCAATCAATACCACTATGAATTCTGGCGTAGGCAGGCTAACAAAGGAAAGTCTAAGGAAGATAAGAGATTACCTGTTGTACACAACCACACCATAAAGGTTATTAAACGAGAGATAGAGGATATGGGTGGGTTGGCTACTCAGGATGGTCAAATCCCCAATGCTAACTCTCATATAAGAGAGGTTCTATCTTACTTTAGTAATAGGGACCCATCAAAGCAGATAGCCGAAAGAACTATGGCCTACAGACTGCTAGCTCTAATGGGTAAAACGTCTGGGGAATTAACGGATTCATCGCCACAAGATGGATTCCATTTCTTAAGTCACCCGGATCAATGGAGCTACCATGGTCCCCCCGAAAGAATTGAAGGTCCGCCAGCTTTAATAGTGAATGACGATATGAATCGTCTTGTAGGTAAGGTAGGCGCAGACCCACAAGATCAGCCTGGATTTACATTTACTAAATATGGGGATAAGAAATTTCTCCAGTTTAGAAGTATTGTGAGGGCTCTAGCGCAACGCGCAAGTGCAGGAAAATCTCCTCCCATGGAGGTAATTCAGGACGCCCTAGAAATTGTAGGGAGAACACGCATTCTAAGTGATGACGATCTAAGAGCTGTAGAGAATTGGTATAGAGCCCAGGGTAGTTTGTTAACACTACAGGGCGTACCGAAAGGAGCGGTAATGGCTCCCGAAATGAAAGCTCAGGTCATGAAGATGTTTGCGAAAGATACCGCAGAACATTTGTCTGAAAAAACAGCAGCCCCTATGGATGGGAACATAGACGAGATAATGAATAAGGTTATCGAGGGTACTGCTTACTTACTTAACGGACAGGTAGGAAGGAAAGATATAAAGAAAGAATTCCGTATGCTCGATGCTTACGGAAACCTGTTCGAGCCATACCGCCCTGGCAAGGGGCACCCATTAGTAGAGCTACTGGGATACAGTGATGCCGTACCAGCACATCTTGCACAAGATTATGTTGGGCAAACATTAGAATCCATGCCCACTAGATCCTTTAACAGGATGCTGGATTATGTAGGCACAGGTATAGGAAGGGCTGCAGACGGCGCAGTAAATATTTTCTGGCGCCAGGAAGGCGCATTAAGAAGCGCGGTAAATAATGCAGAGTATGGGCAAGGGTTCTACTTTACGTTTGGTAAGGACGCTAAGGAAGCATCAAATGTAAATGCGCAATCACTAGAAGACATTGTTACTTCTGGCTTAAAGGATGTACGAACTAATGAAATTGAGGGGGTAGGAAAAGAGGGATCTCTGATAGCCAACAGGGCAAACTTATCTGCGGAGCAACGCATACATACATCTGGTTTAGTCATGGATCTCCTGAATAACAGGGAATACATGGGCACCATAAGCAAGAAATTAGGTAGCTTGCAACGTTACGGTAGGCATGAACGAACTCAGATCGAGATGAAGGCTGAAAGTCTTGGGATAACTCCTGACGAGCACAGGGAAGTATTAATCGACAGGTACCAAGGAATACTAAATCGTTACCATCAAATTACCACGGCAGCTGAGGAAGAATTAGCTAAGCTTGGGGTGGTAGGTAGCAACAAAGTAGTTCCTTCAGTTGTAAATGTAGTGAACCCAGTTAGGCTTGGAGATAGAGATTTCTATAACATAAACAGTCCGCTGATTAAAGATGTTATGGAAGCTGCCATTGCTAAGGGTTTGTTCCCATCTGAGGGACTAAGAGCACAAGACTTTTTCTCCTCTTTACATATTGATGTGAATGGGGGCAAGGCATACAAAGCTATGGTAGAGCTACTAGCTCCTACTAAAGATGCTGCAGGGCAGGCATCCGGTAAGAGATCATTACGTGGATTGCTAGAAGACTTAGGGTATGACGGAATACTTTATTCTGGCACATCGTATAGATATAGAAGTGATGCACCCAGGCAGTTAGAAACTGCAGCTTCCCCGTACGGTGGGCTAGTGACCTTCCAAGAACGTCAGGCTAAGACATTAAAATCTCTAGCTTTAGATGAACGTAATCCTGTGGTACATCAACACGGTCTAGAGACGGTTGATCTACCTGGGGAAGTTGCACCATCGACTACTATCAGTGGTATATGGCTCACAGCAGCTATGGAAAAAGGCATACCTATAGATGGGTCTGCTAGTTTTGCACCATTAGGCGCGGCTATGGAATCAAACGGCGCGTCCAAAGGACTTGTTGATGCGCTGGCTAAACTAATGAGCAGGAAAAAATTAACTGACGCCGATGGTGCCGAGATACATAAGTTCAGCCCGTGGGTACAGTTAAGAACTAACACCGAGCGGTTACGACTATACGAAAATAATGTAGCTGACTGGGCAAGCCCTAAAGATTCTTCAGGTATAGGATTTTTCGAATCACACCACATAAGGTTGGCTGGTTTAGTGCGTCCGATATGGGCAATGCTAGACAGCCTCCCTGGTTCTGGCGGCAAGGGTAAAGCTGGTGCGGCATATAGGTGGTTGAAGAGAAGCTATCCAGCTAAAGATATCTCCAAGGAAGAGGCGACTTTAACGAAAGCCCTAAGAAGAGAGCCGGGTAACGAGTTCGAAAAGAAACTATCTCCTGCTGGAAGGGAAGCTCTTAAAGTTATAAGGGATAAATTTAAGAACGAGCATGAAATTCTAAGAAACGCAGGGGTTCTTATAGGGAAAATAAAAAATTACTTTCCTCAGATATGGGACGTAACCTCCATAAGAAAAAATGAACGAGAGTTTGTTGAAAGACTGGCCGACTACTTCCAGGGAGAAGCTTCTTCTGCCTCGGCCATAGGTGAAACCAAACTACTCGACAGAGCAACCGCTATAACTAAAGCCAGGGGGATGATGGATAACCTACTGGACGAAGACGGTATAGCTATGTCCCCTCCTGGACAAGGTACTAAGGATAGAACTACAGACCACGTAGATTTCCAGAGAATGATTCGCTTGGATGAGTTCCCTGAATTCCTGGATGCCTTAGAGCCATACATGCTGAACAACCTAAGGGACATTCTAGTTAAGTACTTCGATGGAACTACCGCTAGGCTTAAGTTCCATGAAAAATGGGGCGTGAAGAACCACGGGTACTTTGCATATAGGCAGATACTAGCCAACCCAAGACATGCTGATGGAGAGATTGCCCAGCTTCTTAGCAGCGACAGCTTTAAGATGCGTCAGGTACGTGGGGCAGTAGGTGAAGACGGTCCAGCGATTGCTGACTTCAAGGAAGAAGTTATACGAGCCCCCCTTAAGGGTGAGCATAATAAAGCAGAAGCTCAAGCTACAGCTAAAAGGGCGCTAGAACTCTACGCATCTAACGGTCGTAAGGAAGAAGTCCGTGACATGCTTCGAGGGTTGTATAAGGAGGCCGACAATACAGAGTGGAACAAACGAGCTGACGCCATAACCGAGGCCATCGCAGTAATCTCTGGTAAGCAGAGAATACATAACCGCGAACTGGACCACATGGATGGGTTCTTCCAGGCATTACAACGTAAGCCTATAGACAGTGGATCTAGATGGTTCGATCAACAGCACACTGTTTCTAAAAATATTAGGAACTTCAACGCTGTAACTATGCTGGTCTGGACCACGATAACCTCATTCACTGATCCGGTTCTCCCGCTCATAAGAACAGGTAGCATGAAAGCCTGGCTTAAGGGATTGTCAGAATGGGCGGTTAATAACAATAACTACAGGGAGATGCTGAGAGAAAGTGGTATAGCTATCGAGAACATGGTGCACGAGAGACTTGTCCATGCCTACGGTGTGGACGGGAGCAAGCTAACTACTGGATTCTTTAACGCTACCTTACTCACGCCCTGGACAAACATGAACAGGGAGTGGGCCGGAGCCGTAGCATTTAACTGGTTTAAGGCCGAGCAGAAGAATCTACTGCAGTACGGTAAGGACTCTAGGAAAGGTAAGATTGCATTTAGAATTCTTAAGAGATACGGCTTGGAAGATCTTGCTAAGGAAGGTGCTGAACAGATAAATACTATCTCTGACATACAGAATAACGAAGCGCTTAAGGCGGCAATGATTAGAGTAGCCAACGAGACTATCTACACACCTAACGTAAACGACATCCCGCTATGGGGTCAGACACCTATGGGTGCCATGGCCATGCAGCTTAAGATGTTTCCGATGATGATGGGTAGAATGACGTTCGGTAAAAACGCTACGCCGGGCATCCTCACTAAAGAGATCTTCACTAGTGAAGGCGCTAGGTTTGCCCCACTGGCTATGTTCCTAGGAGCTGGACCAGCATTCGGAGCCGCAGCACTAGCAGCTAAGGACGTAGCACAGTTCCGCGGCGGTGAAGAGGGTGTAAGCCCAGACTTAAGGGCCAGGAACCTAGAGCACTGGGAGAACCTACTCCGCATAGGTGGGTACGATCCAGAAATCCATGGGGACGAGAGCACCTTCATGGGCTGGTACCTAGAGGGTTTGACGCACCTAGGTGGCCTTGGTCTGGTGGCAGAACTTCTACACAACGCTGTAGCATGGGCCGACAATGGATCTTACGGAACCCAGGTGTTAGCTAGTCAGGTATTCGGGCCGACAGCTGGTGACGCCATGGGTGTCTACAACCTTGGTCAGGGTCTAATTGCAGGGGCGATGGGTAAGGAGACTAAAGGTCAGCAGAGGATGGGTGCGCGGGAAGTCTACAGGAGAATACCAGTCCTAGGTGGTGTTCGAGGAGCTAGGGAATGGATGACGGACATCTTCCCTGGTGAATCACCTGATCAAGGTGGTGGTAGCAGTTGGGGTAAGTCGTTCTCCAGTGGATTTGGTAAGGACTTCTAATCTTCGCAGTCTACACAGACGCTGCTCTCGTACTCGCACATTCTGATATCGGCCTCAACAAAGCCGATGTCATTAACTATGTCTAGACGTGAATTCTCTAGGTGACGCTTCTTATCCCTAGCTTTTACTAGCTCCTCATCTGGGGTAAAGTCACTAGGATGATCAGAGTTTCCTATAAATTTTATCCTTTCATCTAAGCTTTCTATCTCTGACTTAACTCGTTCTAAACGACCGTTCAAACCAGCGCGTTTAGTTAATGCTTCTTGATATTGCTGTGCAAGTTCCGGTGAGTTATTTCTCATTCTGCCTCCAGAGGGGTGTATAAGTGGAAGTCGTCGCACGGTAGTATTGCTCTTTTATCGTGATAAGTGCACCACCACTCCCTCTTTTCTTCCAGTGGAATCGAATGTTGGCATAAATTACATTCCGGTTCAACTCTAGGTGGTTGCCAACAAACGGTTTTTCTAAAACACATACGACATCGCCAGTCTTCAGGGCTCTTAGCTATCTTCCTAGCTTGGCGCATCATTACTAAATCTATCTTGTGTCTAAGGCTTTCGTAATAGAATTCATCGAACTCAAATATCTCACTGTGGTAATCAGAAGTATTTTTGTTGTACGCAACTAACATTGCGTTAGACATATCCGACTCAGACAAGCCCATCATCATTTGGCATTGGGCGTAGTACTTAGGGTGGCTAACTTGCACGCCGTCCTTCTTAAATTTTTTCCAGTTCCTATCATTCATAGACTTAATTTCTAACAGCATGTACTCACCATCTATGAGTATCTTGCCGTCTAGGTGGGCCGATACATGGCCACCCCTATCTGAATATGCTTTCTGCCAACCAGTGAAGGGGTCTTTATCTATTATTTCATAGCCAGCATCACGTAAGTCCTTGATTACTATGTCTTCTATCTTATGGCCTAAGGTGAATATACGCATCATCTTTGGCTTTATAGGGTCTTCTGGGAACCCCCTTAGGCAATAAGCTATGAAGGCAGTGCAATCATTACCTATGATAGAGGCCCCTATGTATTGCCGGGGATTACCCCTGTCTATTTCTATCTCACCTACTGCTTCTTCTACTACTTTACTTGGCATAGTCCTTTACTTGGCATAGTCCTTCCCTCCATCGTTGCTTGAAGTCATCTATGGCAGATAGCACAGGCTCTTCCCTTATACCTGATGCCTGACTGAAGTCCTCCATCATTCCTTGCCTACAAGAATTTACGTCATAACATCCTATGTAGCACTCTGGGAAGTGCTCATATAGATCATGAAAACACTTACGGACTCCATTAAAACTTACGTTACCACCAACAGATGGTGGCCCTGGATGCTCCAGAACATTCATGAATGTCTTGTTTATGTAGAAGGAGTAGACTTGTGCAGGCTTGTCCTTCCGAGTCCTGAGCCTAGCAGCGTCTACTGCAGACTCTATCCTAGTTGCTTTTCTACGGGACATAAAAAAATGGGGGGCTTTGCGCCCCCCATCAATCAGCCGAAGTTAAGTGGATCATCGAAGGTGTCGTCCTCGGCGGAGGAACCGGGGACGTATTCACCATTCGATGGCCTATGAAAGCCCTTAACTTCGCGCCTACTTGGATACACAGTACCGTCGGGGCCTTTGCGTTCCTTAGACATGCCAACGGTAACACCTACTGTCAGGCCTAGTAATGATTTGATATCTCCAGGTTTATCTGGGGACGGATGATCACCAAATTCAAGCAGGGACTTCAGCTTCTCCTTCGCTATCCTCTCTGCTATCTCATTGGCGTTATCTATGTTCATCCAATCCCTTATAGATCCATGGTCACATTTCAACTCGACCATTAACGTATGGCCTCGGCCAGACTTTGGTATACCTATCTCTACATCGGCCACCCTACAAGTATGGTTACCTACGTCCAACAGTAGTAGGCCACTCCCAGCTTTTACATCATGTAGATTTATATCAGAAAAACTTGTCCAGTTACTCATTTAGATTTCTCCTTACGTTCCTTCTGTTGCTTTGCTATCTGCTTCTGCTTCATTTCTTCTAGGTATTTCTGATACTCAGTATCTTCCATAGCCATTCGATCAAACAAATGTACGACGTTATCGCACCTTTCCACAGGACGTAACCTATTTCTAGGGTCTCGCACCTTACCGTGCCAGCCTTTTACTTCCTCTGTTATAACAAAACGCTCTATAAGGGGTGATTCAGGTGCCCCACTAGTTCGTTTTATACCGCATAGAACATGATCAAACAAGGCCGGTATCTGCTTCCCCAACTTCTTGCTCTTAGTCAGGGGCCAGTAGTGTACTTGACCATTGTCGTCTTGCTCCTCAGCCACCAGTGCAGTGACATAAATATGCACCGGCATATCCCGAACATACTTCATAGCCCCTATCAACTGGGTACTATGGACATCGTATTTCTGCCACGTATTGCCTGAATCTGCCGTTTCTTCCGTAGCATGTTGGAACAGCCTATCTGACAACTCGGTAAGAGAATCTATGCATATCCATTTGTACCCCATCTTTTTAAACTCTGGGGTGCGCATCATCTTAATGATCCCCCTAAAGGAATACACCCCCTTCTCAGGATCATGCACCCCATCCCAAGATGAGAAATCCAGATAGTCTATGTCAGTGTCTTCGAGACTCTTTAACCCAGCCTCACCACTGATAATAAATCCTGGCCCTAGCGATTCCTGTAGATATCTGCATTGGTACGTCTTGCCCCACCCATGGTGCGACATGAGAAGTGTCTTCGATGCACTAGACACAGACCCATCGTTTACCTTTTTCGGCATGAATGCCATAAGCTCCTCCTTAGAAAGGTGTTAATCGTTTCACTTTAAGAATAATCCTGCGACTATCCTTTTTATCGAACGTGTATAAGTATTCACCGACAGTAACTGAATACTCCCCAGGTGGGGTGTCTTCATCATTCAGCATGGTCTTAGTTTCTTCGGGGATGCAGTCTAAAATCTCTCCCCTCAGATCTTTCAAGCGACCCTTTGCTCCCTGTACAGCATGAGTAAGGTCTATAAATTCCTTCCCGAGTCTATTAGACTGGGTCGTCATCTTCTTAGTCCTACGATCCTGGGCTGTGCATAACTCCTCTAAGCTTGGAGCACGAATCCATTCAGTAGTCTTTTCTAGGTACTCCCACTCGTCATCTTCCATCAAATTCTCCATATTTGGGGTTGATATGGAGTAGTGTCTCGTATACAGTACAGAATGTCAACCCAACCAGGAAAAATAAATGGAACTAGATATTGAACAAATTGTTAGGGACATGGGTGGAGCAACCGCGATAGCTTCCCGTATAGGAGTGCCTAGGCAGGCCCCGTACAGGTGGATAAAGAATAAGTATGTCTCCTCTAAGATCCTAGAGAAAATAAAAAACACAGACCCAAACTTTAACATAGATAAATATTTCACTGGAGGAAGCAGTAATGAGTGGGGAACAATTGATTGAAGAGAATGAGGGAATACTTGACGCAGCTCTCGAATACCTTGAAAGAGGGTGGAGTATCATTCCTGTCAGAGTGTCTGGAGAGGAGAAGAAAATCCCCCTCATCAGATGGAGAGAATTCCAAGAACGACAACCAACAGAAGAAGAAGTCCGAAAATGGTTTTCCGTATGGCCCGACGCCGGACTAGCATTAATAACTGGCCACATATCTAAGGTCTACATAGTAGACTGCGACAATCAAGAGGCCATAGATAAGGCCCTGGAAATGGGCATGACCACTGTTGTAAAAAGCCGTACCCAACGAGGTAGTGGTGGATGCCACCTATACTTCTCCTCTCCACTGGATGACAAACGCAGGCAGAACAGAGTAGGGATTAGTGGGGACGATATAAATTGGCCCAGACTCCCTGGCCTAGACTTCCGAGGAGACGGAGGCTATGCCCTGTTACCGCCAAGCAAAGGGTATCAGTGGGATATCCCCCCTCAATTTGAATGGAGCGATATGGACGCTTGGAGTGACGTCACAGTTACCTCGAAGGTAGTGGACATCACAACAGGAGGGGCTTTTGATCTGTCTAGCCTGGATCTTTCATTAGTTAGGGCTAACAATCACATACCAGAATGGGATAGAACTTTTGAGTACGTTAAAGAATCCTTTCCATCTACGTTAAAAATCCCAAGTGGTCAGGGTAATGGTAGAAATGAAAGGGTAATGAGACATATATCTGATTGCATACTACAGGGGTTTTGGGGCGAAGACCTTAGATCTAAGGGTGCAGCCTTCATGAATAAATTCTTCGAGGAACCTTTAGATGCCAGAGAGTTTTCCGCAACAGTCGAATCAATGGAGGGATCGGAAAGGCGGAACCATCCAGAAAGGTTTAATGAGGCTGGTCAGTATGTGTTTAATCAAGACAATGAGGTTCTCCCCAAACCTTCCAAGCCCGCAGTTATTACACTAATAACGGAGCAGGATGCACCTAGATTAATAGCTGAGGCATCCAATAGAAACTACCTGATAGAGCCGTGGTGTTGGCCGGGGAGTATCACTCAGGTATACGGGTACTCAGGGTCTGGCAAGACCATGTTCCTACAACACATACTATATTCCCTCGCTTCTGGGCAGAGTAGGTTCGGCCCATTCGAGCTTGGCAAGCCGTGCCCCATACTATATCTAGACTTTGAAATGGGTAGAGGCACTATAGGTAGTAGGTTGCTATCCATGGAAGCTATGTTCGGATCATCTGGCGGGCTATACCAAGTATGGGCGCCATTCGTAGACGATGAGATGGATCTAAAAAGCAGGGATGGTAGGTCGAAACTGAGCGCTATACTGAGTGAGGTTAGGCCACACGTAATAGTAATAGACACAAACAGAAGTGCCTTTGTTGGACTGGAGGAGAACAGTGCTGACGGGTGGTCCCATGTAAACAAACTATTGATGAAGCTACGAGATATGGGAATGGCTGTTATCTCTGTACATCACTCCAACAAACCAGGTGAGTCTGGGCTAGGTAGAGAGGCTGGATCAACTAGCCAGTTAGCTGTGTTGGATACCCAGATAAGAGTAGCTCAGGTGTATGCAGACGAGGAGTTAGCCAGACAGAACTCAGGTATTTACGATGGCAGCTATGCCGAGCAAGTGATTCCATCTATGGAGAGGAGTTTGCCTGAGGGGTACTACATAACGTTTGCTCTTGAGCTTAGGTATAGAAAGATCAGGGAGTTTACCGAGCACCATGAATGGGTACAATGGGTCGGTATAGGTTCTAGCCCTGAGAATGAAGTTAAGATAGTAGTAGGTAGTAGGTCAGTAAAACAAAAAGCTCAGGCCTTAGCAGCTACTGGGGCTACGCCTGTTGAGATAGCAGAACGTTTAAGGAAGCCTTTAAAAGCAATACGGGAATGGACAGCATGACTAAACTACAGTACAGAACTAGTCCTAAGATAGGTGCAGTTTTTGGAAAACTGACAGTGAAGAAGAGATCTCCGGCACCTAAACAAGTGACCAGTAAGACAGCAAAATCATACTGGCTATGCGAATGCGAGTGTGGGAAAACATTGAAGGTTAGATCTGACGTATTACTAGGGGGAAAGAAGACCCATTGTGGTGCGGACAAACATAAGGCCATCGAGGAGCATAAGCCATTTTGTCATCACTATAGTAGTAAGCCTTACGAATTCTCTGCCGAGCTTAAGGGTCCAGATAGTGATGAGTATAGCTACAGGAAAAGGCACCACCTAAGGAAGAAGGAAGAGTTCGAGTAGCCTAGCTAACGTCGTAAAGTGTGTACTCTATAGTCAGTTCGTCCCCAGGTAACAGGGGCATCATAGATTTTATCCACACCACACCTAACGATTCTTGCACTATTTTAGTGCAGTTAGGGCTATTACTGTGGTTTATAAACCCACCTAATGGAGTTCTGACGTACCCATTGTGGAAAAGCTCCTCGCCTTGAACACCTGTAGCAGACTCATGCTCGACCCACCCAACACCAATCAAACCTCTAGGTATGCGCTCAGTAGCGAAGACCCCAAGACCATCTATAGAAGATTTCCCTATGGTGAGTCCTGGAGGAAGAGGTCTGTAGTGACTCATGGGGTGAGCCTGTGCCGAGGTCGATACAGCTGTTTGCTGTACACTTGAGCAAGCTGTAACACTCGTGTGTAACACTCGTCTTACGTTCGGCGTCCCGTAAGGGAAAGCCGAACTCAAGTAAAGCTTACGCTTTAAAGCTGTATCGATTTTGCCTGAACATTGGCCACGGGTCAAGCCGTATGTATAATGGCCATAGATGCCGAAGAAAGTACAGGTCTCGCAAGAGCGCCTGGACTGGCTCAGGGATAACCATAACAACTACCCTTACTCTCGCTTAGCCAAAGAGCTTAGCGTCTGCACCGATACACTTAAAAGAATCCTAGTCCGTGAAGGACTACAGGATTTCCCAGGTGCCAAATACCAGGTAAGTAGGAAGAGTAGTCTACGTTCAGACATGTGGGCTAGGCCTTGTATGGGCTGTAAGAACACAAAGCCAAGACCGAAGTGGCAATACTTCTGTAAAAAATGTAAAGATAAGCAACGGAGAGGGGAGCTGGGTGACAACTAATGCCTGGCAAAGGATCTAAACGTAAGGGAGACACGTTCGAAAGAGAACTGGCTGCCTATATAAACAAGGCCGTCGGCCTCAACAGTCAGCGAGCACCACTCTCTGGCGGTGGCTCAGTCTTCGCATCTGGGGGTGCTGATCTAATAGGCACACCAGGTTTTTTCATAGAGGCCAAGCGTGTCGAGCGCCTCAACTTTCATGATGCTCTCCGCCAAGTAGAGAGGAACATGGAGGCCACTGACTCGGACGAAATGGGGGTCGTGATCAACAGAAAAAACAACCAGAATACAGGCGATTCTCTCTGTTTACTAAGATTGGACGACCTATTAAATCTGTGGGGATACTATCTAGATGCTCACGGTTTCACCCCTCAGGACTCTAAAAATGAAAACAGAAAACACAGCACGAGTGCTACAACTGGTACCTAAAGTGTCTACAGATAAGGTCGTGGCCCGTATTTTTTCTGACGAGGAAATGTTACTGGCCTCCGCTGCAAAAGTAATAGATGACATAAAAGATAAGATAAATGAGGGTGAGGCTGTGGGCATTGCGTGTCTGGTACTAAACAGGGATGGAACAACTGGCTCCGCATGGTCTAGTGCCTGTGGAGAAGATCCATTTATAACTATTGCTGGTATGGAATTTCTAAAACAACGCTTTATGAACCTTACTTTCGAACTATGACATGCGAAGTTACACATCCATTAGTGTGCGTGAAGTGGGTAGACGCTGAACAAACATCTGGTTGGTCAGAGGACGACCCGTCTGACGACGAAGACATAATGTATACCTATGGTTTACTCGTCAGAAAAAATAATAGGTTTGTTGTTTTAGCAGACACCCATCTCTCCGTCAATAATGAGTGGGGAGGATTAAATAAAATACCTTATGGAAGTGTAAAGGAAATTGATATCTTACTTTCTGAAGCGCCATGTAGCGACACTAGTACTTAGTGTATTCCTGCTATTAGCACCCGTTGCGGCGACGTTCGGAGACCGCGCTGAATTCATTGAAACTGCCAGAGATGCAGTAGTATTAGTAGCCGCAGAAAGTGAGGAGGGTGGCGGCGGTTTCGGTACTGGCTTCATAATTTCCCCAGATGGATTAGCTGTTACCAACTACCATGTAATACATAGAGCTAAAGAAATAACAATATGGTTCTATGACAGGAACGATCCGAAAGAATACGCTGCAGAAGTAATAGCTATTGATCCTATAGCAGACATAGCGTTGCTACAGCTACAAGTTAGGGAGGACATGATCCCCCTGCAGTTCTTAGAAACTGACGGTGACTTAGAGAACATGCAAGTGGGGGAAGATGTAATAGCCATTGGCCATCTACTCGGCCTTAACTGGTCTGTTACACACGGAAACATAAGCAGCCTAGACAGGGGCACAAGAGTTTCTCCTTACGTAAAAACACTACAGCACTCAGCACCTATTAATAGAGGTAGCTCTGGTGGTCCTTTACTTAATATGGACGGTAAAGTAATAGGTGTTAACACATATGTAATGAGTGATAAGAAGAGTACCTTCGGTGTGGGGTATGCAATACGTGGTGACTACGTACACGATATAGTCATAGAGCTTAGGGAAAACGGTAAGGTAACACGGGCTAGTCTCGGCGTTCAGTTTGCGCATTTACATAAGTGGTCACGCAAGAAGTACGCAGAGGAAAACCCAGGCGTACACTTCCCTAATACATACGGACTACTGGCCCTGAATGTAGAGGAGGATAGTTGGGCTTATGAGCAGGGGCTTAGAACTTTTGATACAGTCCTTGCCATAGATAACAAGCCAACAAACATGATGGAAAGCCTGGTCAATAGAATACTAAGCCTAGAACCGGGGATAGCAGTTAACCTAATCATATCCAGAGATGGGGAAATCATACACCTAAATTACACTCTTAAAGAGTTAGAGTTTGATTACCTCGCTTACTATGACAAGGGTAGGGAAGACTCTGACGACGAGAAGCAATGATACATGGCACGATTTACAATACTCCAATCATTTTTAATTGGACTTTTAATATACGCGTTCCACGTCGGTGCTATCCAGCACGTATACCAAGCTGACCAAACAAAACTAGTAGTACTTATCTCTGCAGTATTCCTCACTGGCCTCGTGCTAACTACACGCAGACCAAACTGGTCCGACTGGATCAGTCACAAGCTGGTTGATCTCGGTCTGTTAGGAACTGTCGCTGGTTTTATCATTGCCTTAAGCGGGGTTAACGTTGAGGCTGTTAACGATCCTGAACAGGTGGTAGGTATGGTTACACACCTCCTTTCAGGTATGCGCACGGCATTGTTCACAACTATAACTGGCTTAGTGGGTTACCTGTGGCTATCCCTGACCTTAAAGATAATGAAGTAGGAACAACAAGCGTAGTCTTTAGAGATGTTTTGTTTCTAACACTAGCTTGTTTCCTAATCATCATTGTCTTACTCCTCCCTCACATAGCAGTAGACGAGGAGCAGAAAAAACAGGAAGATCCTCCCGGTACAGTTATCGTGGAGATCTCCTGGCAATCAGGTACCCACACTGACATAGATCTGTGGGTTAAGTCACCCAACGATGTAAGACCTGTGGGGTACTCCAACCAGAACGGGAAGGGATTCAATCTATTAAGGGATGACCTCGGCTCAGCTAACGACCCGCTCCCAGAGAACTACGAGAACGCATACGCCCGCGGCCTGGCCGACGGGGAGTACATAGTCAATGTACACGCGTACTCTGATAGGGACAAGGCTCTTCCCTTAAGCGTGTATTGCGCTGTTAGATTAAAGGGGGAGCACTCATCTACTAACATAGCTAAGAAAGTTGTTATCCTTAGCAGGCTATACCAGGAGATCACCGTGTTTAGATTTATCCTTAAGGATGGGAAGCTCCATGGTTTAGTGTACGACGTGCCCATAAAATTACGTAGCCAATCCCTTGGTCAGGAGCAGTGATGCAGATCCACTACACATACCTATTCCCTCTCTTAAGCCTGGCCCTTTTATCTTGGATGGCCGTATGCTACAAACCTAAGCTAGCCTGCCTAGTGTTCTTCCTGACGTGCATCTCTTTCTGGTACGCGTGGATACAACTCATGGGCCTACCTAAAAGGTACACCTTAACAAACGAGATAGAAGTACATGCCTTCGCACTCGATGAGCCGAACTATATCTATGTGTGGACTGCTGATATGCCTCCTATTGCTTACCGGCTACCATGGGATCTGGAAAAAGCAAAGAAGCTTACAGATGGAGTACCCGGAGTGCCTGTCTTTAAGAGAAGCGACGGGGAGTGGGTGCTACATCCCAAACCACAGGAAGACCTACCCCCTAAAACACAGTAATATCCCTGTTATGGTAGGAATGATTACATCTGGATTCGGACAAGCAGTCCTTAACCCGAAGAAAGCCACTAGCTTCTATGAAATCCCCCGGGATTGGACAGATGCTAGGGAAATGCTCTGGTTCATTCAGAAAAGGATGGACTTGGATGACAAGGGCATGGAGAACATCAGTCGCTTTACTGCTAGAACTGCTGGTATGGAGTCAGACTTCAAACACTGGGCCATCAATCCAGACTCGCAAGCTGCCGGAATGTACCAGTTTATAGAGACGCCTAAGAACAACAGTGTTACCACAGCTGTGAACAGGGCCATGGCTAACTACGACCGCAACTCTAAGCCCTACCCTAAGTGGCTCTTATCACTTGCGCAGCACAAGGAAGTCTTAAAGCTAACACCACAGCAGCAGACCACACTCTTCCTGGCTAACATAGGGGAATCCGGTAAGCCTGGGCCTAAGAGTGATCCCCTTATAAGGAGAGTACACGCGGGAGATCAGGGAGCTGAAGCGGATTTATACGAGAAGATACATTATCGATCCACTAAAGATAAGCCCATGACACCTGGAACTATAGACAGACTAGACGAATGGTTCACTGGTACGCCTCAAGGGCAGAACACCTGGCCTAAGTACTAATGCACGAAGGTAACCCGCACATAAAGTTATCTACTGGTACGGATGGTCTGGCACGCCCTGAAGGAATGGAGCCGTATAACCTCGACCCTTCTGGCCTTAACGTAATTCTAAATCGGCTCGGCGTATATGATCCCGACAAGATACAGAACGCCCGTGATTACATGAGGGGCACATGGAATGACGGTCCCCTACTTAGAGATAAATCTCTATACCCAGTACATACTGGAAGCCCATACTCAGAAGACATAGAGAACGTCAGACCGGACGAGTACAGCCGTAGCGTACACCCACTGACTAAGATCGGTTTGTATAGAGGGCAGGGAGGTGAGGGCGCAGGCCCAGGTTGGTACAATTACCCTGTTCGTTCGTTACCCTTCCCTAAATTGACAAAAGAAAATAACGGGTGGGGGTTACATCTAATGAACATTCCTGGGGGGCACCACGATTACGGATGGGGTACGATGGCAACTGGCATTACTAACATAGCCACTGAGGAGTGGAAAGGCATTCAGGATTACGAGGCTAGAAAACAAGAAATGCTACACGGGCAGGGAGATCCTCCCATAGGGGTTACTAAAGAAGAGTACAGCGGGCCACCGCGTGGCCAGAACACTCAGCCTAATCAATTCCTCTACGAACACTTTATACCTTACAGAAGTGGAGATGAAATGCATGGGTTAGCTGACTCCATGAAAAACAAGTTGGGAAGCTTCTCTCCTGAAGCTGACATCATTACCACTAGAATTGGTGGTCGTAACCCTAATAACCCTGGAGTAATGGACACCCTGGTACATGAGGGTATGCATAGAGGCCAGGCAATTCTGCGACAGATGTACGGTGGGCTTAGTACGATCCCTAAAAAATTCAGGGGCGACTGGCTCACGGGACAACCAGGAGATACCAACCCCAACTTTTATTGGCCTGGGC
>Ga0114898_1000890_pt1 | contig 19827 bp, 12 predicted proteins | sample Malvired_Geostar_FD_83496 | JGI IMG/M metagenome (GOLD analysis project Ga0114898, IMG submission 83496) | Marine viral communities from the Global Malaspina Expedition - Malaspina viral metaG DeepMed_Geostar | ecosystem: Environmental > Aquatic > Marine > Oceanic | place: Mediterranean Sea... | reverse complement strand
CTCTGGACGATCCGCCGCCGTGCTGGGCGCTCGGCCAGCACGCAAGCTCTACGGCGCTGGCATGCCACGCTGGGGGTGTGGCTGCTGGTGGGGTTGCTGTTCTTTTCCGCCACGGGGCTCACCTGGTCGCGCTGGGCGGGAGGCAACATCGGCGTGGCAAGGGCCGCGTTCGGTATGTCCACGCCAAGCGTATCGACGGTACTGGCTGGCGAGGCTACGGCTCCCGCCGCTGAACATGCCCACCACCACGGAATGCCGATGGCGTCGGGCGAGGCCGTCGCCCCCGCGTTGTTCGATGCCGTGCTGGCAGTCGCGCGACGCAGCGGGATCGATGCCGCCAAGCTGGAAATCGTGCCCGCCGCCGGGCCTGATCGAGCCTGGACGGTGACTGAGATCGACCGCAATTGGCCGACTCAGGTTGACGCGGTCGCTGTCGACCCGCGCACCTTGGCGGTTACCGATCGCATCGATTTCGCGACCTTTCCGCTGGCCGCGAAGCTGACGCGCTGGGGCATCGACGCGCATATGGGGTCGTTGTTCGGCCTGGCCAACCAGCTATTGCTCGCGGTCACTGCGCTCGGTCTGGCGACGCTGGTGATCTGGGGTTACCTGATGGCGTGGCGCCGTCGTTCGTCTGTGCGCGGCACCGGGCTGCTGCAGGCGTTTCGCGGTCTTTCTCCAGCGACTCGCCTGACCACGGTAGCGGTGGCGGCGCTGTTCGGTTACTGCCTGCCGGTGCTTGGCGGCAGCCTGCTGCTGTTTCTTTTTGCCGAGTGGGCAGTGGCCGGGTGGCGACGAACCGATCACGCGCGCCGTCGGCAGGCCGGTTAAGCCGTCATCGCCCGGCGCTGGCCTGCCAGCCACCGCCGAGGACCTGATAGAGGCGGATGAGCGCGTTGAACTGGCGCTCGCGCAGTTGCACGACGGTGAGCTCGGTATCGAACAGGTTGCGCTGGGCGTCGAGGGTTTCGAGGTACGACGAATACCCGGCGCGATAGCGATCTCGCGCGTAGGTCAGTGAACGTGCGAGCACCGCGCGGCGCGCCTCGACGCGCTCGATCTGCCGTTGCAGATTGCCCACCGCGGACAGGCTGTCCTCCACGTCCGCGAACGCCTCCAGCGTGGTGGCGCGATAGGCGATGGCCGCCTGATCGCGCTGCGCAACCGCGATGTTCACCCCGGCTTCCAGGCGCCCCGCGGCGAAGATCGGCGCGAGAACGCTGGCGCCGATATCCCAGATGCGGACCGGGTCGAAGTCATGCGAATCGACGAAAAGCTGGCCCAGGCTGGCCGATAGCTGCACTTGCGGCAGGAAAAGGTCGCGCTGGGCCTGCAGGTTGATATCGCTCGCGGCCAGCAACAGCTCGGCCTGATGGATGTCCGGTCGCCGCCTCAGCAGTTCCGAGGGCAGTACGTCGGGTACGGGCGGCAGCCTCAGCGATAGCAGACCCTCGCCGCGTTGCACCGTACCGGGCAACTCGCCGATCAGCAGGCGCAGCACCTGTTCCTGCTCGTTGATCGCCTGTTGCAGCTGGGGCAGAAGCTGCGCCGTGGCTTCGAATTCGGACTGCGCCTGGCTCAGTTCCAGTTGCGAGGTGTAGCCGAGGCTGGCGCGGTCCTCGGCAACGCGCAGTGCCTGCTGGCGCGAGTCCACCGTTTCACGCGTCACCGACAACTGACGGTCCAGCGAAAGCAGTGAGACATAGGCGCGTGCCGTGGTGCTGGCAACCGCCAGGCGCACGGCATCGCGCTCGGCCTCAGTGGCCCGATACTGCAACTCGGCCGCCGCCCGCAGGCGCCGCAGTCGGCCCCAGACATCCAGCTCGTAGGACACCTGAAGCGCAGGCTGAACCGCGGTGGTATGGGTGAGGCCGAGCACGCTGAGCTCCCGCGCACGTTGTGCGCCGACGGTCGCATCGAGACTGGGTAGCAGCGAGGCGCGCGACAGGCGGATCTGCTCACGTGCCTGATCGACCCGGGCAGCGGCGCTCAGTATGTCCGTGTTGTGCGCCAGCGCGGCGTCGACCAGCGCCGTGAGCCGTGCATCGCCGAATGCCTGCCACCAGTTCGCCGACAGCGCCGCCTGGCCGGCGCCATCGGCTCGCCAGCTGTCAGGCGTCGTCCGTTCGGCTTCGGGAGGCGGCGGCTGATGGGGCGGCATACAGCCGCCCAACGCCAACAGCAACAGTGCAAGAGCGCACGGCAGGGCGTTGACCGGACCGCTCATCTCGCGACATCCGCAGCCGGTTCGTCGGCGCGTGCCGTATCGACGTAGGTGACGACCGACAGGCCTGGACGCAACCGTTCGCTAAGGGGCTGGTCCGGGTCGATGGCGATGCGCACCGGCACCCGTTGCACGACCTTGGTGAAATTGCCAGTGGCATTGTCCGGCCGCAGCAGGCTGAATTCCGAGCCGGTCGCTGGCGCCAGGCGTTGCACCCGACCGGTCAGGCGCGCGCCATCCAGCGCGTCCACCTCAATGGTCACCGGTTGCCCCGGCCGCATGGCGAAGGTTTGGGTTTCTTTGTAGTTGGCGATGACCCACAGCTGCTCGGGTACGAGGTAGAGCAACTGCGCGCCCGCTGCCACGTATTGCCCTTGGCGAACCGTTACTTCACTGACGCGACCGTCACGCGGGGCCGTGATCACGGTGTTGTCGAGATCGATCTGGGCGCGCTTGAGTGCCGCCTCGGCGATCTCGACCTGCGCCTGCAGCCCACCGCGCGAGACTTCGCTGGCCTTGAGCGTCTGTTCGGCGATCGCGATCGCCGCCTGGGCCTGCGCGACGGCGGCGCCTGCGGCGCGCGCACTGGCGCGTATCTGGTCACGCTCACGGATCGATACCGAGCCGCGCGCGGCCAGCTCGTTGACACGCTTTTCGTCAGCCGCCGCGCGCAGCCGCTCCGCTTCGGCAGCAGACCGCTCGGCTCGTCGCGATTGCAGCGTGGCGCGGTTGGATGCCAGGGTCTGTTCGAGATTTTCCAACTCGAACCGTCGTGCCGACAGCTCGGCGCGGCGCTGTTCGACCAACTGGCGATACTGGCGATCATCGATCCTGACCAGCGGCTGACCCTGCCTGACCGCTTCGAAATCCTGCACCGTCACTGCGGTGACATAGCCGTTGACCTGGGGCGCGAGTACGGTGATCTGCCCTCGTACATAGGCGTTCTCGGTGACCGCGACGTGATTGCTGAACGGCCATAGCTGCCAGGCGTAGAGAATTGCCAGCACACCGGTCAGCGCCACCAGGACCATCAGCAGCACCGACCGGCGACTGGGCCTGATCGTCTTGGGTGGATCATCCGGCGCCGGGCCGGCATCAGTCGCCGAGGCCGATGCTTCGGGCAACGGGGTCGTCTGCAGAGCCTGGTCCTCGGACTGGCGATTGTCACTCATGGAGGGGAAACGTTCCTGTTCTGCCGCGCGATGCGCAGGGTGTGGTAGAGCGTCCAGCCGAATACGCCGATGGCAAGCAGGCCAACCAGCCGGAACACATCGTTGAACGCCAGCACGTTGGCCTCGCGGGTGGCAGCCTGGCCCAGCTGCGCCGCGCTCTGCGCCTGGCGTAACTGCGGGTCGCTCTGGCGCGGTGCCAGCGTCTGATCCTGCGCCTGCATGCGTCGGGCGACGCGCGGATCGCCAGGGATCACTTGTTCGGTGAGGTAACTGGAATGGTGTTTCTCGCGCAACACCTGATAGGTGCCGAACAGCGCCGGCGCCGCCAGCCCGCCGAGACTCTGGGTCATGGTGAACAGCACGATGAAGCTGACCAGATAATTGGGGCCGTTGCGCAGCGCCTTGCCGATGCCGGTGATCAGCAGCGGACCGAGGAACATTCCGCTGGCAAAGGCCAGCAGGCCCTGGCTGAGAAACATGTCGTGAGGGCGAGTGAGGCTGGTCGCCTCGATGTCGAGGAAGCTGGCCACGGCTATCAGCACGATCGACAGCAGTATTTGCGCGAGCGCGGTGGCTGGGCTGAATGTCAGCGCACTGCCGGCAATGCCCATCGTCAGACCCAACAGAATGACAGCGTACAGCGGTTGTAGCTGCTCGGTCCCCATGCCCAGCGTCTGCAGCAGGCCGACCGCGCCGTAGGTCTGCTCCGAGAGCAACAGGCGCAGTGCCAGCGCGCCAAAGGCAAAACGCAGCATTTCGGCGGTGCCCAGCCAGCGCGTGTGCAGCAGGGGATTGCGTCGGTGATGCTCGATCATGAAGGCGGCGCACGTGAGCAACAGCGCCGCGATCAAGGCATAAGCCAGCCAGGGCTGCTCGGTCCACCAGAGGATGCGGCCCTGGGCCAGCACCGCTGCGGTCAGCGCCAAGGCGGGGGCGAGCAGGGCGAAGGTGACGAAATCCAAGGGTTCGAAGACCTTGATGCGCTCGCCCAGCGGCAGCTTGAGCACGACCACCGCGGCCAGCGAGCAAAGCGCCAGGCCGCTTTCGAACAGATACAGCCTGTGCCACTCGCCCATTTCCAGCAGCGCTGGCGACATCAGCCACGCCAAGGGTGTGCCCAATTGCGAGATGCCGAAGCCGATGATCACGCCCTTCGGCAGGTCTGCCTTGCGAAAGGCCTGCAGCATATAGAAAAGGCCCAGGGACGACGTAGTGGCGGCGGCCAGCCCGCTGGCGGCGCGCACGAAGATGGCCATGCCCATGCCCTCGACAAAAACGTGCGCGATGCTCAGCAGCGCGTACAGCGTCAGGCCGATCTCGGCGAAGCGGCGCAGGCCGTACTGCTGGCGAAACTTGATCATCAGCAGATTGGCCGACACGTTGACCATGAAATAGGCCGCCGGCAGCCATGCCGCCTGCGACGGCGTCAGGCCGAGGTCGCCCTGGATGCTCGGCAGATTGGCAATGAACAGCGCGTTGCCGAGCCCGCCAGTGATGCCGACCAGCACCGCAACGCAGGCGTAGGCGATGCGCACCGGCGTCGGGTGCAGCAGGGTCGCTGGCGAACCCGGCATGGACGGGCGTTCATGGGGTTCCCAGCGGGGTACGGGAGCGAGGTATTCCGGCATGTCGTGCAGGACTCGGCGGTTGGGTCAGGGGCTTGCGAACGACCGCCAAGCCGGCGGACATCCATTACGACACCTGCCAGCACGAAATGATTGGTCACATCATGGCGGTCGGTGGGTTCGGCTGGATCTTGCTTGCCGGCGGGCCCTCGACGGCCGGGCCGGCTGAACCTTTGCCGAAGCGCGACAGTCGACTCAACAGGTTGGCCGTGCTGCTTACGGCCTCTGACTGAGCCTGAGGAGGACTGTTCAATGGACACCAATGACACCATTTCCGTGCTTAACGACCTCATCGAAACCAGCAAGGACGGTGAGAAGGGCTTCCTCGAATGCGCCGAGGATCTCAAGAACCCCCAGTTGAAAACCACCATGACCCAGCGCGCCCAGGACTGCGCGACGGCGGCCGCCGAGTTGCAGCAACTGGTCAGGTCCCTGGGCGGCGATCCGGAAACCTCTACCAGCACCGCGGGCGATATGCACCGGCGTTGGGTCGACCTGAAGTCGATGATCACCGGAAAGAGCGACGAGGCCATTCTCAACGAGTGTGAGCGCGGTGAAGACGTTGCGCTCAAAAGCTATCGCAAAGCGCTGGAAAAGGACCTGCCGGTCGATGTCCGCGCGGTCGTGGAGCGCCAGCTCCAGGGCGTTCAGCGCAACCATGATCAGGTCAAGGCGTTGCGTGACGCCGAGCGTGCGCGCGGCTGATCCGACACAGGGTGGCGCCCGGCGGCAATCGCACCGCCGGGCTTGACCGCGCCCAGCAGGCGTGACGAGCGGGGGCGGACGTCGCATTCGTCACGTATCAATGCCGATTCATCCGTTCTACTGGCTCGGCCCTTATGCCGGCAGCGGCTGTTTTGTCGATGGCTCGCGAATTGACCCGCTCGGTTGGCTGTGCAAAAGTCGAGGGGATTCGGTCGAAATGACGTTCCGCACAGCGAAACGCACCGACTGAACGCAGAATTCTTTGCCATCCCTACAAAAACGACAAAATGGTCAGGACGAATGCCATGAGTAACCCTCATTCCCGGTGTAACGGTCGCCCTCAATCCGAGCCTTGCTGCGCCATGACGTGCATCCCTCATTGGCTCCTGAAGCCATGCGAGGTGCGCTGATGCGACTTTCCCAAGCCTTTACCGCTCCGGACGAACTCATCAATGGCCGCTGGGCGAGTGAGCTGCTCGCTGAACTTCCAGACCGGCTGAGCACGCGGGTGCTGGCGTTCGGCGAAACCCATCCTGAGCGCAGCGCGCTGGTGGAAGGAGATGTGCGCTGGAGCTATGCCGAGCTGGGCTGCCAGGTCCGGGAAGCGGTCGACTGGCTGCGCGAGCTGGGCGTACGTCCTGGCGATCGGTTGATGAGCGTAGGTGAAAATTGCCGGGCGCTGGTCGTGCTGCTGCTGGCAGCCAGCGAGCTGGACGCCTGGCTAGCCATCGTCAATGCGCGGCTGTCCGCGGCGGAAGTGGATGCGATTCGCGACAATTGCGAGCCACGCCGGGTCTTCTACACCACCGGCGTGTCGGTCGAAGCCCGCGAGCATGGCGAGCGCCACGGCGCTGGACGCTTCGATCATGCCGGTCTGGGCGAATTGATGATCGGTCCCCTGGCCGAGACGACGGCGGAGCCGGTTCATCACAGGGGTGCAGAGCAGGTCGCGGCGCTGATCTATACCTCCGGTACGACCGGCACCCCGAAAGGCGTGATGCTGACCCATCGGGGCATTTTGTTCATCGCCTCCATCTCCGGCGGGATGCGCAGCCTCGGTGAGGGTGATCGGGTCTACGGCGTGCTGCCCATGTCGCATGTGTTCGGGCTGGCGTCGGTGTGCGTGGGCTCGCTGTACAACGGTGCGTGCCTGTACCCCGCGCCACGGTTCGAGCCTGCCGCGCTGCTGCACGCGCTTGCCAGCGAACGGATTACCGTCCTGTCGGGGGTGCCGGCGATGTACGCACGGCTGTTGGAGGCGCTCAAACAGCAGGGCATGACGCTGACCGCACCCGAGCTGCGATACATCTCGGCCGGAGGCTCGCCGCTGGACGGTGAGACCAAGCGGCGCGTCGAGGCCTGCTTCGGCTTGACCTTGCACAACGGCTACGGACTCACCGAGGCGAGTCCCACGATCAGCCAGACGCGTATGGACGATCACCACACGAGCACCACCGTCGGACGTGTACTGCCATTGCTCGAGTACCGTCTCGAGCCGCTTGAGAGTGCCGATGCGGATGCCCCGGAAACCGGTGAGCTGTGGGTCCGCGGGCCGAATGTCATGCGGGGCTACTTTCGTCAGCCTGAGGCCACGCGCGCCTGTCTGGATGCGCAGGGTTGGCTCAACACGGGCGATATCGCACGCGTGGATGAGCACGGCGAGCTGTTCATCGTGGGACGCAGCAAGGAGCTGATCATCCGTTCAGGCTTCAATATCTATCCGCCGGACGTCGAAGCGGTGCTCAATGCGCATCCCCAGGTGACCCTGTGCGCCGTCGTGGGGCGGCAGGTTCCCGGGAACGAGGAAGTCGTGGCCTTCGTGCAGTGCGCCGCTGGCGCGAACGTGAGCGAGGAGGAGTTGCTGCGCTTCGCGGCCCAGCGCCTGGCGCCTTACAAGCGGCCCTGCCAGCTCATCCTGGTCGATGCATTGCCCGCCACCGCAACCGGGAAGGTCCTCAAGGGCCAGTTGCGTCAGCGTGCGCAAGCCATGGCCGGGCCGCGCTGACCCAGCCTTCAGGCCGCCGGCGAGTGCGAGGCTGCGCTGCGCTGTTGACTCCAGCGTGCCAGCCCGATCGCCGGCAAGGCGGCCGCGACGCCCGCCATCAGCAACTGCAGGTGGGTGAAAGGAATCGGCCCGCCACCGGGCAATGCCAGGCAAAGGCCGGCGAACAGGATCAGGGTACGGTTCAGCGCCTCGGTCGCCCGGTTGTGCCCCAACCGGCCAACGCCGATCAGATAGCCCTGCATCGCCGATGCAAAAAGGATGATGCCCACCACGGCCTGACAGAACACCAGGGCGATTTCCCAGGCTGGCCCTCGCATGAGCAGCGCCGGATTGAGTACGAACAGGAAGGGGATGAAATAGATAACGCTGCCCAGTCGCATGGCCTGCAAACCGGTGACCATTGGCCGAGCGCCGGCGAGCGTGGCGGCGGCGAAGGCGCCGAGCGCCACGGGCGGGGTAATGAAGCTGAGCATGCCCCAGTAAAGGATGAACATGTGCACCGCCATCGGGTCCATCCCGCCGCCCTGGATCAGCGCCGGTGCCAGCGCAACGGCGAGAAAGATGTAGGCGGCGGTGACGGTCATGCCGATGCCCAGGGCGAAGCTGGTCAGCGCGCCCATGATCAGTAGCAGCACGACGTTGCCACCGGCCAGGTGAATGAAGTCGTTGGCGATGGTGCCGGACAGGCCGGTCATCGACAGCGCGCCGACCAACATGCCCACCGCCGTGAGGATCGCGATGAGTTCGGCGAACAGCTTGGCTGCAGAGCCCAGCGTGTCACGCAGCTGCGCCCAACCCCAGCGGTGCTTGCGGGAGAATTGGTTGATCACCAGCAGCAACGCCGTGGCGTAGAACGGCGCCACTGCTTCACGCTGCATCACCAGCAGCATCCACACCAGCAGGGCAAACACGAAGATGAAATACCAGCCGTCCTTGAGCGTCTCTTTCACGGACGGCAGCTCGTGCCTGGGGATGCCCTTGATATTGGCGCGCGCGGCATAGGCATCGATCTGGATGAAAAGCCCGAGGAAGTACAGCACCGAGGGGATCACCGCCGCCAGCGCCACCTCGCCGTAGGGCACGTCGAGGAACATTGCCATGACGAATGCCGTGGCGCCCATGACCGGCGGCATCAGCACGCCACCGGTGGAGGCACAGGCCTCGACGCCACCGGCAAACGACCGGCTCATGCCGATCCTGCGCATCGCCGGAATCGACAGCACCCCGGTGGTCAGTACGTTGGTGATCACGCTTCCGCTCATCGAACCCATCAACCCGCTGGCGAAGATCGACACTTTCGCCGGACCACCGCGCACATGACCGAGCAGGGCGAAGGCGAGATTGATGAAGAACGCGCCGCCACCGGTCTTCTGCAGCACCACGCCGAAGATCAGAAACCCGATCACCAGGCCGGCGAACGCTTGCAGCGGCACACCCATGACGCTCTCGGTGCTCATGGTGTGGTAGATCGCGGTCTGTTCGAGCGTCGAGGCGAACCCTTGGATGGGCCCCGGTACCACGTCAGCGAACATCGGGTAACAGGAAAACAGCGCCGCGATCAGCGCGATCGGCCAGCCGCCGGCACGTCGCGCCGCTTCGAGAATCAGCAGCCAGAACGCATAGCTCATCCACACGGCTTGCGCCGGGGCATCGAAGCCCCATCCACGTTCGAGAATGGTCTCGGCCTTGACCACGAAATAGCCCGCCACCACCACAGCGGCAATGAACAGCAGGTAGTCGTACCCGGGCACCGGCTTGTCCTGCCCGCTCGCGCGCGCGGGCCAGAGCAGGAACACCAGCGGCAGCAGCAGCGCGACCACGGCGTAATAGAACTGCGTCTCCAGGCCAGTCACGACCGTGAGCAGGCCCAGATTGAACAGATAATCGAGCGTCAGCAGGGTCAGCAGGACCGTCACGGTGCCCGGCAGCCAGCGCAGCGACGGCGGCAGAACGCGGACCCGGGATATCTGCTCGCCGAGATTCTGCGGCGCGGGATCAGTGGTGGCATTCATCGGCTGCTCCGGACCTGTCGGGTGCGAACGTGCGGCCGATGCCGGCCGCCTGAGTGTCGTGACCGCCGGGGTGTGGTTATTCGAACACCGGGTCCAGCCCGGCCTGGCGCAGGGCGTCGGCACGGGTCGTCATCCAGGCCTGGGAGAAGGCCGCTTCGTCTTGCGGTGGGTTGCTGTCGGTAAACCGCTTCCAGGTATCGATCAGCAGGTTCTGGCGCTTGACCAACTGGTCCTGGTGGGCCTGCATGGCGTCGGTCCACACGCCTTTTTCCTTGTAGTACTCGACCACGGCGTCATGGAACGGAATCACCCACGTCATGTTCTGCTTGTCCATTGCGTAGCCGGCGGCGCCGGGCGCGGCGTCCTTGTAGTCGGCATGACCGTCCTGCAGGGCCTTGATCAGCGAGTAGGCGGTGTCGTTCTCGAAATCGGCGTTGCTGACGATGATCGGGTAAGGATAGCTGGCGCTGTCGACCGGGTTGTCCTGAGACACCCCGCCTGCCCCGGACGTCATGACGTGCGGTTGGAAATAGGGCGCGACCTTCTGCATGCGCGCCCAACCTTCCTGGTCGTCCGGGGCGAGCGTTGGCCAAGTGATCCCGCGCGGACTGCTGGCCAGTTGCTGGGCGACCGGGGTCACCGTGCTGGTGAAGGCCGCGTCGGACTGGCCGGCGATGATGCCGTCGAATGAGCGGCCATAGCCCGGGAAATCGACCCGCTCGACATCGTCCCAGGTCAGCCCGCCAAAGGCCAGATAGGCCTCGGTGCCCTTGTTCAAGGCGTCGTCGCCGCGAATGTAGGAAATCTTGCGACCCTTCAGGTCGGCTGGGGTCTTCACGCCAAGGTCGCCGGCCACCGCGGGGGACATCGAGAACGAGGCGATCGAGGTGGTGATCACCCGCAGCGGTTGCGGGCCCCAGTCCGGCGTGGCGAACATCAGCACGCCTTCGGCGCCGAAGTAAGCGGCGATGCCACAGGCGCAGATGTCGACGCGACCGCCTTTGAGCGGCGTCATACGCGACACGTCGTTCTCCCCGGGCAGGATGCGCAGCGCCGTACCGTAGTTCTTCTGCAGCATCGCGCCGATGGCGACAGCCTGGGTGTAACCGCTGGAATTGGTGCCGTAGGCCGACCAGGCCATGGTCCTGGGCAGCTCGACCTCCTTGGCCAGTGCGGTTCCGGTCAATCCCATATACAGCGCGAAAGGGGCCAGCAGGATGGGGCGGGCAGTGCGATGCATCGTTCACTCCTCGGCTTGAAAGCCTGTTTTTATTTTGCAGTGCGATACCATGTTTTGAAATTGATACTAGGGCGGCTCGCCGATCTGTCAAACGCTCAGGCGCATCAACTGACGGACGCGCCCTGCGGGTTGGCTGTCTGGCGCGGCCCAGCCGACCGGATAATGCATTGCGCACGCGAGCTGCTAAGCTCTTTCCCTTCGTCTTTTCCGAGAGCCGGCTGCCATGAACTCATTCATTACTCCCCCGGCCGATGACACCCGTGCCCAGCGCGCCGAACTGGCGCGGTTGGTGGACGATTACGTCAGCGGTGACGGCATGCACCCGACGGCTATCGAGCCGCTGTACCTGATTCGTTGCGAAAAGCCCGGCGAGATGACTTATGGGCTGCACAAGCCGGCGCTGTGCATCATCGTCCAGGGTGGCAAGGAGGTGCGTCTGGCCGATGAGCGCTATTGCTACGATCCGCTGCACTATCTGGTGGTTTCGGTGACGCTGCCAGTGGCTGGGTGTGTGGTCCGGGCCTCCAGCGCCGAACCGTACATCTGCATCCGGCTGGACATCGACCCCTCACTGATCGCCGGGCTGGTCAACGAGGCCGCGCCGCTCATGTCCAGCTCCGAGCCGAACGGCCGAGGCTTGTATCTGGACCGCATCGATGCGCCGTTGCTGGATGCGACCCTGCGGCTGGTGCGTCTGCTGGGCAGCCCACACGACATCCCGGTGCTGGCGCCGCTCGCTGTGCGCGAGATCTTCTATCGGCTGCTTTGCGGGCCGCAGGGGCGCCATCTGCGGGACGTGGCGCTGCAGGGGAGTCAGTCGCACCGGGTCAACCGCGCCATTGAATGGCTCAACCAGAACTATGTCGAGCCGCTGCGCATCGAGGAGCTGGCGAACCGGGTCAACCTCAGCAGTTCCAGCCTGCATCATCGCTTCAAGGCGCTGACCGCCATGAGCCCGTTGCAGTATCAGAAACAGCTTCGTTTGCAGGAAGCGCGGCGCTTGCTGATGACCGAAGGACTCGAAGTGTCAGCGGCCGGGTACCGGGTCGGTTATGAGAGCCCGTCGCAATTCAGCCGCGAGTACAGCCGCTTGTTCGGGGCCTCGCCGGTCAAGGACATGGCTCGCTTGCGCAGCATCGCCTGAAGCAGGGCGCCTGAGGGGACCGTCGCGTCAAGGCTGAGGCCGGGCGGCATCGATGCGGCGCGCCTGTATTTCGAACGCAATGCTCCAGTTGTGCAAGGGATAAGGCTTATCGACCAGCGCGGCGATATTCGCCTCGCGGGGCATGCCTTCGTGCGGCAGGTATCGATAGGCGGCATCGGCCCGGGTCGGGTCGCTGTCGCGCAGTTCGCCAGCGCCGCCGACCGCATGGCTGGCATAACGGATTCGCGGTGATCCGACCAGATCGCGGCTGGCGCTCAGCCGCACCACCGTATCGGCCGCGATGTCCACGGACCCGATGGGCACCTCGCCCAGTTCGTCGGCCAGGGTGAAGCCGCGGTTGTCGATCGTGCGCGGCTGGTAGCCGAGATAGGGCTGGTCGAACACCAGCGGCGGATGCGGCACATGGAAGTCGATCAGTATTTCGCGGCCTTCGACGGTGGCGCCGCGCGGTGATAGCGGTTGCCAGTCGCGACGCTCCACGATCACCCGATGAAACACCTTCCCGAGCATTTGTCCGAACCAGCGGTAACCGTTCGCCGACAGGTGCGTGCCCTTGTCCACGTACGGGTAAACGGGACCTGCGAGGTACCAGTTCGGCTGCTCCTGAGCGAGTTCCCACTGCGCCATTCCGATATCGAGGCTGCCATTGACCACCGATGACTTGGCATCGGTCTGGTAGCTGATGAACGCTGGCATCCGTTGCTGTCCTGTGAGCGCCTGCGCGGTGTCGGCGTTCAGGTCATCGCGCAACTGTCGCAACATGTTCTTGTAGGTGGCCTTGTCGTTGACACCGCCCTGGACCTGCGAATAGTCGTACTCCCCCTGCAGCCAGAAGAACGCGCTGAGGCTGTAGCTGGCCCCTTCGGCCTCGGCTACCTGCCTGGCCTGGTCGACTGCTTGCAGTACGCGGCGGTATTCGCCGGTGCCGCCGCGCTTGGACAACTGCGCGATGGAGCGCCCGGAGGTGGAGGCGTTGCTTGCGACGAATATGTGTTCGGGGTCGGCTTCGGTGCCTCGTGCCTCCAGGTAAAGGCGGCGGGCCATGTTCAGCGCACCGACCTCGACGGATTCGCCTTCCTCCTGCGCAGCGTCTTCGAGCAGGGCCACCGCCTTGCCATCGAGGATGATTTTCGGATCTCGCTTGAGCTGGACCACGGCCTTGAGCGGCTTGAACGACGCGCCGCCGACCGGTACGAAGCGGGCTCCGCTGTAAGTCGCTGAACGCACCGAGTCGCCCAGCATCAGATTGTCGTACCGCGGTTGTTTCGACAGCGCCGGCCAGCCTTCGGCAGCCGAAGCCAGAGACTGACCGTAGGTGATGACGTGGTTGTATTTCGCCGTCGGCATCGGGGCATGTTGAGCGGGTTGGGCCATGAGCCGCTCGCTGAAGCGCTTGTTCTGCGCATCGCGGTCTGCCAGCGACGGGTCGTTGGCAAACGAGCCCAGGGGGCCGGCGAGCAGCACCGCGCCCAGTATTACCGTGGTCCAGCGCGGTGTGGCTGCTGCTTCGCGGGATGAGTGTGCGCAGATTCGGGACGGTTCGGACATGGCCAATCCTTCGTTAGGGCCGGTTTGGCGTTTCGACGACTGCGTTTCGACGATGCGAGCGCCGCTTGGTTCGGCCTCTTGCTGCCTCGGCGGTCCCCGATCGCTGCCGCGACGCGCCGGGCGTGGTCATGCCATTTGATTTGCGGCCGCGCTGGTCATCGCCTCGCGGATCGCAAGGGCCAGTTCTTCCAGCCGATAGGGCTTGGCGAGCACGTAGACACCTTCGTCGGCCGCCGCCTTTTTTGCGGCCTCGGCATAGCCGCTGGTCAGCAGAACCGGAATATCGAGGCGCCTTGCGCGGATCTCACGCGCCAGTTCCACGCCATTCATGCCGCCGGGCATCATCACGTCGGAGAAGACGATGTCCACCGCGCGTCCATTGGCCAGCGCGCCGAGTGCCGCAGCGGCACTGGCGGCATGGGTCACGGTGAAGCCCAGGTGCTGGAGCATTTCGCCCACCAGCGCCGCGACCTCTTCATCGTCATCGACCAACAAAACGTTGCCGGCCGACGCGCCCACGGGTATGTCCACCTGCAGTTTGCCGGACTGGCCAGGCTCGTCCGGCGCGGTGGCCGAGCGGGGCAGCAGGAGAATCACGCTGGTGCCCTCGCCGCATTCGGTGTCGATCCATACCGTACCGCCGGATTGCCGAGCGAACCCATAGACCTGCGCCAGGCCGAGGCCGGAGCCCTTGCCGATTTCCTTGGTGGTGAAAAAGGGGTCGAATACGCGGCCGCGCACCTCGGCGGGGATGCCGGTACCGGTGTCGATCACCGCCAGGCGAACGAAATCGCCGCGTCGGCCAAGCACGTGCTCGTCAGGCGCATTCGAGGCCTGCAGCAAAATCGTTCCGCCTTCAGGCATCGCGTCGCGTGCGTTGACTGCGAGGTTGAGAATCACCAGCTCCAATTCGCCCGGATCGACTTCCACTGGCCACAGGTCCGAAGCGAACTGCACCTCGACATGCACGTCGCCCCGCAGGCTGCGGTCAAGCAGCTCGCGCATCCGGCTGATGCGATGGGCGAGGTCGACCGGCTCGGGTGCCAGCGATTGCCGCCGGGAAAAGGCGAGTAACTGGCGGGTCAGCGCGGCCCCTCGCTGTGCGGCCTGGCGCATGCCATCCATCAAACGCTGGCGGCGTTCCGGATCGGAGCGGCGATCGATCATGTCGAGGCCGCCAGCAATGACCATCAGCAAATTATTGAAATCATGGGCGATGCCGCCGGTGAGTTGTCCGATGGCCTCGATCTTTTGTGTCTGGCGCAGTGTTTCTTCGATGTGCGCGCGCTCGGCCATCTGCGTGCGCAACTCGACGTTGGCCTGTTCGAGCGCGCGGGTTCGCTCGACAACCAGCGCCTCGAGTTCATGCGAGGCCTGCTCGCGGGCCTCGATCAACGCGCGGACCTCATATTGGCGAAGGCGACCGCGCACCGCCGCCTGGAGGGCGCTGGTCAGGGTGATGCTTTGCACCGGCCGTTCGAGCAGCGAGACGTTGCGCAGCGTTGCGACCAGGCGTTGTCGCCAGGCACTGACAGCCGGTTGACGGTGCTTGCTGGTCAGTACCACGAATGGGAAGTCGGACCATGCCGGTTGACGATCCACCCAGGCGGCGAGGTCCTGGAGGTCCTGGCCGAACAACGCCTCTTCGGCAATGAACACCGCATCGGCATCGGACTCGGCCCGCTCCAGTACCTCGCCGACGCTGTGGCAGACGTCGGCATTCATGCCGCTGCGGCGTAGCAGGTCGGCGGTCGCGGGCCCGTCCCTGCCAATGGGAGCGAAGACGACTACTAGTGGGCTGTCTCGCTTAGGTGTCGTCATGCTCGTCTTTCATGAGGGGGTTGGCATCGCCGGTGTACGTGGGCGTGCCCGAGAATATGCCGCTGAAGTTCACGAGCGGCCGTCCGACCCTGATGCCGGAAGCGCCAAGGCGGAACTCTCGAATGGTGTCTTCGTGACGTCCGCTGCGTTTTTTTACCACCGACAGCGCACGCCGAACCACGCCGGCATGCTCGAAATAGCGCAGCATGATAACCGTATCACTGAGGTAGCTGATATCGATTGGCGTATCCATCGGCCCTACCAGCCCATGCTGGGCCAGTACCATCACGCTGATCACGCCTTTCTGTCCGAGATAACTCAACAGTTCATGCATCTGCAAGATCAGGAACCGTCCGTCGGGCATGGCGTTCAGGTAGCCGTTGAGGCTATCCATGATGACCAGCTGCGCGGCTTGTTCCTCGACGCTGTGGCGTACCGCGGCGGTGAATTCGCCGGGCGACAGCTCCGCGGGGTCGACCTGTTGCAAGTGCAGCAGGCCGCCTTCGATCCAGGGGTCGAGGTCCAGCCCGAGCGCCCGTGCGCGCGCCAGCAGTGTGCCGATGCCCTCGTCGAACACGAAGAAGGCGACATGTTCCCCGCGCTTGCAGGCAGCGGCGGCAAAGCCCAGCGCCACGGATGATTTGCCAACCCCGGCGGCGCCGATCAGCAGCGCGTTGGTGCCGCGCTCCAGGCCACCCCCCAGCATCTGGTCCAGCTCAGCGGTACCGCTGGAGGTGAGTTCACCGACGAAGGGCGAGTGGTGTTCAGCGGCGATCAGGCGGGGGTAGATCGCCAGGCCGCCGGTCTTGATGGTGAAGTCGTGATAGCCACCGCGGAACTTGATGCCGCGCATCTTGATTACCCGCAGCCGTCTGCGCTCGGCACCGTAATCGATGGCCAGTTGTTCGAGCATCACGACACCGTGGGAGATCGAGTGCAACTGGAGGTCGCCGCTTTCCGAGGTCTGGTCGTCAAGCAGGATCACGGTGCAACGGCGCGTGGTGAAAAAGTGCTTGAGCGCCAGCACCTGCCGGCGATAACGCAGCGGGCTCTGCGCGAGCAGGCGCATCTCGGACAGGCTGTCGAAGACGACCCGCGTCGGGTTTGTCTCAGTGACGCGGTCGAAGACCTGTTTGGTCGTCTCGCTCAACTCCATTTCCGCGGGGTGCAGCACGGTCAGCTCGAGCTCGGGGTCGAGCGAATCCTCGGGCGTCACCAGCTCGAACACATCGATGCCTTCTAGTGACCAGCCGTGGCGCTTGGCGACGAGTTCCAGCTCCTGCTTGGTTTCCGACAGCGTTACGTAGAGCACGCGCTCGCCGTGGCGCACGCCTTCGAGAAGAAATTGCAGCGCGATGGTGGTCTTGCCGGAGCCTGGGCTGCCCTCGTACAGATACATCCGGTTGGGGTCCAGGCCGCCGCCGAGAATGTCGTCCAGGCCGGTGCTGCCGGTGGAAATGCGCGGCCATTCGTAGTCGGGGGTGGATGAATGATCGGGCGGGTTGGTCATACCGTACTCCTTACGCAGGCTTCGCCGAGCGTTCGCTGCGTTCCTTGTTCCTGCCATTCCGGCATGACACCGGTCGATTAGGCGGAACACGCCGGCAAGCACTGTGTAGCCTGCCAGGCTGAAAGCCCCTCGGGTATTTCCGTGCCGCGTTGTTCCGGGTCGAGGGGCGCAGTTAAGTGTATCCGACTCGTTATTCGGCCCGCTGTTCCGTGTTGTGCGGTAACGCCCGACTGGGCTGAGCGGAGGATTCGTAGGGCAGAGACCTCAAGTGGCGCCATTCGCCCGTGTGGTTGCACGGCATAAAACGGCCCGTCCGATTGCAGACGGAGCCTGCACGCTGCGGTAATGCCGCGTGCGCCCCGTGCGTTTAGAATGCCGCAGCCATTTTCGAGACGACCATCCCATGCAACCCGATGCCCTCACGACGCTACAGCGCCACCTGAGCACTGCCCTGGCCCGAGTGCCCGACGAAACCCGTCGGCTTTTCCATGGGCGCGGTCGGTGCTGGCCGGGGCTTGAACACCTGACGGTGGACTGGTTGCAGGGCGTGGTGTTGGTGTCGTTGTTCAGGGCTCCGGCCGAGGCGGAGCTCGCCGCGTTGAAGGCGATGCTGGCAGCGCTGGTGCAGGATGCGCCCTGGCAAGCGAGTGGGGCGAGCCGTCTGCTGTTGCAGCATCGGTACCTGCCCGATAGCGATATGGAGCGCTTGCTCGGCGAGCCGGTCGAGGCGTGGGAGATTACCGAGAACGGCCTGCGCTACAAGCTCGATCTGGGCATCAAACAGAACAACGGGCTGTTTCTCGACATGCGCTACGGCCGCCGATGGGTGCAGGCACATGCCGAAGGCAAGCGGGTGCTCAATCTCTTCGCCTACACGTGCGGGTTTTCCGTGGCGGCGATCGCCGGCGGTGCCGAGCACGTGGTCAATCTCGACATGGCGCGAGCCGCGCTGAGCCGAGGCCGTGACAATCATCGGCTCAACGGGCATGACCTGTCCAAGGTGAGTTTTCTCGGTCACGAGCTGTTCAAATCCTGGGGCAAGGTCACCCGGAGCGGCCCCTACGATCTGGTGATCATCGATCCGCCGTCGTTCCAGAAGGGCAGCTTCGCGTTGAGTCGGGACTATCGAAAGATTCTACGGCGCCTGCCAGAGCTGCTGACCCCCACAGGCTCGGTGCTGGCATGCATCAACGACCCGGATACCGGGCCGGGCTTTCTCATCGACGGCATGGCCGAGGAGGCGCGCGAACTGGTGTTTCACGAGCGCCTGGAAAATCCGCCGGAGTTTCCCGATATCAGCCCCGACAGCGGACTGAAGGCATTGGTGTTCGGCCGCGCTTCATCGCCGGGCGAGCAGCGATAGAATCGTTCGGTCGAGCAGGGACAACGAGGGGGACCGGCTGTCAGATTATCCGGTTGCCAACGGCTCTTGCGGTGGGCGCCATCGAGGCCCTGCGCACATGGCCAGTGCCCCTGAACAAGCGGCGCGATACAGTGGATAGTCACGAGTTCTCCGCGACTTGATAAGCAGTAGGAGTCACAGCCATTTTCGAACCCAGGGCTCATGTTCAGGCAATCTTCGATGCCGCTCGCGATTGCGCCATGTTCGCCACCGATCCGCAGGGCATCATCACCGCCTGGAGCGTCGGTGCCGAGCGCATGTTCGGCTGGAGCGCGGAGCAGATGTGCGGGCAGCCTTTCGATCAGCGGCTTGGTACAGCCGAGCGTAACGCCGAAGTGCTGCGTGCACAGATGCAACGCGCGTTGCGCGACGGGAAGGCCCATCACGAAGGCTGGTACCTCCGTGCGGACGGTTCTCGCCTGCGAGGCGCGGGCACGCTGACGCCGGTGTTCTGCGAAGGCGAACTTTCCGGTTTTCTGAAGATACTCAACGATTGCACGGCGCAGGATGCGGTCGCGCAACGCCTGGCCGACAGCGATCAGCGTTATCGCACCCTGTTCGATGCGATCGATGCGGGCTTCTGCGTCATCGAAATGAAGTTCGATGAGCATGGCCGGCCGGTCGATTATCGTTTCCTCGAAACCAATCCGGCGTTCGAGCGACAGACCGGGCTGGCCGATGCGGTGGGCCGGTGGATGACCGACCTGGCGCCGACCCACGAACAGCATTGGTTCGACATCTACGGCGAGGTCGCGCTGAGCCGCCGGCCGGTACGTTTCGAAAACAACGCCGAGGCCTTGCAACGCTGGTTCGAGGTCCAGGCCATGCCGGTCGGCGACCCCGCCGAGCACCGGGTCGCGATCCTGTTCAACGATGTTTCCGGGCGTCGTTCTGCCGAACGGGCGCTACAGGCACTGACGGACTCGTTGCGTGAAGAAGTCGCCACGCGAACCAAGGATCGCAACCAGCTCTGGGAGCTGTCCAGTGATGTGATGCTTCGATGTCGCTTCGACGGCATCATCATCGCCGTCAACCCGGCCTGGCAGCAGCTGCTGGGGTGGAGTGAAGCGCAGTTGCTGGGCGCCGACACCAAGGATCTCATTCATCCAGACGATATCCCCGGCACCCTGGAGGCCATGCATCGCTCCTCGCAAGGGGAGTCCATCCTGCATTTCGAAAACCGCTATCGCTGCAGTGACGGCAGCTATCGCTGGATCAGCTGGTCATCACGACCGGCCGATGCGGTCATCAACGCCGTGGGGCGCGACGTCACGGCGCTCAAACAACAGGCGCTGGCGCTGGAGCAGGCTGAAGCGCAGCTGCGGCAGAGCCAGAAGATGGAGGCCGTCGGGCAATTGACGGGTGGCCTGGCGCACGATTTCAACAACCTGCTGACCG
>Ga0114898_1000887_pt1 | contig 19850 bp, 16 predicted proteins | sample Malvired_Geostar_FD_83496 | JGI IMG/M metagenome (GOLD analysis project Ga0114898, IMG submission 83496) | Marine viral communities from the Global Malaspina Expedition - Malaspina viral metaG DeepMed_Geostar | ecosystem: Environmental > Aquatic > Marine > Oceanic | place: Mediterranean Sea... | reverse complement strand
TGCGGCAGGCTGCAACCCGTAAGGAGCAACAATGCGTCATTACGAAATCATCTTTCTGGTCCACCCCGACCAGAGCGAGCAGGTTGGCGGCATGGTGGAGCGTTACACCAAGCTGATCGAAGAAGATGGCGGCAAGATCCATCGTCTGGAAGATTGGGGCCGTCGTCAGCTGGCTTACGCCATCAACAACGTCCACAAGGCTCACTACGTGATGCTGAACGTCGAGTGCAGCGGCAAGGCACTGGCCGAGCTGGAAGACAACTTCCGCTACAACGACGCCGTCATCCGTAACCTGGTCATTCGTCGCGATGAAGCCGAGACTGAACAGTCCGAGATGCTAAAGGCCGAGGAAAACCGTAGCGAGCGCCGTGAGCGTCGTGATCGCCCTGAATCTGACTCTGTCAATGAAAACGACAGTGACAGCGACAGCCGCGACAACAACGCTGACGAGTAATCCACGGACCTATTGAGGAGCCTATTTCATGGCACGTTTTTTCCGTCGTCGTAAGTTCTGCCGTTTCACCGCAGAAAACGTGAAAGAGATCGATTACAAGGATCTCAACACACTGAAGGCCTACATTTCCGAAACCGGCAAGATCGTTCCTAGCCGTATCACCGGAACCAAAGCACGCTATCAGCGCCAGCTGGCCACCGCTATCAAGCGCGCCCGTTTCCTGGCCCTGCTGCCCTACACCGACAGCCACGGCCGTTGATCGAACTGTTCGACAGACGTAAAGGATAAATCGCATGCGCGCCCTGGCTGACTTCATCATGCGCGGCCGTATGCAGGCGATTGTTGTAGTGGCTGGCTCCGCGGCGCTGCCGATGTTGTTCTGGCTGTGTGCCGCTGCAGGAAGCCTGGTGTTGTTGCGTCGCGGGCTGAATGACGCGCTGGGCGTATTGGTCTGGGCTGTATTGCCCGCCCTGGTCTGGTGGTATTTCGGCGATCCGCGCACGCTGTTGGTATTGCTGGGATCGTTCGGGTTGGCGCTGTTGTTGCGCAACCAGCGTTCCTGGCGCCAAGTGTTGTTGTGCAGTGTGGGGCTCGGGTTGCTGTATGCCTGGGCCCTTGGAATGGTTTTCGGCGAGCCGATCGCGGCGCTCGCCACCGAATTGCAGAAAGTGCTTCCTGACATGCTGTCGGATGCCTATCAGCAGCTTTCGGTGGAAGAGCAGGCGCGCTTGGGTGCGTTGCTGACACCGGTTCTGACCGGTTTGCTGGCGGCGCTGCTGCAGATCACGACGCTGCTCAGCCTGATGCTTGGACGATACTGGCAGGCGTTGCTGTACAACCCGGGTGGTTTCGGGCTCGAGTTCCGGGCGCTGCGTTTTTCACCAGTGCCGGCGATGCTGCTCCTGGTGGGCATGTTGCTTGGACCGAGTCTCGGCGTGCAGGTGGCGATGCTGGCTCCGCTGTGCAGTGTTCCACTGGTGTTTGCCGGTATCGCACTGATGCATGGACTGGTGGCGCAGAACCGGATGTCGCGGTTCTGGCTGGTGGGGCTTTACGTCACGCTGGTGTTGTTCATGCAGTTGATTTATCCGCTACTGGCCGTCTTGGCCATTGTCGACAGCTTGTTTGATTTTCGCGGTCGGGCATCTCGTGATGACGATGCGGGACCTGCGAACGGTGAAGGTTAAAAGTTAAGAGGTAAGACTCAAATGGAAGTCATCCTGCTGGAAAAAGTCGCGAACCTGGGCAACCTGGGCGACAAGGTAAACGTCAAGTCTGGTTACGGCCGCAACTATCTGCTGCCGCAGCGCAAGGCTACTGCTGCGACCCCGGCCAATATCGCCGAGTTCGAAGCGCGCCGTGCCGATCTGGAAAAAGCTGCTGCCGAGCGTAAGGCTTCCGCCGAAACTCGCGCTGCCCAGCTGTCCGAACTGGAAGTCACCATCACCGCCACTGCGGGCGATGAGGGCAAGCTGTTCGGTTCCATCGGTACGCACGACATCGCCGACGCCCTGACCGCCTCCGGCGTTGAAGTGGCCAAGAGCGAAATCCGCCTGCCAAACGGAACCATCCGTCAGGTCGGCGAATACGACGTAGCCGTGCATCTGCACACCGACGTCGAAGCGACCGTGAAGCTGATCGTGGTTGCTGGCTGAGACCGGCCTGCGTCTGGCACCCCTGGTGCCTGACGCGTAACATCGGGCACGTTTCCACGCGAGTGGAACGTGCCTTTTGTTTTTCTGAACGAAATTCGAGTGCCATGAACGACATCAGTGTGCCCCAACAGTACGACCTGGAAACCGCAGCGCTCAAGGTGCCGCCTCATTCCATCGAGGCCGAGCAGGCCGTACTGGGTGGGCTGATGCTGGATAACAACGCCTGGGAGCGCGTGCTTGACCAGGTGTCGGATGGCGATTTCTACCGCCACGACCACCGGCTTATCTTCCGTGCCATCTTCACCCTGGCCGAACGCAACTCGCCGTTCGACGTCGTGACGCTGTCCGAACAGTTGGACAAGGAAGGTCACCTGTCGCAAGTGGGCGGCCTCGCTTATCTGGGCGAACTGGCCAAGAACACACCGTCAGTAGCGAACATCAAGGCCTACGCGCAGATCATTCGTGAACGCGCGACGTTGCGCCAGTTGATTGGCATCAGCAACGAAATTGCCGACAGCGCCTATGCGCCGCAAGGACGCACGGGCGAGGAAATTCTCGATGAGGCCGAACGGCTGATCTTCCAGATCGCTGAAGCCCGTCCCAAGACGGGCGGGCCGATGGGGATCAACGATATTCTGGTGAAGGCGATCGACCGGATCGATTCGCTGTTCAATGCCGGTGAGGCGATTACCGGTATATCGACCGGTTTCACCGACCTGGACGAGGCCACCAGCGGCCTGCAGGCAGCCGACCTGATCATCGTGGCTGGCCGTCCCTCGATGGGTAAGACCACCTTTGCGATGAACCTGGTGGAAAACGCGGTCCTGCGTTCCGACAAGGCGATTCTGGTGTTCTCGCTGGAAATGCCTGCCGACTCCATCGTGATTCGTATGCTGGCCTCGTTGGGCCGTATCGACCAGACCAAGGTGCGGACCGGTAAGCTCAGCGATGACGACTGGCCGCGATTGACCTCGGCGGTCAATCTGCTCAACGACCGCAAGCTGTTCATCGACGATACCGCCGGCATCTCGCCCTCGGAAATGCGTGCCCGTACCCGGCGCCTGGCGCGCGAGCACGGCGAAATCGGCATGATCATGGTCGACTACCTGCAGCTGATGCAGATTCCCGGTTCCAGCGGCGACAACCGGACCAACGAGATTTCCGAAATTTCCCGCTCGCTGAAAGGCCTGGCGAAGGAATTCAACTGTCCGGTGATCGCGCTGTCGCAGCTCAACCGCTCGCTGGAGCAGCGGCCCAACAAGCGTCCGGTCAACTCGGACTTGCGTGAATCGGGAGCCATCGAGCAGGACGCCGACATCATCATGTTCGTCTACCGGGACGAGGTCTATCACCCGGAAACCGAGTACAAGGGCGTTGCCGAAATCATCATCGGCAAGCAGCGGAACGGCCCTATCGGCACCACGCGGCTGGCATTCCTCGGCAAATACTCGCGCTTCGAGAATCTGGCGCCCGGCAGTTACCAGTTCGACGACGAGTAAGCCGCTGTCGCGACGAGCCGATGTCTTTTCACGGCTTGCGGCGCTGGCGAAAGGCGCCGGACAATAGGCGCTGCCTGTTCCCATTCCCAAGGACTACCCATGCGTCCCCTGGTTGCCACGGTCGATCTGACAGCCCTTCGCCATAACTATCAACTTGCCAGGCAGTGCGCGCCGGGCCGCAAGGCGTTCGCCGTGGTAAAAGCCAACGCGTACGGTCACGGCGCGCCGGCAGCCGTGCGCTGTCTGGCAGATATTGCAGATGGTTTCGCAGTCGCTTCGCTGGAGGAGGCCGAGCAAGTGCGGGCCGTCGACCGGAGCGCGAGACTGTTGCTGCTCGAAGGCTGCTTCGAGCCGGGCGAGTACGTCAGGGCGGCCGAGCTTGGACTGGATGTGGCGGTTCAGGGCGAGGCGCAGGCTAACGCGTTGCTGCAGGCCTCGCTATGCCGCCCATTGAACGTGTGGTTCAAGCTCGACTCCGGGATGCACCGGCTGGGATTCACGGCCCCGGCTTTGCGCCAATGGTACCCGCGATTGGCTGACGCGCCGCAGGTCGCCGAAATCAATCTGATGAGTCATTTCGCTTGCGCCGATGAGCGCGGCCATCCGCTCAACGAAGCTCAGCTCGAGCAGTTCACCGGTCTGTTGGACCTGGATTTCACTCATCGCTCGTTCGCCAATTCAGCGGCTGTACTGACGATGTCGGCTGCGCATATGGATTGGCTGCGTCCTGGCATCATGCTGTACGGCGCATCGCCCTTCGCGGACTTGAGCGCTGCGACATTGGGCCTGAAGCCGGTGATGACCTTGACCGCTGCGATCATCGCGATACGCGACGTCGCTGTGGGGGAATGCGTCGGCTACGGTGCCAGTTGGGTGGCGCAGCGTCCATCGCGTATCGCCACCGTCAGTTGCGGTTACGCCGACGGTTATCCCCGTACGGCGCCACCCGGCACCTGTGTGGCGATTCGTGGTGAGCGGGCGCCTCTGGCCGGGCGGGTGTCGATGGATATGCTGGCGGTAGATGTCACCGATCTGCTGCAGGTGGCGCTGGGCGATGAGGTGGAGCTGTGGGGCGCGCGAGTACCGATCGATGAACTGGCCCAGGCCTGCGGCACAATCGGTTACGAGTTGCTGACCAAAGTCACCCAGCGCGTCCCCCGGCGCTACGTCAGCGACTGAGCGGCGTTTCGTCTGATCTCGTTCGGATAAAAGCCGACTGATACGGTCGGCCTTCCTGATCATTTTTTGTGCTATATTCCGCGCCCGTTTTCGTTGCCCCGGTTCCTTGCCATGCACGCCGCCAAACCCCTGTTCGACTATCCCAAGTACTGGGCCGAGTGTTTCGGTCCGGCGCCATTCCTGCCGATGAGCAGGGAGGAGATGGATCAGCTCGGCTGGGATTCGTGCGACATCATCATTGTCACAGGCGACGCCTACGTAGACCATCCGTCGTTCGGCATGGCGATCATCGGCCGCCTGCTGGAGGCCCAGGGATTTCGCGTGGGGATCATCAGCCAGCCCAACTGGCAGAGCAAGGACGACTTCATGAAGCTCGGCGAGCCGAACCTGTTCTTCGGGATCGCGGCCGGCAACATGGACTCGATGATCAACCGCTACACCGCTGATCGCAAAATCCGGTCCGACGACGCCTATACGGCCGGTGGCCTGGCAGGCAAGCGTCCGGACCGGGCGAGCCTGGTCTATAGCCAGCGTTGCAAGGAGGCCTACAAGCACGTGCCGGTGGTGCTCGGCGGCATCGAGGCCTCCCTGCGGCGGATCGCCCATTACGATTACTGGTCGGACAAGGTGCGCCGCTCGATCCTGATGGACGCGACCGCGGACATCCTGCTCTATGGCAACGCTGAACGCGCCATCGTCGAGGTGGCCCAGCGGCTTGCGCGGGGCGAGACGGTCGAACAGATCACCGATGTGCGCGGTACTGCCTTTATCCGCAAGGATGCGCCGCAGGACTGGTTCGAAATCGACTCGACGCGCATCGATCGGCCTGGCAAGGTCGACAAGATCATCAACCCCTACGTCAGTACACAGGACCTGCAGGCCTGTGCGATCGAGCAGGAGAAAGGACCCACCGAGGATCCTAACGAGCCCAAGGTCGTCCAGTTGCTGCCCAATCCTAAAATCGAGCGTGATCGAACCGTGATCCGCTTGCCTTCGTTCGAAAAGGTTCGCAACGACCCGGCGCTGTATGCCCATGCCAACCGGGTGCTTCACCTGGAAACGAACCCGGGCAACGCCCGTGCGCTGGTCCAGCGGCACGGCGACCATGACATCTGGCTGAATCCGCCACCGATACCGTTGACCACCGAGGAAATGGACTACGTATTCGCCTCGCCGTATGCGCGGGTGCCACATCCGTCCTATGGCGAGGCGAAGATCCCCGCCTACGACATGATCCGTTTTTCGGTGAACATCATGCGTGGCTGTTTCGGTGGCTGCACCTTCTGTTCGATTACCGAGCACGAAGGGCGAATCATCCAGAACCGCTCCCACGAATCGATCCTGCACGAGATCGAGGAGATGAAGAAACTGCCCGGCTTCACCGGTGTGGTCTCGGACCTGGGCGGCCCGACTGCGAATATGTACCGCATCGCCTGCAAGAGTCCGGAAATCGAACAGCACTGCCGCAAGCCGTCGTGCGTGTATCCGGGCATCTGCGAAAACCTCAATACCGACCACAGTTCCCTGATCGAGCTGTACCGCAAGGCCCGCGCGTTGCCGGGCGTGAAGAAAATCCTGATCGCCTCGGGCCTGCGCTATGACCTGGCGGTGGAATCGCCGGAGTACGTCAAGGAGCTGGTCACCCATCATGTCGGCGGCTATTTGAAGATTGCTCCGGAGCACACCGAGCGCGGGCCTCTGGACAAGATGATGAAGCCGGGGATCGGCAGCTATGACAAGTTCAAGCGGATGTTCGACAAGTATTCGAAGGAAGCGGGCAAGGAGCAGTACCTGATCCCGTACTTCATCGCCGCGCATCCCGGAACCACTGACGAGGACATGATGAACCTCGCGCTGTGGCTCAAGGCCAACGGCTTCCGCGCCGACCAGGTGCAGGCCTTCTATCCCTCACCCATGGCCAGCGCCACGGCGATGTACCACAGCGGCAAGAACCCGCTGCGCAAGGTGACGTACAAGAGCGAGGGCGTCGTGATCGTCAAGAGCGAGGAACAACGTCGGTTGCACAAGGCGTTCCTCCGCTATCACGACCCCAAGGGTTGGCCGATGCTGCGCGAAGCGTTGCAGCGCATGGGGCGGGCCGATCTGATCGGCAGCGGCAAGCATCAGCTGATTCCTGTCCATCAGCCGGCTAGCGAAGGCTACCAGAGCGCGCGCCGCAAGAACTCGACGCCCGCCGGCAGCAAGAAGGCCGGGCAGGGCGGCCAGATTCTTACCCAGCACACTGGCTTGCCGCCGCGCAGTCACGACGGCAACGCCTGGGACAAGCGTGAGCAGGCCAAGGCCGCCGCCGAGGCGCGACGCAAGGCGGCTGCGGGTGCCGGAAAACCATCGGCAAAGAACCGCAAGCCATCGCAGCGTCCCGTCGCTCCCCGCTGAAAGGGCTCAGTACGGGACGCACGCGCGCCGCTGGCTGCACGGGTGTCGTTCAGCACTTGAATGCCAGCGTCGCCTGACTCAGGTCGTTGGCCAGCTTCAACATCTGTTCGCTTTGCTCGCGGCCACGGCCGATATGCGCCAGGTTGCTATCGCCCAGGTGGTGGATGCGTTCGCTGTGTTCGCGGATTTCGCTCACAGCGTCGCTCTGCTGCGCGGTGGCCTGCGCGATTCGTTCCGCCATCTGTTCGATGGTGCCGATGGTGGTCACGATCTCGTTTAGCGCCAGGTCAGCCGTTTCAGCGAGTCCAGCGGTGGCTTCGGCATGATCGACCTGCACGCGCATGGCCTGGACGGACTGATGGGCGGCCTTCTGCAGATTGCCGATCAGCTGCTGGATTTCCTCCGTGGCCCCGCTGGTACGCTGTGCCAGCGTGCGGACTTCATCGGCCACGACGGCGAAACCACGGCCTTGCTCTCCAGCCCGCGCGGCTTCGATGGCCGCGTTCAACGCCAGCAGGTTGGTCTGCTCGGCAATCGAGCGGATCACGATCAGCACTTTGCCAATGACGCTGGTTTCGTCGGCCAGATGCTCGATGGCCTGGGCATTGTGCTGGACTTCGCTGACCAGGCCCTTGAGGCCCGCGAGGCTCTGGCTGATGACCCTTTGTCCATGACTGACGGCCTGTCCCGCCGCCCGGCTGGCATCTGCGGTCTGGCTGGCACCATTGGCGACGTCCTGGATGGTCGCCTCCAGTTCACCCAGCGAATCGCGTATCTGTGCCGTATCGCCGGTCTGGCGACTGGCGCCCTGGTGAAGATCGCTGCTCATCTGCGCAAGGCTTTGGCTACCGCTGTTGACCTCTTGCGCGTGCTGGCGCAGCGTGCCGACCAGCATCAGCAGGTAGCTGCGTAGCTGATTCAGCGAGGCGGCAATCTCGACCATTTCAGGCGTCTTCGATTCCAGCTGCGCCGTCTCGCCAAAGTCCCCCTGGGCCCAGGCACGCAGGGCTGGGGCGAGCTGGCCCAGCGCGCGGGTCACTTTGCGCTGCAAACGATCGATGGCGAGGGCGACCAGTAATATCAGTGCGATGATCGTGCCCTGGATCAGACGCACCTCCGACTGGATGCGCCCATGCTCGGACCGTATCACCGGTTCAAGCTCGGTAAGTGCGTGTTGCAACGCGGTGACCTTCTGCTCGCTGCTGGCCATCAACGCGCTGCGCTGGCGGATCAGGTCGCGGGTCCGCTGAAGCTCGGCCGGATAGCGCTTGATCAGGCCGAGCAGCTCGCGCTTGAGGGCGATGCCCTGATCTTCGCCGGCGTGTTCCGGCTGCTCTCCCTCGAGGTCGAGCAGTGCGGCGAACGCGCTGGCGCCTGTACGCCGTTCGCCTGCGATGCCGAGTAGAGGCAACGCCTCGAGTGCATCAGCCTCCCTGCTCAACGCCTGCAGGGTCTGTTCAACGTCTGCCGCCAGTTCGTCTCGTCCGCTGCTCGTCAGCTTGTCGCGCGCGTGGCTCAGGCGCAGCAACTGGCGGCTGGCCTCGAACAGAGGCGCCTGGTACCGGTTGGCCGAAGCCTGGGTGCTTTGCGCCGCGTAACGATGCAACTGTAGCAGTGCGCTGGCCATTTCCCGCTCGGCTTGCAGCAGCAGACCTTGCGGATCGCCGGCAAGCTTGCCGGCGGCGAGCAGCTCGGTCGCGGTAAACCCGTTGAGCTGCTCAAGGCTCGGTTGCAACCGCTCGGCGAACTGCTTCGGCAGGGCTGCAACGTCCGCCGCAAGACTGTCCAGCGCTTGCATTGCCGCGTTATGGCGGACCGCGTTGCCGTTGGCCAGGTAATCCTGGATGTTGCTCGCGACCTGGTGCTCGAAGCGTTGGGAAAGCCCGAGGTAACGATCCATCAACTGATAGGGACGCTGCAGCGCGCGCTCCGACCACCAGAGCGTGACGCCCAACGCGAGGCAGATCGCAACGAGCAGCAAGGTGTTGAGTGTGGTGAGCGACTTCAGACGCATCCTGACCTCCGGTTGATGGGGAGGTCAGCAATATATGGCTATTTGATGTCACTCACGTGACAGCGTGAACCGCTCCACACGGTTGCGTCCGCCATGTTTGGCCCGATAGAGGGCTTCGTCGGCCTGCTGGGTCAGCGCCTTGACGTCGGCCTCGAGGGTCAACTCGGCGATGCCGCAGCTGAACGTACAGGAGAGATCGGCCGGTTGCGCAGGGTAATGGATCTCGGCAAAGCGCTGGCGGATCTCGTCGAGGACCTTTACCGCGTCTTCCGCCCGGGTGTCCGGCAGGACGACGGCGAACTCCTCGCCTCCATAACGGCCAATATGGTCCGTCTTGCGCAGACGTTGCTTGAGGAACAGGGCCAGGCTCTTGATCACCCGGTCGCCCATGGGGTGCCCGTAGGTGTCGTTGACCCTCTTGAAATGATCGATATCGATCATGGCGAAACACAGGGACTGGCCGTCACGCCGGGCCCGCGAGCTGGCGTCTTCGAGCAGCTGCAGGCTATGGGTATGGTTGTAGAGCCCGGTCAGGCTGTCGCGCACGATCCGGGCCTTCAGGTGGCGCGCGCGTTCGGCGCGGGTCCGCACCGTGGCGATCAGGTGGCTGGGCTTGATCGGCTTGGTCAGGAAGTCGTCGCCTCCTTCGTTCATCGCATCGAGCTGTTTGTCGAGGTCGTCTTCCGCGGACAGGTAGATGATGGGCACGCTCACGTAGCGTTCGTGCTGGCGAATGACCTTGGCCAGTTCCGTGCCCATGCATTCGGGCATATACATGTCGAGGATGATCAGGTCGGGCTGGAAGTCTGCCAGGTGGCTGATCGCCTGAATCGGCTCATTGAGCGTCTGGGTGATGATCCCCGCATTGTTCAGGACCCGTTCGGTATGGGTCGCCTGCGCACGCGAGTCGTCGATGATCAGCACTCGGAAAGGTTCGTAGTGGGCGGTGCGGGTAAAGATCTCGATCTTTTCCAGCAGGCTGGAGGCGTCGATGGTGCCGGTGAAGAAGTCCAGTCCGCCGGCGCGCACGGCGGCCAGGCGCATCGGCGTGTCGGTTTCTTCATGGCTGAAGAAGATCACGGGCAGTTTCTCCTCCAGGCCCTGTTGTACGCGTTCGACGAGCCGCAGGCCCTCGCCTGGGCCGTTGAAGTCGACGTCCATTACCAGCGCCGCGGGATGGCGCTCGTGCATGGCGGCGCGAAACTCGCTGTCGCTGGAGAACGCCCGGGCGGCCATGCTGAAGAACTCGAGTTGCCGCACCACATGCTTGGCGCGCTCATGGTCTTCGAGGGCGATATAGACGGGCTTGCTCAATGGCGGAACGTAGCCCGACTGGCCACGTGGATCGCTGTGGCGAAGCCCGGTTCGTCCGAGGCGGTAGACCAGTTGGCTGAGGGTGGCGATGGTGTTGCTGGACAATCGGCCGCGGTTGTCCTGAATGTCGTCCAGGCAATTGTCGATGCCGATGGCCAGTTCCCGATGCTCGGTCTGCTCGAAGCGCTCGGCAAATCGGCGCAAGCGCTGGTTGGCATCGGTGAGCGCGGCACGGTAGCTGTCGTTCCACTCGCTACGCTGCAGTTGCTGCCAGACCTCCAGCACTTCCCGTGCCTGGTGGATGACCCGTTGCGCGAAATGCTGTTTGAGTTCTTCCTGATCCGACATGTCCGTTCCCTGGCCGCTGCGGCAGTGCATTCAGAGGCCTCTTTGGTGGCTTCATGCTACCACCGTTCGAGGCGTTGCAAGACGCTGCATAAGGCGGTCTGGTTCTCATTATGCGGCTTGCCCGGGATCAGCTGCGTTATAGTGGTTCACATGCCGCGACGCTCATCGCTATCGGCGGTCGAATCTCTGAATTCCGAAAGAAGGACAGACGCCCATGTTGGATTGGAAGAACCGCTTTGGCCGCCTTGGCTCATCGGCAAGCACCGCCAGAGCGCAAGGGCCGGCGCGCAATCCGCTCGTGCTGGCACTCGCCGTGGTGGTGGGGCTCTATCTGCTGGTTGCGCTACTGGTGGGCTGGTACTGGAGTTCCGAGCCTGACCGTTTCCCGGTGCAACAGCATGTCCGGCAGGCGGCCGATGCGTCGCAACGACAGATCGTCAATGGTTTCACGACGGTCGAAACCCTCAAGCGGGTCGCCAGCACGCTGCTCGACAAACCCGGCGGCTACCTGACCAATGACGTTGCGCCGCCCGGCCTGTGGCTGGACAACATGCCCAGCTGGGAATACGGGGTGCTGGTTCAGGTCCGCGACCTCAGCCGTGCGCTGCGCAAGGATTTCGCCCGCTCGCAATCCCAGTCGACCGAGGACGCCGACCTGTCCAAGGCCGAACCGCTGTTCAATTTCGATAATCGCAGTTGGGCCTTGCCGGCCAGCGAATCGGAATACCGTAACGGTATCCGCTTTCTGGACCGCTACCTGGCGCGTTTGAGCGATCCGGCGCCCAAGGCGCAGTTCTATTCGCGGGCAGACAACCTCAATAACTGGCTGGGCGATGTCGGCACCCGGTTGGGGTCGCTGTCGCAACGTCTGTCGGCCAGCGTCGGTCGGGTGCGCCTGGACCCTCAGGTCTCGCCTGACATGGAGCGTGACGGGGTACAGCAAGTGGTCGAGGAAGCCCGCGTCGAGACCTCGTGGTTGCAGATTGATAATGTCTTCTACGAAGCGCGCGGACAGGCCTGGGCCTTGTCGCATCTGCTGCGCGCCATCGAGGTCGACTTCGCCGATGTGCTGGCCAAGAAGAACGCCACGGTAAGCGTCAGGCAGATCATCCGCGAACTCGAGGCCGCGCAGGAGCCACTCTGGAGCCCGATGGTGCTCAACGGCAGCGGCTATGGTGTGCTCGCCAACCATTCGCTGGTCATGGCGAACTACATCTCGCGCGCCAACGCAGCGATCATCGATCTGCGCAATCTGCTGTCGCAGGGCTGAGGGGGAGCGACCCTTCGGGGTCGCAGCGGGCTGCTCAGTCCAATCCGAGCTTTTTCAGGCGATAGCGCATCGAGCGGAACGACAGGCCGAGCCGTTGGGCGGCGGCGGTGCGATTCCAGCGTGTTTCCTCCAGCGCCTGCATGATCAGCTTGCGCTCGACCTCCTCGAGGTGGTCTTCGAGGTTGTCGATCTGCGCCAGGCTCGCCTCGCCGTTTTCGGGCGCACCTGGGGCTTCGGATAGGCGCAGGTCGCTGGCTTTGATCTCCTCGCCCTCGCACAGCGTATAGGCGCGCTCGAGCATATTTTCCAGTTCGCGCACGTTGCCGGGGAATCGGTAGCTCTGCAGCTTTGCCAGCGCGTCGGGGTGCAGCCGCGCGGGCGGGGCGCCACCGTCCTGAGCGAGGCGGCGAAGCATCACTTCGGACAGTTGGGCAATGTCCTCACGGCGTTCGCGCAAGGGCGGAACGCGCAGCTCGATGACGTTCAGGCGATAGTACAGGTCCTGGCGGAACCGGCCCGCGGCCACTTCGCAGGCCAGATCCTTATGCGTGGCGCAAAGGATCCGTACGTCGACCACAACCTCCTTGGCGCCGCCCACCGAGCGCACGGCCTTTTCCTGGATCGCACGCAGCAGCTTGACCTGCATGGGCAGGGGCAGGTCGGCCACCTCGTCGAGGAACAAGGTGCCGCCGTCCGCCGCCTGGAACAATCCCGGCTTGTCCTCCATCGCCCCGGTAAAACTGCCTTTCTTGTGCCCGAAGAACTCGCTTTCCATGAGCTCAGACGGGATGGCCCCGCAGTTGACCGGAACGAATGGGCGCTCGTGACGTGGGCCTTGCTCATGGATCAGCCGCGCCACCAGCTCCTTGCCGCTGCCCGACTCCCCGCTGATGTACACCGGTGCCTGGCTGCGCGCCAGCTTGCCGATCTGCTTGCGTAGCACGTTCATGGGGGGCGAGACGCCGAGCAGGCGGCTGTCGACCGTCAGGTCGTTCGGGTTCGGATTACGCAGCCGCAGCGCGGTGTTGACCAATTCGCGCAGGCGGCCGAGATCCACCGGTTTGGTGAGAAAGTCGAACGCCCCCGCCTTGAGCGCGCCAATGGCCGTGTCGAGGCTGCCGTAGGCCGTGATCATGGCCACGGGTAGCTGCGGATACTGCTGCTGGATGAACTGCACCAGTTCCAGGCCGCAACCGTCGGGCAGGCGCATGTCGGTCAGGCACAGGTCATAGTGTTCGCGCGACAGGCATTCTCGGGCTTCCTTGAGGTTGCGCGCGCTGCGGGTGTCCAGTTTCATACGCCCGAGGGTGATCTCCAGGAGTTCCCGGATATCGGGCTCGTCATCGATGATCAACGCTTTCTGGCGGGCAGTCATGGTCTTGGTCTTCTGGCTTGCGGGTGGCGCTGGGCTTGTAATGTTAACGCTACAGCGCGTGCTTTGTACGCTGAGCTGACCGATGTGTGACCCTTGCCTCCCTGGCAGGCCTCAGCTCAGTTTGCGCGGGTGTGCGAAGACGATGCGAAAACAGCTGCCACCCTCGTCGCGCTCGCGGTAGTCCAGGCGGGCCTGGTTGCTTTCGCACAGCTCCCGGGAGATATAGAGGCCAAGGCCTGTGCCCTTGCTCTCGGTCGTGAAAAAGGGCTCGAAAATGTTCTGCAGCTGCTCTCGTGGCACCCCCGGCCCGTCATCCAGCACTTCGAGCACCGGCAAATCGCTCGGCTCGTCGCGCGACACCTGCAGCCACACCTGCGCGTGACCGTGTTTCTGGCCGCTGTAGCGCAGGCCGTTCTGAACCAGATTGGTCAGTACCTGGATCAACTGGTTCGGGTCCATGCGGGTCTGTAGCGAACTGCCCCGGGTCTCGACGTGCACGCTCTGGCCAGGCGGCAAAGTGCCGCGGAACTCGCTGGCGAATCGGTGCACCCAGTATTTCAGGTCCAGCAGCTGTGGCTCGGCCTGACGTCGACGTGACAGCTGAAGCACGTTCTCGATGACCAGGTTCATGCGGCGCGAATGATCCTGGATGATCTGCGTGAGCCTCAGATCCGCGGCGTCCAGCGCTTCGGATTCCTGCAGCAGCTGGGCGGCGTGGCTGATGGCGCCAAGCGGATTGCGAATTTCGTGGGCGATGCTGGCGGTGAGTCGACCGAGCGAGGCGAGCTTGAGATGCTGGGCCTTCTGCGCGATCTGCGACGTGTCTTCGAGAAAGACCAGCGTGTCCTGGTTTTTGCCATGTTGCAGGGCGGCGAAGCTCGGCTGCAGCGTGGCGCCGTCCGGCGTGGCTTTGAAGTTGCGCGGACGCAGGGTGGGATTGTCGCGCCATTGCTGCAGCCCTTTGATCAGCTCAGGGCAGCGAGGTGCCAGCCGTTCCCCGGTCAGTGACTGCTGGCCGAGCAGTTCCAACGCGCCTTGATTGGCGAGCAGCACGCGCTCCCGGGCGTCGAGCACGATGATCCCCGTGCGCATGCGTTGCAGGATCAGCGCGTTGAGCGCTTCGAGATTGGCAACTTCTTCGGCGCGCTGGCGAGCCAGCGTTTCGCTGACCTGCAATCGTCGCGTCAGGCCCTGCACCAGTAGCGCGGCGGCGAAGCATAGCGTCCCCAGCGCAGCGGCCTGGACGTATTGGCTGCTCGCGGCGGGGTCGCTGAGGCTGAGGTAGAAGGTCAGGTAGATCAGGCCGGTGGCGGCCACGGCCGCAATGAAAAACCCCACGCGGCCATGCAGCAGGATGTTGGCGATGGCGACCGCGACGATCAGCAGGTTACCGATGCCGCTTGGGGTGCCGCCGGCAAAGTAGAACAGCGCGGCGAGCAGCGTCACGTCCATCAGCGCCAGCGCCAGTACCGGCAGCTCCCGTTTGGGGTTTTGCAGCAGTACGGCAATGACGATGTTGAAAATCAGGTAAAGCCAGGCGCCATAGCGAAACGCTGCCGGATTGGCCATGCGCATCAGGTCATTGTGCAGGTCGCTGCTGACCAGCAGGACCAGCACCAGCCCGATTGCGACGCGATAAAGGTGGTAGAGGCGAAGGATTCGCCGGCCCTGATGGCTCAGTAACGCCAGTCCTTCAGTGGCCACCCGACTGGCTGTCCTGTTCCAGGTGGGCCTGGCTGCAATACCAACGGTCCTGGCTTTGCAGCGCCCGGTCGCGCGGCAGGTGAACACCGCACTGGGCACAGCGAACCGTCGTTACCGTGGTTTCATGTGGTTTGCCGGGCGACTTGGGCTTGCTCGTCAGGCGGCGCCAGAGCCAGAACGCGGCAGCAATCAGAACGATCCAGAACAACAGACGAAACAGACCCATATCTTTTACTTCCTGGCTAAGCCATGCGGGCCTGCCGGTCTGGCAGGCTCCGTGCGTCGTGCATCCTGATCGATGGAATCCGACGCCGCGTCTCGTTTCAGTCGAGCAGGCCGAAGGTCAGGTAGCTCCACCAGGAGCGGCCCTCGCGTTGCTGTTCGCTCTGCGCTTGCGCTTCAGCCTCCCTCAATACCGGGCGCAGCTCGTCAGGCAGGTCCTGCGCCGCGCTCTCGTATTGACGGACCACGTCGCGGTTCGATTGCGAGCTGTCCGGGGCCTTGTTTTCCGTTTCGATCAGGCCGAGCGTGGCTCGAGACAGCCAGCTGCGGTTGTCGGCTTCCTGCTGGCGCGGCACGAACTCGCCGTCTTCCAGGCTTGGATGTTCAGGGTAGTTGTGTTTGAGCGTTTCCAGGCTGGTGGTGGCCAGCTCGTCGAGCCCGAGGCGCTGGTAGGCTTCGGTCATCACGGCCAGGCCGTCGCCCACGGCAGGCGTGCCCCGGAAGTTTTCGACGATGTAGCGTCCACGGTTGGCGGCGGCGACATAGGCCTGGCGGCGCAGATAGTAGTCGGCGACATGGACCTCGTTCGCCGCCAGCAGATTGCGCAGGTAGATCATTCGCGCCTTGGCATCTGGCGCGTAGCGGCTGTTCGGGAAGCGTGTCGTCAGCTGGGCGAACTCATTGAACGAGTCACGCGCGGCACCGGGATCACGTTTGGTCATGTCCAGCGGCAGGAAGCGCGCGAGCAGACCGCGGTCCTGATCGAAGGACGCCAACCCTTTGAGGTAGTAGGCGTAGTCGACGCTGGGGTGCTGCGGGTGCAAGCGGATGAACCGCTCGGCCGAGGAGCGTGCGGCTTCCGGCTCGGTGTTGCGGTAGTAGGCGTAGATCAGCTCCAGCTGCGCCTGCTCGGCAAAACGACCGAAGGGGTAGCGCGACTCCAGTGTCTTCAGTTTATTGATGGCGCTGGTGTAACTCTTGTTGTCCAGGTCGGCCTGCGCCTGTCGGTACAGCTCCGCTTCGCCGAGGTTTTCGCTAATGGTTTCGTTGGACGAACAGGCAGCGGTAAGGGCGAAAATGGCGATCAGCAGCAGGTGTTTCACTTGCATGGCGGCTTGCGTCCCTGTGACGGCTGGCTGTCTCGCGCTGAGCCGTCCTGTTATGATGGGCGCCCCGGCTGGCCGGGACAAAGACGCCGTATTTAAACACAAGCGTGTTGCCGAAACCAAAGGCCCCGCCTGCTTCGCTGCCGAAGGGATGTCTGCGCGTCGGGCGGCCCGACCCTACGGCATGCCAGTCGATCCGGGCATCGTGACCGCCGCCTTGCGCGACGGCCATCAGCCTGTCACCTCTAGTCGAACCGCACCGTTGCCTCTTCCTACTTATGAAGCGCCCTTAATTATGTCCACGAACTCTCCGCAGGCCATCCATCTCCGCGCCGAGGTGCCGTTCGACCTCGGCGGGCAGCGCCTCGATCAGGTCGCGGCGCAGCTGTTTTCCGAACACTCCCGCTCGCGCCTGGCGGCATGGATCAAGGATGGACGCCTGACGGTCGACGGCGCCGCGCTGCGGCCCCGTGACACGGTGCATGCCGGCGCCGTGCTGGAGCTTTCCGCCGAGCAGGAGGCGCAGGGTGAGTGGGTCGCGCAGGACATCCCGCTGGACATCGTTTTCGAGGACGACCACATCCTCGTACTGAACAAGCCGTCCGGGCTGGTCGTGCACCCGGCCGCCGGCCATGCCGATGGGACCTTGCTCAACGCGTTGCTGCATCATGTGCCGGACCTCATCAACGTGCCGCGCGCAGGCATCGTGCATCGCCTGGACAAGGACACCACCGGGCTGATGGTCGTTGCCAAGACGCTGCAGGCACAGACGCGCCTGGTCGAGCAATTGCAGGCGCGTAGCGTCAGCCGGATCTACGAGGCCATTGTCATCGGCGTGATTATCACCGGCGGCACGGTCGACGCGCCGATCGGGCGCCATGGTCAGCAGCGTCAGCGCATGGCCGTGGTCGAAGGCGGCAAGCCCGCCGTCAGCCACTACCGGGTACTGGAGCGGTTCCGTTCGCATACTCATGTTCGGGTCAAGCTTGAAACCGGACGCACCCACCAGATCCGTGTGCACATGACCCACATCGGTTATCCATTGGTAGGCGATCCGTTGTACAGCGGGCGCTTCCGCATTCCGCCGGCGGCCAACCCGACGATGGTACAAACGCTGCGCGATTTTCCGCGTCAGGCGCTGCATGCGCGCTTCCTCGAGCTGGACCATCCGGTCACCGGGGAACGGATGAAATGGGAGTCGCCGCTCCCTGATGATTTCGTCTGGCTGCTGGCACTGCTGCAGCAGGATCGTGAGGCGTTCGTCGGGTGAGAGGCTGGCCTGGCGACTGGATCGTCCCGGATTGGCCGGCGCCAGCGCGCGTGCGGGCGTGCGTCACCACCCGTAGCGGTGGCGTGAGCCAGGCGCCATTCGACACGTTCAACCTGGGTGATCATGTGGGCGATGCGCCTGATGCGGTGGCTGCCAATCGATCTCAGTTGCAACAGCTCATCGGCAGCGAAGCGGCCTGGATGAGTCAGGTGCATTCGAGCGCCGCGGTCGAGGCCGATCCTCGAACCTGCCGCACTGCCGATGCCAGTTGGACGAGCGCACCTGGCGTTGCCTGCGCCGTGCTGACCGCCGACTGCCTTCCCGTGCTGATCTGCGATTTAGACGGGACGCGGGTGGCGGCCGCCCATGCCGGCTGGCGCGGGCTGGCCGCCGGTATACTGGAAGCGACCGTGGCGGCCATGGCGGCGCCCGGCAGCCACCTGATGGCCTGGCTTGGCCCGGCCATCGGGCCTGCCGCCTTCGAGGTTGGCGCCGAAGTGCGGGAGGCCTTCGTATCACGCCATGCCGCAGCATCCGACGCCTTCGTCGAGAGTCGCAACGATGGACGCTACATGGCCGATATCTACCGGCTCGCCCGCATTCGCCTGGCTGACTGCGGTGTCACGGCCGTGTTCGGTGGCGGCTTCTGCACAGTCCACGACCAGCGTTTCTACTCCTATCGCCGCGCTGCCCGGACCGGTCGCTTCGCCAGTCTGATCTGGCTGGACTGAGCTCCGGGCCCGTCCCGACCTGACCGTTCGGTCAATCCGCCCGCTTGAGCGGAGGCCCAGATGATCTGGGTCAATGCCATCCGGCTTGAATCTCCAACAATCAACCTCATCTATGTTCCATCTCGCAGGCTTTTGTCGAGGTGCGATTGAATGCGCCGGCCTGCCTAACCAGAAAAGGTGATTACATGCGTATCGATCGTTTGACCAGCAAGCTGCAGCTTGCGCTCTCCGATGCCCAATCCATCGCCGTCGGCCTCGACCATCCGTCTATCGAACCGCTGCATCTGATGCAGGCGCTGCTCGATCAGCAGGGGGGTTCGATCCGGCCGCTGTTGATGCAGGTGGGTTTCGATATCAATGGCCTGCGCCAGGCGCTGACCAAAGAGCTGGACCAACTGCCCAAGCTTCAGAATCCGACCGGCGACATGAACATGTCGCAGGACCTGGCGCGCCTGCTGAATCAGGCTGATCGCCTGGCACAGCAGAAGGGCGACCAATACATTTCCAGCGAGCTGGTGCTGCTCGCAGCCCTGGACAGCAACACTCGCCTGGGCAAGCTGCTGCTGGCCCAAGGGGTGAGCAAGAAGGCGCTCGAGAACGCCATCAGCAATCTGCGCGGGGGTGACGCCGTCAACGACCCCAACGCCGAGGAGTCGCGCCAGGCGCTGGACAAATACACCGTCGACATGACCAAGCGCGCCGAGGACGGCAAGCTCGATCCGGTGATTGGACGTGATGATGAAATCCGCCGGACCATCCAGGTGCTGCAGCGGCGCACGAAGAACAATCCCGTGCTCATTGGTGAGCCCGGCGTCGGCAAGACCGCCATCGTCGAGGGGCTGGCGCAGCGTATCGTCAACGGCGAAGTGCCTGACGGGCTCAAGGACAAGCGTTTGCTGGCCCTGGACATGGGCTCGCTGATCGCGGGTGCCAAGTTTCGCGGCGAGTTCGAAGAACGCCTCAAGGCGGTGCTCAACGAACTGAGCAAGCAGGAAGGTCGCGTCATCCTCTTCATTGACGAGCTGCATACCATGGTCGGCGCCGGCAAGGCCGAGGGCGCAATGGACGCGGGCAACATGCTCAAGCCTGCGTTGGCTCGTGGCGAACTGCATTGCGTCGGCGCGACCACGCTCGATGAATATCGCCAGTACATCGAAAAGGACGCGGCGCTGGAGCGGCGCTTCCAGCGTGTGCAGGTCGATGAGCCGAGCGAGGAAGACACCATCGCGATTCTGCGTGGCTTGAAAGAGCGTTACGAGGTGCATCACGGCGTCTCGATCACCGATGGCGCGATCATCGCCGCGGCCAAGCT
>Ga0114898_1000884_pt1 | contig 19862 bp, 29 predicted proteins | sample Malvired_Geostar_FD_83496 | JGI IMG/M metagenome (GOLD analysis project Ga0114898, IMG submission 83496) | Marine viral communities from the Global Malaspina Expedition - Malaspina viral metaG DeepMed_Geostar | ecosystem: Environmental > Aquatic > Marine > Oceanic | place: Mediterranean Sea... | reverse complement strand
GCCATGAAGTCTCCATGCCAAGCCCTGCCCTGCCCCGCCCTGCCTTGCCAAGCCATTGTTGCCATGAAGTCTCCATGCCAAGCCGCTAACCGCCAAAAAGTGCCCGGCCTTGCCTATGTAATGTGCGGCATCTGCCTGTTCACTTGGTCCACGCTGGCCTCAATGAACTCACGAATCGACTCAGTCAACTCACCAAGCTCAGACAAGTCCTTGTACCGATCCACAAAGTTTTTTAATTCACGATACGCCGTCTCAATCATCTGCTGACGGCGCTCGTCAATCTCAATCACGTCACGCACTTCTCGATAACCGCCACCACTACCCACACGGTCTGTGGCCAGCGAAATGTACTTGCGAACCTTTACTTCGATCTGGTCTCGGTTCAATATCGTCACACGGACACGGCGAATAACTTCTCTGGCTTGGAACACTCTGTACTCGTTGGCAGCGCGAGAGTCGCTCCATTCGAAATATCCATGCAACAGGCTCTCGGAGTCTCGTGCATGTTCAATCACATGCTGTGGCTGCAATACTCCGCCATGGTCATGACGTATCAGTTCCAGCTCATCGATTTGCTCGGGTGTCATTATCTGTCTCCATTGGTTTTAAGTTTGAATGTGCCCCATCCTTGGCCAAAACTATTTGGCGAAGATGGCCGACCTTCTCCGATACCACACTGTGCGCCTGCTCTCATGAGAAGATTAGTAATGTCGTCCGCTGTGAATTGGTCTTGGTCATACTCAATGCGGACATTTGCCGACCACTCCTTCCACATCGGCCTCACCCGGACATCCACCACACCGGTAGCGTTCTTGGCATACCCGGTATGTTTGATCGGATTGCCTTTGATCTTGATGAGCAATGACCCGTCAGTCCCTACGCCGTCGAATAGCGCCTTGATAGACAGCTTTGCGTGAGTCATTTTGAAACCGACAAGTTTGCACGCCGTAATCATCGCATGCCTAAACGAAATCGCAGGGATGCCTATCCACCCTTCAGGTGAGTAGTGGGTCGCGTTCTTGTACACCTGGTCGAAATCTTTCGGCTCTCGCTTCTTCTTTGACCGGGTAGTGCTTCCAGCTTTCTGGGTTGCAATAATTTGAGATAAATCCTGTTCACTGAATTTGTGCTGTACGTAAGGCGCGTCGCCTTCGATTTCGAAATCCAGCACAGCAAAACGAGGCGGGGAAATGGTCACGGACACGTCAATGCTGGTAGCCTTTTTTTCCTTCTTGGCGGTCGCCATTTGTGTTCCTTTCAGGAAATATTTTGGGGCGAAGGAAACTGAAACACTTTCGAAGATGGATGAATCAGATCAGGGCACACCTCCCTTTCTTCATTGTGCATTCTATCCTATCGTGCTAGCACGCCAAGTCAAAACAGCTCCGCTTCCTTCCACCTCGCGTGGATCTGACTACCCGCCTCGAACGTCACGGTCAGGCGATCGTGTGTCGCTAGCAATCGAATTGCCTCATAGGGGATCTTCGAGCCGTCTGACGCTACGTCGTCGCCGCCGTGCTCGTCCTGGCAATACTCGCCGACTATGTCGGCCAGCACGTCCAGGGCCTCGTCAAGGTCGTGTGGCATCATCCTGCCTTCCGTCTTGCCACGATACCGGCCAGCACGTACTCGGCTTCGGCCATCGTGTTCTCGTGGAGCGACGACAGGAACATAGCCAGGTCCAGGTCGTCGTCGAGTGACCGGATGTCAGCCATCTGCGTCCCTGTGAATTCGTGCAGCATAAACCTCGGCTCTTTGATTTCGGTTGCCACAATCGGTCCCTTCATATTAGTACTATTAGACTAAAAGATTTTGTCTATTGCGCATAAACCCTTGCCAGTGCTCACACTATTAGTGTATTAGTGTTATTAGACATACTTCGTATGCTTTAACTTTTTTCAAACTAAAATTTTGCCTATTAGGGTGTGTCAAATCTTTCCCTCCTGGATGACTGAAATCACGTCACGGACGTCCTCTGGCAGGTCGTCGATGGCCTTGCGTCGATAGTTCCTCGTGCCACCTGCTACGTTCACCACACGGACTTCCCATCCGCCCTGGCGGATTAATTTGAGCAGGGTATATTTCCCCACTTTTGTTTCTTTGTAGCGGCTGATCCACTGGTGATAGTGCTCCGCGTGGATGAATAATTCGTTCCCTTTGGTGAACGGCTCAGACCGCAGCGGGTCGGATGAGTTGCGGCTCGTGGCCAGGTACTCGCCGAGGAATCTAAGCACCGTGTCATCCGGCGGCTCGTCCGCATCCACTGCCACCGTGGCCAGCATCTTGACGACCTGCGCCCAGTTCCGCCGCGTGGCGGCCAAGACCACACCAGCGTCGAACAGGGCGCGCTTGGCAAGCCCCAGGGTCAGCACCCCATTGGACGTGCCCAATGGGATTTCTTGTTGCTGGTCTCTGGCCCCCACTATCACGAGGTGATACATGGGTGGATCGACCCGATGCCGGACGAACCGCACCACGCGCAGGCCAAGAATCTTGGAGATGGCCGCCAGCGTATCGGTCGGCGTGGTCGGTGGGTGCCGCTTCGCTTCGTTAACTGCTTCTTGGCTCTCCTGCTCTTTCTCGTCTTCGTCACGGTTCGCCCGGGCGTTGCCGATGGTGCGAGCCACATAGCTGGGATGCTCTGTGAGTTTGTCGGGGTTCTGCCCGTGGATCTGGCGCCACAGGCTCATCGCGTCACCTATCTCCTGATCCGACCACCCGTGATAAACGCCTGCATTGGCGATGGCCATGTCGTAGCCGGATGCCGACTCGTCCTTCAGGCTGGCTTTTCGCTCCCACACCCGCCGGAAGCGGCTGTCGTGCATCGCCAGCTGGATCGCATGGGTCGGTACGCCCTTTGACGGCCGGTACGCCCTTGTCGGTATGGTCGGGGCATGGTCGGCGACCATGGCTGGCCTGACGGCCACCATCCGGAACGCGTCCGGCTCGTATCGCCGCGTCAGATCGTGATGTTCCACGTAGACTTTGGCGGGATACTTGTGGTTGGTGGTGTCCGGCACCCTCAGGATCCGGGCCAGGTCATGCGTTGAGTCGATAGCGTATCCGTGACGACCCCACACGCTCGCCAGGGTGGCTCCCCACTGTTGGGACAGGGTTTTACACGCGGCCCGCTCCTCGTCGCCAGAGAGCACCCAGGGCTCGGGAAAGAGCCAGTAAGCCTGCAGCCCACCGCCGGTATGGACCACGATGGTGGGTCGCAGGCCCAATTCTTCCAAGAGCGGGTCGACCTGCTCAAGTGGCGGGTACTTCTTCGCCGAGTCTTTTCCGGCCACGTCGATGTCGGCCCACAGGCCGGGGATGGCGGTGACGTCTGACTCTCTGAGCCGCTTGACCTTGGCGCTCGTCCCTACGTGGAAGTAGACGTGCTCGGGTGTCATCACGGACCACGCACCGTCCAGGCCCCACGCCTGCTTGCTTGGCAGCGCGAAAAGAATGACGTGGCGGTGGTCGTGGTGCGCCCCGTATAGCGCGCGAAAGAATTCGTGAAAATCCATTGCCTGCCCCTGATCTGGTCTGGATCGTACTGTCGCCGTACTCTCAGGCTATTTTGGTCCCCAGCACACCGCCGCCCCTATCAGACACATGATGCCGGCCGAAACCTGTAGCTCCGGTGCACGGCAGCACATCCCGACCGCGGCAGCCGAAACGACACAAACCCAGAAGAACGCCTCAACCATCGTCTCCCCCTTCCGCCGTACCGAGCAGTAGCTGCGAATGTGATTGTTTGGCGTTTTCGTACATCTTGCGGAACGGCTCACACTCTTCCTCTTTCACAAACGCCGCTGCACTGTGTTCGATCTGATACCACTGCTGGCGCCTGCGGTTCATGCGTGTCCCCACAGAGAATGTGATGCGCTGCGACCATATCGGTCCGCCACGTCGCTGCAAGAATGACCGTAACGAATTCCCGCTTTGTGCACCGCCGCGAATGAATGGCAGGACCGCGAGTTGACCCAGCGATTCGACGAAGAGCAGGAAGTTTAAGCTCGTGTCATATCGATACGCCATATTGCCGTCCGGATACGGCTCTGAGTAGCCACGTATCGCGCACTTGCGTGCTGCCTCGGACTTTGGATCGATGGACTGCTCGACAATTGGCCCCCCGTCAGCGCTCTGGTCATTCACGTCACGCCACTTCTGGTAGCTCGGCCAGAAGTACACGCAGACCGCAGACCATTCCACTTCGTGCTCGGCGATTAACGCACGGTCTGGCATGAGCACCGCACATCCTGCGGAAAACTCTTCCTTAAGCTCTGGGTCAGACATGTCCTGCACCGTTTTGATGAAGGACAGTTGCGAGTAGCTCGCCAACTCTTCTCGGCCATCGTCCTGGCCCTGTAGGTATGCGGGAATCTGTTCAGTCGTTTTCTGTAGGTCGGTCATTTAGGATATTCCTTTTTTTAATTCCGTTGAGTCGTTCACTGTTTTGCATCACGCGCCCCTAACGCCGACGCGTTCGACTTCGCTGCAATCCACCGCGCCAAGAACCACCGCCTCGTCCGCGCGCGGCTCGTCGTCTGTGCCTTTGAATCGGCTCAGTTCCCATTGGTCAGTATTCGGGTCGGTCAATATCTCTTTCACATAAGCACGTATTCTGCTAGACGATGGCATCAGTAAGTTAAAGAACCCATCCATTGCTAGCATCTCCACGAACTCGGCACTTGTCTTTTTCGGTGATACTCGCAGATCTCTTCTGATGTACACAGTCGACCCATCTCTAAGGTTGATAGACTGATGACCGTTCCGGTGCAACTGCTCTATCAGGGAACTTTCGATAGCGGTTAGTGCTTCCTGAATCACTTCTAGTTTTCGGCTCGCGTTGCGTTTCTCACGCGTTAGGGTTACGAACTGTTGTTCCACGGTTGTTGGTTCAATGGCACTACTGTTTTTAATTTCGGTCGCTGTTGTTTCCATTGCTTCATTCCTTTTCTTTTGGGTCAGTTCTGTCCGCGTCCTGGATTAGGATGTCCGTGAGGAGATGGATTGCCTGTTCACCGCCGCGCTGCGGCTCGTTCGATATCCGTTCAATCCCTCGCACGATCCCCAAGGTCTTTTTCATCGTTATCCTTTCCGCCTTGGTGAGTTTGTAGCTTAGGCTTCCGTCGCTGCAGCTTGTCACGTTCATGGTCCGGGCTCCTTGTATTAGTTGCTGGTGAGTTTTGCAGCACCTTACACTCACGAAAGCACCGCCTCGATCACTTTCTTTCGCTCGCGAAGTGCTTTGTATACTTTTCCGTCCACGGTATTCGTTGCCACCAAATGATAATATATCACTTTCCGTCCTTGACCTGCACGGTGGAGCCGTGCGAGGCTCTGCTCGTAATCGGCAAGCGAGAACCCAAGCGAAATATAGATACAGTACCGCGCTCGCGACAGGTCGACCCCCACACCACCGGCTTGGATCTGAGCATTAAGCACTTCGCCACCACGTTCGCTTTTCCACAGCGCGTACCCGTTGCATCTGCCCGATAGTTCTCGGCACGGCCGGTCCAGGTTATCACACGCTAGTGACACGGCGTCCAAATCAACGTGAAACCTGCTGAAAGTCACTATCGGCTCGTCGGTGGGTAGGCCGTCAATAATTTCAGATAACGCCAACGCTTTCGCGCTGTGTAATCGCACCTTCGTACCGTCCTCCGTCACGGCCACGCCACTGGTCAACTGCTGTAAACGAAGCAGTTGGGCCAGTGCGTTGCTCGCGACAATCCGCCCGCCACGAACATCGGCCCAGAAAACTTTTGCCACACGATCGTATACCGGCTGTGCATTCGGCGGTAACGTGATTGGTACGCGTTCATGCATCACATCGGGCAGGTCCAGGACCTCTTCTTTAGTGACCCGATAAGTGCATCGGGCCAACTTCTCCTTCATCTCGTCTTGATTGATCCACTGCTTAACTTGCGACGGAAACATCGGGTTGGTTACTGCGTGGCGTGATCGAAAGCGCGTGTACGACGGTCCGAATATTCCAGGATCCATTGCACGATAAATAGCAAACGCATCGAGCGGACTGTGTGGGAGCATTGTGCCGGAGAGAAGCGCGACCTGTTTCGTGCGCTTACGAAGACGTGCTGCGAACCGTGACGCCTTACCCATCGGCGTCTTGAGTTTGTGCGCCTCGTCATATACAACCAGGTCCCATTCGATTGACAGGAATTCTTTCGCAAGCGGTGCGAGCCAGTACGACTCATAGTTGACGATGACAATCTGGCACTGTGACTTGTTGACCAGATTGGCTTTCTTTTTCGCGTCGCCCTTCGTCAGTGCGAGAGAGGTCAACCCCGGTGCATGCTTTGCGATTTGTTCAAGCCACACCTGAATCACCGACTTCGGACACACGACAAGAACGCGATCGGCCTTGCTTTCGGCGACGTGGTCCAGAATCGCTCTTGTTTTTCCGGTGCCCATCTCCCAATGCAGTGCGACATATGGACGCTTGCGGAGCCACTCGACGCCATTAGCCTGGTGGCTCCATTGGCCGTCGCGTTTCGTGGCATACAGATTTGGCCGATCGTAATTATCGATCAAGTCCCCGATCGACAGCGAAGCATGCGTGGACCTGATCGATGACGGCTCGAATCCTTCGCCATGGAATGTGTTTGCGATTTTGAACGCATACGCTGGCGTAGACGGCCACCACCAACATGCAGACATCTTGTCCCATCGACCACCGTCTATGCTCTTGCATTTTTCTACGTTACTCGCCGAGTAGGGCAGACGGAGTTCAATTCGGTGGTGGTTGAGTGATAGCATATTTATCAAAAAGATCTCGACGAACCTTCGCAGAGCCAACCAACATTTCTTTGTCATTGTGCAACCTGAAGGCTTCAACCTCCCATTGCAACCCACGAATCGTGTCAATATAGGACTCCGACATTACCTCGTACATGTTCTTGTTCTTGGGCAGAACTTCGCGACGTAGCGAATCGAGCGCAGCTTCTGCGTTTGCCAATTGTTCGCGGACAATTGCCAATTGCTTGTCGTTCTTGATCATATCTCGATCCTCACAAGCCCTTTGGTCGATCCGTTGGGAAATCCGAACTGGTCAAAAGCCCCTCCCGGCCATCGCGTTGCCGCGATGGCCGAGAAAGGAATAGGCAGAGGAAAAGACCTGCCCCCGCCGCGTGAACTACCACGGCGAGGGCGTCGGTCAGGGTTCTATCTGGAGACTAGTTCGAGCGCTTCGCTCCACGCGTCGTCTTGAATCTTACGATCCGACCCGAACATGAGCGAATTAAATCTTCTTTCCCGCTGACCGCCTTGCTTGTGGTTTACGACATTGGTGACCGCGTTGAAGCCCATCCACGCGTTCTCGTGTTTCGTGCCGGCCGTCATCGCGTAGCGGCTGGTCATCTCGGTCTGCAGACGTCCGATCCGCTTCAAAGCTCGTGGTCCCGAAGCATCGTCGACCGATATCACACGATCCACGTATCGCGCGAACTCGTGCTGCGGTAGCGGGTACTCGCGCAGTAGTTTGGCCTGATTAATGTCGGCGTCGAACTGACTCGACACCAGACCCAGCACTGTGCGTGCTTCGGTCAGCTTGGCGGTAACGTCGCCGACATGCGTGATGGACAGGACCTCGGTGGCCTGATTCAGCGCAAGTCGCCGCGTGTTTGCGCACACCACACGGACCGACGTCGGCAGAACCTGAATTGCGCCCGTACCGTCGTGCGAATTAAGCAACAGGATGTATCGGTGCTGGACGTCGCCCGGCGTCACTTCGTCAGTCTGCGGCATCCTCGCAAGAATCGCCATCCGCTTGCCGCGCCTCATTGTGAATGCAGCTTCATACCGCATGCTCCCTTCTTCGACCAGCGCGTCAGTGAATTTGAACGATTCCGAATTCTGCAACACTCGGTACCGATCCGACACGACGCCCAGAACCTCGCGAGTATCTGACCGGATGTTCGCTTTGTGTCCGCTCAGCGCCGAGCCGTCCTGGAGGTATAGGTCTTCTTGGACGACTTCCCAGTCGCCCGACATCTCGAGCGCTTGCGCGCTCGTCATCGCTCCCCGCACTACCGTCCCTAGTCCGTGCCATGCAGGCTCGTTGGCGTATACCGCCTGATCTGTTCCTTCGATTTCGTGTGACATGGGTCCTATTCCTTTCGGGGTTTGAGTTTTCGTTTCTCATCTACGGACAATAATATCCTTAGCCTGCTAGCTTGTCAAGCCCTTTTGGCTGGTTTCTGTGAAAATAATTCCCAAAGACGCGCAGAACACCCCTAAGTCCTGTGCAGGACTAGGCTTAAAATTTTAGGGAATATGCCTTGAAATGGCCGGGCGGCCCCTACTCGGACCGGGTGGACTGATCCGCGTCGGATCGCCGCGCCCTGGCACGCGCCGCGAATGCCTGCCCCCCCAGAGCGGCGATAGCTTGCCGCTGGGCCGCCGTGAGCCGGCTCGCGCGAGCGAGCCCACCTAGGCGCCCATTCTTTTTGGCGAGGGCCACGCGCTCCTGAGGCGTCAGGAGAGCCATTCTGGCCTTGCCGCCCTTGGACCTCATTTCGCGCGCGGTGTCAATAACTTCGGGCTTTTCGTTCTTGCTCGCCATGGCATCCATCATACAGAAAATCCCCGCCGGCAGGGCCGGCAGGGACAGTGGAGGAGAAGCAATCACACGACCACAGCAGGAATTATCGTCAGATTTTTGCCTAGCCGCAGCGTCACATCGTCCAATCCGCATCTCTGTAGGTCTATGTGATTGGTCGCGGTGATGGATAATGCGTTGCCAGTATCAAGATCCAGCGTGGCACCGTTGTATAAATCAATGTTCGAGATTGTTTTGGCTCTTGCGTCAGCAGCGCTCGTAAACACACCTCCGCCAGAGACCATCAGATTAGTGATGGTCCCTTCCGAATTGTGCCTGAACACACCGTCATACACATTCACGTTTGTATATGCGCCGCTATTCCACGAAGTGAACTCGCCGCCACGAACATTGACCGTCGTGTTGCCCGCGCCTTGATCATGGACCACACCGCGCGACATGTTGAAAACCGCCCCAGACTCGGCACCAAACCCGATGGTCACGTGCGGTGTACTAGGTCCTTCGGGCGTGATGGTTACCGACGTGTACGTGAACCTATCGCCTTGCTCCAAGGTCGCGAGCCCAACAATGCCGCCAGATATGGACACGTCATGGTTTCCGGAGCCGGCTTGGCTCAAAAGAATTACTGGTGCATGGCCTGCGTCTGCAGGCGCTGCAGCAGTGTCATGAATGTGAACCTCGGTAGAGCCTGCGTCTTGCAATTCGATCCGAATCCTTCCGCTGCCCTGTTCCGCCGGACGACCGCTCGGTATCCCGATATTCAGTTCGGCCGTATTGACTTGCAGGTACGCCGTCGTAGTACCAATCAGTCCGGTATACCCCTGGTAAATGTTGATCTCATTGATTTGTCCGGCGGCAGTTTGGTCTAGCCCGGCAGTGATGTCGTACATCGTGTCGCGCACGTCGATATGCACTTCACTGTTCGTGTCCGGAACAGTGCCCAGAGACCAATTAGCGGCAACGCTCCAATCCTCCGTCCCTGCACCGTCACCGCCGAGCCATACATTATCAGCCATATCAGATACTCGCCTGCTGAATACGTACGTGGTCTCCGATGTCCAGCGACACATCCTCCAACCCACATTCCACTAGATCAATGGAATTTGTCCACGTTACTGAGGCCGGCTCGGCCGTTCGTGCATTGATCGAGCCGCCGTCCAACAATTGCGTTGTGGTCACAGTCTTTGCTCGTGCGTCGCGTGTCGTTTCCCACACACCGCCCGACGATACGCGCAGCGTGGTGATGGTCCCGTTGCTGTAGTAATGAGCCATACCGCCGTATACGTTCATCGTGGTATGCGCACCGCCCTTCCACGCCGTGTACTCACCGCTGAGCATCTCCACCAGCGTCATGGCCGCACCTTGGTTGTGTACCTCGCCACGACCAATGTACAAGTTCGTCGCCGTCGCGCCTGCCCCGATGGTCACCTGCGGAGAAGACGGGCCTTCAGGCGTTATCGTTACCCACTGAGACTTGAACTCGTCGTCCGCCGCGAGGCTGCCCAGTCCGACAATGCCACCCGCGATGCTGAAATTATGGTTGGCCGTCCCACTGTTAGCTGTTTTGATAATAAGGGGATCGCGGCCAGTGTCCTCGGCCGTCGTTGCCGTATCGTAAATATGAGCCACACAGTCCGTGGTGTTCTGTAGTTCAATATTGATTCGCTTCGAACCGGCCTCGTTGGTCCGACCGCTGGAATTGCCGATGGTGAGACGGTCCGTCCTGATCTGCAGGTAGGCAGTCGTCAGGCCGATCAGCCCGGTAAACGCCTGTGCGATATGCACCCCGTCGAGGTCAATAAGGGACTGGTCAAGCCCGGCGTTGATCGGGTAAATCGTGTTCTGATTATTTATGTCGATATACACCACATCGGCAGCCACAGGCACGCCACTCGGAGACCAGTTGGCCGCAATGGCCCAACTGCCTGTGCCACCCCCATCACCGCCAATCCATAACTTGTCAGCCATAACTGCAATCCTTTGGCATCACTTATTCTCGTATTCAATCCTTACGAGCCATCGGTTCCTGGCTACATCAATCCTGTCAAAAGTAGGCGACTTGCTCTTCAACCTATTGTTCCTTGGATGATCGGACCCGCTGTTAGGTACTGCAATCATATCACGTATACCTCTCTCGTCGTTCTGCCCTTCTGTCAAAGTGTATTGCACTTTGCCATTTGCTCTGCCATGCCACAGGTATACAATATCCTCGGCCATCTCACCAATTCCCTATAGGACAAGATTCAGTTGCACGAGCGGTCTTCCGACTGATCACACAGCCACAGGTTTTTTTTGCGGCTGGATCGTACACTTTCCCGCAACACCTTGCCCCCGCCAAGCACGATACGTTTTCTTCACATATTTCACATACCTGCCGGCGCCCCTTGACGACATCTTCCGGAGCAGGGTTAACAAACGAATCAACCAAATGAGGTGCGCCCTTGAAAAACCTTTCAATAGCCGCCCCCCAATCAACCGTCCCAGACGACGGTGTTGAGAATTTCAAATCATATTTGAAGCTCAAAACATCTTTGTCTGGAGGCTTAATACACCACATCCCATTCTTCATGTGGATGGCTACTTCCATGAACTCTTCGGCATATCCCTCTGGAAAATTATCCTTAAGCTGTTCTTCACTAAACACAATCCTTCTTGGATCGAAATTATCAGCACGCCCCATCATCCCCTCCATCTCCAGAAACACATTGCGTGCCGTTCCAGCAACCTGGCGGCGTCGGTGCTCCAATGGTCATCGTATTGCTTTCTTCGAAATCACCACTACCGTCAGGAATACACGAATGCTCTATGTTGGTAGGTCCGCTATACCCGTTGCAGTCAGTTGCATTGGCATGAACAGTTACAAAACCTGTAGTAAAGGGGTCTTCCCAGCTCCATCGGCAATTATTACAGTCGTATCGCGCAGCGATCGATCCTGAGTCATTAGGTCCACAACCATCACAATCCCCCTGGTCTCTTGTATATGGGACCCCTGGTTTGCTCCAGGCCACATGCCCCGCAGCCGCTGCGGTTCTCGTGAGTGTTACTTGATCCCAATCGATAATACAGGTGCAAGACGTTCCCGTACAAGAGCCATCAGTAGAAGTCCAAACCGTTATTGTTCGAGTAAATTCCCATGTTATTGTTGAGTTTTCTTCAAAGCAGCATTCGCAACATTCGTCAAACTCCTCGTCCGCACCAGGACATCCAGTTGCTGGCTCGTTTCCATCTCGCAAAATGAGACCTGTCCCTGAGTCGCGTTGTAATGCTTTTTCAACCATTGTCTATGGACACGCCGTTGTGGTGAAAATTGTTACCTTGCTCTCGGCCTGGACACGATACCATCGGCCTGATCGATAATACTGAACGTTACGATAGAACGCATAGAACGCATTGCTTGCCGCGTACGCCACACGCGATAGTTGCACATGCTGCCAGCCGATTGTTTTGCCCGTCGTGGCTGGGTACTGCGTGATGGTCACGGCATCTGCGGATTCGCCTTCAGTCTCCGCACCCACGGAGGTCATACCCCCAGACGGCACCGGCTCATCTTCGATCCATCGTCGTCCTGATTCGTTAATGTCTTGCCATACCACAACACTATCCACAGTCGGGTCTAGCACTCCGACCACCGTCGTAGCGTAAATCAAATCGCCTTTATACGTGCCTTGCTCGACGTTCCACTCAGGGTCGACCTTTTCGAATCGTTTGTTGAGTGACACGGTTTCTGTAGCAGTTCGATGCGTGTTGTCTTGATACGTGATCGTGGTATTCAACCCCGTTCCGTGCCAGTCGCTAAACGACAGCGTGTCGAACGGCGTTCTCCGCAAATCGTAAGATTTCATGACGTTGACAACTACGTCGCCTTCCTGACCGTTGTGCCATATGCGGCACCCCAAAGTGTCTGTCGAAATCGACTTGACTACAAACTGTTGAACAAGCGACGAAGGGGTATCCGGCGATTGCCTGTCGCCGTATTCCTTACGCTCAGGCTGCGAAAAAGCGTCAGTGGATCGGTCCGTACCGATCTTGCTGCGCATTTGCCGGATGAACTGAACATCTGTATCATTTGCAAGGAATAACGTCATAGCGCTAGCTTTCCAAAGTCTGCCAATTCATGCACCCTAAATGGCATGTACACCGCATTTCCTGACGGGCTCCGCCTGAAGTCGTCGTCAGTCTTCCGATCTGTCACGCCTTTATCGCCTGTGCGTTTCAGGTCATCGTTGATTGGCCTTCCCGTACCATCCAAGTGCACAGGCGTGGTTATTGGGGTCTGAGTATCTTTTTCACGTATTCTTTGTGGTGATTCGGAATCCGAATCGGTCGACCTTCCCTGATATACCCCACGGTCCAACATCCACACTCTCCAGTCTTCCTTGAACTCAAATCCATACTCGATCTCGATCAAGTCTTCGTCCTGAGAATATTCGCGCGTCGGCATGATACGGAGAACTTTCGCTTGCCTTTCCTCTATCGTTACTGACCGATTATTAGCCACTGCAATGTTAAACGAAGACTTGTTGAGCCGGTTAATGAACTTGAGCGCAAGCCTCGGATCGTATCCAGGCTCCCATCGTTTCACGATTAACTGTAGCTGTGCTGTGGTTCCGATTATTGGGATAGGAAACGAAGTGCCTGCACTATTGACAAACGGTTTGCCTTGCCAATCAGATTCCAATTCGGTTTGGGATAGGCTGGTGGACCAGAACATAAGCAAGGGTCTTTCCCTTTGCCGTTCTCGTGGCCTTGCACCACGGCCAGGGAGATTGTCGTAGTTTGCCTCGACCACGTACACGTCAGTACTTTGCTGTTGCGTAATACCCACTCGCTTGACCGACATATCAGGAAAGCGAGGATGCCGTTCCCCGTAACGCGCAACACTACCAGCATATATTGCTTCACGTTCGTTCGACGCACCCGTAACATCCCATTCTCTGCGCGCGGCAACGCCGGTGCCTGCCATCGAGAACTTGTTATGCACGCTCCAGCGTTCTGTTGCCTTGGCCATCTATTCTGCACCTTCAATAATGCCATCGGTCCTGATCACAGCCGTGTCTCTCGACGCAGTCTCGATGGCTGCCACGATGTCCTTGCGGACGGTTTCGATGTCTTTTCTTATTGCATCGCCAACCGCCTTGCCGATACCTTTTATAAATCCTTGAGTCTCTGCCATGCCGCCAGCCGAGGGGAACCAGTGTGTCGTTCCGGGTGGCCCTGCTATTTGCTCTGCAGTATCAAACAGAGAACCAATAGTCTGTCCACCGATCAGCAATGGGTTGTTTAGGTTCGGGTTGAACGGCTTACTCTGCGCATTGCGGATCACGTCCATGTCTGCGCGGAACTTTGCGAACTGGGCGTCAACTATCTTCTGCATCTCCTCTTTTCTTTTCTTTTCCTCTGCCTCCGGCGTTAAGAACGGTGGCGGAACAAACGGCTTATCGATTGGCTTGCCGGTCTTCGGGTCGGTCCTGGGCAGCCCGGGAAGATTGGAAAGCTCAGCCATACGTGCTTCCAAGAATTCTCGCTCGACGCGAAGCTCTTTGAGACGTTCAGACTCGTCAACGCCCTTTGGCTTTCGGTATGTGTCAATACCTGACACAAAGTGGTCGAGTGCATCGTCAATGTCAGGGAATTGAAATATGCTTTCCCCTTTGGCCAATCTAGATGCCATCGTTTCAAGATTAAAGTTCTTAAACACCTCTTGTAGGATACCCGCGAAATTTCTATTAACCTTCAGCAGATTCAGCGGAAGTTCGATAAGGTCCTTGCCGACATTCTTCACGTCATCCCAGAATTCCCGGAGTGCGATCTTCATCCCATTCAACGTCAAGTTGTACTTGATCCCCATCGATGCAAGTGACGTCTCGGTATTGCCGAGTATCATGGTCAATTCCTTCAACCCCTTCGTGATCCCCGGTGCAAACTCTTTCCCTACTGCAGTCTGTAAGCCATCGAAAGCGGAGCTCAGCCTGGTTATTTCGCCTGCAATACCTTTGAGTTGGATGTCGGTTATCTCCTGGGTTCGACCAGCAGCTTCCTTCTGTGCCTGCTCGAATTCGCGAAAGTCGCCAGTGCCTCTGTTAATAATGGCCGATAGCGCGGCAATGTTTTCAGCGCCGGCAATCGTTGCAAGGTTCGACAATTGCTGGACAGGTGCCAATCCTTCCATGGACCGTTTAAGGTCGTCGATAAAGTCAGCTGTGTGCTTTAACTGACCACCCATCGTCTCCGCATTAATCCCCAACTCCTTCAACTTTTCGGCAGCCGGTCCAGTGTCTTGTACCAGTCGGATAATCAAGTTGCGGAACGAGCGCCCTGCGCTAGAAGCAGGGATACCGGCATCTATCATGATCTGCAACGCCGCGAACACCTCGGTCAGTTCTTTGCCAGCAATATTCGCAAGCGGACCAATCTTTGCCATACCTTCGGCTAAGTCTTCGATCGTAACATTCGACGTCGTCATCGCCTGAGTCATGCCGTCGATAACAGGCGTCAAGTCAGTCGCCTCAATCTCCATCGACTTCATGATCCCAACCAAAATGTCCGCAGCCCGCCCAAGCTCGACCTGGCCAGCAGAGGCGAGGTTCAACGTCGGGCGCATTGACGAAATGATTTCGTTTATTTTCAACCCAGCCAATGCAAAAAAGTTCATCGCATCAGCCGCTTGCGTCGACGTGAACTCGGTCGTTGCACCCAGCGTCAAGGCCGTCTGCTCAAGTCGCTCCATCTCCTCATTGGTTGCACCCGTCAACGCAAGCACGCGCTGCATGTTCTTTTCAAACGAGGCAAATTTTCTGATTGAACCTCCAGTAAACACACCGACTGCAACTGCAGACAACGCCGCCGACATTCTCCCCGCTACGCCTACAACATGAGACCCCAGCTCTGTGAATTTCCGAGTAGCTTTCTGGAGCGCTTTACCGGTGCGATCCTTGGTACCGAGGATGATGTCCAATCTTCTCTGTTCGGCCATTTTCTATTTTCGCCATCCGGCCTTCTTCAGCCATCCAGAACATCCAAGCCGCACAGAATGATTCGGTCTGATCCAAGGTCCCCCCCGACACAGGAAGGAACCCCCGCTTTGCCATCGCAATATCGCCAACCATCGCCCACGTGCTTGCGTCCACGCATTGCCGTGGACATTGAGTGATTCTCACTTTCCCGTCGTGGCATAACTCACACCCCATCGCATCGCACGTCGGGCACTGCATCAAGAGCGGACTTCGCTCACTGGGGCAGTCTGTGCAATTCGGCCCGCACCGTTGTCCGGTTGCTCCGTTTGCGATTTGAACTGCGATGCGGATCTTTTTTTTTCCACTTCGCTTGTGGTGGATTCTTCCATCAGACCATGACCCAGCAGAATCATTTCGCCAAAGGTGATTCGGTTTTCTAGCTCTTCGGCAACAAATGGTTGAGGCAAATTCCAGTCCACCATCAACTGCTGCGTTAATACCTTGAGCTTATCTACGTTTTCCATGTCTGTATTCACGCCGTTCAGCGCATCAACAATCAGTCGGAACTGCCCATGCGTGGGAAACCGAAAGGTGAACACCATCTCCGCGATCGTCACCTGAAACGTCTGGTTCGGGTCAGACGATAGCGACATGTCTTCTCCTTTAGCTAAATGCAATCGTCAGTTCGTCGTCGCCAGCAGCCGCGGAACGATTCGCCACGAACGTGAGCTGATCAACCAGTATTCCGTCACGATCGCCTGGCTGTACGTTAGTCAGCTGGGCCTTTGGCGAGTTGAAGGTAATGATATTGTTAGCACCCTCGCCTAACGCAAGCGTGATATCCATCTCAATGTGGCCCGTCAGGTCGGCATACCAATCCTTGCCAGTGGCCGCCTCCACGTCCGCTGTCCATACGATACGACGATTGGTCACAACACCTGCGTGGTAGCCTGTGCCTACGCCGGTATTCGTGTCGTCGGCAACATCTTCGATCATCTTGATTTCGTTATTCATCGCCAACGTAACTTCATTCACACGATACGCCGTAGAGGCAATGTCAAACGTGGCAGACGCGAATCGTGGCGGCAGCACCGTAGGATAGGTCGGCGTGAGCAGACCGACCGTGGTCTCGTTCACGTACTTGCCTTGGAAAGTCCAGTCGATGATGCCTGGGCGACCTGCCGTGAACGTCGCGGTTAAATCGCCCACGCACCCTGCCATCTGTCGAAGCCTGCCGTCCTCGTACAAGCCCATCGAGATAGTCTCGTAAGAGCCACTGCCGGATTCAACTGTGTAGGTCTGGCCCGACACGCTGAACGCACACGCTTGAAGGAACGTGTTGGCCCAGAGTGGCACGCCACTGCCGCCTGTATTGGCCACCTCGGTCTGGAACGTGCACTGAGAGCGATGACCGCCAGTTGACCCCTGCTGTGGCGACAATGCACTTTGCGGCATACGGTCAATGAAATCGATATCTGGCGTCATCTCCGGATCAAACACATCATGAGCGGCGTCGGCTGCCGCGAGTCCTTCGGGAGAACCGATAGTCACCTCGGTCTTCGCCGCCAGGATGCGTTGTCTTGTCAATAGTGCTTCGGCCATCGTCGTGGCTCCTACCTAGGTCTGTGAATATGGATCCTTCACATCATAGCGATAATGAATCAGCACTGGTAGGTTCATGGCCGTGGTATTCGACTCATGGTCAACCACCATCGACGGTGGGCCAACGAACGTATCCACCGCTTTGCTGTTTCGCGTATGGTCCTCCATCAGCTTTTTAGTGATATCGGCTGCCATCTGCAATGCCTTGGTCTGCCACGAAATCGCGTCGTCCTCGTGCTGAACGGCGTACACGAACAAATTAAACTTGTGGTTCCACGCCGTGCGTTGCATCGGAGTGAGGCCCTCTTCCGTCTCGCCCATCATGATCACCACAAGCCCGTCACGAACACGGTTGCCCAGACCTGGCCGTGCCCGCTCCGCCTCAAGCGTATGCTCGAAACCATTGCCCACCGTGATCAGGTCGATCTTGGTCTCAAGGTCTGCCATGATGTCTTCGTATATTGGGGTGGCCATTCAGCTTCTCGTCTGTCTCAAGACAGAATCAACTTTCTGAGTGAGTGCAACCAGGTATACGTCGCCTAATTCCTTCTGGACCTTACTCATTACCCCCGGTTTTTCCTTGATAATTCCGTACGGCGTCGGACCGCCAAGCCGTTCGATCGGTGTCCGTGGCACCAACCGACCCGGATTATTCGGGTCTGCCGTCCGTCGGAACACCTGACGAATACCGCCTTTGCCGCGAGCGATAAACGCTCGCTTGTGCATCTCACGTGGTTCACGTTTGCGAACCTGGACCGTTACCCCCACCTTGGTCTGGCGGGCACCCTTGAAAGCCGTCAAACTCTTGGCGCTCTTGCTCATCACAATCAACCTTCCGCCCAATGATCCAGACTTGAATGAGCGAATATCTCTAGCAATGGCTCCGGCCTTCAAATTCAAGTGCTTTGCCACTTCAGACTTGAGCAATGTCTTACCCTTGCGAAGCGTGTCCGATACGGCAAAAGAAATCATCCTCGGCGCCTGCTTTTGAAGCGATTTTAGCGTGTTAAGCAAAACTCGTTCCTGCCGCTTATCGAAATCGAAATTGACTGCAATAGCCATCAGTTAACCCTCAGTAACCACATCCCGTTATCTTGCTCGATCGCGTCTACGACCATGCGAACGGCCGTGGACCCGCCGTACCGCTCGGCCACAGTCACCGTGTCGCCGCCGATATTGATCGACGTCCTGCCCTTCGTGTCGGTAGCGTGGTTGCGAATCAGAATCTCCATCGTGGCCGTTATGCCGCCACTCGTAGGGACCGACTCGCCAGGCCCGAACCGATGGACATAAGCGTTCATCAGCGTGCCGGCAGCCCCTTGGCTCGTGTATGTGATCTGCTCACCAAACACATCTGGATCCGTAAAGAATTCGCCGTCAATGGCCAGCTGGTCCTGGATGACTTCACCGACGTCAACGAACCACTCGCCGTCAATCTTAAGCTGCTGATCAATTACGCCTTCGCTAAACGTCGGCGCAACCACTGGCGTGCCGACCCAAGTATAGATGGTCCAGCCTGGCTGGCCACTGACGACGCCTTGGCTGCGGGTCCATTGAGCGATCATATTGCCTGCCTCGTCACACGCTGGACCATCACGCCTCGTTCTGAGAGCCACCCGCACAACCCATTGTATAGCTCTAGCGTACGGTCAAACGCATCTTGACTGCGGTCGAAACGCTCGTGAGTGTAGCCGTCCCAATCAGCTTGGCCCCGCATATCGGCCCCAACGATCTGGATCGATACAGCGCCAAGATGGTACGCCAGTACCACGGCAGCCACCATCGAGAACGCCGCCCAGCCGCCATTGGCCGGGTCGCTGTAGTGCGGCTGTGGCACCTCCTCGTAGGTCATCACGCATGCCCCCCCCAGATACCCCCGCCTGGTCAAGGACTCGCGAGACGACCTGCTTGTGAAGATTCTGGCCCGCTTTGCGGCCGCATAGTGGTGGTTATCGACATAGGTCTGCCAGTCGGCGAATACCCACCAATCAGCTTCGCATGCTCGGGCTGCTCGGTTAACTGCTATGCAAAGATCCGCATCGATCAACGACCACCACGCCAGAGAAGGACCAGGGCAAACGATGAGAGCCGTATCAGATCCGCCAGGCATCGGCCACCCACCCTTCGGTCACATGGTGCGGCTTTGGCTGTCCGTGGAAGCAGACCACGGAGCAGGTTGCTGGCGGCTCTTCTATAGCATGCTCTCGATAAGACACACACCAGCCAGCCGGATACGTCCTCATGCCTAAGGCCCCGCGTAATGGCTCCTCCGACATCCAATATTGGAACCCCCTATAGCGGTCCTTGATTCCCTCGTTGTAGGAATATAGCAGCGGGTTAAGCTGGCCATCCTCCCAACTGATCACAGATCCGTTGTATTGGTCTGTCACCAGCCAATCCTCCACAATGCCGGGGCAATATGTGGCGATCCGGTCAAGCGGCCCCGTAACGCACACATCCAAGTCAAGATACAGAACAGGCCCGCCGTGAACTCTAAAGCACCAATATTTATTCCACCACGTTCCAAAGTCGGGTCGCGCTCGACAATCGACAGATGAGTTTATGCCGGTCGGGTCGTCGGTAAAACACACAAATTCGTGCGAGGCCTTGAGATGTTTCTGCACTCCCGCGCAAAGGATATTCACGTACTCTGCCGTGTAGTATTCCCCAAACTTTATGCAGCAAACGGTCAACATGAATATACCACGTCACGCGGGGTCACTCTCAACAAT
>Ga0114898_1000880_pt1 | contig 20003 bp, 14 predicted proteins | sample Malvired_Geostar_FD_83496 | JGI IMG/M metagenome (GOLD analysis project Ga0114898, IMG submission 83496) | Marine viral communities from the Global Malaspina Expedition - Malaspina viral metaG DeepMed_Geostar | ecosystem: Environmental > Aquatic > Marine > Oceanic | place: Mediterranean Sea... | reverse complement strand
GGCTTCCTGCGCGACTGTGGCCATGAGGTGGTGGAGGCCGACGGCGCCGAGCCCGCCCTGGCGCAACTCACCACCGACGGCCCCTTCGACCTGGCGCTCGTGGACTTCGCCATGCCCGGGGTGAATGGGGTGGAGTTCGCGCGCCGCGCCAGACCCGACTGGCCCGACCTGCCCATCGTCCTGCTGACCGGCTATTTCGACGTCGAGGTCCCCGGCGACATCACCCTGGTCCACAAGCCGTTCAGCCACGCCACCCTGCAGGCGGCCCTGAACCGGGCCTGGGCTCAGTAGACCCCGAGCGCCAGCCCGGCCGCGAGCGCCGCCCCCAGCTCGGCGCAGGCCGCCAGGTCCGTCGCCGGGATGACCTTGGGCGCCAGGATGGCTTCGGGCGTCTGGGCGTGGGTGCAGACGATGATCGGCTCGGCCACCGCCCTCAGCCGCCAGCCGGTGGCGATCCGGGCGATCTGGCGCACGGCGTTCTCGCCGTCGCTGCCGGCGCAGACCATGACCGCATAGGGGCGGCCTTCGATGCGGCCGAGCACGGGATAGTAGGCGCGGTCGAAGAAGGCCTTCAGTTCGCCTGAGATGGCCGCCAGGTTCTCCGGCCCGACGAAGAGATAGCCGTCGGCCCCCAGCACGTCATCGTGCGCTGCGGCCTCGGCCTCCAGCAGGCGCACCTCGACCTCGCCGTCTGCGCGGGCGGCGTCCGCCGCGGCCTGCGCCATCTGGCGCGAGCCTCCGGTGCGGGAGTGATAGACGATCAGGAGGGTCTTCATGGGCGGCACCATATCCGCCGGCGACCTGGATCGGGCGACCCTGAGACCACGAATTTCCGAACCGGCGTCGGCTACCCGACTCTATGGCGAGGCTTGGGTCGATTTTCGGGGAATCCGGCGCGGGAAACGCCCGCCGAGCGGAACCCGCCCCCCCCTCGGCGGCTTTCTCCGGCCAAGAGGAGATATCCATGGCCATCATTCAGGGCTTGGGCCTTCAGAGCGCCCCCGCGGCAGGTTTCGCCGACCCCAACAGTCTTCACCGCGGACTCGCGCGCTGGAACCGCAGCCGCCTGTCGCCGTCCGTGCCCCGCCAGGACTGGCGCCTGGAGCTCAGCCGCGACCAGCGGATGCAGCACAAGGAGGGCGAGTTCATCGAGGCGTTCCGCGCCCAGGTGCAGGACGCGGTCGCCGCCGTTCCCACCGATCCCGAGGGCTTCATCGCCTGGTTCGAAGGTCTGAAGGAAAACGGCCCCGGCCAGTGGGACCCCCTGTTCGACTGGCTGGCCACCGAGGCGGACATGGACCAGATGCGCTGGTTCCTGACGCAGGAAGCCGCCGGCGAGGCGGGCTTCGACGACCTCGTGGCCATGACCCAGGTCAAGCTGCCGGCGCGGCCGAAGCTGGAACTGGCCCGCAACTATTGGGACGAGATGGGCCGCGGCAATATGGGCGGCATGCACGGGCCGATGCTCGACATGACGGTTCAGGGCCTGGAACTCGCCCCCACCATCGAAGACACCCTGTGGCAGTCCCTGGCCCTGGCCAACACCATGACAGCCTTCGCGACCACCCGACGATACGCCTATCATTCGGTGGGCGCGCTTGGCGTGGTCGAGCTGACGGCGCCGACGCGGGTCGCCTCCGTCGCCGCAGGCCTGAAACGCCTGGGCTGCGCCCCCAAGCTGCGCAAATACTTCGACCTGCATGCGGTGCTGGACGTGGAGCATTCCAAGGCCTGGAACGCCGAAGCCCTCATGCCGCTCGCCCAGGATCACCCGGAAACCCTGCCGGCGATCGCCGAGGGCGCCATCATGCGCCTGCTCTGCGGCGAGCAGTGTTTCGAAGCCTACCGCGCCGTCCTGTGGGCCGGCGCCGAGACCGGTCAGACGCGCCTCAAGGAGTCCGCCTGACCGATCCGGGAGCCGTGCGTCAGTCGCCGCTCTTGGCCGACTTGCGGTAGTCCAGCGGCGGGGCCCGATCCCCGACCATGGCCTCGTAGGTGAAGTCCGCGCCACGGCGCTCGTTCAGCTCCGCCTTGGCGGCTTCGATCAGTTGCGGCTCACGCAGGAGGCGGGCTCCGGCCAGGGCGATGGTCTTGGCCGCCACCTCCGCGCCCTTCGACCCGATGCTCATGCCGCCAGCCGCGACCGCCTGCCAGCTATGGGCCGGGGTGCCGGGCACCCAGGTGGCCGCGCCCATGCCGGCGGTCGGCGTCACCCAGCTGACATCGGCCACATCGGTGGAGCCGCCGCCCCCGCCGCCAATCGCATAGGGGCCGATTTCACTGGCCGGCCGCGCCCTGTTGCCCGCCGGCAGCTGGGCGGTCATGGCCTCGGCGAAGGCCTTTTCTTCGGCGGTCCAGACCGGGGGACCGGCCTCGCGCAGGGCCTGGTCCATCACCTTCCCCAGGGTGTCGTTGACCAGCATGTTGTAGACCCCGCCGGTCTGTTCGAAGCTGACCGTGGTTTCGCTGGCCAGGGCCGCGCCCTCGGCGGCCTTCTGCATGCGGGCGAAGACGTCGCGGACGACCTGCGGGTCGGTGTGGCGGACGTAGTAATAGACTTCGGCCTTGTCCGGCACGACGTTGGGCGCGGTGCCGCCGTCGGTCACCACATAGTGGATGCGGGTCCCATCGGGGATGTGCTCACGCAGATAGTTCACCGACACGTTCATGATCTCGACCCCATCCAGGGCCGAGCGCCCACGGAAGGGCGCGGCCGAGGCGTGGGCCGAGGTGCCGGCGAACCGGAACTTGCCCGAGATATTGGCCAGGGAGACGCTCTGGGCCGCGCTGTTGCCGTCGCTGGGATGCCAGTGGAGCGTGGCGTCGACGTCGTCAAATAGGCCTTCGCGGACCATATAGACCTTGCCCGAACCGCCCTCCTCGGCCGGCGTGCCATAGACACGGATTTCGCCGGCCACGTTGTTGGCCTTCATCCAGGCGGCCAGGCTCTGGGCGGCGGCCACCGAGGCCGCGCCGAACAGGTGATGGCCGCAGGCATGGCCGGCGATCTGACCGGGGATCGGCGACCGCTCGGCCTTGGCTTCCTGGGCCAGGCCCGGCAGGGCGTCAAATTCCGCGAGGATGGCGATGACCGGGCCGTCGCCAGTCTTGAAGCTGGCGACGAAGGCGGTCGGCATGCCGGCCACGCCCGCCTCGACCTTGAAGCCGGCGGACTTCAGCTCCGACTGCAGCAGGGCCGAGCTCTTGGTCTCCTGATAGCCGACCTCGGCATATTCCCAGATCTGGTGGGCCACCTTCGCCATCCGTGGCGCGCCCTGTTCGACGCTGGCGATCAGGGTCTGGTTGTCCTGCGGGGTCACCTGGGCGGCGACGGGAACAGCGGAAAGCGCCAGGCTGAGACTGGCGGCGCCCATCAGGGCGATCTTGAAGGCGGCGCGGCGCATGGTCGAACTCCAGTGATATTGGAACAGGGACCCGCCCCCATCGTCGGCCGATCAGGGCGGATGAAAGCCTGTGCGGACGCCCCTTTAGGGAGCGCCCGCACCCTTGGCCTAGAACGTCTTGCGGACGCTCACATACCAATAGCGGCTGTAGGGCGTGTAGAGCTCGCCCAGATAGCCATCGGCCGCCAGGGGCGGCTTCTCGTCGGTCAGATTGCGGACGCCCACCCGCAGCCGGGTGTTGGCGGCCATGCCGTCCATGAACTCATATTGTCCATAGAGGTTGGCCGTCAGCTGGCTGTCGACGATCCAGGGATCGCCGGCCGAGTCGATCAGGCCGAAGTCCTGCACGTCACCCACATACTGGGTGAAGGCGCCCAGGGTGAACTGCTCGTAGCGCCAGGTGGCCGAGGCCGACCACTTCCATTCCGGCCGGCCCTCGTCGCGGATCAGGTCGCCGCCGCCCGAGATATCGACGCCGGCATTGATCTCGCCGGCCGCCTGGGCGTCCAGCAGCGCCTGGATCGCCGGTGAGGGCTGGCGGTAGAACTTGATCAGATGGGCGGCGTTGACGCTGGCCGAGAAGTCGCCGAAGCGCGTGCCGTTGAGGCTCCAGGCCACGCCGAAGTCGAGGCCGCGGGCCTCCTGCGGCAGCAGGTTCTGATACTGATCGTTGACATAGAGCACCTGGCCGACCGGGTTCAGGCCGGTGCCGGCGAAGGCCGCCACGTCGTCCGGCGTCGGATCGGCGCGGATGACGTCGGGATTGGTCGAGCCTTGCGTCCGCAGCAGATAGTCGAGGATCAGGGCGTTGCCCTCGCCGAACAGGCCGACAATGCCCTCCTGCTTCACGCGCCAGTAGTCGACGGTGAAGATGAAGTCGCCCATCTCCGGCGGCAGGAACTGCGGTTCGAAGACCACGCCCGCCCCCCAGGTTTCCGACTCTTCAGGCTGGAGATCCTGATTGCCCGCCCGCTGCGCCGTGGTGGCGCCCGAACGCGAGCAGGCCGAGAAGCTGGTGATCCGCCCGGCCCGCAGGTCGGCCTCGCACCGGATGAAGTCGGTGCGGGTGTTCGAGCGGGTGACCAGGGTGGCGTTCACCTGCTCCAGGTTCGGCGCCTTGAAGCCCTGGGCCCAGGAGCCGCGGAACCGCAGGCCGTCCACCACGTCCCAGGCCACGGCGACCTTGGGCTTGGCGACCGAGCCGGCGTCGCTGAAGTCTTCGAAGCGGCCGGCTAGCTGCATCTCGACGCTCTGGACCAGCGGGATGTTCATCTCCGGCGAGATCACCGGCACGCCGAACTCGAGGAAGGCCGAGGTGACGGTGCGCGAGCCCTTGGTGTCGGGCGACGGGCTGGTGCCGATCAGGTCGCCCGTATAGGCGACGCCGCTCACCGCGTCGGTGAAGTTGATCGTGCCGTCCACGCGGTCGTCACGGTCGTCCTTCTGGGTTTCGCGGCGGTATTCGACGCCGAGCGCCACGCCCACATCGCCGGCCGGCAGGGCGAAGAGATCGGGACGCGAGACCTTGAAGTCGGCCAGGGCCAGCGAGCTGGTGTTGCGGCGGACGGTCTTGATGCGGATCGCATCAAGGGCGGCCTGGCTGCTGGGGGCGGTGTCGGCCAGGCTGGTGTTCTGCAGATTGGCCCCGTTGAAGGGGTTGTAGGCGTCCGGGGTCGACAGGGAGAGCTGTTGCTGCAGCAGGGTCGCGCTGACGCCGTCGGAGACGTCCTCGACCTCAGCCTTGGAATAGAGCAGCGCCCCTTCCCAGTTGAAGCCGAACCGTTCGCCCCGCAGGCCCACCAGGGCGCGCCACTGCGAGTTCTCCACGTCCACCTGGTTGGGGCCGACATCGGAGAAATTATAGGTGCGGATCGTAACCGCGCGGCCGCTGGCCGGGGCGTCGATGCCGCTCAGACGGTTCGGATTGGCCGCGCCATTGAAGGTCGTCGGACCGAAGGGGTTGTAGTAGCTCGACGCCGGCATGGTGATCGGCATGGACGACAGCGTGCCGGTCGAGGTCTGGGTGCTCTTGGTGGTCGCCGTATAGTAGCCAAGCTCGCCGAAGCCGGTGATGCTGTCGGTGAGATCATAGTTGCCGGTCAGGAACAGGTTCACCCGCTCCACCTCGGGAATCACCGTCGTGTTGTAGGCGGCCGGCGAGTCGAAGCGCAGGTCGCGGTCGGCGCCGGACGTGGCGATGGAGCCGTCATCCAGGCAGATGCCGCCGCTCAGGGGCGCCGAGCAGCCGGCGAAGGTCGACGGCTGGACATGGAAGAAGCCCCCGGTGGAGGTCACCAGAGCGCCGTTGCGGCGCACGGCGCCATCGGCCTGGAAATAGCCCCAGGGGGTGACCGTGCTGCGGCTGTCCAGCGAGGTGGCGCCGTCAAAGCGGGTGCCGGTGAACAACGGCCGGCGATCGAGGGAGGCGGTATAGTCCTGGTCCTCGGCGTCCAGGGCCGTCCGGTCGGTATAGCTGGCGAAGACCGTGATGTTGCCGCGGCTGAAGTTGCGGCCAAGCAGCGCCGACAGGTCCGTCTGGCGCAGACCCGTGCCCTCGGCGCCGCCGTACTGGGCGTCCAGGGTCAAGCCGTCATAGTCGGTGCGCAGCACGGTGTTGATCACCCCGGCCACGGCGTCCGAGCCGTAGAGCGCCGCGGCGCCGTCCCGCAGGACTTCCAGCCGTTGCAGGCCGTTCACCGGAATGGCGTTGGTGTTGTAGGTCAGCACCGGAACCAGGTTCTCGTCGGCGCGGCTGGAGGGGTGGGTCACCACCCGGCGGCCGTTCAGCAGGACCAGCGTGTTGCCGACGCCCAGGTTACGCAGGTTCACTGACCCCACGTCGCCGCGGGCGCTGTTGCTGGAATTGGGCAGATAGCTGGAGTTGAAGCTGACATCGCCCATCTGCGGGATGGAGCGGAACAGCTCGTCGCCCGAGGCGGCGGCGACCGACTGAAGTTCGTCCTGGCCGAGCACCGTGACCGGCACGGCTTCGGTGATCTTCGAGCCCTGAACCTGCGAGCCGATGACGACGATTTCGTCGACCATGTTGCCCGCCGTCTGGCCGAGCGCGCCGCTGGCGCTGAACGCGCAGAGCATGGTCGTTTCGAGCAGCCCCCGCCGCCCCCAAGACTTGAAGTTCATAGTGGTCCCCTTTGATCCTTGCGCTGGAGATCGACGTCTCCCGATCTTCACAGCAGCCGACTCCGCGAATACGCGGCGGGGAAAAGGTAGCGCCGTTATAAGTGGCGCCCCGACACCATTCGGCCACACTGCTGCATATTCGAGCGAATGAGTGCTCAAATATGCAGCGATGTCGCCTTATTTTGACAGATTTCGCGGATCGACGCTCGGTGATCAGCGATCAGTAGAACGCCACGTCATCGACTTCGAGCCAGAGAATCTCCCCGGCGGCGCGCGCGCCGCCGAACTGGATCTCCAGCAGATCGGCGCCGGTCCAGGGCGTTTTATTCCCCCGCCAGTCGGCGGCGGGCCGCAGGTCTGAGAAGGGCGTCCGGATTTCGGTCCATTCCGTTCCCGCCTTGACCTCGGCCTCCCACCAGCCGCCCACCGTGCGGACCATCACCTTGTAGTCGCCCCCATCCCCGCGCAGGGCGAAGGACAGGCCTTGGAAAGCGCGGGCGTCCACCGGCTGCAGAGAGCCGCGGCTGAGCGGGAGAACCACCCCGGCGTGAGGATCTTCCTTCACCGACATCCGCGCCGAAAGGCGCAGGGCCTGATTTCCGTCGGGCTCGGGCGCGACGAGGCTGACCAGCACGCTGCGATCCATGCCGCCATCGGTGTCCTGCACCCGAAGCGTGTCGAGCCGCGTCCGTCCCGGCTCGCCCTGGAAGTCGTCGATCAGGGCCTGGGCCGGCTTGGCCGGCAGCGTCATGACCGTATTGGCCTCGGGCAGCTCAATTCCCGGACCCACCACCTGGCGGCCGTCGATGAACACCCGCTCGGTCTTGCGGACGTCGGAAATATTGGTCCAGGGGGCGCCGTCCATGAGGACGAGGTCGGCCCGCTTGCCCACCTCGATGGTGCCGCGGTCGTCCAGCACGCCCATCGCCCGGGCGCTGTTGGCGGTGCCCACCATCAGGGCCTCCACCGGCGTCAGGCCAGCCTGCACCATCAGCTCCATCTCATGCAGGGTCGAAAAGCCATGCCGGGTCCCCGGCATGCCGGCGTCGGTGCCGAGCGCGATCAGAACCCCGGCGTCGTGGAAGGCCTTGGTGTTCTGCAGAGCGTACTGAAACTTGGCGTTGGACTGGACAAAGCGCGGGTTGTTCAGGTCGTCCGGCGGCGACTGGCCGGGCTTCACCGGCTCATAGACCGCCAGGGTCGGCGCATAGGCCGTGCCCGACGCGAGCATCAGGTCGATGGTCTCCTGATCGACAGGACGGTCCTGCAGGCTGTGGACGATCACATCGACCTTGGCGCGGGCGGCGACCTTGCCGCGCTCCACCGTGACGGTGTGGGTCACCACCTTCAGGTCATTCTGGTGCGCCTCGTCCACCAGGGCGCTGAGGGTGCCCACGTCCATCGAGGTGTTGTCCGCCGAGAAGCCGTAGCGCCAGCCATCGGCGAAGGCCTTAATCAGGTCAGGCTGATAGGGAAGCAGGTCGCGCACCGCCTTGCGGGCGGCGTCGGGCGTATTGACCCACTTGGTGGTGGCCGTGTCGGCCCAGTCGGCGCCGTGACCGCCAGGCGTGCTCATCCGGGCGGTCAGGTTCACATGCGGCGACGCCAGCTGCGAGAGCCATTGACGGCGCGGCGCGAAGGATTCGGGCGGCTGGTGGAAGTCGTTCAGGGTGGTGACGCCGGCCTGCACATAGGCGGTGGCGATGGCCGGGGTCTGGTTGGGCGCCCCATTGGGCGTCCAGTGGGTGTGGAGATCGAAGAAGCCGGGCGTCAGCGCCTTGCCCCGCCCGTCGATGGTGGCGGCGCCGGCGGGCGGAGCCACATCGGCGCCGACCGCGGCGATCCGCCCGTCGCGGATCAGCACATTGGCCACCCGCGGCGCCGCGCCGGTGGCGTCGAACACGGTGGCGCCGACGATGGCGATGGTGTCGCCCGTCGCCTGGGCCGTCGCGCCGCCGGCCAGCAGGCTCAGGCCGAGCGCCGTGGCGGCGAGGAGTCGAAACTGATGATGAAACGTCACTGGAAAGCCCCGCACGGACACGCCGCCGCCCACTGCGCGGCGAGAGTCGCTTAGCCCAGGGTTGTCGGCGAATCCAGAAACGGCCGCGTGAAACGCCATCCATCGCCCGGACGCCGCCGAATTTGGCGCCGGGTCAGTGGGCCAGAAGCACCGCAGTCGGCGGGGCCTCGATCATGCTGCGGGTCGCGCCGCCCAAAACGAATTCCCGGGCGCGGGAATGGCCGAAGGCGCCCATCACCAGCAGGTCGGCGCCGGTCCGCTCGACCACATGCTCAAGCACCGAGCCGATCTTCGCGCCGGCCGAATCAAAGGCCTGCGCCTCGGCCTCGATCCCGTGCCGCGCCAGATGGCGCAGGAGATCGTCGGCGACCACCGGCGTCGCCGAGGGCTTCTCGTTGAGGATCGTCAGGACAATCACCGTCCTGGCCTCTTTGAGCGCCGGCAGGGCGGCCGCGACCGCGCCAGCCGCCGCGCCGCCCCCGTCCCAGGCGACAACCACCGTTTCAATGGCCGAGGGCGCGGGGCGGCCCTCGTCCGGACGAAAGATGACGACCGGGCGACCGGACGAGAATATCAGCGCCTCGGCCACGCCCTGCTGCGGGCCGGGATCGCGGGCGTAGGGCACGACGCAGAGGTCCCGGGTGCGGGAGAGCCGGGCGACCAGATCCGGAACCTCGAACATTTCGGCGGCCGGCGAGAGGCGCCCGCCATAAACGCCCGCGGCGACGGCGGCGGCTTCGAACCGGTCGAGCAGATGATCGGCGGCGGCCCGGCTACGGGCCTCCTCCGACCGCGCCAGCTCCCCGAAGTTCAGGGCGAAGTCCGCCAGCCGGTTCGTCTTGAGCGCGATGGTCGCATGGGCCGCCACCGCGGTGACCTGCGGCCCCAGAACCCCGCAGAGGGCGACCGCCTGATCCGCCGCCCAGTCCGTCGTCGGATCAGGATAGGTTTCGAGGTGCAGCAGGATGTCCTGGAAAGCCATGGGATCCTCGTTGGAGGCGCAGCCCGGCGCCGGGACCAGCCTAGTCCTTCTTGCGGCGCTCAGCGACCAGCACGCTGATCAGCAGGGCTGCGGCGGTCAGGGCGGCGCCGGCCGAGACCAGCGGATGGTCCCGCACTTCCTTGACCGCCTTGTCGGCCAGCTCGCGGGCGGGCTTGGCGCGTTCGGCCAGGGCGTCGGCGGCTTGCCGCACGGCGACGGCGGCCTTGGCCACCGCCTCTTCGCTCTCGTCGGCGAGGCTTTCAGCGGCGGCGCGCAGGGCCTTGGCCACGTCCTCCAGCGTGTCGTCGATGTCTTCACGGATATCTTTGGCGATGGATTTCGACATGGGATCGGCTCCTTGCAGGTTGCGTCACGACAAGAGCCCATCGCGCCTCCCCCCGCCTTGACCCGCATCAAACCCCTGCGACATCGGGCGCGCGCTGACGCTTGAGCCAGATCAAGGAGCCCCCGCCTCGCCGGGCGCAATTCCGAGACATGGCCAAGCCTTCAAGGGCGGCCGTTCACAAGGGGATAGATATGAAGACCACCACCGCCCTCCTCGCCGCCAGCCTGGTCCTCGGCCTCGCTGGCGCAGCCCAGGCCCAGGACTTCCAGCCCAAGGCCGCCGGCGTGAAGATGCTCAATGTCCGGGTGACCTCGGTCGATCCCGAGGCGGGCGATCCGATCACGACCCTCAGCGGCGCGGCCACCGGCCTCACCGCCGAGGTGAACGCCGACGTCATGCCGACCATCGGCCTCAGCTACTTCTTCACCGACAATATCGCCGTCGAGGTCATCGCCGGCACCACCAAGCATACGGTGAAGGCGCAGGGTCCCGGCACGGACGTGAAGGTCAAGGAGACCTGGGTGCTGCCGCCGGTTGTCGCCCTGCAATACCACTTCGCCCCGGCTGGCAAGATCAGCCCCTATGTGGGCGCCGGCGTGAACTACATGCTGTTCTACAGCGACTCGGACAAGAACGGCTTCCACCTCGACATCGACGACGGGGTCGGCTTCGCCCTGCAGGCCGGGGTGGATATCGCCACCGTCGGTCCCTGGAGCGCCAATCTCGACGTGAAGAAGATCTATTTCGAGACCGACGCCACCGACACCACCAGCGGCCTCAAGTCCAAGGTCAGCCTCGATCCCTGGGTCGTCTCGGCGGGCTTCGGCTACAAGTTCTGACCCCGAAGGGGGCGGCGCGGCGACGCGCCGTCCTCAACCGCCCGGCGCGCGGAGGACGGTCAAGGCGCCCCGGGCGATGACAATCTGCTCGTCGGTCGGCAGGACGAGCGCTTCGACGGCGCTGTCGGCGGTGGTCAGCCGGGTTTCGCCGCGGGCATTGGCGCCCTCATCCAGTTCAACGCCCAACCATTTGCAGGCGCTGAGGATTCCCGCACGAATCTGCGGATCGTTCTCACCGACGCCGGCGGTGAACACCAGGCGGTCCAGCCCGCCCAGGGCCGCGGCCAGCCCGCCGACCTCCCGGACGATCCGATAGACAAACAGGTCCAGCGCCTCCCGCGCCGCGGCGCTGCCGCTGGCCTGCAGGCGCCTGACGTCGCCGCTCTCACCCGACACCCCCAGGAGCCCGGACCGGCGATAGAGCAGGTCCGTCAGGTCCGGGGCGGACATGCCCTTGGTCTCCATCAGATAGAGCAGCACGCCGGGATCGACGCCGCCCGAGCGCGTCGACATGGGCGGGCCGTCCAGCGCCGAGAATCCCATGGTGGTGGCGATGCTGCGGCCCTGGTCCATGGCGCAGAGCGAGACGCCGCTGCCCAGGTGAGCGACCACCACCCGGCCCCCGCCCTTTTCCCCATAGAGCCTGCGAAGCTCGCCGGCGATGAAGTCGTAGGACAGGCCATGGAAGCCGTAGGCGATCACACCCTCATCGGTCATCGCCCGCGGCAGCGCGTAGATCCGGGCCAGCCGGGGTTGATCGGCATGGAAGGCGGTGTCGAACAGCCCCACCTGGACCGCGCCCGGGAAGGCCGCCCGGGCGGCCGCGACGGCTTCGAGGTTGAAGGGCTGATGCAGGGGCGCCAATGGGACGAGATCTCCGAGGCGCGCCAGCGTAGCCTCGTCCAGTCGAGCCGGCGCCCGGAAGCCCAGGCCCCCATGGACGATCCGGTGGCCGATGGCGACCGGGGCGTCCAGGCCGCCCGCCTTGGCCAGCCAGGCCAGCAGGCGAGGCAGGGTCCGGGCGAGGCCCCCATCGGCGCGGGGCCAGTCGCTTTCGGCCGCCACCCGGCCGTCGGGTCCGCGGGCGACCAGCTGGGGCTCATCGGGCAGGCCGGACACCGAGCCGCTCAAGGTCAGAGACAGATTGTCTTCAGAAGAGACGGAATAGACAGCGAATTTCAGGCTGGACGAGCCGGCGTTCAGAACCAGGATCTGGGACATGCTCACTTCGCCGGCTTGGACCGCTGGGCCTTGGCGACCAGAAGCGCGACCGCGCAGGAGGCCATCCGCGACAGCGCGCCGTCGGAGCGGCTGGTCAGCATGATCGGCACCTTGGCGCCCATGACGATCCCCGCCGACTGGGCCCGCGCCAGATAGAAGAGCTGCTTGGCCAGCATGTTGCCGGACTCAATATCGGGCACCAGCAGGATGTCGGCGTCGCCGGCCACCTCGGACACGATATGCTTGGCCTCGGCCGCCTCCTTGGAGATCGCATTGTCGAAGGCCAGCGGCCCGTCGAGCAGGCCGCCGACGATCTGTCCCCGGTCGGCCATCTTGCAGAGGGCGGCGGCGTCGAGGGTGGCGATCATCTTGGGATTGACCGTCTCCACCGCCGCCAGGATGGCGACCTTGGGCCGCGCGACTCCCATGGCCCGGGCGCAGTCGATGGCGTTCTGGACGATGTCCCGCTTGGTGGCGAGGTCCGGGGCGATGTTGATCGCCGCATCGGTGACCAGCAGCGGCTTGGGATAGGTCGGCACGTCCAGGATGAAGACGTGACTCATGCGCCGCTCGGTGCGCAGGCCGCTCTCGCGGGCCACCGCGGCCTCAAGCAGTTCGTCGGTGTGCAGGGCGCCCTTCATGATCGCCTGAACCTCGCCCTGGCCGGCCAGCAGGCAGGACAGGGCCGCGGCGGCGTGGCTGTGCCTGGCGTCGCGCACCTCCAGGCCAGAAATGTCCACGCCCGCCGCCTTCGCCGCCTGAGCGATCCGCGCCTGCGGGCCGACCAGCACCGGGACAATGAGCCCCCGCTCTGCGGCCTCGACCGCGCCGGTCAACGAAAGCTCATCCACCGGATGAACGACGGCGGTCTTCACCGGATCGGGCCGATTGGCCAGGGCCAGAAGGCGCTCCAACTGGGAGCCTGGGGCGCTGTCGGCGGTGGTCGGCAGGGGCAAGGCGAGGCTCCAGGTTGCAGGGGTCCAGGCTGTCACGCCCGAACCCCCGGGCGCAATCACAAGGGTCTTTTCACGCTGTGGCGGACCTGTGAGCCATCAGTCTTTGCGATAGCCCAAATCCTGCAGGTCCGCGTCATCCAGGCGGGTCGATTCGAGCTCGGCCGGGTCGGCGTCCTCAGGCGCCCCTGCGAGCTCGCCGGCATCGATCAAGCTGGGCTCGTCGGCGCCCGACCGGACGCTTCCGGCCGGCTCGGCGGCGCGGACCTCAGGATGATCGCCATCGCGGCTCAGGCCATCCTGCTCGTCGCGCGCCAGGGCCACGATCTCGTCATTGTCCAGGTCTTCGGCGATCAGGGCCGCGTCATCGTCCGCGTCGCCGAGGGCGGCGGTTTCGTCATGGACGGTCGGCATCTCCTCGAAGGTCCGCATTTCAGCGGGCGGAATGTCGTCGCCGGCGCCGATCGTGTTGTCCTCGTCAAAGGTCTCGGCCTGGTCCTGCGGTTCGAAGTCGGGCTGTTCGGGCATGGTCGCCTCCACGTCATGGGGTGTGCAGACCGAACACCTCACCGCCCCTGCCCGTTCAACGCGGCCGCAAGATTTCCATATCCTTGGGGGATTGGCCTGATCGGCGAACCTTAGGGACTCCCATGCGTTGCCTAGGCTGAGCCCACACTCCGAACCCTCAGACCCCCAAGCGAGGTGTTGCATGGACACGTCCGCCCTGCGCCGCGACCTTGTCACGCGGCCGATCTATCACATGGCCAAGGGTGTCCTGCCCGAGATGTCCGACACCGAGGCCGAGGCCATCGCCGCCGGCGACGTCTGGTGGGACGCGGCCCTGTTCTCCGGCGATCCGGACTGGCAGGCCCTGCTGGACGTGCCGCCCGCCCGGCTGACCGAGGCCGAGCGCGCCTTCATCGACGGTCCTGTCGATCAGCTCTGCGCCATGCTGGACGACTGGAAGATCAATTGGGAGGACCGTGATCTTCCGCCGGAGGCCTGGGACTTCATCAAGCGCGAGCGGTTCTTCGGGATGATCATCCCTGAGGAATATGGCGGGCTGGGCTTCAGCCCCTACGCCCATTCCGAAGTGGTGCGGAAGATCTCCACCCGCTCGGTGGCCGCCGCGGTCACGGTGATGGTGCCCAACTCCCTCGGCCCCGGCGAACTGCTCCTGAAGTTCGGCACGGACGACCAGAAGTCCTACTGGCTGCCGCGCCTGGCCGACGGCCGCGACATTCCCGCCTTTGGCCTGACCAGCGCCGAGGCCGGCTCCGACGCCACGGCCATGACCGACACCGGCGTGGTCTGTGAGGGCGAGTACAAGGGCGAGAAGGTGCTGGGCCTGAAGCTGAACTGGGCCAAGCGCTACATCACCCTGGGCCCGATCGCGACCGTCCTGGGGCTGGCCGTGAAGGTCGAGGACCCCGACGGCCTGCTGGGCGGCGAGGAGGATCTGGGCATCACCGTGGTCCTGGCGCCCACGGACACGCCGGGGATCGAGATCGGCCGGCGGCACATCCCATCCATGCAGGCCTTCCAGAACGGCCCCAATTCCGGCCATGACGTCTTCCTGCCCATGGACGCGATCCTTGGCGGCCAGGACCAGATCGGCAAGGGCTGGATGATGCTGAACGCGGCGCTGGCCGCTGGGCGCGGCATCTCCCTGCCCTCCCTGTCGGCGGCCGGCGCAGCCATGGCCGCGCGCACCACCGGCGCCTATTCGAGGGTCCGCACCCAGTTCCGCATCCCCATCGGCGAGTTCGAGGGCGTGCAGGAGCGCCTGGGGCGCATCGCCGCCAACGCCTATCTGCTGGATGCGGCCCGCCGGTTCACCTGCGCGGGCCTGGCGCTGGGTCACCACCCGTCGGTGGTCTCGGCGATCATGAAGAACAGCGCCACCGAGCGGATGCGCATCAGCGCCAACGACGCCATGGACGTCCATGCCGGCAAGGCGGTCATCGACGGGCCGAAGAACTATATGGGGACATTCTACCGCTCGGTGCCGGTGGGCATCACGGTGGAGGGCGCCAACATCCTCACCCGCAGCCTGATCGTCTTCGGCCAGGGCGCGATCCGCGCCCACCCCTTCATCCTCAAGGAGATGGAGGCCCTGGCCGACGAGGACACCCAGAGGGGCCTGGCCGCCTTCGACGTGACGGTCTGGGCCCATGCCGGTCACATCCTGCGGACCGCGAAGAACGCCTTCATCCGCTCGTGGAGCGACGGCCTGATCGGGCCGGCGCCGGAGACGGGTCCCACCAAACGCTACTATCGCAAGCTCAGCCGCTATGCGGCCAGCTTTGCGCTCGCCTCCGACGCCGCCCTCCTGACCATGGGCGGCTCCCTGAAGCGCAAGGAGATGCTGTCGGCCCGCTTCGGCGACATCCTGGCCGAGCTCTATCTGCTCAGCGCCACGCTGAAACGCTGGGAGGAGGACGGCCGCCAGGAGGCGGACCTGCCGCTGGTCGAATGGATCATGCAGGACGGCTTCCTGACCATCGAGCGTCGCCTGAAGGAGATCCTCGACAACTTCCCCAACCAGCCGGTGGCCTGGCTGCTGGGCCTGTTCGTCCTGCCCTTCGGCGTGATCCGCCGCGGCCCCAGCGACCGGGTCACCCGCGCCTGCGCCCGGCTGATCCTCGAGCCCTCGGCCACCCGCGACCGTCTGACCGACGGGGTCTATCTGGGGGCCGGCGACGACGCCGTCGCCGAGCTGGAGCACGCCCTGGATCTCGTGGTCGCCACCGAACCCATCCGTGATCGGCTCAAGAAGCTGCGGGTCCGCGATCCGGCCGCCGCCCTCGACCAGGGCCTGATCAGCCGAGAGGACCACGAGAGGCTCTTCGAGGCCGCCGCCGCCGTCGCCAAGGTGGTGGCCGTGGACGACTTCTCGCCCGAGGAGATCACCGGCAAGGCCACGCCGGCCGAACAGATGCGCGTCGAGGCCGCCGAATGAGCCGGCCGGTCTATATCGTCGACGGCGCCCGCACCCCCTTCATCAAGGCCCGCGGGCGGCCCGGCCCCTTCACCCCGGTGGATCTGGCCGTCCAGTGCGGGCGGCCCCTGCTGCTGCGTCAGCCTTTCGCGCCGACCGCCTTCGATCAGGTCATCCTGGGCTGCGTGAACGTGGTGGCCGACGAGATGAACCCCGCCCGGGTGGCGGCCCTGCGTCTCGGCATGGGCGAGGCCATGGTCGCCTTCACCGTGCAGATCAACTGCGGCTCGGGCATGCAGTCCATCGACACCGCCTTCCGCTATATCCAGCAGGGGACCGCCGACCTGATCCTGGCCGGCGGCGCAGAATCGCTGAGCCACGCCCCCCTGGTGCTGAGCCACGACGCCACCGAATGGTTCGCCGAGCTGAACGGCGCCCGCAGCCCGATGGCGCGGGCCAAGGCGGCCATGGGCTTCCGGCCCGATTTCCTCAGCCCCGTCATCGGGCTGGAGCGGGGCCTGACCGACCCGATCACCGACCTGAACATGGGCCAGACCGCCGAGGTGCTGGCGCAGATGTTCGACATCTCCCGCCACGAGGCCGATGTCTACGCCTCTGAAAGCCAGCTCCGTTCGGCCCGCGCCCATGCCGAGGGCTGGTTTAAGGGCGAGCTGGAGCCCGCCTTCGCGTCGGACGGCGAACTCTATGACCGGGACGACGGGGTGCGGCCGGACTCCAGCCCCGACAAGCTGGCCAAGCTGAAGCCGGCCTTCGAACCGCCCTTCGGCAAGGTGACCGCAGGCAACAGCTCGCAGATCACCGATGGCGCGACGTGGGTGGTCCTGGCCTCGGAAGCGGCCGTGAAAGAACACGGTCTGGAGCCCCTGGCCGAGATCGTCGACAGCCGCTGGTCGGCCCTGGACCCGAGGATCATGGGGCTTGGCCCTGTCCTGTCGGCCACGGACCTGCTGCGCGCCCACGACATGACCCTGTCGGACGTGCCGATCTGGGAGATCAACGAGGCCTTCGCCGCCCAGGTCCTGGCCTGCCTGGCGGCGTGGCGGGACGACGACTTCCGCCGCCAGGTGCTCGGCCTGGAGGGCGACTTCGGCCAGATCGACCGGGAGCGGCTGAACGTCGATGGCGGCGCCATCGGCATGGGCCATCCGGTCGGCGCCAGCGGCGCGCGGATCGTCCTGCACCTGGCCAACGCCATGAAGCGCCTGTCCCAGCCCCGCGGCGTCGCCACCGAATGCATCGGCGGCGGCCAGGGCGGCGCCATGCTCATCCAAGCGGTCTGAAGGAGACATTGATGACGGACACCGCCTGGAAGACTCTTGAGCCGCGCCTGATGGAGCTTGGCCCCGACGCCGCCGCGACCGGCCCCTGGACCGCCTGGCGGCTGACCCGCGACGAAGACGGGATCGACTGGCTGATCGCCGACCAGCCGGGCGCCAGCGCCAACACTGTGTCCGAAGAGGTCCTCGAAGAGCTCGATCAGATCCTGGCCCAGGTGGAGCAGGACGCGCCCAAGGCCCTGGTGATCCGCTCGGCCAAGGCCGGCGGCTTCTTCGCCGGCGCCGATGTGAAGGCCTTTGTCGGCGCCCGCGACGCCGCTGAGGTCGAGCAGCGCATGACCCGCGCCCACGCGGTGGTCGATCGCCTGGCCAGCCTCAGCGTCCCGACCGTGGCCGTCATCCACGGCTACGCCCTGGGCGGCGGGCTGGAGATCGCCCTGGCCTGCGACCACCGCATCCTGGTGGGCGATGAGGCGCGCCTCGGCTTTCCGGAGGTGCAGCTTGGTCTGCATCCCGGCCTGGGCGGCACGGCCCGTCTGCTGGACCTGATCGATCCGCTGGACGCCATGCAGATGATGCTGACCGGCAAGGCCAAGCGGCCGGGCGAGGCCAAGGCCCTGGGTCTCGCCGACGCCGTGACCGAAGAGCGCCATGTGCGCGCCGCCGTGGCCGCGGTGGCCCGGGGCGAGTTCCGCTCGTCCAAGCCCGGCCGCCTGGGTCGGCTGCGCCACCAGGTCACCGAACGCATCCTGCACGCCGATCTTCCCCGCCGCGCCGCCGCCGATCGCATGCGCAGCCAGGCGGCCAAGCAGGCGCCGCCGGAACACTATCCGGCGCCGGGCGCCCTGGTGGACCTGTGGGAGCGTCACGGGGACGACCTGAAGGCCCTGCGCAAGGCCGAGATCGCCTCCTTCGCCCATCTGATGACGACGGACGCCGCCCAGAATCTGATCCGCGTCTTCTTCCTGCGGGAGAAGATGAAGCGGCTGACCGAGGTGGAGGCCCAGGCGCCGCGCCACCTGCACGTCATCGGCGCCGGCGCCATGGGGGGCGACATCGCCGCCTGGGCGGCCTGGCACGGCCTGAAGGTCACGCTGGCCGACCTCAAGCCCGAGATCATCGCCCAGGCCGTCGGCCGGGCCGCCGCCCTCTACCCGAAGCTCGGCCACGACAGCGCCAAGACCCGCGACGCCCTGGACCGCCTGATCCCCGATCCGGACGGGCAAGGCGTTCGCCACGCCGACCTGATCATCGAGGCGGCCCCGGAAAAGCTTGAACTCAAAAAGAAAATCTACGCCGACCTCGAACCGCGCATGAAGTCCGGCGCGGTGCTGGCCACCAACACCTCCTCAATCCGGCTGGAGGACCTGGCCCAGGGCCTTTCGCGGCCCGAGCGGCTGATCGGCGTGCACTTCTTCAATCCGGTTTCACGGATGCAACTGGTGGAGATCGTCACCCACGAGGGTGTGGCGACCGAGACCCTGGACCTGGCCAAGGCCTTCCTGGGCGCCATCGACCGCCTGCCGGCGCCGGTGCGCAGCGCGCCGGGCTTCCTCGTCAACCGGGCGCTCACCCCCTACATGCTCGAAGCCATGGTGATGATGCAGGAGGGGCATTCGCCCGAAACCATCGACGCCGCCGCCGAGGCCTTCGGCATGCCGGTGGGGCCGGCCGAACTGGCCGACCAGGTGGGCCTGGACGTGGGCATCGCCGTCGCCGACAGCCTGAAGGCCGCCCTCGACAAGCCCCTGCCCGTTCCGCCGGACACCCTGCGCGCCAAGGTCACGGCCGGCGAACTCGGTCGCAAGACCGGCAAGGGGATCTATGCCTGGAAGGGCGGCGAGCCGCAGAAGGCCAAGTCCTTCGCCAAGCCCACCCAGGAGATGACCGACCGGCTGATCCTGCCGATGATCGACGCCTGTCTCGAATGCCTCCGCAAGGGCGTGGTCGAGGACGATGACGTGGTCGACGGCGCAATGATCTTCGGCGCCGGCTTCGCCCCCTTCCGCGGCGGTCCGATCCACTATGCCCGCGAGGCCGGGGCGATGACGCTCAAGGCCCGCATGGAGGAGCTCGCCGCCATCCATGGCGAGCGCTTCCGTCCCGATCAGGGCTGGGATCGTCTGACGTGAGCGCGGCGATGCTGCGGATGACCCGGGCCGACGATGTCGCCAAGGCCATCATCCAACGGCTGGACGGCAAGGTGGTGCTGGGCCTGCCGCTCGGCCTGGGCAAGGCCAACCACATCGCCAACGCCCTCTATGCCCGGGCCGCCACCGACCGCGCGATCTCCCTGCGCATCTTCACGGCGCTGACCCTGACGCCGCCGGAGCCCGGCAGCCTGCTGGAGAAACGCTTCATGGGGCCGATCCTGGAGCGGACCCTGGGCGGCTATCCAGAACTCGCCTACGCCCAGGCCCAGCGCCGCGGCGGCCTGCCGCCCAATATCGAGGTGGACGAGTTCTTCCTGCAGGCCGGCATGTGGCTGAACGATCCCGAGGCGCAGCAGAACTACATCAGCGCCAACTACACCCATGCCAGCCGCTACATCCTGGATCGCGGCTGCAATGTGGTGGCCCAGCTGGTGGCCAAGGGCGAGGGCGCCGAACGCTACAGCCTGTCCTGCAACACCGACCTGACGCTCGAGCTGCTAAAGGCCAAGGCCGAGGGGCGGAGCGACCTCATCCTGGTGGGCCAGGTCAATTCCGAGCTGCCCTACATGCCCGGCCCCGGCGAGCTGGCCCCCGAGGCCTTCGCCATGATGCTGGAGAGCCCGGAGGTGGAGTTTCCCCTGCCCGGCCCGCCCAAGCAGCCGGTCAGCCTGACCCACTACGCCATGGGCTTCCACGTCGCGAGCC